>Ga0310123_10001865_pt1 | contig 17181 bp, 10 predicted proteins | sample CB6_AW_1057_MG_FD_203505 | JGI IMG/M metagenome (GOLD analysis project Ga0310123, IMG submission 203505) | Marine microbial communities from Western Arctic Ocean, Canada - CB6_AW_1057 | ecosystem: Environmental > Aquatic > Marine > Oceanic | place: Canada: Western Arctic Ocean | collected... | reverse complement strand
AATTTAATCTTCCTGTTCTCCGACAAGTCAGTCATGTTGCCCTTCGAGTCGTCCAACGGCTCGACAATTCCCCACAACACTTGCAGTTGCTCTGAGTATCGGTTGACATAATAGACTGGAACGTTCTCAGCGACTCCAGTTTCTGTGATCTTTCCGCGGTACGGACATCGGGCCATGATGTCGCTGATGGCCTCGGGCCAGTACATCAATTCTTTTTGTTTGTTCCAAAGTCGCACGTGCGACTCTTGGTTGAGTTGTTGGCAAGTCCTGTTCGAATTCGTCACCTCATCAACCCACTTTTGATTCGGGCTGCTTGTACCATCAGGTATTTCTTTGAAAACCCTTTCGAGTTTACTTGTCCGCTCCTCGATTTGCTTGTTCAAAGCTGAACTCGCTAGGCCCCACCCAATAGGAGGCAAAAGCACGGCCAAACCGAACAGTATCCAGAATCGGTGAATGAGTAGAGGTTTCAGCTTCTCCATGATCGCCCCTCACGAAGTGTTCTCGATGTATTTACTGAACAAAGCCCGGCCGCATTCATCCTCGAACGTCCTACCGGTTTAACTCGATTTTCGGCACCCATCAATTGTCCACCGCTCCCTTATCGGATTTGTCCGCTTTTGCGGTCTGTTTTCCCTTGGCCTCCGCTGGCACTGCTTCTTGATCGAGCCGTTCGGCCGGTGGCGTCGGTTTCCATACAAATTCCAGGGTAAACGTTGTCTTCTTGATCATCTTAGGAGCATCTTGGCTGTCGTCGTTCTTGCCGGACTGCATTGTCCGCGACGAAGCTGCAACACTGGCCCCGCGCCCCGAACGCATCATTTGCTCAGCTACGCTCGAAGCCGACCCACCTGAGCCCGGAAAACCGCCTCCAATTTGTCCGCGCAGCCTCTTCGACGCCCTCGGGCCTTTGGGAAAGTACGCAGTCTCGATATTCGGCTTAAACTTGCTGAACAACGCGTGACTAATGCCCAACTTGCGCACCGGTACGGGTTCCGCCGTACCGGGCTGCTGGACAGTCCATTTCTGCAGATTCTTTAACAGCGTGTCTTTGACATAGATAATTCCCTGACGCTCCATATTGTCGGGTTCGTGATGGTAATGCTCGCCCTTCAGCGTGAAGACGTAACCGGTTCCTTTCGGAAGATTTTTCACGTCCTGGGGCAGCATGTAATCCTTAGACGACACTTTGGTCCACCAACTGAACAAATCTGGAACGCGTTTCGCGGTGACACTTATTATGTTGACTCGATTCTTCAGGGTTACATCCTGTTGGTCACCCACGTCGCGGGGCAAGCACTCGTTCAACGCCCGATAGACCTCTGGCCAATATTCGCGTGTGGCCAGCGTGTGCACCAACCGATCGCCTTCTTGCTTCAGTTTCTCGTTCTCCGTCGCTACTTTGGAATACGACGATTTGAACGACGAGACCTTTTTCTTCAACTCATCCACCTGCACGGTGACCTTGTCAAAGCGATCGGTACTGACGGACTTGGCAACGTTACTGTTTCCGGCAACCGACGTGGCGAGACCCAACAGCAAAGTTGCTGCAGTCACGACCGCCCATGGCTTCTTTCGACGAATCTGGCGGGCCGTCGCGAGTTCTGTCGGCAACAGCGTTGTTTGGATATTCGTCAGCTTCATTGCCTGCAGGGCCACACCATACGGCACAACGAAACTCATTATGTTTTCTTGGAACAACGGGGCGTTCAGAACTGCATCGCCGACAAGTCCTTGGAAGGAGTCGATCCGTTCCACTTCATATTGCAAGTTCTGCTGCAAGAACTTCTGCAGGCCGGCTAGATTGAAACCATTACCGGAGCCGTAAATCCTGGTGATTTTCGCTTCCCGATGGACGCTAGAGAAATAACCAATTGAACGCTGAATCTCGGCAACGTAATCGTTGAACACCGGACGCAGCGCCTGGAAAACGACACGTGGGTCAGACGACTTGGTCGCGTTAATCTTCAGGTGCTCGGCCTTGGCAAAGGTCAACTTCAGTTCCTTCGTCAACGCCCGAGTGAAATGGTTGCCCCCAATGGGTACATTGCGGATCCAAATCTTCTTTCCGTTGGTCACTAACAGAGTCGTATTGTCGGTACCCATGTCCAGTACAATGGAATATTCGTCCGACGATTCGAATTCTTTATCAACTCGAATTCCCAACTGGTCATGGCAGACGAAATTCAGCAACCCCAGCGGTGAAATCTGCACCAGCTCAACTTCCAATTTGGCGTCCAGAAAGGGCTGCAACTGATTCATCACTTGCTCGCGTTTCATCGCGAACAGACCAACTTCCGCTCCTAACATGAAGCCGCTTTCTTCGACACCACCTCCTAATGTCTGGTAGTCCCAGATCACATCTTCTAACGCGAAAGGGATCTGCTGCCGAGCTTCATATTTGACGATCTCACTGACCTTTTTGGTTTCGACCGGCGGCAGTTGAATAAACCGAGCCAGTGCCGTCTGCCCGGGTACGCTAATTGCAATTACGTCGCCCTTCACGTCGTTCCGCGAAAGAAATGTTTCCAGCGATTGTGCAATCAATTCCTCAGGGACGGCATCAGGCTGACTCAAAATTTTCGGATGCGGCACATAGTCGAAAGCTGTGGCCAAGACTTGTTGGGCAGCTTCCGCGTACCCCAAACGGATTGCCTTTAGGCCGGCTTGACCGATGTCAATTCCCCAAACTGCTTGGTTCTTAGGCATGATAAGATGTCTCCACAATAGCTTTGCTCACGGTTCGCCGAAAATATCGCAGATCGTCCACTCGTTGAAACTCCTTGTGTTGAAGAACGGAAAACGATCATGACACGCAGGTCAATCGATAGGAGAAGCGAACCGACTTCGATTTCCCTAACGTTAAGCTACCACGGGATTTCAATTAGAGTCAACCAAAAACCGGATCCCAATTGAGACACGCAATGCGTCTGAGACGTTGACCGCCTTCTGAAAGTTCCCAAAATGACCTGCTGTGACCGATTTGCCGACAAATGTTCAGTTGTAAGGCGTTAAGGATGTTACGATCGGTATTCTGCCATTTCGTGAAGGCAAGTCAACCGCATCAAAGTTGTGCAGCCGAGTCCAAATTCCAACTGCAATAGGAAAACTGGACGCTAAATAACGGCAGGGTAATGTCATACAACGATGTTGTGATCTTGATACCCAGTCACGGACTGGAAGATTTTCCCACGGAATTGGGTGAGCAGCCTGCAGCCAGCCTACTGAATGCCTTCGCAGTTGCATGGCATCCCCTCCTGCTGTCTACAACGCGTGCCCTGCCAATCTGGAATCGGTCTGACGAACCACCGGACACCCGCAAAGGTCGTTTGATCTTCGTTCCAAGAGCCTGCGACGACTGGATCCCCAGGGGATGGGTCGATCGCGCCCGAAGCGATGGTGCGATCGTCCTCTCAGGACTAACAGATCGCGACGAAATGATACAAGCCGCCCTAGCTCCCTTATCCGATCAGTCCGTCGGCAGCCCCCACGACAGCACATTTTCCGCTGCAGCAGCACAGGCCTTCAAATTTGACTCCGACGGCCAAGTCCATGTGCAAATTGATGACGAACTGGTGGCCGATTTCTTGGCACTGGGCACCTGCTATCTGCAGATGGAACTACTAACCCGTCGCATGCACCACTTTAGCAATCTCGATGAGGTCCATTTGCAGCGTGAAGCTGTCGCCGCCGCCGAAGCAGCGCTGGCCAACGACCCGAACACCGCACGCATGCACCTGCGATCGTGCTTCGAGACACTGACCGAAACACGAGAACGATTCTATCCGGTCGACTTCTACTTGATCGATCTTTGCCTGGTCATCCCACGTTTAGCCGATGAGCATCTAATAAAACTCCTTGCTGACAAGAGACCAACCAATATCCTGGTGACCGCTCAGGACCTTGATGTAATTGCGGGCACAAAACCCGGAGTGATCAAAGCTATCAAAGAGTCTTGGAACCGTGATACCGCGGAAGTAGTCGGCGGAGAATTTCAGGAAGTGCCATCTCCTGTGTTGCCTTTGGAATCGGTGCTGTGGGACTTCCAACGGGGACACGCCGTCTTCCGTAAACTATTCAGTCGCCACCCAACGACTTGGGGGCGGCAGCGGTACGGTCTATCCACGCTGTTGCCTCAAATTTTGAAAAAATTCGGGTATCACTCGGCCCTGCATCTAATGCTGGACGATGGCATCTATCCCGACACCGAACAAAGAAAAATTCGCTGGGAAGGCTGCGACGGAACGGTTTTGGACGCTCTAAGTCGCATCCCACTGGCTGCCGACAGCGCTAGCAGTTTTTTGAAGTTTTCCACGCATATGGCCCAGTCCATGGAAGACGACCCGACGGCCGCCGTCATTCTAATCCGATGGCCGAAAGTCAAGGCGCCGTGGCTTGAAGACTTTCGAAGGATGAGCAAGTACTCACCGGCATTAGGTCGTTTTGTCACGTTGAACGATTACTTTCAGCGCACCGATACTCCCGGACGGTTGTCCTCGTTCGATTCAAAAGAGTATTTGACACCGTTCTTAACCCAGACGGTCACGCGGAAGGAAACTAATCCGATCAGTCGCTATATGAACCATTTCCTACGGCGACATCGCTTCGATGCCGCATGCTGGCAACGGACGCTGGCGGCCTTACTGACGGAAAAGCCGGCCGACAATGCGATCGATGAGGACATTGAGCAAGCCGTTGAGGATGCCGGACCAGATGGCTCACTGGAAACCGTTGAAAAAATCGAACAGTTACTGCCGGAGTTTGTCGTCGACTCGGAGCAGCAGCTTGCCAGGGTTATTCTTCAGCATGCGGGAAATCATCCGGGGTTCTTATTGGTGAACACACTCTCATTTCCTCGAATCGTGTCTGTCGCATTACCGGAAATGGAATCTCCACCGGAAATCGATGGACCGATCAAAGCATTTCAATTCGATGAAATCCGCAGAACAGTCCTAGTAGAACTGCCTGGTTCGGGATACGTCTGGATTCCCAAAGTTGGTTCTGTGCAGGAATCCGGAAAGAAACGTCAAACAAAATCGCCAGTTGCCGAGCATAACTTATTGCGTAATGAATTCTTCGAAGTGTTCATCAACGAAACAACCGGTGGTCTACAAAGAATCAAAAGCTACGGCCGCAGTCCCAACCGCTTGAGTCAGCAATTGACTTTTCGCTTTCCGTATGAGCAAACGATTGCGAGTGGAGAAGGCAAAGAGGTCGAAACGATCAAACCGTACTATGCAAAAATGCGATGCAGTTCATCGCACATCACTTGTGGTGGACCAACGCAAGGCGAAATCGTCACGACCGGGGAGATCGTCGACAAAATCAACGATCAGCGACTAGCCGGTTTTCGGCAAACATTCCGCGTATACCGTCACAAGCCAGTACTGGAAATTGAAATCGAGCTGGAAGTGGATCGCATGCCGAACGGCGATCCGTGGAGCAATTACTACGCTAGCCGATTCGCCTGGAACGACAGCACAGCGTCGCTAACTCGTTCACTTCTAGGTGGAGCCCAAATCGTGGACAGCGAACGGTTTGAAAGTCCGTATTACCTGGAAATCGCCGATGAAAATCGGCGGACAACGATTCTGAACCTCGGTCTGCCATTCCATCGAAAGACCGGTCTCAGAATGCTTGACAGCATTTTGATCACCGAGGGCGAAACGTGTCACCGCTTTCGTTTCGTGGTCGCCATAGACCAAACTTACCCCATGCAGGCGGCTTTGGATGCCATGACGCCGGTTTCAGTCATCCCGACCGAGACTGGTCCGCCAAACGTTGGCAATTCGGGTTGGTTCTTTCACCTGGATGCCCGAAACGTACAAATCATCCGTATCACGAATCTGATGAGCGAACCACCCAACGACCTGGAGCCTTGCGGGCAATACGATAAACTGAATCCGGCGCCCGGATGTGGTTTCGCTGTGCGAATGATGGAAACCGAGGGCCGTCACAAAAGCGTCGCGCTTCGCTGCTACCTAATGCCGACGATAGCTCGGCAGCGCGACTTTGAAGGCCGGACGATCGGCGACTTGAAGATCGACGGTAATTGTGTCCATGTGGAGATGACCGCCTACGCGATTGCCGACATCGAATTGCGTTTCGATGGCCTACAAGACGAAAAAACTTAGCCGGATGAATTAGTCAAATGATCGTCACAATCGACGGCCCGGCCAGTTCCGGCAAGAGCACAGCCGCACGCGGCTTAGCCCAGCGACTGCAATTCCAATTCCTCGATACTGGTGCCATGTACCGAGTCGTCGCACTAGCGTGTCTGCAAAGGTCGATCGACGTCACCAACACAAATGCGGTTGCTGAGGTTGCTGAACAAGTCGAGATCACCTTCCCAGATGGACGCGTCTTCGCTGCTGGTATCGATGTGACCAATGCCATTCGTACTCCAAAAATCACCCAAGCCGCGTCGCTCGTCGCCACAAACACTAACGTTCGCCGCGAACTGGTCTGTCAACAGCGAAAGCTGGCCGAAGGCCTTAACATCGTCACCGAAGGACGAGATCAGGGAACTGTCGCATTCCCGGAGGCTGAGTGCAAATTCTACCTGACCGCGGACTCCCAGGTGCGTGCCCACCGCCGCCAACGCGACCTAAACAGTAACAAGCAAAACGTTTCGCTGAAAGAAGTCATTACTCAACTTCAAGCTCGCGACCAACGCGACAAAAATCGGTTCGACAGCCCTCTAAAACCAGCCGAAGACGCGGTGCAAATTGATACAACCCAACTGAAACCGGCTGAGGTTTTAGATGTACTCGAGTCAACCATACGGCAACGACTTGCCGACTGATTGTAGGAGAAGAATCCAGAAGAAGCTCTCAGCCGATTCTCACAGACGACAGTTAACCCTCACCGCCCAACAGTTTTCACTGGCATGTGACAACAGCTCGAATCAAGTTACAATTGAAAGATGACAGGAAATTCGTTCGGACAAACGTTTCGAATCACGACGGCCGGTGAAAGCCACGGCCCCGGTTACGTCGTCATTATCGACGGAGTGCCACCGGGTATTCCATTGACGATCGACGATTTGATGGTCGATTTGAACCGCCGCCGTCCGGGGCAGAGCAAAGTCGTCAGTCAGCGGCAGGAACCGGACACGCCAGAGTTCCTTTCCGGAATTTTCGAAGGCCACACGTCCGGCACTGCTCTGGCCATTTTGGTTCACAACAAAGATCATCGCAGCCGGGATTATAGCGAGATCAAAGAAAAATATCGTCCCGGCCACGCCGACTTTGGCTACGACGCTAAATACGGATTTCGCGATTATCGCGGTGGCGGCAGATCGAGTGCGCGTGAGACAACTGTTCGTGTTGCCGCCGGTGTCGTTGCAAAGAAAATCATTCAACAAGCCTTTGGTGGTCAGATCGTTGGATACGTTGTTCAGATTGGGAACGTGCGTGCAAACATACCCGATCCCACAAGAGTAACGCTTGATCACGTCGAAAGATTGCCCAACGGCGAACCGAATATCGTTCGCTGCCCCGACCCCGATGCTGTTGAGAAAATGATCGAATTGATTGACAATGTTCGCAAAGAGGGCGATTCCATCGGCGGTGCCGCTGAGATCGTGGCTAATGGTATCCCGCCCGGTCTGGGCGAACCGGTCTTCGACAAAATCAAAGCCGATCTGGCCAAAGCATTGTTCAGCCTACCAGCCGTACTGGGAGTGGAATACGGCATCGGCTTTGGTTGCGTTCCGATGCGCGGCAGTCAGAACAATGATGCTTTCATTCCTCAGTCGGACAGTGTAACACCGGACAACAGCCCGACTATTACAACGGCTACCAACCGCCACGGCGGCATGCTCGGCGGCATTACAACCGGATTGCCGATCGTGTTGCGGGCGGCGGTCAAGCCGACCAGTAGCCTACCCATGGAACAGCAAACCGTCACCAAACAAGGCAAACCGACTACAATTCGTACGAAAGGGCGACACGATCCTTGCCTGCTGCCGCGATTCGTGCCAATGGCCGAGGCCATGGTCGCCATCGTGCTGGCCGATCACTGGCTGCGTTTCAAGAGTCAGTGCGGCGAACATTTAAAGGATCAAAGATGCGTGTGACATTGGATTATGGGAAAACGGGCCTGGAAGTTGAGTTACCGGATCGAAATGTCGTTGGTCCTTTGGAAATGACAAAAGTCGAACCGCTAGCCGACCCAGAAACGGTTCTGGATTCCGCGTTGGCCAATCCGATCGGCTCGCCGCCTTTGGCCGAATTATCGCACGGAAAAAAAACCGTCTGCATCCTGGTATGTGACATTACGCGTCCCGTCCCAAACAAACTGATCCTGCGAGGAGTGCTGCGAATTTTGGAAGAAGCGGGAATCACACGCGAACAAATACTGGTCTTAATTGCCACCGGCTTGCATCGTCCTAATCAGGGCGCCGAACTTGTGGAACTCGTCGGCGACGAGATCGCCGCAAATTATCGCATCGAAAACCACCATGGAAAGAATTTGGATGAGCACACCTACTTGGGCAAGTCAACTCGCGGCGTCCCGGTCTGGCTCGACAGCCGTTACCTGAATGCCGACTTAAAGATCACGACCGGTTTGATTGAGCCGCACTTGATGGCTGGTTATTCGGGAGGCCGAAAGGTGATTTGTCCGGGAATCGCCGCACTAGAAACAGTTAAAATATGGCATGGTCCCGAGTTTCTGGAACATCCAAAGGCCGATTGTGGGTGTCTTGACGGAAATCCTGTGCATGAGGAGAACACGGAAATCGCCAAGATGGCTGGCTGCGATTTTATTGTCAACGTCACACTTGATGAAAACAGGCGCGTGACATCTCTGGTAGCCGGCGACATGGAACAGGCGTTCCTGAAAGGTGTCGCCTTTATCGAAGATGTTGTCAAAGCCCAAATTTCCGAACATTGCGACGTGGTCATCACCAGCAGCGCTGGTTATCCACTGGATACGACGTTTTATCAGGCGATTAAGGGGCTGACCGGCGCGCTGCCGATCGTAAAAGAAGGCGGGACAATCATCATCGCCGCCAGCCTGAGCGATGGAATTGGCAGTCCGGAGTTCCAACGGTTATTTGATGAAAATCAAAACTTGAATGTCTTCATGAATCGAATTCTGGGTAAGGATTATTTCGTGATGGACCAGTGGCAGTTAGAGGAACTGGCCAAGGTACGTCGAAAGGCCAAAGTGATATTTGTAAGCGATGGTTTGCCGGCCAATTCCTTTCAGCGGCTATTTGTTGAAACGGCCCCCAATGTCGAAGACGCGGTGGCAAACTTACTTTCCGAATACGGCAACGAAGCGCGAATTGCAGTGATCCCGAAAGGTCCCTATGTGATGCCTCTCGTCGCAATGGAAACTTGATGTGCTTCAGCGCATGCCATACTCGTGTCAGTCGACACTCGGCACAATCATGTCCTTGTGCCAGAACCGCTTTAGCTCATTCACTACTTGCATAATTTTTCTAGATTTGTCGGATTAGTGATATAGCTTTCGACTTGCAGCAGTTCGCTTCGAATGCGATCCTCCTCGTCAGTCGAAGCGGTCATAATAACGACAGGACTTGTCTTTCAATATGGTGTTCGATTTTATGGTAGCCAGCACTTCCCGCCCGTCGCGTTTGAGCAGTTCCAGATCGAACAATATCAAATCGGGCCGAGGTTAGGCTGTCCTCGATCAGCAGAATCTAGAGTGGCTACGTGCGATTCGTGACGTAACAACGGCCGATCAAGTTTTGAGAAGGACAAGTCTTTCCAGTCTAGCTGCTGAGGCAACCACAATTGACTGCCATGTTTTTTGTCATAAAATCCATCCGTTGTTAAGTTTACACAACATCAACTTCTCGTACCCCCCGGGAAAAGTTCCCATTGAGCGAGGCTGGATGTGACACAAAAGGTCATTATTGACGCCGATCCTGGTATTGGGGATGCTGCCGCTGTCGCACTTGCAATACTCGATCGTGAAGTCGATGTATTGGGCGTCACCGCTACCGCTGGCCGTGTTTCCGGAACTACGGCGACACGCAATTTGCAAACGATTATCGAGTTGCTGGATCCGCCCAAGCGTCCGCGGTTGGGAAGTTCCCAGGCCGGCTTAATGACCTTTGATGCCTCGTTCGGGGCTGGTTTTACTAACTCCACTGCACTGAACGGTAGAACGGGGTTAGGAAACAACGATTTTCAAGTTGCCGAGTTACATCATCCGCACGATTCCGCGAAGTTGATGATCGAATTGACTAGGAATTCTCCGAACGAGGTTACTTTGTTAACACTCGGACCGCTGACCAATGTTAAAATTGCCTGCGAGCGAGCGCCGGAATTTCTGAGCCTGCTGAAAGGTCTGGTTTGTCTGGGCGGCTCTGTTGAGGTTGGAGGCGACATCACCCCCGCAGCCGAATTCAACGTGTACGCTGATCCCATGGCGGCTCGCAGCATCTTGCGATCGCCGGCAACCAAGACGCTGGTGCCACTAGACGTGAGCGGTCGGTCGGTACTGACGTTCGAGCAACTGGATTTCGTATCGCGGATTGCCGCTCCACATATGGGCTGGCTTCTGAAAAACCTGCTGCCGTTTGCCTTGCGAACTAACCACGAGCACCTTGGACGGGAAGGCCTTCCGCTTCACGAAGTGGTCGCCTTGGCAGCGATCGCTCGCCCCCGATTGTTCGAAAGCCGGTCCATGCCTATGAATGTGGAAATTAGTGGCGAATTGACGCAGGGTATGACGGTCTTCGACCGACGGGTAGTTCGGAAGTGGCATTCCAACATCAACGTGCTTGACAAAGTCGATGCCGACGGAGTGCTTGACTATTTTACGAGTATTGTTGGAATTGCCGCTGCGTAGTTCGGGATTTTCACAATCGTGTGGCACGCGAGCAGGAGAACCCGGACTCAAGAACGAGGTTCAGTCCGGACGTCGGAAAATCTGCTTGTTCAGTCGATCAACGTTAACGGTCTAGTGCTTCACCGTTTGGATGCTGCAGTCGCCAAACGACTAATTGCCTTTGCACCTGGCCGTCAAGAGTACGTTTGACCTTCATCAAGACCGAATTGCTGGACCCGTTGGCGTCCAACACGCGTCTGAGGTCCTTGATCGAAGAAACGGGCTTGCACGCGACTTCTTCGATCAAGTCATACAGCTTCACGTCGCGCGACAGCGGGCTGGCCAGTTCGACTTTCAGAACGAGCAAACCTTTCGACGACTTGTCCAAATCCAATTGAACGGCTAGCTCCTGATCGAGCTCGTGCAGTGTCAGTCCCATTGTCTCGACAGGATATCCCATTCCTGGGGCCGTTGGTGCTTCAGATTGCTCCTCGTCTATCGGGCGGTTGTCAAGGGTCACCTCGAACATCAACTTTTTCCCATTCCGCAGCACGACGATTGTTACCCTTTTACCGACCGGTGACAAACTGACTATGTTGATCAGATGATTCTCGTCCTGAACCTCAATACCATCAAAGGTCAGGATTACATCATCTTGTTGCAACTTGGCCTGAGCAGCCGGAGTGTTCGGATATATCTGTGTGACACGCGCCCCGCGAATGCGGTCCAAAGTCAACCGAGCTGCCTCGTCGGCCTGAAAATCGGAATCCAGAACCACACCCAAATAGGCGCGTTGAACCATACCGTGCTGCAACAACTGATCGACGACACGACGAACCAGATTACTGGGAATACTGAATCCAATCCCTTCGTTTCCACCGCTGTTCGATGCGATAGCAGTATTGATTCCAATCACTCTCCCGCGCAAGTCGATTAGTGGACCGCCACTGTTACCGGGATTAATAGCTGCGTCGGTTTGTAAGAAATCCTGATTGATGACGTCCGCACCGCCTAATCGCAACGATCTCCGGCCTTTAGCACTGATGATTCCAAATGTCACGGATTGACTCAACCCAAACGGACTGCCCATCGCCAGGACGATGTGACCGATCTTCACGGTGTCGCTGTCGCCCCACCTCCCTGGCTGTAAACCTGAAACAGAGACTTTCAGCACCGCTACGTCACTGGCCTTATCGTCCCAATAAGCAACGGGATGAATCACCCGTGCGTCGTGTAGGTAAATCGAGATTTTTTCTAGGTCCGCGCCGTTGACGACATGTCGATTCGTGATAACAAATGCGCCCGATCTTGTGGTCCTCATAATCACGCCAGACCCGGTCTCTTCGCTTCTCACTCGTCTGCCAAGACGCTCGACCGTGCGTTCGCTTTGAATGTGTACGACACTCGGAGTCGTTAGATCAGCAATTTTCGCGAGAACATGTCCGCTTTCGACCAATGCAGAATTGTCCGCGTCCAATTCACCATAAAGATCGCTGGCTTCGTTTCGCGTCCGAGCATTCACTTTATCAATCGCGTTCAGTGGCCATAAACCTAAACTGAAACCAACGGCAATGCCAATCAGCAAAGCCACCAGACAGAAATACTTTCTGGAATGGCGTTTCATGGTGTGTCGCCTCGTCTTCAAAGCCTCAATTGAACCAAGCAGATACGTGTGTGCGTGCGGACCGACTATTCACGAAAGAATCAAACGGACAGCGTGGGCGATAACACATGGCGACTCAACTCAATCAAATCGTAAGAAGGATTAAAGATCTATATCGATGTCGCCAAGCGTTACCTCTTTGTCGTTCATGCGGCCCTCGAATTCGTACGCACTCTCCCAATTCGCGTGTATATTGTCGCCATCCTTGCCGAATTCTTCCCGCTTGCGTTGGCAATCAACACAGAGTGGCGTAAACGGCACCGCTTTCAACCGGGAAATGGGGATTGGATGCAAGCAGCTTTCACAAATCCCGTACCGTCCGTCGCGGATCAAATCGATTGCCCGTTCGATCTGCATCAACTCGCGGCTCTCCAGAGCGGCTAATTGCGAGTTGAGTTCGTTCGATGCTCCGTTGGCTGCAGCGTCGCCGACATCACTAATTCCGGCATCTGGTGTCCGCAGCAATTTGAACTCTTCGAACAGTTTTTTTCGCAGTGCGTCACGTTTAACGGTTAAACGCTGGTGCAGTCGCAAGAGTGCATCTTTGCGGGCCATAGCTCGCATTCCTTCGATTTTATTCAAGCCGAAACCCGGCATTTCAATTTAGTTTTCCACAACGATACTCTTCTTAACGTCGGCAATAGCCAGCCAACTATAGCCCGTGTTTTTAAGGGTGAGAAATCAGGATTTGAACAATTCACAAGATTGTGCCGTCTGCACCAGTCTTTGCAGTCGTCTAAACTTGTCTTCGATCTACAAGTTATTGAAGTGGAATGCTTTAGACCTATTCCGATTTACGTAGATGTGTTCAGATTTGTTGATTCGTTTTGCAAACTGAGAAGGCCAATGACGCAGAATAGATTCGATACATAATATCGTCACGCTCCGCAAAATCTTACAGAAAAGCGACTTGTGACATTGATCGTTGTCCGTGGATCGGACAGCGAAAAGATCCGCGTGAAAGGATGTTGCCTAATTCCGCAGCTCAATCAGAGTGCTTCGTGCCTTGGAACACGGGAACGATTTATTCACGTTCGCACGACGATCGACTTATCGCCATTCTGAGCAATTAGTCAAACAATCGACCTTGCGCCGGCTCGTCATCGTCTTCCGACAGATTCAAGCCCAGATGTTCGATTGCCGTATTTGTCACCATTCGACCGCGCGGGGTTCTCTGGATGAAACCGCATCGCAACAGGAATGGTTCGACCTCGTCTTCCAGAGTATCTGCGGGAACGTTCATGCTATGGGCAACGGCTTGAATGCCCGCCGGTCCGCCGGAGAATACCGTAATCAACGTCTGCAGATATTTCCGGTCCTGCTCTTCCAGCCCTAATTCGTCGACTTCGATCATCCCCAGCGATCTTAGTGCGACACTATTGGTGATATTTCCGTTGGCTTTTGCATCCGCGTAATCACGAGCCCAACGCAGAAGATTGTTCGCCTTGCGCGGAGTTCCGCGACTGCGACGAGCAATTTCCGCGGCACCCTCTTTGGCGATCTGTGTTTTCAGCTTCCGGGCGTTCCGGTTGACGATTTCCGACAATTCGTCCTGATCGTAATAATCGAGATACAAACGGTTAACGAACCGGTCGCGTAGTGGCGCAGTCAACATGCCACTACGCGTCGTCGCTCCAATAAGGGTAAATGGCTGCAGTTGCATATTAATGGTGCGAGCATTCAATCCGTCACCCAATGTGATATCGATACGAAAATCCTCCATCGCCGGATAAATAAATTCTTCGACGGCCGGAGGTAAACGGTGAATCTCGTCGATAAACAATACTGAGCGAGCACTGGCATTGGTCAGGTAAGGAAGCAAATCTTTAGGTGCACTTAATACCGGCCCTGATGTAATCTGAAAATCTGTTTCGAGTTCCTTGGGCACGACGGTAGCAAGTGTAGTTTTTCCAATGCCCGGCGGACCATTGAGCAGTAAATGGCCCATGGGTTCTTGGCGGATGCGACATGCGTCCAGCATGATTTGCAACCGTTCGACAACCTTCTTCTGCCCAATAACATCGACCAGCCGTCTGGGTCGAAGTTCGTCGTCGTGCCGCTGGTCATTGGGATTGAATACGCCGGCGGAGTCACGACCGTCGTCAAAGCGACCGGACCCGGAACGCTTGCCGCGACCCGAGTGGTCTGCGTCTTGACCTCCATGAATAACCCGTTCACGTGCCATCGCGGGCTGGCAGTCTGGATAGTTGACCGGACGATTCGATGCTGACAATCCCGTGAGGGTAACGGGCGTCATCACAACCACAACGCAGATCGACCTCGAAACCTGATTCTGTAATTCGCAACAAGATACCCGTTTTGGACGATGGAATCCATTCCAAACGTTGAGCAAGCGTGATTGCTTCGGGCTAGTGTAGTCCGTTAATTCCCAAATGGTCTACAAACGACTGGACACCTCTTCCATCACGTTGTCAGGAATATTGAAATTGGACGTGACGCTTTGCACGTCATCCTGGTCTTCGAGCATTTCTATCAAATTCAAGACTTTTTTCCCCGTTGCGACGTCCAGGTCAACAGTGCTGGCAGGGATTGGGGAAATCTCAGCCACATCGGTTGGAACCTTTGCGTCCGTCAGCGCTTTGGACACCATTTGAAAAGTGTCCGGGGCACAGGTGACTTCAAAGACATCGCCGAATAACTTGACGTCGGCGGCGTCTGCCTCTAGAGCGATTTCGTAAAGTGTCTCTTCATCCGTATGCTGCGATGGTATCAGAAAGAAGCCTTTGGGTTCGAACATCCAAGCGACGCAGCCGCTGCTACCCAAGTTGCCACCGCAAACTTCGAAAATCTTGCGAACTTCACTGGCCGTACGGTTCCGATTTTCCGTGAGGACAACGCATATTACAGCCACTCCGCCGGGGCCGTATCCTTCGTAAGTGATTTCGATAAACTGCTCGCTGGAACTCTCGCCGCAACCTTTTTTGACAGCCCGTTCGATGTTCTCTTTGGGCATGCTGTCTTTCTTCGCACGGTCGATTGCGTAACGTAAGGTCAAGTTCACATCCGGGTCGCCACCGCCGTGTCGAGCCGCTACGATGATCGCACGGCTTAACTTGCCAAATAGTTTACCGCGCTTCTTGTCCGCAATTCCCTTCTTGTGTTTAATTCCTGCCCAGTGCGAGTGTCCGGCCATTGTCCTAGCTCTTGGTGCGTCTCGTTGATTTGAATTACGGCTTCTTAAAAAAACTGACGTACCTTCCTATGTCGAATCTTGCTTGCGATTGTGCAACTTGTCTTTCACTTGTTTGATCAGCTTTTCGTCCGGTCGTTTTTCTTTCTTGGCAGCTTTCAACGACTTCCGCCACATTTCAATCGCCTTTGCCGACTGCTTCAGACGATCGTAGCAGTCACCCAAATGATCGAGGACGGTGGGATCGGCGCCGAACGGCAGTTTGACAGCTTTTTCCAGGTACGGAACGGCTTCCTCGGCTTTCCCCAATTTGTACAGCACCCAGCCCATGCTATCCAAATACGCTGCGTTTTCAGGCTCAACCTTGATCGCCTTGCGAATCATTTTTTCGGCTTCTTCAAGATGTTTTCCCTGATCTGCATACAGATAACCCAAGTCGTTGTTGACCCTTGGATTATCAGGGATATCCAAAAGGATTTTTTCGAGAATTTCTTCACCCTTGCGCATCTCTCCCTGCTGCACGTAGATATTGGACAAGTTGAACTTGCACCGCAGTACGAGATCCTTAACTGCAGCCTGCGAAAACTTCGAGTACGTCTTAACGACCTCTTCGAATATCGGAACAGCCTTATCCCATTGATGGGCGTGATAGTAAACCCAGCCCTCATGGTAATGAATGCTCGGATTCCCTGGGCTGTTTTTTCTCGCTTTGCCCACCGCCTGAAGCGCTGCTTTTGTGTCGCCAGACATCTCGTGGGCCCGTGACTGGAAGACCAAGAAAGTCAGTTTAATCTTCGAAAAGCGGGGATCGTCGGCAGCTTCTTCGTAGACCTTGACCGCCTCGTTATACTTTTCGACTTCCATTAGGTGGGCGCCTAATTCCAACGAGACCACTGCCGGTGGATCGTGTCGGGCCTTTAACGCAAAACGGAGAAACTCGATGGCTTGTTCCGAATTCTCTGCGTCGGTGGCGAACTTCGCCAGCAAATAGCTGCATTCAAAACCACAGTTTGACTTCTCGTCATTCAGCCGATCGCGACCAACGGCGATCAAGCGAGCGAGTAGTTTTCCGTTCTCGCCAATTGCTTGCATTTCTGTGAACAACTCGGAGCTGATGGCTACCCGGCCCTTGCTCTTGGAAAGAACAAGGGCCAAGTTGTCAAGCAAATCTTCGGGCTGATTTTTTTGACGATAGACAATCGCCAATCCCAGATAACCCTCAGGTATAGCGACGTCCGCTACTACCGTCTTGTAAATTTTTTCGGCGTCATCCAGTCGATCCATTGCAACGTACTGTTCGGCCAGGAAGAATTGCAGTACGCTATTCTTAGAATCTTTTTTCACCAATTCTTTAAGTTTAGGGACCAGTTCGTTCGACTTTTTCATCTGCTTCAAGACTTTGGCCAGCAATTCGTACGCCGCCTTTTCCTTAGACTGCAACTGCGAGTCGAAGTACACCTGTAACTGCTCCAACGCTTTATTCGCTTGCTCTGCTCGTAGATACACGCGGGCCAAATTGTAACTGAGATTGCCCTGTTTCCCTTTTCCAGCTTGGGCC
>Ga0310123_10001864_pt1 | contig 17185 bp, 26 predicted proteins | sample CB6_AW_1057_MG_FD_203505 | JGI IMG/M metagenome (GOLD analysis project Ga0310123, IMG submission 203505) | Marine microbial communities from Western Arctic Ocean, Canada - CB6_AW_1057 | ecosystem: Environmental > Aquatic > Marine > Oceanic | place: Canada: Western Arctic Ocean | collected... | reverse complement strand
CATTTGCTGCTTCTCGGCAGAACCGGTCGTCTTGTCCTGACTATTGGCAGCAGCGATTCCCATCCAAATACCCCAGATGGGAACGAAAATGGTGGCAGCGTTCTTCAGTGTCATTGAACCCTCCTCGTTTGCAGTCACCAGAAAACATCATTCTATCGACGTTGTTTCGGGGTCGGTAGAATCGAATGTCGGAGAGGATCATACCCATGTCCAAAATCCAACGCCAAACGCCACGAAAACCGGCAACGAAGTTCGCCAACCTGAGAAAGAAGATGCAGAAGCAGAAGACGCCCGTGAAGAAGCCAACCGGCAGGAAGAAATGACGCAACATCCGGGCTGGCTACTGATTGTTGCGGGGCTGCTGATCGCTGGAGTTGGCGTCGTCTGGCTGATCACTCCATCGATCCCTTGGCTGGGTAAGCTGCCGGGCGACATCAGCGTGGAACAGGAGAACTTTAAGTTCTACTTCCCGATTGTCACCTGCATCGTGATCAGCCTGTTGCTGACAGGCATCTTGTGGCTCGTGCGGTTCCTTTCAAAGTGACGCTTCAATTCGAGAAAGGATTCGCCCGATGACGGACAACATTCCCCGCAAAGAGCACTTTCAACAAGCCTGCGACGGCAAGGCTCCGTGGGACATCGGCAAACCACAGCCAGTTTTTGTCGAGGCTGCCGAGCATATTGCCGGCTCGCTCCTCGATGCGGGATGGGGGACGGGCGAGAACGCCCTCTTCTTCGCCCAGCGTGGTCATCAGACCGCCGGTATCGACTTTCTTGAACATCCCATTGCCGAAGCGAAGCGAAAGGCGCAGGAACGGGGCCTGCCAGCGACCTTCCTGGTGATGGATGCGCGCCATTTGAATGACATCCCCGAAGTCTGTGACTCGGTGATCGACTGCGGCCTGTTTCACGTCTTTTCGGACGAGGACCGGGCACGCTACGTCGAAGGACTAGCGAGCGTCGTCAAGCCGGGCGGCAGACTGTTTCTGCTCTGTTTCAGCGACCAAGAACCGCCGGGTGACGGACCTCGCCGAGTGTCACAGGATGAAATCCATGATGCGTTTATCGAAGCCTGGGAAGTTGAGTCGATCCAGCAGGCTCGGTTCGAGACCCGATCTGACTTGACGGACATCCAGTTCAGCGCGGGCGGGCCGTTTGCATGGTTCTGCGTGATTCGCAGATCGGAGTAAGCATGTCCCGTGTCAGTGCTGGCCTACTCATGTATCGCATTGATGATGGCAACTTGCAGATTCTTCTTGCGCACCCCGGAGGTCCATTCTTCCAGAACGAGGACGAAGGAGCATGGTCAATTCCCAAAGGCGAACCTGAAACGGACGAAGGCTTGCTTGTAGCTGCTCAGCGGGAGTTCGAGGAGGAAACCGGTGTCGTGCCAACCGGTCCCTTCGTTGCTTTGAAGCCGATAACGCAAAAGGGAGGCAAGGTCGTTCACGCATGGGCGTTCGAGGGCGACTGCGATCCAACCGCTATTGTCAGCAACACGTTTACGATGGAGTGGCCACCACGGTCAGGTCAGCAGAAGGAGTTTCCCGAGCTCGACCGGGCGGAATACTTTGATCTCGATGGGGCTAGAAAGAAGATCAATTCGGCACAGGCGAGTCTGATCGACGAGCTTGAGCAGCTTTTGGGTCAAGAAAGCCGGTAGAGTCGTCGCTAGAACTTCAACCTCTCTCCGCTGCTGGAGGCAGTCCGATATGCGTGTTGACAACGACCTATAGCTTGACTTCGACGATGTGCTGATTCGTCCGAAGCTCCCAGCCGATCATCCATCATCCTTGAGCGGAAACACAGGTTCCTCAACAGCAGTGCGACATGGAAAGGAATCCCCATCGTCGCTTCCAGCATGGACACCGTGGGCACGATAGCGAAGGCGCTCGGCCCGGAAATGATGGTCTGCCTCCACAAGTATTACTCCGATGCGAAGCTGATCGACTTCTCCAGGCTGTTTCTCGAATTCATTCTCGATCAAGCCTCGTCATTGTGGTTCATTTCGATTCGCCCAACGACTTTAATTTGCCCTTCAGGGTTTTGATGCGATCTTGACGGGTTTCTTCATCGGTCGGGCGATCAGGGAGTGCCGGGGCTTCTGGCTTCTTTGTTACCGCTGCGGGTTCTTTGGCAGATTTCCGGGCCGCAATCTTGGCGGTCTTCTTTGCGACTTTCCTTGACGGGAGTTTGGTTTTGGACTTCGGGAAATTTTTCGAAGGAATCTTCTTCTTGGCAGTCGGGAATTTCCTTGATGGTATCTTCTTTGCCATGCTGTGGCTCCTGGGGTCTATTATCTCCTGTGCCCGATGGAATCTACTCTGCCCTGTTCGACATAGCTCTGCACTGACCACATCGTCCAGTTCGGAGCGCAGCCACGGAACGCTTCACCTCCGGGAAATCTCCTGTGCCTGACGGCGATACCTTTCGGCCTGATAAATGAACCTCTTCCGCTTGGGATTACTTTTCGCCGTCGTGGCGAGTCTTCCATACTTGGCGGCGAGGGTCAACTTAGTTTGCACAAGATTGTCGTTCTGTCCTGTCGTCATGGTCTCTCTCCTGAAAAATGTTGGCTTGTTGCTGTCACGACTGAAACGTCGATTTCGTCAATTCCGGACTGCGTCAAGGACGTGTGGGGATTTGACTCTCCGAGTGGTGCTCGTTGAGTGTGCTGGCAAGAACGTTCATTTCCCATTACTCGGGCTTTTGAAGTTGACAATCATACCGAATCTTGTGTCGTAACCTAGTTGCTCATCACCAGCTTGATCGAAAGCCACGGGATGAAAAAGAACGTCAGGATGCAGAGTTTGAGCAACCCCATGCCGCATTAGAAGATCAGATCGAGCTCGTGCGAACTCAATCCAAACATTGGCCCGTGGAGTTCGTGGATGAACTCACCCATAAGCAGGATTGAACCAAGCCAGATGAACAGGAGGATGAAACCGAAGATCCAACAACGAACAAGTACGCTGGCGATAGCGCTAAGCAGGTCATTGATTTGATCCGTCATTTGTGATGCATTGTTCGACTGGTTGCTGTTGTTTCAGACGAAGCAAACGAAGAAATCCAGCGAACGGATCATTCACTTTGGCCGTTCATTTTGAATGCAGACAGACTCACTTTCGCCTTTCTGCAATGAACCCTGATTCATCGCCCTGATGGAACATAAATTTTCCCTAAAGAGTGCCGTCTTTGATGACAACCCAGCCACGACCTGAAGTTGGCTCCATTTCGTCCATGTCTTCGAAGGTGAACTCAGCGGCAGGATTGCCATCTCTTTCAGTCTTTTGCCAATCGATGTCACATTGAACGTAGCCGATGTGAAATCTTCCGACGCCGTCTTTGGCAATCTCTATGTATCCAGGGACTTCAGCATCGACGAAGTCTTGGCCCCACATTTCCATTGATGTGATGCGGTAGTTGCCGGTGATGTTTGAATTCCGATTCGACATCACATGATCCCCGGAATCCAGCCTTCAAGGTCAGCGACGTTCCTCTCATTTTCCGTCAGTGGGGGCTCAAAGTATTTGTTGTAGCCGCTGGAGATCATCTCTCTCTCGAATGCCTGCTGAGCTGAATGAAGTGACAGGAGTTTCGTCCAGTCGGTCGTTGGTCAGGTGATAGACTGCCATATGCTTTGTCACTTCCCCTCGATCCATCATGCTTATAAACGCAGTGATACTCAGTGACAATGTTGTGTCTATACGGTCGTCTGAAACTTGGCTCTTACCTCTTCAATCGAAAGACATTGATTGTCAACGTGCAACATGCGGTGACAGTTCGCACAAACCTTGGCCAAATCGTCCACTCGGGTCTTCGATCCCGCCTTCAATGTGCCGATCGGTTTTATGTGATGCGCCTCGATGTATCCGTCACCATGCTCGCCGTACGCCTCCGAGAAGCTGAACCCACTAACGTCGCATCGTAAGAGTGGATCGGCGGCAGTACGCCAAAGCTCCTTTGCCCTACACACAACGGATGTGTTGCGTTCACGAATCAGATGTGACCTCAACACCATCGCTCCTTCGTCGAAATCCTCTTCGCAGGGATAGATTGGAGCTTCCTTTGGTCGTTCAGCTCCGTGTTCCGAGTTCGCAGTCCAGCAGATACCAGCAATCGTCCAAAGCGGCTCTCCATCAGGCCAGAACTCCCGAAAAGTATCGGTTTCGCAAATTGCCGAGGCAAACCGTCCAGGAAACAGCTTCAGCAAGTTGTCGTGTTCTCACTGATAGAACTTTTAATCTCCGCTGGCCCTGATTTTAGACGCCGCGTGGAGTTTTTTTAAAAACTGTTGCGCAGATTTGGTTGCGTGAACTCGCCGTGCTGTTTCTCACAACATTCTGGACTCCTGAGCGCGAGTTCTCAACAGCCTCGACGTGACAGCCAATCTCCCCCGGTTGACTTCACGCGGCTTGTCGGGAATGCTGCGGAGCTTTCGGAGTTCAGCATCCGGAGCCCCTATGGCCTTCACGCTCTATCCCTGGCAGCTTTACTTCCTGATCCTTGCTGGCTGGGTCAATCGACAACAGCAGTTGGTGATCGAGTACCTGTGAACCGAGAATCAGGTCCTGAAGGAAAAGCTCAGCAGGAAACGCATTCTGCTGAATGATGATCAGCGGTGACGCCTGGCGGTCAAAGGAAAGTTCCTGGGCCGCAAAATGCTTGAAGAGGTCCGTGTTTTATTTACGCCCGATACGATTCTTCGCTGGCACCGTGAGCTGGTGGTGAAGAAGTGGGACCACAGCGAGAAACGAAAGACAATCGGACGCCCACGCATCCGTCAGGTCATCGTCGATTCGATCCTGGGATTTGCAAAGGAAAATCCCGCCTGAGGCTACGATCGCATCCAGGGTGCCCTGGCCAATGTCGGCTTCCACATTTGTGATTCGACTGTGGCCAACGTGCTGAAAGCACACAGCATTGAACCAGCAGGCAGCCATCAGAATCGTGGAACACGTTTCTGAAGGCTCACTGGGATTCGATCTTCGCCACGGACTTCACAACTGTGGAAATCTGGTCACGCCACGGCCTGATCACGTTTTACGTAATGGCTGTCATGCATTTGAAGACACGACGTGTCCACATTGCAGAGATCACAGCCAGCCCACCCACCACGTGGATGAAACAGATCTGCCGAAACCTGACCGACTGTAAAAATGGCTTCCTGAAGGATGCTACTCACCTGATCGTCGATCGCGATGCCTGTTTTCTGGCACTGCGAGACTATGTTGATCAGAACACGAATACCGACATTGTGCTGCTTCCGTCAAAGAGTCCGAATCTGAACTCACACATGGAACGCTGGTTCAGGAGTCTGAAGTCAGAATACCTCGATCGTATGATTTTTTGGTCACAGATCACTGGAAAGAACCGTCAGCGAGTATGTCGCTCACTACCACACTGAGCGCAATCATCAGGGCCTGGGCAATCAACTCATCGAACCTGAAAACCAAGTCGGTTCAATTGCTGGAATGCTCGAGTGTCGCGAACGACTCGGCGGCATACTGAAGTACTATCACCGAGCAGTCTGAAGGATCAATGCGCGGCATAACAGGAAGCGATGACCGCGCTCGCCGCTGCGCGTGTTGTGGGAATTCACGTTCCTAGGCCTTCACAGACGCATGCTTGCCGGGGACGAAATCACAAAGTCGGCTGAGATCTGGACTCGACACTCGCCACAAACTGAATTACTGGTGGCGTTTGACAGTCGGCCGAATATTTTGACCTTTCGCGCACGGCGCTCGCGTGCGGCGCTCGCGTGCGCCTGCAACTCGGTTATGCCGTACGCGTGAGTTCCGTAATCGGATCGCCTTTGGAGAAGATGGGATTCCTCCGTCCAGCGAAGTCCCGGAGTCCGAGTTGAACAGGATCGAATCCAAGGTGACAAAAAATCGTCATCAGGAAATCGTATGGTGTAACGCGGCGAGAAATGGGGTCCTCGCCGCGTGCGTCCGTGGCGCCAATCACCTGGCCGGTCCGAATGCCGCCACCGGCAAACAGCATCGTGTTGGCCCGCGGCCAGTGATCGCGCCCAGGCTGAACCGTTCCCTTCGGAGCACTGGCCACTCCGCCACCGCTATATCCAGGACGCGACGGCCGATGGAACGGTCAACCCACGCAAGACGATCCGAACCGCACGGTTCGGACCGCGGAGAGCCGATTCCTCCTCGGCGCCGACCAGGGTGGGACACAGGCTTTCGCCAGACAGGAGTGACGACCGGCCACGAGGCCGGCTCTCCGCTCCGGGTGCGAAGCTGTACAACCTGAGTGTGAAAGGCCCGCCCTGATGGCGGACCCTCAAATCTTCTCCGACTAGGACTCGCACCTCGATTTCACGTTCGCCCAATGCCTTATTGGGGTATTCGGATGCTCGCCTAACGATCAAGCTCATCCGCGACAATGGAGCGTAGCGGAATTGCAGTCCGGTGCAGCGCTTGGTTCTGTTTTTTATCACATAACTCCATAGCCAAAAAATTCCAATAGAGTACTATCAGGTTTCAATGTGCGACCAATACACTCTATCTCGCCATTTGTTAAGTTCGATATCTGTCGTTCATTTTGATTGGAGATGGATTGAACCTTATAGTCCTTTACTTTTACTTTTTCATTGACATCGATGGAATCAGATACACCTTCAGGAAACTCCAACACATCAAATATTGAAGCCGGGTTTTGGCAAAACTGTTCGTAAGTCAATAGTGCAACATCCATTTTTATGACAATCTCTTTTAATTTCCGGCTTCTCATCAGCCAGTTTTGAGCTAATTTCTCCAGCACTTCCTTGCGCTGCATTGAGCTCATGTTTTCCAGATTATTTTTATGATATAGAATGCTTGCGCAGTTCGCATACGGATCTCTGTTGTTGGCCAAAAATGAGTAATCGTCAAATAGTGATGACAGTTTATTAATCCTCATCATGTTAGGAGGGCTCTTTTCTACGACAACATCAATATGCGGATTTCTCTTTTTTTCATTCTGAAACTTGTTAAGCCATACCGCTTTTACAGACTTATAATCTACTACTTTCTCTGGATTCCATCGATCCCCTTCGCATAAGCCAGGCACTAACCATTGGCCTTCTCCATACCTTGAGAGAAGCATTGTTCGGGGGCTTGTATCTAATATTTGTGCTATTGCTGTTGAACCAGAATTGGGGGGGGTAATAAGAAAAAATAAATGCGGTTGATTTTGTCCATCATAATGTGGAACAGGCCATCTGGGCTTGAGCCTGGACCTTACATAAAGCGTTTTCAGGAGTTTTTTAACGAACGTTTTCATAAGCTATCTTCAAAAATATAACGCACACAATTACCGGGCCGCGACGAGGATTTGTCAATTTGAATACGCACGGCGCTCGCGTGCGCCTGCAACTCGGTTATGCCGTACGCGTGAGTTCCGTAATCGGATCGCCTTTGGAGAAGATGGGATTCCTCCGTCCAGCGAAGTCCCGGAGTCCGAGTTGAACAGGATCGAATCCAAGGTGACAAAAAATCGTCATCAGGAAATCGTATGGTGTAACGCGGCGAGAAATGGGGTCCTCGCCGCGTGCGTCCGTGGCGCCAATCACCTGGCCGGTCCGAATGCCGCCACCGGCAAACAGCATCGTGTTGGCCCGCGGCCAGTGATCGCGCCCAGGCTGAACCGTTCCCTTCGGAGCACTGGCCACTCCGCCACCGCTGCTTGCGACATGTGAGATGCGCGGCGTGCGCCCAAACTCGCCCGTGACGACGACCATCACTCGCTTGTCGAGACCTCGGTGGTAAATGTCTTCAATCAGCGCAGAAATTGCCTGGTCGAAGAACGGAGCACGGTACAAATTTGCGTCGAAAACGTGTTGGTTCACGGCATGGTCGTCCCAGTTCGCAACACGTCCACACAACGGGCCGTCGAATTCCGTGGACACAATATCGACGCCTGCTTCAACGAGTCGCCGCGCCATCAGACACTGCTGTCCCCACCGGTTTCGTCCGTATCGGTCGCGGAGTTTGTCGGATTCCAGAGAAAGGTCGAACGCTCGGGCTCCCTGGGGACTTGCCAGCAGACGCAGTGCCTGTGCGTCAAAACTATCCAGGGCCCGCATCAGCCCGGTCTGGTCAATGTCCCGGCGCATGCGATCGATGCTGCGCCGCAGTTCGCTGCGTTCGTTGAGACGGCGCGTCGTGTCCTGGTCGTTCAGCCCAACGTTTGGCACCGCAAATTCGGGTTTGTCGGGATTGCCTGTCACTTTGAACGGTTCGTATGACGGCCCCAGATACGCCGGACCGGCGATTTGAAACGAATCGTAGTTATCGACAGGATTGACGGTGATGTAGTTGGGAAGCTCTTGCGCCGGATTGTGACGCAGATAGCTCGCGATCGACATCCAGTCCGGGTACGCAGGCTTCTTTTTGTCGGCGGAAGCGGGATCGCCTCCCAGCACTCGCAGTGAGCCCGCCGGATGTCCGCCCGCGTTGTGAGCCACCGAACGGAGCAATGCATATCGATCGGCACACTGCGACAGCCTAGGGTAGAGTTCCGTGATCTGAATGCCGGGCACGTTCGTATCTATTGGGCTGAATGGCCCGCGATACTCCGATGGGGCCAGCGGTTTCATGTCGAATGTGTCGAGATGACTTTGTCCGCCGCGAAGCCAGACCAGGATTATCGCAGTTTCTGAGTTTTGGGTTGTCGCAGTCAAAGCGGCACGAGCCCGGTACAAACCAGACAGAGTCAGAGTCGTGAAACCGGTCAACCCGGCCCGCAGTACCTGCCGTCGATTTGTTTGATTAGATGTCGCCATTTCGGCTGCTCGCTGAGTCCGGAATACGCAGACAAAGACCATTTGATGATATTGCCGCTACAGAAGGAGAGCAAGTATGGGGATTGTCAATAGACCCCGTTACCGACAACATATGGGTCATCAATTATGATGATGACACTTTCCTGCAAATTACCGCCGTCCCCGTCCCCGAGCCCTCGTCTCTGGCGATGTTTGGCATCGGTGCGCTGGGTCTGTTCGGCTACGGCAGACGTCGCCGGCTAACATCGGCCGCTGCCTGAGGCACAGGAAACTCACCACCACACAGTTCATCATGGGCGGCCAGATGGTCACCCGTTTTCATTGAGTGATTGCACTGGAAGCCCATACCCCCTTCCCTGCTGGAAGAACTGCCCGCTATACCGCCCCGTGCCTGTACTGCATTTTGTGAATCAGTTTCTACCAAAACAGGATTCACCAGAGGCGGGATTAGAGAAATCTAAACGCCTCCGGGAAGCCTGACTGGCTCCCAGTTCATCTTTCCGCCGGAAGGCCCTCAGAATCTCCTGAACCTCGGTTCTTACAGGCGCCGCCGGCAAGCAGTCGTAGCCGAGGTCGGCCCGCAGGAATATCGTGACCACATGCGCAGTGGAACAACAAATCCTCGCCAGGGGCCAAACCACTCGCTAACCTGATCAGACGTGAACGCGGCCGTTATTTGACAAAACCAATCATTTGGAATTCACGTCATTGAATTAGTCATTTTAGCCGTTTGGGTACTCTGCGGCATTGCGATCCTGAGCAACTACAACAAGGGGGGAATAGGATTCCTTCTGGGATTTGCCCTTGGTCCAATTGGGCTCCTAATTGCGTGGACGATGCGTGACGATAAGAAGCACTCGGAAACCCAAATGCTGCTTCAGTCCGCAACACAGCAAGCCAGTTCAGCACGTCCTAAGGAACGCAAATGTCCGTTTTGCGCCGAGTTGATTCTCGAAGAGGCAATCGTCTGTAAACACTGCGGCCGCGATATTGTTGGCGGTGATCCACCTTCCGCGTCTCCGCCAGTGGCCGTAAAGGTCAGTCTGCAAGAACTGAAGATCAAATGTATGCGCGGGGCCAACCTTACGGCTAAGCCAAGGTTGTCCGGACGGACAGTGAAATCTCCCAAATGCAAACAGCCAATTGCGGTCCCTTAACCGATGCAACGACCTGTTGTTCCAGTGCTATCGCTACGCTCATGACTCACCTTACAACCGAACAGCTGCAAAACATTCAGAACCAAAGCGGACAGCATGCTGGATGCGATTATCGAACGTCTGGAAGCCAGCACACAACTGCAGACTGCAGTCCGGCACGTTCCCATGTATGCCGGTCTCAAAGGTACGATGGGAACGTCCGCCTGGATTCGGATTGCCGGTGTGTCGGTCGTCGTCGTGTGTACCCGAGAGCAGCCATTTGACCAGGCATTTGCCCGCTGGCTGGGCATCGACTGTTCAAAAATGAAGTACATTTGTGTCAAGTCGTCCGCTCATTTTCGCGCCGGTTTTGAGCCGATCGCCGGTTCCATTCACAACATCGACGCGGCTGGCATTCACACCCATGACTTTGCGAAGCTTCCTCATACCAAACGCACCCGGCAGGTATTCCCGGTGGATATCCTTCCCGAGAAATAATCAATATTGATCGAATCGGGTGCACTCTGCCTTTCGCAAATCGACCTGACTCGCACGGGACTGTGCGACACTGCGAAGGAAAGCTGTTGGGGGCTTTGGGCCTGTTGTGGTCGATGGTGTCCCAACAGGAATACGGTCTGTGCGGCAGGCGGCTATCATCACCGCTGGAGCGAGCGACGGATGAGAATCCAGCGATGCTGCCAGCATCAGCTGGTGATCTCTTTGCTGCCCGTCAACTTACCGTTGCACAGCTGGGTCAGCCTGGCCGTCTGGCGAATTCTCGTCTGCACCTTACATAGAACATAGACAACCCGACAGAAAAACAACCTGCTCGAAAACGTCATGAGGTTCAAAATGGTTTGTAACAAATTTCTGTTGTGGCGGTGCATTCTGATGTTCCTGTGTCTGCCGGGTGTCGTCGTCTTCGGCGACAGTCGCGAAGAAACAACAGAGCGCCGCATTCTGTATAACAATGACGACTGTAACTGGTTCGGCATGCTCTGCTACGGGGAGACTGACCCTGCCCGAATGAAGCACCTGCTGGAAGAAGAATTCGTCGACCGACTGGCCGAATCGGGCGTCGACACTCTGTCGGTTTGCCTGTGGGACAGGTTCCGAAGTGTGGGACGCTCCCACATCACCGAATATCTTGTGGGTCCGGATTCGTACCGATTCTTTCCTGACTGGCAGCCGCTCTACGATGCAGGCATGGACCCCATAGCGATCATGAGCAACCGGTGTCGTCAGCAAGGCGTGGAGTTCATGGTGGGAATGCGGATGAATGACCGTCACGACGATGAGCGTTTTCCGAAAGGGAGCTTCATTGTTAACAATCCGCAATGGCACCTGAAGGGAGATCCCACACCGGCAGGACCAGGACGGAAATTCGGGACGCGAGTCGACTACACGCACGATGCGGTCCGTCAGGAAGTACTGGACTGGATTGAAGAATTCCTCGAAACCTATGACGTGGACGGAATCGAGTTGGACTATATGAGGGCCTGTCACATGTTTGCACCGGGCACAGGTGCTGAGAACGCACACAAACTGACGGAATTCACTCGAAGGACACGTGAACTGCTGGACCAGGCTGCGAAGCAACATGGCAGGCACCGTCTGCAGCTGGGCGTTCGAGTTCCGCCCTCCTTACGAGACTGTCAGTTTCTGGGATTCGCCCTGAAGTCGTGGGCGATGCAGAAGTTGGTGGACTACGTCTGCACCTCCTACTACGTCCGGACCGACCTGAACATACCGGTGGAGGAATTCGTTCATTTACTCACCGATACGGGATGTAAAGTCTATCCGACCATTCATCCGTCGGCCGGCTTCCAGAGTGTGCCCTTTCTGGACGGCGGCACGAAGGTCGACATTGCCGGGGACCTTGCCATTTATCGGGCGGCGGTCAGCAACTACTATGCTGCCGGCGCCGACGGGATCCAGACCTACAACTACCAGCACCTGGCCGAAAACCACGGGACCCGTGCGGAGGACTATTCGGGCGAGCAATTCCGGAACGCGCTCAGCTGGATCCGGGAGTTGCGAGATCCGAAGAGCGTCGCCAGAGGGAATCGACGGTACATTTTCTTTCCCTTGTGGTGGCCGTCTGAAAGAACGCCTGACGGACCACCGGAGGCAAAAAATGAGTGCGGTTGTTCCTACCAGAGTCCCGTGGTGAGACTGGAGCGAGGCGAGGTGGGGAATACTGGACGTCTGAATTTTCGGATCGCTGAGGAATTGGGAATGTCGGGTCGGCAGGTCGAGCTTCGTTTCAAAGCCATCGGTCTGCGTGACGCAGAATCTGTCGCTGTCACTCTGAATCAGTTCCCGGTGCGTGAGGACATCCTGAGCCGGACGGCAGATCGTTTCAACGAACTGCATTTTGCCACGTTTACTTTTCCCATCGAGGGAGAGCTGGCAGATCAATTTGTCGCGAGCGGCAACCAGCTTGAGATTCGTCTTGTCTCGGATTCGGACGCTGGTGAAGGGGACGTGACCGTCGCTGATCTGGAGGTTTTAGTACACGAAACTCCTGGCAGTTCAAAAGCTCCCAATTGATTGCAGAAACACGCCACAAATCCGAGTGCTCGAATGGCGTGCGTCCGTCCGGAACTAGACCTGTTCCCTGGGCACGTCCTGCGATTGTCGTTGAATGATTGACCGGAAGGAGAAACACATGTTGCGAATACTGCTGACTCTCTTAAGCGGGGTTGTTTTTGTTTGTTTGCTGATCGGCTCCAGTGTGTCTGCCCAGTCGACTTCCGGTCCGGAGGTGGTGCTTTTCCCATTCGATGACTATGGACTGCCGTTCAACAAGGGTCTGCTCCTCAACCTGGTTCCGGGTCGGAAGACGACCGCTGATCGGGGCGCGGGATCTGATCCCGAGCATCCCGGAAGACCCGTACTTCTTCCCGGTAATCCCGGAGATCCGGACCATCCCCGACTCTACTACTATGGAACGGTCCTGCACATCAATGATGAGTACCGCATGTGGTACACGGGTTACGATCGGAATGGTAAACGGCTGGTCTGCTATGCGGTGTCCGAGGACGGTGTGAAATGGACAAAACCAAACCTGGGGCTCGTGGAATACAACGGCGACACGAACAACAATCTGCCGACAATCGACGGCGGAAATTCGATCGCGGGCGTAGTCTGCCTCCTCCTTTACGAACCTGATGATCCCAATCCGGATCGACGATTCAAAATGATCCGTGAAATCGATCCTCGGCAGATTAACGCAGCTTACAGTCCGGACGGACTGCGCTGGACGGAGTCGTCTAATAATCCCATCATCAGAGGCAGTGGCCTCGAACTGAGCGGGCTGATCCGCTTCCAGGGTGTCTACTATCTCAATGGTCAGGCCGGCCCGATTCCTCACCCCATCAAAAGGGTGTAAGAAGCGAATGATGGTGACTCACGCGTCCTACGACTTTGACCACTGGACGCAGGCGGCCCATCTCAGCTTTCGCCGCGACAACATTCCTCCTCGACCGCCCACGGATTTCGAAGTCCATCAGGGCGAACAGGTCCATGTCGGTGCCAGTCTCTGGAATCGAGGAAACGTCGTCATCGGGATTTATGGTCAGTACCACAACCAAACCAACGATCGCAGGTTCGCCATGGTCGACCTTGGACTGGTCGTGTCGCACGACGCCGTGCATTTCAGAGAACCGATTCCGGATTTCAAAATGATTCCGTACGCCGAAGAACCGGACGATGCGGAGCCTCGACTGTTACAGGGGCAGGGCTTTCAAAACATCGGAGACAGAACCTTCTTCTGGTACAGTGTCTGGCCCGCCTGGAACCTGATCCGTGGCTCAGATGACGTACAGTCTTATGGTCCGAACGGAGTCAGAATGGCCACCTGGCCCCGCGACCGCCTGGGCTATTTTTCGCCTGGCCCCGACGAACAGAATGCTCACTGTATTTCCAGTCCCATCACGACACAGGGGCCAGGCCAGCGAGTCTTGATCAACGCGGACGGGCTGTCGGAGCCGAGTCGTCTCAGGGTCGAAGTCCTGAATGAGCGGTTCGAACCGATGCCAGGTTATTCGGGACAGGATTGTATTCCTGTCGTACGGTCAGGACTTCGTCAGCCCGTCATGTGGCGCGGCAGGCAGCGTCTGGAGGGCATCGATCACCCCATCCGAATCCGTGTTCGCTGGGAAGGCCCGGATCACGAGGACGCCCGGCTCTTCGCTGTCTACGTTGGAGACTCAGACTGAGCCGCGCAGGGGAGCCCTCCCACAGGTTCCAGTGATTCTTCCGGCCAACCGGTCGGCGGAGACGACAGAAACGGTAATGGTTCCACCTGAAGGGAAGGGAATTCTCCCGATTCGTTCCGGTGTAACCAAGCTCCCTCACATCATCTGCGCATCCAGTAGAAGGAGGAACCAGTAGAGATGGCATGACAATCAGTCATCCGTCCTCGGAATCAACTGCCCACAGGCGTACAGCATGGCTTGAAGCGGCTCGGGATCAGCAGGCAGGCCACTGGTGATGCCACTGTCCGCATTTGAGGAACTGGCTGCTGACGACCCGGCTGTGGTGAATCAGGTGCTGTTCTCGGCTGTCGGGGCACTGGCCAACCTGCAGGCGACACGGGTGGCGAACGCAAAACTGAAGAGACGAGTGGAGAGGAATTGAGTGGAGTGGGTCCTTATCTGGACTGAACCCACTAAACCGCATACCCCCCGCTGCTTTGCAGGACTAGCTTTACGCATTTTTTTAAAGCACTCATTTGCCTTAATGCCATCAGCCTTCCTCGAATTCCTGTCTTTCCGGATGCGTGCGGCCACCACGTCCCCATCCAGGATAATTCTGCACATCGTCCGTCAATGTTCCCGCGGCGTCATAACGCTGCCGCTGGTCTTTCTCCAGTGCTTTCAAAGCGATCCAGTCCGTTTTCCGTCTAAAAATCCGCTCAAACGACGCGGCTCAATCCGGCGTTGTTCTGAAATCCCGGTGATCGCTTCTCCTGAGTCACTCAAACGCCGACTCGGACGAGGCGGCTCCTCTTTCCGAATCAGCTCCAGGACTCGGTGGAACGCTTCCGTGCGAATTCGGTCGTGACCGAGGGGCGTCGAGCCGGTGAGCAGTTCATAGAGCAACACCCCGAGTGAATACACGTCGGTGCGGGTATCCAGTCCCAGTTCATTCATCTCCGCCAGCTCGGGACTCATGTATTCCAACGTCCCGAACACCTGTCCCATTTCCGTGAACAGAGTCTTATCGGTCAGCCGATGCTCCGACTGCATCGCTTTGGCTAAACCGAAGTCAATCACCTTAGCCACCGGTGCGCCGTCACGCTGAGTGACCAGCACATTCGACGGCTTGAGGTCCCGATGCATAATTCCTTTCTGATGGGCATGCTGAATTGCACGACAGACCTGCACGAACAGCTGCAGACGATTTTCGATGCTCAGCTTCTCACGATCACAGTACTTCGTGATCGGCATGCCCTGCACCAGTTCCATGGCGAAGTACGGAGTGCCGTCGTCCGTGATCCCGGCATCCAGCACTTTGGGGATGTTCTGATGGTCCATCATGGCCAGCGTCTGACGCTCCGCCTCGAACCGAGCGACCACCTCCTTGCTGCCCATGCCAGATTTGATCCGCTTTAACGCCACGCGCCGACGCACGGGTTCCAGCTGATCGGCCATGTACACCGCACCCATGCCGCCTTCGCCCAGCTTCTGCAGCAGCTTATACGGACCGATCGGCGACCAGTGATACTGCGCCCGCATTTGTCAGTTCGCGATTAGGTCCGGCAGTGGCATGTCTCCGGCCCGGACGCCGAGAACCTGGACAAAATCATTTAGAATATTGTGACAAACAGCAGGGCGATATGGAGTCGAAGAAGTCAAACGCCACCCACCAATCCGCGAGATGTTGAAGATGGGTTTCCCTGTCGGAGCCGGCACCGACGGAACTCGCGTGGCCAGCTACCATCCGTGGGCGTGTCTTTGGTGCATTGCACATCGATTGCATCATTACAGCCGGCCAGTGGCGGCGATGCGATCCAAGCGCCATACGTCCCCGGGACGCCACGCAGACTCAACGCGGTGAGTAAAGTCGTGCTTGCTCAGCTCTGCCTGCTCCGCCGAGATGGTTACCGCACTACCCGCTGCGAGGAATAGAGCGCCCCGGTGGACGTGAAGAGCACACGCGTGGCGCAGGCTCCAGGGCGTGTTCGGCAGTTCCTCCCAATGTTCGCCGTCCGCAGAATACCAGACGTCATTACGATTGCCGTCAGTCGCAACCTCAGCTGGATGGTCCGCCACGCCCCGGTGCCCCCCTATCACCCAAAGCTTGCCGTCCCACGCCGCCGTATCGTGATATGAGCGTGCAAGCCAGGGCGCCTTTCCCTCCGCTAGTTGACAGGTCCATTCGCGACCGTCTGCCGACGACCACACATCGTTGTGGTAGAGACGCGTCTTCAGTCTTGGCTGCTGCTCGAGGTCGTATCGCAGCGAACTCAGCGTGATCCCGCCCGTCCCAACGTATCCGCCACCTAGGATCCACATTCGATCGTGGAGAACGGGCGCGCCACCATTCGCGCCGGTGATCATACCCCTGGGCGCCCATGGGGCGTTGTCCGTCACCAGCTCCCAGCTCAGACAGTCCTGTGTCTGCCAGACGTCGCGCAGCGGCGGAGGCGCCGGCGGAAAGGGTTTCCCAGCCTTTAAGTCCGCCACGAAATTGGTCTGGGCGGCTGCGCCGACTTGGCCACCCATGACCCAGATTGAGCCGTCGAAGACGGTGACCATCTGGTTGCCGCGCTCTTGCCAGGGTACGGTCGCCGTGACGAGCTCCCAGTTCACGCCATCCTTTGACTTCCACACGTCGTCGGGGGTGCCGTTCTCGGCCCCGATGACCCAAATGCGGCCGTCGTGCACGACGGCCCCGTGCATGTGCCTGCCGCTCCAAGGCGCAGTGGCCGCGAGGGACCAGCTGTCACCATCATCCGAGCACCACACCTCCGAGCACACCTCCGACTCGAAAGAGCCAGCGCCGGCGCCGGCGAGATCGGCCCTCTCACCCGCGTACTGGTTCCAGCCACCCAAAAGGAAGAGCTTGTTCTGGAAGGAGACGAGCTGCGCCCCGTCCCGAGGCGACCATGCCACCTCCGAGCTCACACAGCTCCAGCGGTACGCGTTGGTCATTGATTCGCCTGGGTCCGGTTTATGGGGCGACGCTGTCATCTTCGATTAGTTCTGCAAAGGAGTACATCCTGAAATCCGTACGGCGAACGATCAAGATCACCGGG
>Ga0310123_10001862_pt1 | contig 17188 bp, 10 predicted proteins | sample CB6_AW_1057_MG_FD_203505 | JGI IMG/M metagenome (GOLD analysis project Ga0310123, IMG submission 203505) | Marine microbial communities from Western Arctic Ocean, Canada - CB6_AW_1057 | ecosystem: Environmental > Aquatic > Marine > Oceanic | place: Canada: Western Arctic Ocean | collected... | reverse complement strand
TCTATGACGGACTTGATCTGCAAATGGAAGATCTCAGTATTGATGATCTGCTAGATGACATCAATACCGATGTGATGACCCCCGCGTGGGTTTGCTTTGATCACGATCCGGTCCTCATTGCAGAGAACTCCTATGCTGGTCTGATGCATGAAGGTCAGAGATTATTCGAACCTCACGCGCTGAAAAATGGTGGATTTGAGGTAATAGTCTCAGGACATCGCAAGGGTACTGGCTCAAGTCGAGAAACTGCTGCTCAATGTGAGCGATGGTCAGGAATACGATTGATTATTGCTGCCTCATTTGCCCCTATCCATGAACGGAATAACATCAATCTCGGGCAGTTGATGGGTGACCATGAAATATTGATTCGTTTGCAGTCTGGAGAAAGCCTTCCCCTCTCAGAATTTACATCAAAATATGACTCAGTTACCGCCCTTATCATTGAAAGTGGAGGCCTTTTCCCCTTTGCCGAACGAATGAAATCTGGTGAAATATCACTTCCAGAGGTAACTAATCCACCCCGACCAATGACTATGGTTGAGAAAATGATTGCGAACAAATTATTCGGACAAAATGGCTCAATTCCCTATGTATCGCCGGGTGATGCCGTCATTGCGAAAGTGGACGGTGGATACTCTCACGAGTTCACCACAGCACAGGTACATGAATTCCTCAAGACTGAATACGGACCCGATTACATACTACCTAATCCACCAAAATTTGCTGTGTTTGAGGACCATTTGCTGTATGCAACAGATGTTCCAAGATACAGCCCCTTTTCTGATAAAATTCAGACTCTGCGGGACATGCAGAAAACTTTCCAACTGCATACAGGGGTGAGGGACTACTCTGCGCAGGGTGGGATTTCGCCGGGAATTTGTCATCAGGTTGCGCGCGAGGAGTTCATCGATGTCGGGGATTTCATCCAAGCCACTGATTCTCATACTTGCATGGGTGGTGCTTCCAATGCGCTGACCTATGGTGTGGGATCAACTGAATATGCCAACCTAATCTACAATCAGTTTGCTTTCGTTAATGTGCCAGAATCAATCCGCTTCGAATTAATCGGGAAATTGGACCCTGGATGCACTGCTAAAGACGTGATTCTTCACATTCTTTGGAAATATGCTGCTAACTCTGAAACTCTCGACCGCTCGATGGAATTCGGCGGCGAGGGGCTGGCATCTTTGTCAATGGACGAGCGGGCGACCCTCTGTAACATGGCGACTGAATGCAGCGCAAAAACTGGCATCTGCGAGCCAGATGACCTGACCGTGGAATGGTTGTTAGCGCGAAGGGATGGATTCACTGAGGGAGATATTCGAGCAGCATTCGTGCTTCCTGATGAAGGAGCAACGTATGATGGGGGAGTTCACACCATCGACCTCCGACAAATCCGACCTATGGTGGCCCATCCGGGTGACCCGGACAAAGGAATACCAAGTGACCCGACCAATGGGGCATACATTTCTGATATCGGTGAGGTTGCGATTGATATCGCCTACGCTGGCTCCTGTACCGCCGGAAAAGAGGATGACTTCGCCTATTATGCAATGGTTACTCAGGCTGCAGTCGACGCCGGACTTTCCATTGCAGACGGAGTGGTTTGCTACATTCAGTTCGGCTCTAGGACGGTAAAAGACCTCGCTGAGCGCAACGGGTGGATTGAATTATTTGAGAGCGCGGGAATCAATCTGATTGACCCCGGCTGCGGCGCCTGCATCGGTGCTGGCCCGGGTGTATCGGACCTCGTAGAACAGGTGACAATTTCTGCAATAAACAGGAATTTTCAGGGTCGCAGTGGCCCGGGCAGACTGTATCTTGCCTCGCCGCTCACAGTGATGGCAAGCGCATTTACAGGCAAGATTACTGCTTGGCATCCCCACCTGTTTTCAGCTTGAGCGCAACCACTCTCCGACATGACGAAGGGGTACACATCAGTGGGTTACGCATGGTAGATTCGTCGAAGTTGAAGTATGGACTCGGCGGGGTCTCGATTTACTTAGGATATACAATTGTGTTCATGCCGGTCATCATCATACTCTCCAAATGGGCTTCACCCCTTGCCGATATGGGAATAGGAGGGGTACTGATTTATTCCGGATTATTTGTCATACTCGCTACTCTAATGGTGCCTTCATCATTGATGAAACTAGTCGCGGGCGCCCTGTTTGGATTCGCTGGTGGAGTTGTTGCTGGGGTACTAGGGGCCTATGTCGGTGCCCTTGTTCCGTTTTACATCGTTCGAAGGCTTGGAGGCAGAAAACTGGTCGAGAAAAAACTGCATGAACCAAAATGGAAGGCCATCGATGAGGCTACTACCGAAAACGGATTGGCGCTCACGGTGTTGATTCGACTTTCACTAGTACTCCCCTACAATTTCTCCAACTACATTCTTGGAGCGACTGACATCAGAGACCGTGACTACACGCTGGGAAATATTGCAACCATCTTTCCAACTATTCTGTATGCTTGGTGGGGGGCAACCATCGGGAATATGGCGGACATCATTGCTGGTGTGGGTCCAGAGAAAGATGCACTGTGGTGGGTCGCGATGGTGGTGAGCGTGCTGGTTACCATTGTTGGAGCGGTTTGGATGCATCGGTTATCCAAACAGAAATTGGAGGCCATCCTCAAATCTTCGCATTTCTCTGAGGAATGAACCTACTGCCTATGATGCCTCAAAAGCCTTGACGCTTATACACCGTCAACCTACTAGGTCTGATTACGGCTTGCTGGCCCCTCCGCATTAGGCTGGAGGGAGGACCCGGGGTTGTAGGGCGAATCACAGATGGCACATCAAACAACAGGAAGTCGGATGCAGCAAGCTAGCATCAGTGAGTTTTTTGAGAAAAACAAGCACTTCCTTGGATTCGATACCCTGTCCCGTTCAATCATCACTGCTGTCAAGGAATCTGTTGATAATTCCCTTGACGCCTGCGAAGAACATCGCATCCTACCAGATATTACCATCGAAATCAGAAAACTACAGGGCAGAAAAGACGAATTGATGATGATTAGCCAAGACAATGGCCCGGGTATTCCGCCCGATAAAATCGACAAGGTGTTTGGCTCGCTTCTATTTGGTTCAAGATTCCATACTATTCGGCAAACCAGAGGACAACAGGGGATCGGCATCACTGGCGTGGTAATGTATAGTCAATTGACTACAGGGAAGCCAACGAGAATCATCTCCAAAATAGCGAGTGAAGCGACCGCAGTCAGTGTCGATATCGGTCTTGACACTAAGAAAAATCGGGCCATTAAGAGCAACCAGCAGCGAGTTCATTGGGTCGATGAGGAAACAATGGTTGCGATTGAGCATGGTGTGAAAATTGAGGCTCGAATGAAAGCGAAGTACCAACGCGGTAAGCAAAGCGTGTATCAATATCTCAAAATGGCGAGCATCGTCAATCCACACGCATCGATCTCATTCAAGGTAATCGACGAGGATGGAACTGTAATCGATGAGGGTAATTGGCCCCGTGTCACTGAAACTCTCCCCCACCCAGTCACGGAAATTAAACCGCACCCACATGGACTGGAAATCGGTTCTCTCCAACGCTTCTTGCGCGCGAGTGATGAGCGAAAACTGACCTCGTTCCTGCGCAATAATTTCTCTGGGGTCTCGATGCGTGCTGCGCGCGAAGCATGCAACAGGGCCGGGCTAGATGAAAATAGGAAACCACGCGGTTTGAAGGCAGAGGCAGCCAACGCCCTGCTCAATGCACTGAAAGAAACTCGCATCTTGCCGCCCCCAACGGATTGTCTCTCCCCAATAGAGGATCTTCTAATCAAGAAGGGGCTGTCAAAAGCAATAGATTCCAGATTTGTCTCAACAGTCACCCGGCCACCAAAAGTCAGTCAAGGCAATCCATTCCAAATTGAGGTGGGGCTGATTTTCGGTGGGGACTTGCTCGCTGACCAGCCAATACAGGTACTACGATTCGCCAATCGTGTGCCGCTGATGTATCAACAGGGCGGTTGCCTGTTGACCAAGGCACTGGAGAGTGTCGATTGGAAACAATATGGGCTGGACCACCCTGGTGCTCGTGGCATTCCGAAGGGGCCTGCCGCGGTGTTGATTCACCTCGCGAGTACAAATGTGTTCTTCACCAGCGAAGCAAAAGAAGCGCTGGCGGACAATGAGGTCGTTTTTGAGGAAATTCGCCTAGCCATGCTTGAAGTCGGCAGAGGGCTGCGTAACCATCTGAAGAAATCTGCTCAAAAGAAGAAGGCACAGGAAAAATTTGAGTTGGTCAACGTCATCCTACCTGAAATCCATGACAAAATCATTGAAATTCTCAAAGAACAGCCAGTGGAACTCTCTCCAGTGATTACCAAAATAATGAATGCGGTTTTCAGTGAAGAAGAACTGGTTTGGGATGCTGAGAGCAAAACCACTCGGGTGAATATTACTGTGTTCAACTACACTGCTCGGCCGCGCGCATACACCATTCTCTGCACATGGCCCGAGAAGGAGGGTGTCGAAATTGCCGAGAATCACCGAGGTGGCCGTCGAGAGGCGAAGGGGCTGTGGGCATGGAAACTTGAAACCATCGAACCAGGCGAAAGCACGGTCATTTCGTTTACCGTAGATGGCCTTGGTAAAGGAGATTGGAATGAATTAGATCTATTCTTCCGAGGTGCGGGTGATATCATAGGGGCAACCAAACTTGATGAAGCAATCCTTGCCGAGATGAAACGAGAGGAAGACGTGGGTATCGTCCGTGAAGTGGAAGTTACTGGTGCTGAAGAAAACAGCGAACAGTCATCGTTGCAGACGGAGGAGTCGGCTGAAGATGTCGTCGATGCCGCCGAAGAAGTGGCAAGACCTACTGACCCCAGCGATATTACTCAGTGGATGGGAAGTGAAGAGGGGGTGGCTGAATGACTGCAGCGCGCAAGAATAGAGAGCAGGTCGTGGATAGCCTCCACGGTGTGGCGCGGGAGATGTATATCCGATTAACCAAGGGCGAAGCGCCGACAATGACATTACCAGTTCGAACCAAGAAGAATATTACCTTCGATGAAAGATTAGGCGTTTACAAATATGGCAAGAAACGCTCTGTGCGTGATGCTTCCTCACTCGGTTCGGCTCGCCAGTTGCTTCGTGCATTACACATCATTGAATTCATTGAGGAAATGATCGAAGCTGGCAAGTCGTCGACGCTTCGTGAAATGTACTACATTTCAGAGGGCTGGGGTAACGGTAAGTTCGGGTCACAGAATGATAGTAACAACCTCGCTGAGGACCTTGAAATCGTCACTAGATGTCTTCGAGAGGACTTCAAACTCCGACCTGAAGAAGATGGTTCACGAATCATCGGGAATGTTACCCTCAACGAAAGAAATCGCCGCGGTGAGTGGATGCGCATCAATGCGCGCGATGATGTGGGTGACTCCGGCTATGGCGTTCCGTACAACGTAGAAACCGAGAAAATCCAACTGGTTGAACACGATGTAGACTTCATCATGGCCATCGAAACCGGTGGAATGTTCGACAGATTGGTCGAAAACGGCTTCGATGAGGAATTCAGATGCGCATTGTTGCACCTGAAAGGACAACCTGCGCGCAGTACCAGACGCATCCTCAAGCGAATGAACGAGGAGTGGAATCTGCCCCTTGTCGTCTTCCTCGACGGAGACCCGTGGTCGTTCCGCATCTTTGCCTCGATTGCGTATGGAGCAATCAAAACAGCGCATATCTCTGAGTATCTGGCTACACCGAGTGCGATATACCTCGGCATTACTGCTGATGATATTGAAGCCTACGACCTTCCTTCTGATAAGTTGTCAAGCAAGGATATTGAGGCGCTGAAGGCAGAATTATCTGATCCCCGATTCGCTGACAGTTGGTGGCAAGACCAAATCAATATGATGCTGCAGACAGGAAAGAAAGCCGAGCAGCAATCTTTGGCTAAATATGGCTTAGATTATGTCACGGAAACATACCTCCCTGAGAAATTGGGAGAAATCGGCCTCGGGTGAAACTGCTAAGGCGAAAGCCGATGAATCGAACTGCGAGGGAGTAGTGTGAGTATTCCGACCCTGCCGAAGTGGCTGCTTATTTTCGCTGCAATAGCCATCATTGGCGGTGCGATTGCAATGGCTTCTACTTGGAGTACCTTTGAGGCTGCCCTAGACCCAACCCAACGTAACATGACTCAACTCAACGGAGGAGAAACTACCGAGGTATCACTGATTGGTGGATATCAATACTCCACTTTCCGTGTTGACGGCACCAGCAACACAGACGGGGGGAACCATTCTATTACTGATTCTGAAGGCGTGGAACTTGACCGTAATAAGCCAACTTTTCTCAATGGACCACGTCAGGGTGATAATGGTACAGTATACGTTGCAGTAGGCGTTTATTTACCTGCAGAAAGCGGCAATTACACCATTGCTAACAATGCTGAGCATGATGATGTCATTTGGTTGGTTAATGACTCGGATTTTGGCGGTATCAATTCCTCTATCTACATTTTACAGGCCGGATGCTGCATCCTATTCCTCGGAATCGCGATGATACCAATGGCGGGTATATTCATCTGGACCTCAAAGCGGGCAAAGGCGGCGGGTCAAGTGGTGATGACGTCTGCATCTGGTGAAGAGATATCTTTCGGTGCGGCGGAGGAAGGTAAAGTCCGCATCCCAACCACAGACCAAGTTTGGGCAGCCATGCATGGTGGAGAGGAATTGGACCTTTCAATGCCGGAGAGCACGGGGGTGGCGCCACCTTTCGCAGATAGCCCAGAATATACCGCTGAAAAGGCAGCTGTGGGTATAGTCGTTGACGACTTGATGGATGCAACTACCAACGAGGTTTCAGCACCACCAACCGAAGAGGAGCCCCCCGAAGAGCAACGGGGTTGGCGTTCGTGGGATGAAGGCTGAAAGCCCTGCAAGTATTGAAAAGACAGTGTGCGGTAGGTAACACTGGGTTGTAGAGTGGTCGCTGACTTCAATACCGCACTCTCGGTACTTGAGAACGCCACGCGCAGAACCATTCTAGAGCATCTGGTCAGAGAACAGCATTATCCCTTACAGTTGTCCGAATTAGTCGATGTATCGCAACAAGCCGTGATGAAGCACCTCAAGGTGCTGCAGGCTGCTGGATTCGTCACTTGTGAGACCGTACCAAGCGAAAAGGGGGGTCCTCCAAAGAAACTCTACTCTGTACAGCAGTCATTTTCTCTACGTATCGACCTTGGTCCTGATTTATTCAGATGTGCACATCGTCAATTACCAATGGGTGGCCCTGTCCGTCTTTCCAGTCGTCTTCCCAAGGAAGCATTGTCAATTGTCGAAACAATGGGGACTCGTCGGCGACTGCCAATGTCCGAGGCTATGGAACTGCTTGAGGACCTCACTCAACAACTTGAGAGGCTCGACTCAGAAAGAGACGCATTGATTGCACTGCATCAGCAGGTTATGTCCAAAGTCAGCAAGACGGTAGACGACGATATCGTGGAATACCACGAGAGGCAACTCGCTTTCGCCCTCCTTGAGGCTCCAACGAGGCCATTGGATTTGGACCAATTCTCACGTGATATGCGCATTCAGACTACCGACGCAGAGGAAATGATGGACACGCTCCGCTTGATGATGATGCGCGAGGTCGGCGTACGACGTGGTCACGTTATCGCTGCGCGGGAGGGGACTCCCCTCCCCTGGTGGGTTATCCGGGATTGAATCAGAACCGCATGTCATCGCTGACATTTACGATGCTCGACTGTTCCTCAACGCGGGCGAGTGCTTCCTTACGGCGTGAACTCATCACTAGACCGGCCACACCCATCAGGGCGATAGTTAGCAGGATGATGATAGCTGGAACTGACCATTGACCCATCACTTCGAAGGCGACGTCGACCCAACCATTCTCGCTACCCAACTTCTCGCTGAGCGTGCGGTGGTTGTTGTCTTCATTCGCTTCAACAATTGCATTACCTGGGTCTACGATAACCGAAATCTTGTGGTTACCTGCCTTGACTGGATACAGTAGAGTAATTTCAACTGCATCCTCAGAATCAGATCCGCTGGCATCAGGGGGCATCAATGCGCCAACCACCTGTCGGTAGACAACGTTCTCTTCTGAGCAAATATTGTCCTCAACCAACTCCTCATCTTCATCCTCACACAAAATGATGTTGATGTCAATAGCGTGAACGTTGCCGCGATTGATGATCTCGACGTTAATCGGAATCATATCGCCAATGGGGGCCTCCAGTCGCACAGGCTGCACGTTGAGGATGTCTAGGTCGGGTGCTCTTAGGCGAATGCGAATCACCTGCTCGTTGGTATCACATGGGTACACATTGTCATACAGACCATCGTTGTCCTCATCGATTGAACATGAATCACTCCAGTCATCTGTCTCATCAGTGTCACCCCAAGGTGCGCCACCGTAACTGGAGAGTACCTTGATGCCTATCTCGCGATTGGCAAGGGGTGCTGTTGGACTGATGTCAACAATGACCATCACCTGAACCGTCTCATACGCTTCCATCTCAGGCAGAGTCCAAACATCGTCGCCAAGGTGGTAGGCACAATTGTTCTCAGGTGCGGCTTCACCAATAGCGACCTGCGCACACGGAATCTCTCGTGGCAATTCAGTGTCAAAGTCTTCAACCATGGCGAAGCGCACATTCCACTCATGCAGCACGCCCATACTCGGAACAGTATTCCAGTGATCACCAGACTTAGTGTGGTTGTGCAGAGTTGGGATGTCGGCCACGTTGCCGTTGTTAGTTACGTTGACCAGATAGCGAACCGTACGGCCGGGGGCCGTCGTCTTGATTTGGCTCTCAACACTCTCATCAATCCAGATTTGCATGTCGTGAAATTCATTCACATGGATTTGCAAAACTACCACAGCTCGCTCACGAGTGCCATCATATGACTCCTCGCTGAATGCCTTGATTTGGATTACATAGTCGCCTGCGACAATCTGCTCCGGCACATTGACGATAATCTCGACCGTCTGCTCACCGTCTCTCTGCAGTTCCTGTAGCAGAGCACGGGGCACTTCAATATCCCACAGCAAATTATTGCCATCAGCATCTTGAATCGCAGTGACACGCATATCATAGCGATCCGGACCATTGCCGCTGTTCAATACCGTCGAAGGTACAACGAGGGTCTGAGCAGGGTCCACATTGAACTCGGTTTGAGCAAAGTCCATTTCAAGTCCATAGACGTGAATAACGTTTGTAGAGAGGATGACCGAGTCAGAGACACGGTTAGCACCCTGTAGATGAGCCCTGACAGTCACAGCAGGACCGAGCCCCGCACTCGCATTGGTCGGAGCACATACCACAGCAGTAACTGCGTAGGGGTGGTCAGTCTGAGCCCAGTATCGTGGCTCAGACATTGCTGCGTCATTACCTCCCGGAGCATTAGTGAAATCAATATTCACTGTCCAGTGGTCAAAACGCCACACATTCTCTTGTACGCCATCTGGACGTACCTCGGGTGCACCCGGGGTAGTGAATACAAGATATCCCGGAGCGAAGTGCTTGATGACATCAATATCGTAAGACGCACACTCACCCGGCATCACATACTCAGAGGTGTCATAAATCTCGAAAACTATGTTGCCAGTTGAGCGAATTGATACGTTCACCCACAACTCAAGTACATCGTAGGTCCCCTTGTCAATACTCTTGATTGGCTCACCTGTAGACCATCCCTTCAGGTATAGGGCAAAGGTCCCCGGGTCCTGTGTGGTGGGGACTGAAATCTCAAGGTTCTTTGTCACCGATTGACCTGGGTCCAAACTAACCGTCAATGGGAAGTTTACCTGCCATCCGAACGGCAGTAGCCATTCTTGCTGTCCTTGCAAGGTTGTCGGGTCATAGAAGGCAAAGACGTCGTGCACATTGCCTGTATTGGTGATGGTAATCGAGAAGATTGCCGTCTGACCTTGCTCGACATCCGATTGATAATGACTGGTGTCAAGTTGTATTCCGTGTTTGACGTCCATCAACGTAAGTGTTAGCCTATCACTACGAATTGCTGGGTCCTTGTAGGACATTGCGCTGACAGTAATTTGTGCCAATTGGTCCTCATTAGCCTGATAGATCGAAGGTGCGCGCACACGTAGGTAAATGCGCACAGATTCTCCACCCTTCAGATAAATTGGTGTTTCTGGGAATATAGCGGTGTGATTCTCAGCAAAGAATAGGTTTGCACTCCAGTTCAATGGCACCCCTGAAATATTCACTGAATAGGTGTCAGCCACCAACTCAACGGGACCGGGAGTGGTATTATTCACAGTCAGGTTGTAAATGGTCTGTTCACCTGGTTCAATCACGTGATAATAAGTTTCATCGTCTTCTAACATCACATCGACTTGGCCTGTCAAGATGTGTGTATAGCATAACGTGTAGGCGCCATTATTGGAGCCGTCGCCGCACCTATCGGTATCAGACCAAGCAACGTGCGCACCACTACCGAGATCATTGGCAAACGCTGGTGGTTGGGACAATTCTGGATTGCGGCCGCTATTTGGGCCGAGTTTATCGCTATTCCATTTAGTAACAGATGTGGCTTCCCACGGGTCAAGCACCGCAGAAGCAATTGTGTTGAGTGGCCAATCTGGCTGGTCATTGGTGTGATTCAATCGAGTGTACATTATTGCCTCGCCTTGGGTGATATTGGAATTCTCCAACCATGTAATGTGGATGTTATCTTGACTATCAGCCAATACTACTGGCATGTAGGAGGAGGCGCTCCACGGGTTCTGCGGGTTCACATTAGCCGCACCTTCAACATAGGAAATGCGTGCGTCTACAATCTTCTTAATTCCAAATGCTGGCAAACCACCGGATACTCCGTCCCACTCTGCTACACCACGTAGGCGTAGGCGGGTGTAGTAGACCTCGTAGGGGTCATCCTTGTCGAATCCATAGTCACGGGTGTCCATCCAAGTGATGTGGGTGTCACCGCTGTTGTCAATTGCAATCGAAGGATGCAGGCTGAATGCATCGTCAAGAGTCACGCGGGTGTCGTTGACCACAACAAGGTGCCCGTAGCCACTCTCATCCATAGATGGGCCGAGGTCCTCGGTGTAGGTGCTACCCCAGACAGTCGTTCCATGGTCACCATATGCCCAACCCGGTGCTGGATTGTTGATCTTGGCGTAAGGATCGAGAACGGTCATGAAAATCTCACGAGAGTTGTTGGTCGCAAGGAAAACCATCGCCTCGACTAGGGTCTGCATCTGGTTAGAGCCAGACGCTGGGAAAGCATACACTTGCCCGCCGGCATCAGTGTTACGAATCGTTGAACCCGGGCAAAGCCGTGGGTTCATGTTCACTTGGCCATTCGGGCACTGAGCCAAATCCTTCATGTGACTCGAGACCTGATTGTTACCGCCCCAAGAGGAACCGTACATCGGAACTGGAATGATACCCGCCCTTACACAGGCATCGTGAGCCTCGTTGATAGACAAAATATCGTTCGCCTGCTGTGCGGGGTCTCCACCGTATGGGCCTTCATCAGACACTGGCATGGCAATCTTTGTTGCATTTGGATTCCACTTGTGGTCCTTCAAGGTAGGTGGGTTACCTGGAACCATATCGTTTGTATCCTGCCAAGACAAGCATAGCCAATTGGTACCGGGGCCCCAGAATTCACTGTAATAACCACCGTCTTGAGGCAAATTGACAGCGCTACCGTCGTAGACTACCTCAGTTAGAGCACGGATGCCGCCTGAATCGTCGCCGGGGACGAGTCCAAGAGCGGTTGGGCGGACATTGCCACCTGAGCCGCCGGTCTGATATGGCGCTTGACAACTGCCGGTCGTAGATGCGGATGGCCAGTTGCCAGAAAGCGCATATAGCGTCTCATAAACGGTAATATTGGCCTCTTCAAGCATTGGCTTGATTCCAATGAAATATCCGCCGCTGCTCCATGAGCCACCATAGAATACAGTACACATGTCAGCCCATTCGGAATACATCGAGCCGGAAGTGTCGATTGGAGCTGCAAACTCCACCTTGCCGCCACGTGTGTCGTCCCACACAACCTGCACAAGGTCATCCGCGTCAACCGCGATGTCGGGGTGGCCCTTGTGACCAATGATTGGAGTCAATAGGGTATCGTCAATAGCGACTAGTGCCTCGCGAGTAACCATATCAATCTCAAAGAATTTGTAGTAAATCTGTGGCTGTTGGAAGTACTTGTCAAGCGCGTCGAACGCATCCTCCCAAACAAGGTGGACATTGTCCTTACTGTCTACTGCAATGGCTGGCCAATCACGGTCTTGTTGGCGTTGGCTTACCAATTTGTCATCGATAATAGTGATGGTGTTGTCATCAGATGGACTTCCATCTTGGTCGTCAAGAGACGGGTCGAGCATGGTGTACTTGATGGCGTGTTGGCTTGCCTTATCGGTCCAAACCACGTGTATCCGGTCTTCGGAGTCGATGTCGATGTCCGGATGCCAAGATCTGTGTGAACCTGGATTTGAAATCTGAGTTGCGTCAATCAGAGTTTGCGCGCGTGGGTCGAGCATGGTGTAGTACAGGTGCTGAGTATTTCTGCTCCACACAAAGTGGATGTTACCTTCGCTATCGCTTACCATACTGGCCATTCGCTCATTCATCGCGCCGCCATCTACAACCTGTACTGCTTCTGTGATGACAACTGTCGCGGCCTGTGCGGTGGGCGGTGTGTACACTGAGATGAGTGTACTCATCACCAGCAGCAAGACCATCGTGATGCTTCCTCGTGTTCGGTTCATTTTTCTCGACTCCCTGGACTTCAATTCCAGCATTCGGGCAACGCTCTTGCACTCCTACTTAACTGAAACCCCGCGCGGTCACTTCGCTGTAAAGAAGGCTGAGTTTGTCTTAATGTTCAAACCCAATCACTCGGGTCGAATCCTGTGCCAAATCCACCAGTATCATCGGTCTCGACCTTACTGGCCGGAGAAGTGTCCTCTTTCTTTGGTGCACCACCCTGTTCCCAATCGTCAACTTTGCCGGGGCGTCCGAGGCCCGGACCGTATGAAAATTTGATTTCGTGAATCAACGCGAGTTTGGTCAACCACAATTTCCGAAGAGTCTGCATCACCTCGTTTTGAGTCACTCCATCGAACCAAATTGGCATTGAGAGATTGAACGCTTGCAAGGGCCCGGGTGGACCTTTCTCCTCTTTTGGATGCCCAACATGCAACACCCAATCCACCTGCGCACGCGTCAAATGCACTCTGTTCTCATGTAGCCACTCTTCCCACCCGTGTGCGTCGTCTTGACAATGGGTTGTCATTTCGTCCTGCTGGCCTGCATCTACTTGAGTGACTGAAGATACTACGACTAGGTCGCGTGACTTTGGAGATAGCACGTTGAACACGTGACCGTGTTTTGTTGGTGGATACCTAACAAGAAGATGAAAATTGGCGCGAGGGTCTTCCCGTTCACGTACCTCAAGGCCCTCACTGACCATCCAATTTCTGACCTTGGATTCAATTTCGTCGGCACTCATCGCATCTATCGAGGAATCCGTCCTATTTCAGTACGCCGAGAATCGAATGTACGTCTTTCCCAACTTCTGCGGCCTCGGTAGAGAACGAGAATCGTTTGAGCCTGCGGCCGCGTTTGCTAATTTGAAACATGTCGTAGCCACAGAGGAAAACGCGGTTTGAGATGTTGAATACGATGAAAGAAAGCGGGAATACAAACATGGCGACAAGGCTTGCTTCAAGAGCGCCGTAGCCGCTAGCATCAGCACAACACCAAGCCAACACTGAAAGGGTGATTGCAGGAATCGGCCAAACCAACACTGGACCGAGTATGATGGCGATGGCATGGTAACTGCACCGCGCATCCAAACCCTCGTCGGTGCTATCTCCGAGGTACTTTGCCAACGCAGCTTGAGGGGCGGTGGAAATGAGAGACAGGGGCAAAGCAGCCAACATTAGTAGCGCCCCTGGTAACCAAGCAAGGTTTTCCTTGGCTTCGGGGCTTCGCAATCCTGTGTTGCTATTTGTATCCAAAACGCGGGCATCGAGGTCGGCTTCGAGCAAAGTGGTACCAATACGAATAGCGGCTTCTTGTTCCTCCGACGTTGGTGCATCAGCCGCTCCAGTTCTTATCCCATCGCGAATGTCACGCGCAGCGTGTACTTCTTCACGCCATGTGCCCAATATACCCCCATTTGCTTGAGTGCGCAAATGTGCTAACACTTCCCACGAAGCGTATTGTTCCCACGAATCCGCATCTGGAGTCATAGGAGCGAGCGCGTCACGAACCCGGTCGCGCAGTGTGTGGACTGAATCGGCCGGTGCTTCCACCCATTCACCTGCTAGCAGACGTTGGCGATCCTCAGGTGAATGCAAGAGATCTTGCTTAGGAATCGGTGGTCCATACTCGACATATAAGTCGGTTCGAAACTTCCAACACGTGCGGTAGTGCAACCCAACTGGAAGCAGGCGCGCGGGTGAAAATCCCTTCTCATGAGAGAGAGAATGGGCTGCGATGACTGTACGCATTGGACCTGTTCGGAGCCTCTTCATCCGCGAATCCACATGCGAAGTACCTTCGGGAAATAGCGCGGTAGAGCAACCATGTGCGATGCATTCAGCAATGGTCAACATGGTCTCGGAGTTGATGCGAGTTGCTTCTTCTTGACTGGCAACTCCTCGCTTGACCTCGGCTTGACGTATCACAGGTTGGGCACCAAGACGGGAGGAGAACCAACCGATGACTGGACGAGTGAGCATATCGTGTCGACCGCCGAATACCAGTCCCTTCGATTGGGTTGCGACTACACAAAGCGGATCACACAGCCCATTGGTATGCCAGCCACAAGTCATCATTCCAGCATCATTATCGATGTGCTCCGTGCCAGTTACCTCTACTGTGCCGAACTGCATCTTCATCGCATTGCGAAATAGGATGGGCAGAATGCCCCACATCAGCGGTGAGCCGGGGTGGTCGCCCGGATTCTTCGGTCGGCGTCTTACTGCTTCCAACTTCTCCATTCTTGCGACTGCAGCCGACGATGACAATTCAGGGAGGGTGTCTCCATGGTGGTCAACAGCACCATCAGCGCCCGCCGGAGGCGCGTCACCCTCATCGTTAGCCATCGAAGCTACGATGGGTGCCTGCGCTATCAATGGGCCTGCAAGCGCTCAGCGAGTGCTGCTAATGCAGTGAAGTCGGGCTCAACTGAGCCATGCGGAGGCGCATCTGGCCAACACGCGAGCAGAGTCAGGCCCCCGTCCCCTTCAGTGCGCGGGCATACGTGCACGTGTACATGAGGAACCTCTTGACCCGCCAACGGCCCATCGTGAATCCCAACCGAAAAATCAGTGGTGTCAAACTCGGCAGATAGTCGGCGCTGAACCTCCGCAACACCTTCCATCAATGCTGCTCGGCTTTCTACTGTCAAGTCCACAATACGCTGCTCTTGCTGCTTCGGAATAACCAATGTGTGACCCGCTCGACGCGGGAAAATATCGAGGAAGGCATACCATCCATCACCTTCTGCAACTTTGGAGGAAGGAATCTCTCCATTGATGATCTTGGTGAACAGAGTGTCCTCGGCCATGTACTTGGGAATGGGGCGTGCATCAAGAAGGCGGCGGTCAACCTACGAACAATGTTCAGCGCCTGGCTCTACGTGTGCAAGCAATTCCCCGAGGCGGGCGGGGTTTTCGGCCTGAGCGAGTGGGTCGTGAGTTGCACCAACGATGTCGAGGTCGCCATCTCCGTCCATGTCTGCTTGAGCGAGGGTGATGAAGAACATCCGGGGCACATCCACCGGTTCGTGCCTCACCCAATCCGTGCCATTGCGCTCCAGCCAGATGACGTCTTGACGAGGTACGGTGATGGGAAACAAGTCCTCGAATTGCAGTGATACCACAATCAAATCCTCATCCCCATCCTCATCGACATCATACAGCAATGTGTCGTATGCACCCCAATGTCTTGTAAGGTCATGGTGGGTGAATAAGCCAGCATCATTTTCCAGCCAAGCCACCCCATGGATTTGGTATGGGTCCATGCCGTCGGGAACATCTCGGTCCATGGTATCTCCATTGGTGAATACTATGTCGTCATCGCCATCTACATCGAGGTCCATGATGCGTAGCCCGCTCATGCCGTAGTAGGTATCTGTAGAATCGAATAGGGTCTCTGCGCTGAATGTTCCATTGCCGTCGTTGCGATACAGCATGATGTCCTCCTCCAACTGTGAGATGCTGGCTGCGATGTCGAGGTCACCGTCACCGTCAGCGTCAAAGGGAACTGCATGAATCGCACCCGGTCGTGCATCGATAACGTGCTGGGTCCAATTGCCATCTCCAACATTCTCTATCCATGATACAGAGCCGTTCTCATGTCCAAACTCACACAGGGTCAGGTCGATATCTCCATCTCCATCTAGGTCTCCGGCCTCGGCGCATGCTGTCCTGCCAATTCCCGTGAGAATGGTCTCATTGGTCCGATTACCACCCACTGAGCCCCATAGAACCACGACACTGCCCACCCGCTCATCACTCGGCCATAGAATTCCGATATCAGCGACAATAATGTCGGTATATCCATCTCCGTTAAGGTCAGCAGCGTCTGTCCGCACAGGCGCAATCAATCCTTCACTGTACCAAGTTTCCTGACAAGGTGACCAATAGGTGCCTGTCGGGTCCTCGCCTTCCTCGCAAGGGGTCTGCACCCATGAAATACGGCCTTCAAGTGGCTCGGTGAAAACAATTTCATTTGTACCATCGTCATCAATATCGAGAGCACGGACATTCGCGGTGACGACTTCCTGATTTGAGTAGTCGGCGACCAAGGAGATATGTGGGGCGAGGTCGGTATTAGGGCCGGTATCATTGGGGCAGGGCTCATTGTTACCACCTAAACATCCGGCGCCCATCAAAAGCAACATTACGATGATGGTCACGCAAGCCTCACGCGTGTACGGGTGTCTGTTCATGGAAGTCACTTCACGTCTGCATCAGGCCGTCGTAGGCCGTCCCGAGATATGCACCCCAGGAAATCGATTCTGGTGTTGCTGCGTCCAAATTAAGACGCTGGACAGTCCAACGAGGTGGAAAAGATGTGTGGCTCACAATGAACATCTCAAGGTCGCCATCACCATCTGCATCGGCAATGGTCGGCGTCCCAAGACTTGCCCCCGTTGAATTAGTCATCTCAAATAGCGTTCCAGCGCAGGT
>Ga0310123_10001858_pt1 | contig 17195 bp, 9 predicted proteins | sample CB6_AW_1057_MG_FD_203505 | JGI IMG/M metagenome (GOLD analysis project Ga0310123, IMG submission 203505) | Marine microbial communities from Western Arctic Ocean, Canada - CB6_AW_1057 | ecosystem: Environmental > Aquatic > Marine > Oceanic | place: Canada: Western Arctic Ocean | collected... | reverse complement strand
CAGCCGCCGATTCGTGGCATTCGCCTGCAGAATCTGGTCGACGCGCCCCTGTTCGATGATCACATAGGTGGCCGAGCCAGCGCCAGTTCCCATAAACAGATCGCGGACATCCTTCAGTCGCGAGACCGTCCGATTGATGAGATACTCGGCGTCGCCGCTGCGATAGATGCGGCGTCCGACCTGCACTTCCTGCATTTCACAGGGCAGAAATCCGCTGGAGTTGTCGAACGTGAGCGTGGCTTCGGCAAGATTGGTCGGATTGCGGCCGGGGGCGCCGTTGAAGATGACGTCGGTCATCTCTTTGCCGCGCAGGCCCTTGGCACTCTGGTCGCCGAGAATCCACTTGATGGCGTCGACGATGTTGCTCTTACCGCTGCCGTTCGGTCCGACCACTGCGGTAATGCCGGGATGAAAGTCGAACCGGGTGCGGTCGGCGAAACTCTTAAAACCGAACAGTTCCAGCGACTTCAGCATCAGCGAACCTTAAGCGACCACCGGCGTGCGAGGAGAACGACGCAAACTCGCCGGAGAAAAACACCCAATCAGTTTTTTCTTGTTTCATGGCTGTGTCGCTATCACTCGGAGTTTCAAACGGTCTGCCCCTTTGTCCGTATCCGGTAGCGGCAGTCTTGACACAGCAGAGAATTATTCGTCTTCGAGCACCGGTTCAATCTGTTTGCCGACGAGTGGCCATTCCCAGTCGCGGAAAAAGTCGTACCATTTGCGAGGCTCGTCTTCCGTCCAGTTAAGGTCGTCTGAGCTGTCTTCTCGGACGTCGGCGTGACTGGCAACGCCGGCATCCGGGTTGCTTTCTCCGAACTTTTGGGCAGATTTCGACGAGTTCCTATTCTGCTTACCCCGTCGAGACGCGAAGAGATTGGGGGCTAGGCCAGCACGACCGACACGTGTTTTCCGGCCCGAGGCACTCTGGGGTTCGTTACCGTCGGTGGGACGGTAATAAGTACGGCCAGACTGGGGAACAGCGTCGACCTGGATGCCCCCTGGAATGTTGTGCTGACGATCGGCCTGCGACAGCATTTGGGCGATATCCGGATAGGTTGCACCCAGCTCCGCCGCTGCCCGGATCACGTCGGCAATTCTTGCCGAGACGATTTTACGCTGATCGCTTCCGACGTCGTGCCGGCTGACGATGAGTGTGTCACTTCCTTGCGGCGCGTTCACAAGAACGTGCGTCCCCGCCCTGACCGTGATTGGTGTGTGGAAGCGCTGGTCCTTGCCGAACAGCACGATTTCCGCTTTCTTCCGATTCGTCAAATGAATCATCGGCTCGCCGTCGGTATCCAGGACGTGAAACTGAAACTCATCACTGATTCCTTGATCGTGGACCAAGGGATCGTGCCGCTCCATCGTCGTCAATGCTCTCCAGGCACCATACCGCGTTTCCGCGCTACGTTCATTGAGCAGTTCCCGTAACAGCATGTTGGATTCAGCGTCGTCGCTTGCCGCCATCGCCGCCAGCGCAAAGACGCGGAACGACGGTTCCACCCGCGCCGTCTCTGCTAAGACTTTCAGGCCGTCAGACTCATTTAAGTAGGTCAGGGCCATGGCCGCTTGAAATCGCACCTCGAGCGAGGATGAGTTCAATCCGGTTCTAAGGATCGGAACGGCCGGTAGACCGATCGCTTCCAACCGCAACGAGGCGCGTTCCGACATTTCTGGAACAATCAATTGCTGCTTGAGCTTCTGCATTCGCACACGCTGTGCGACGTCGGTCTCGCGGAAGGCAATGCTGCGAATGACCTCCAGATATCGCGGATAGTTGTCCTTGTATCGGAGTGGCACGATCAGCTCGATTTTCTGATCAGTTTTGGCTTCGGCCAACGGTCGCTTCAGTCCGTATCGGTCGTAATCGCTGAATCTCGTACCGATGCGGTCGGCAATCCGCTTGGAATTGCGTACGCTGCGAAAATCGTTTCGCAGGTAAAGTGCCAGATTGCGATCTTTCGTCGAAATGCCTCCACCCAGCACACGTCCACGCCGTAAGACACCGGCTTTTAAGCCCCGGTCCCCTTCTCCGGTCGAGATCAGGATGGGCCCTTTGGCCTTGGCGTAAATGTGGCCTTTCAGCGGACCTCGTCCCGGCACGACCGCATGTTCGGAAAGTTCCGTCGCCATCAACCAGCCCCCGTTGAGACTGGTGGTTTTGTCGACTCCGGGGACGCGAACCTCGATATCGAACTGGTCACCCCTACGGACCAGCGGCGGCAAATAAGCCTGAATCACGACCAGCGCCGTCGATGGTGATCTAAGGACCTCGTTGGGGTTGGTCACTCCGTGACGACGCATTTCTGCGAGCAGTCGCGTCCGGAAGGATGACGGCGGAGGGTCGCTGCCGGTCCCATCCAATCGAGTCACCAATCCGATGCCCTGCAGATTGATCAAATTCAGTCCGGCGACTGTTGTGTAGTCGCCAACCATCGGAACTTGAATGGTTGTTTCGAACTCGTTGTCTTGCTTGTCGGGACTTTGAGAACGCAGTTTCGACTTCCATTCAGGAAGTCTTGGAAACTGGAATTTCGAGGGCCGCAGGTTGAGGCCCTGGCAGCCGATCAAAGACAAGCAGACGAGCAATGCGATGCCGTTCGAGGGTTTCATGGAGAGACGACTCCCGTAGTGGGGACAGGCAGCTTGTCCGTCGAATGCGGTTGGCCAAAGCGTGCCGGACTGTCTGTCGACCAGCCGGCAGCGGGAACAGCCGCGCGACGACCCGAAGAGCATGCGAATTGTGAGTGTGATTTGCAGAGAGGGAGAATGGCAGAGGCGGGACGATATGGATTTCAACCGAGCCGGTCAAGGTCAATTGCAAAACAGCGGAGAGAGAGCATAGGCAAGTTTTTTTGGCAGTCGAAAGAGGCCCCTGTTCGAGTGTTGCTTCGATCGAAGGTTTGCCGTAAGGTCAAGAGCGAAACTTTCCACTCACCATTTCTTTCGGCGTTATTAGCTCTGCCCACGCCGTAGTCCCCGCTCCTGCTGTCAGAGATTCTTGCCATCCCTCCAAAGAACACGCAGGACGCGGTCGGTGGATCGGAAGACGAGGCGCCGCTCGGGCACCACGGTTCACACGGCCCGTTTGGTCTTTTTCTCGACAGTCGAAGTCCCCGGCGTACGCCGAGTGTGGACATGCGTCGTGGGGACCGTTTGCCTGGAGAGCGCCTCGGACGAGATCAACTGCACCACGTCCTGTGCCGAGAGGTCCATTTCCATCACGAGCGAATCAACCCGCCCGGAGAGGTACATGTAGATGATCAGTGTGGGAATGGCGATCGAGAGTCCCACAAAGGTCGTCAGTAGGGCAACGGCGATGCCCCCCGCAAGTTCCTGCGCCTGGCCCATGGCATTTGTTCTGGCGATGTCGTTGAACGCCATGATCATGCCGGTGACCGTTCCTAGCAACCCGATCAATGGGGTCACCGTGGCCACTCCGTTTAAGATCTTCAGATGTTCGCGCAGTTGGCTGACTTGTCGCTCGCCACCGTCTATGATCGCCTGTTCAACTTCTACACTCGGTTTTCCCCACTTGCGCACCCCGTGGGCGAAGATAGCGGCGATTGGACTGCCGTTTTCCTCACAGATCTGCAGCGCTTCCTCGGCGTCGAGTTTCCCCTGTTCCAGGTGCTGAAGAAACCGCTCTACGAACGGGCGGGGAATGACTCGTCCCCGACGCAGCACGACCAGACGTTCGATCGCAAACCAAACGGCGATTACCGAGGCCAGCAGAAACGGGACCAAAAAGTACCAATGCAGCGACCGCAGCACTCCGAGCGCATCCTTGGGAATCGACGACTGCTCAGACGGCGGGCCGGCCCCCCCCTCTTCATTGACGCCTGTATCGATGACGATCGGCGATGGTCCGGCATCAGCATCCTGTGCAGTTGCCGAATCGGCTGCCCAGAAAGCGGCGACGGTCCACAAAGCCATCACCAGAAACAGGGGAAAGGTTCCGGAGGATCGACGCAAACAGCGATGCTCCCGGGGGAGCGTGCTTGTCATCACGTTTTACTTCCTTAGTTGAAGGATGAAGGTTGAAATTTTATTTAATCTTCATCCTTCATCCTTATTTTCGGACAAGCTTTTTTCGGGCAAGTTGAAGTCTCAGTTTGGCCTCGGCCACATGATCACTTTTCGGAAATTCCTCGATCAAGTCTTCATAAGCATCGGCCGCATTATTCCACTGATTGAGCGCTTCGTCGCATTTGGCCGCCTGAAACAGCGATGCCGCCTGCCATGTTGGGTACTTAGTGTGCAACACGTAAACCTTGAAGTACTCTCGGCGAGCCGTCGCATAGTCCTTTTGGATCAAATACGTCTCCGCAAAAAGAAACTGGCTTTTTGCGGCCGTTTCAGAGCGGCGGCCCACCGCATCGCTGATCACCCGGCGAAATGCTGTCCGGGCGTCCTCGAATCGTGCTTGGTTTTTTCGGCATCGTCCGGTGATCTCATCGGTTTGGTAAAACAGGGAGTATTTCGGACTGCGTATGCGGAGTTCCGCGATGTTCGCATCAACATCGTCATACTTCTTCATGCGAGCATAGATTTCCGCAATCATAATCCAAATTTGCGGTATCCATTTGTCTTCTCCGTCGACCGGCTCAGCCTTCTCGGTTTTCAGTTTCTGAAAGGTCTTCAGTGCCTCGTTCAACTTTCCGAGGTTGAGTTGGGCGTTACCGAGCTGAGACTCCGTCAAACCACGGTAACTGCTCTCTGAAAAACGATCCAGAAAGTCACTGGCAAGCTTAAGGGTCTCATTCCACTTTTCCTGTTCGACCGTGATACCGACTAGATGGCGTAGTGACACTTCCTGAACTTGCTCGTCCGCCGCGGCACTTTGCTGCAGCGCGTCGAATGCTTTGCGGGCGGCATCGAGCCGTCCGGCAATCAGCTCGCTCTCGGCAAGACTGAGTTGGGCATTGTCGGCCAACGGGCTGTCGGGAGTTTCTGTGACCAGCCGTTGAAAGATTTCGTCTGACCGCTTGTAGTTACCGGCGTCGTAATTGAGCAGGGCCCACTCATCCAATCGTTCGTCGAGTTTCTTCGGTTTGGGAAAGCGGGTCAGCAGTGCTTGGTAGGCTTTGTCAGCCGCGGCGATCTTGTTCAAGGTGCGGAGGACCCGTGCCCGGTACAGTCCGGAGCGATAGGCATAGAGTTCGGGCGAACGAAGCTCATCACCCGTCTTCGCCGCGGCGGCCGGCGCAAATTTTTGGAAAGCGATCTCGTAAGCCGCCGCTGCGTCGGAGAGCCGCTCTGCTTTTTGCAGCGCTTCGGCCAGCTTGAACGCTGCCTCCGGTGCGAGAACTTTCTGCTCGGGAAACTCTGCTACGACTTGGGCGAAGTATGTCGCCGCCTGGTCGTATTTCTGCTGCTCAAATCGGCACCAGGCCAGTCCGGAAAGAGCATGGGCGAGATGAGGCTGACTCGGTCCCTTCTGGACGATGGTTTCATACAACCGGGCGGACCAGTCCCAGTCTTTGGCTTCGTAGGCGATTTCAGCCACCCGATAGACGGTCTTTGCGACGAGGGTAGACTCGGCAAAGCGGTCAGCTATCGTTTCCAGGTCGGCCTGGGAGGCTAACTTTCGACCGAGATGGGCCCTGGAAATCGAACGTACCGCCAGCGCTTTGTCGTCGGAATGGGGCTGGTCGACCGTTCGTTTCAGGTAGAGAGACATCGTCTCGTCGGCGGCCTCGTACTTCTGGAGGGCCAATTGGCTGTGACCGGCAAGAATGAGCGCGTCGAGAAAACTCGAGTCCGTCCCCTGCTTCCGGATTTTCTCGACGAGCGGAGCGATTGTCTTGAGCGCTTCGACATCGTCGTTCAGTCTCTGCAGCGTGCGGGCCAAATGGTAACGGGCTTCTGATTGCGTCCTCGGTTTGTTGCTTGTTTCAAGCACGTTGTCGAAATGCTGAACCGCAGCTTTGAAGTTCGTTTCGCCACCGAAAGCGACCAACACTCGGCCCCGCAACAATTTGTTGTACATCCGCAAGCCGCTGCCGGGGTACTTGTGGCTGAAACGATCGACCAAGGCGGCGGCTTCGTTCAATTTGCCGCCCAAAAGGGCTACTTCGGCGGCATAGAACAGGCTATCATCGGCCAATTCAGCATTCGGCCAACGTTTGACTAGGTCGAGAAACAGGCCGCCGGCCTGCTCGAACCGCTTGCGGCGCAGTTCGCAATCGGCCCATTGATAGAGGATATTTTCGCCGAGCGGGCCATCGGCATTCGCTTTGAACGTGGCTTCGAGGATCGCCACCGCATCGCCGTACTCTGCCAGCGATTTGAGACTGATGCCTTTCCAATAATCAGCCGTCAGACGCTGCCGTTCATTCTGTGCCGCGTGTTCGAACCGGGTGATCGCCTGGCGGTATTGTTTGTGCTGATAATATGCAAAACCGGCATTTAGTTCCGCTTCGGGTCGCAGCGGGCTTTCCGGGAACTGTTCAACAAGCCGCACGTAGCCCTCGGCCGCCTGATCGTATTTCTGTTCGTCAAAATAAATGGTGGCAAGTTTCATCTGGGCTTCGGCAGCGCGCTCGCCCGCTCGATTGGCCGCCAGTTGCTCGTACAAACCGACGGCGTCATCGGTGCGTCGGAGTGCTTCGTAGGAACGGGCCAGCCCGAATTTCGTCTCTTCCGTCAGACGGCTGTTCGGAAACCGCTGCAGCGCTCGGCGGTAGTTGGCCACCGCTTCGCGAGGCTTGTTGCGGCGGCGTTGCACGTCGGCCAGATCCGGCAAGGCCCATTCGGCCCAGTCGCTGTTCGAATAGGCTTTCAGAAACGAGGCGAACTCCGATTCCGCTGGCTCGAGGTCACCCAGCAGGTAACTGCACTCAGCGACGCGGTACATCGCGTCGGCCCGGTACTTGCTCTTGGGATAGTCCTTGACGAAGCCGCGCAGCACATTGCGCGACTCGGAGTACTTTTCCAACTTGACCAGCGTCTGGCCTAGAAAAAACTGCGCCAACGGAACTTTAACATGTTTCGGATACTGCTGGACAACCTTGCGAAAGGAATCGGCGGCCAACTTCCAGCGGCCTAATTTGTAGAGGCCGGCGCCGAGATTGTATTCGTCCTGTCCGTCGTCGGCGAGGGCGCTGGCTGGATCCGATGTCTCGCACAGTTGTAGCAGGCATACCAACCCAGCCAGCAAGATCGTGCGAACAGAAACCGGACTCCGGCTGCCGGCAGCTTTGCATCCCATCCAGATTATCCCATTACGCGAAACGGTACTGGCTCCGGTCAGGGGTTTTCGATTCGAAGAACGAGAACCCTGCGCATCCGACCCGTGGGCGGCAAGGCCCCCATAGTAACGCCGGGCAGCGGAAAACGGCAAGAGGACTATGCGAAATGAGGGTCAGTGGTGAGATTATCAGTGATTGTTTGAGGCGTTGGCCATCCGTTGGTTTTTGTGATCCGGGGACGAACCGGACCTCGCTCCCTTACCCACTTAAAGCCCGAAAGAGCGAGAAAGTAAGAGAAAGGTGCCAAATTTTCGCGTCGCTGTCCCACCCACCCTCAGTCTCCTCTGCCGTGCGTTGGCCCTGGATTGTCGGCTCGTCGTCGATTACGTGGTGATTTCCCGGATCGGTCGGCCGCCGTGGGCAATTTCGACCGGGCGGCCGCTGTGGTCTTTGACGCGGAATTCCGGATTGATTCCCAGGCAGTGATAAATTGTCGCACAGATGTCTGAGGTGCTGACCGGCAGATCCTTCACATAGGCCGCTTGGGAATCGGACTCGCCGTAGACCGTTCCGCCGCGAATCCCAGCGCCCGCCATCACCACAGAGTAGCAGAACGTCCAGTGGTCGCGACCAGCCCTGCGGTTGATCTTCGGCGTGCGTCCCATTTCGCTCATCATCACGACCAAGGTCTCGTCGAGCAAACCGCGGGCGTCGAGGTCTTCCATCAAGGCCGAGTAGGTCTGATCCAACCCGGGGAGCTTGTTCTCGCGGAGGATCGCAAAGTTATTGGTATGCGTGTCCCAGGCGTCGTAGTCGATTTTGATCCGATCCCAGAACAGGTCCCAAGTCACGTTGACGAACCGCACCCCTTCTTCCACAAGCCGCCGAGCGATGAGCGTGCTGTGACCGAACAAGGTTCGGCCGTAGCGATCAAGCACTTTGGGCTGCTCTCGACCGAGGTCGAAGGCAGCCTTCAATCGCGATGAGGTCAAGATGTCGAACGCCCGTTGTTGATGACAGCTATAAGCGACGTTCCTCTCCTGCACATCACGGCGACGGAGCTGGTCATCGATCTGCTGCAGCAAGCCGCGACGCGCGTTCAGCCGGTCGATGGTGACGTCTTTCTCCAACGTGCTGTTCGGCAATGCCGGCATGCCAAGCACAGTCTGTGGCTTGCCGGGAACCGGCGCCGGCTGGCCCTGTTGTCTGTACGGCTGGCATTCGGTGGTCAGTGCGTCATATTGTTTGCCCAAAAAACCGCCGTACGGTCCGCCGCGGCGAAACGCCTGTCCCCAACCGAGATAGCAAGGCAGGTAAACATAGGCGGGAAATTCGCTCTGTGTTGTGGTAGGGCGATGCTGTTTCAGAAACTCACACACCGATCCCATGCTAGGCGGATCGGTTGGGTAGGGCTGCTGATCTTTGGGCGGCACCTCCCAGCCCGCGTAACTCGGCAGACAATTGTGACAGCCCCCAGAGTGGTTGACCGAGCGAATCACAGCCGCCTTGTGCATCCACCGTGCCATCCGCGGCAAATGCTCGCAGACTTCAATTCCCGGAGCCTGGGTGGCGATGGGTTTGAACGGGCTGCGGCTTTCCTGGGGAGCGTGGGGTTTGATGTCCAGCATGTCTTGTGTGGCTGCCCCTCCCAGCAGATATAACAGGATCACGCTCTTCGCTTGACCGGGCCGGACAAAGCCGTTTTCCGCGGCCTCCAGAAACTGCGGAAGCCCGAATCCTCCCAATGTCGAAAGCGCTCCAGCTTTGAGCGTTTCACGGCGAGTGATCCCGTCACAACATCTTCGCGGACTTCCCAGCATCGTGAACATCGCACGGCCTCCTGGCTTGGCAGTGATCGATTCGATCTTCGCGCTGTTTTCATGCTCGTGGCAGGCGGTCTCCACGTTCAGCCACCGTCAGGCTATCAGGTTTTCACTTGCTTGACATCCGAATGCAGCGGAGCCGCAACTCAATTCGAAGACAGTGAAAGATCCGGGTTCGAGGCTAATGCGGCCGGGAGTAATGTTCCAACGCACTGGAATCCAGTTCAATACCGTGTCCGGGCCGATCGGGGGCCAAGGCAAATTCATCTTGGAACTGCATCGGTTGTTGGGCCAAACGATTCCACATCAAGTCAGAAAATTCCATGTACAGGCACTCTAGCAGGCTGGCGGCCAGATGCACGCCGATCTCCAAGAGCGTGTTTCCCAACGAGACCAGAATTCCGAAGTCGCCCGCCAAATGAGCCGCCGTTCGCGACATGCCGATCGACCCGTGAACGTTCAGCACATCGACCCCGTGTGACTCCAACAAACGGCGTTTGCCCGAAAAACGCAAGATACTCGCCTGTATTGATTCGCGTGAATGAGATCTCCGCTGCAAGCATGGCATAGCCGGCGTAGTCTTCGCGGGAGATCGGATCTTCAATCCATTAGATGTCGAACCCATTGTCGCGATAGAGGTTCGCCCGTCGGATGGCTTCCTTGGGCGACCAGGCTTCGTTGGCATCAATCATCAGGTCGCAGTCATGGCCCATCACGTCACAGACGATTCCCAGCCGCTGTAAGTCCCAATCAATTTCGGGATGGCTGACTTTGACTTTGATGCCGCGGAATCCCATCTGTTTGAATTCATCCAACCGGGCTCGAAACTCTTCGTCGCTGAGGTGAAAATCGAGCGTGCTGCCGTAAGTACGCACATGTGGGTTCGTCCCGCCTAAGAGCCTGTACAGCGGCAGTACCAACGTCTTGCCCATCAAGTCCCACAAGGCAATTTCCACGGCCAAGGGCATCGCGGCGGCGCCGACGTTTCCACCACGCGGACGAGTGATCCGCAAAGCAGCGCTGAAGGGCTGCTCATCCTTCAAAAACGGCCACGCATTGTATTCGAACTGTGCTGTGAGCTACGGCAATCGGCATACCCTGCTGCAATTCGAACCCAACCCCTTTCAGCCCGGAGTCGGTCGAAAGTTCCAGGATGGTCATCCAGTGATCGGTGAAACAGACCTGTGAATCATCAATCGATCGCGGCAATTCGAGATGAACTCGGTGCAGGGTGTAATCAGATATTTTCATCGGCTGCTCACTTTCCAGCGAATTCGACGCTTTCGGCTGAAACGGATTGCCAATCGAAGAGATCAAGAATCGCTCTCGATCAGCCGCTGAAGTATTCGAAGATGATAAAAATCCCTAAAGACGTCATGGCGAGTCCCGCAATGAACGTCAACAGCCGTAACGGCAGGCTCATTCTTAGCGGCTTGGGAAGCCGAACCTGGTCGATCCACAACATGGCGAAGCACCACAGACCGCACGACGCCGCGCCACTGATGATTCCGCCGAAGGTGACTCGCTGGATGATGTTGCCCGCAATCACTTCGGGCAGCCAGACCATCAACAAGCCGCCCAAAAAGCAGTAGGCCACCACTCCGTGGCGGGTCGCTTGGATACGTTGCGGCGTTGCCAGCTTGGGAGCGATCGCCAAGGCGCTTTCCACAAACGTCCGCTGATAAACTTCAAACGCTCCGTACAACGTTCCGATGAACGCCAAAAAGACGCCGAGGCGGTAGACCCAGCGAAGCCCGTTGTGCCATCGGGAGAGGAACATCTCTTGTTCGTTCAGCAGGTCATTGTTGGCCGGCACAACAGGCACGCTATGGAGGACGAGTGCCGCCAGGACGGCGAACAATAGCGTGACCAGAATCACGAAGAAGAACGAAGCCACGGTGTCGAACAGCGGCGCCCGCGTCCATTGTTTTGCCCGCTGCATCGTAAGACTTGCGGTCGATTCCGTGGAAAGAGCCGTTTCCAGATCGGCGCGGGAAAGGGGACGCCGACCGGCGCGCCCCCATTTCTTATCACGCAACATCCCGATGTATCCGATGTAGTCGTAAGCGCCTCCGCCGACGGCGCCCAGATAAACCGAAACCTCCAGCCACGGGCTTCGATCCGAGAACTCTGCGGCATACTTCGGTGTCGTCAAAAGCCAGTCTGGATACTCCGGCATCCGGGGCACAAGCAGCCCCGTGAGCAGTTCGGTCAGGTGGGGACCAATTGTGATGACCGAGATTCCGACACACAACACAATCGCTCCCAGCACGAAGGTCGAAACGCGTTCCAGCAGCGTATAGTTGGAACAGAGCGCCAGCATCAGACACACGACCAGCACAAGGCTGCTCCACACGTTGATCCAAAATTCCAGATGCGCCCAGACGAAAACGTCGTGGCTTTGCTGCTGCACCCCAGCTAGGCGGTGAACGTAGCCTCCCAGGATTTCCGGGATTGCAGAAAACGCAATCGGCATCAGGACCACCGCCGGCACAGCAATCAGCAGTGGAAACCACAGCGGCGGTCCCGGCAATTGAGACCAACTGACGATCGGATGCTCGCCGGTCAACGTGAAATGGCGAGCAGCCGTGTAGACCTGAACGGCTTTGAAGAGCCCCGCGTACAAAAAGCACCACAGCAGCCCATAGCCAAAGATGGCCCCGCTTCGAGCGGCGTAGACCAGCTCGCCGCTGCCGATCGTTACCGAGGCAATGATGACGCCCGGTCCCAAATACGTCATCGCATGCTTAAGCCCCGGTTTCACCAATGCCTCTGGTGGTTCCGGGTAGATCGAGTCATTCATCTGTCACGCAGCCTTCCGCCGCGCTCTTAACGTTTTTGATGTACTTGTAGAGCGTCCCACGGGTGAACTTGTACGGCGGGGCAGTCCATTCGTTGCGGCGCCGGCTCAACTCTTCGTCCGAGAGATCCACGTCGATGCAATTGTCCTCGGCGTCAATCGTGATCCGATCGCCGTTTTCGACCAGCGCAATCGGCCCGCCGACTTGCGCTTCGGGCGTGACGTGACCGACAATGAACCCGTGCGAGCCGCCGGAAAACCGTCCGTCGGTCATCAAAGCGACGTCGTTTGCGAGTCCCGCTCCCACAAGGGCCGACGTCGGCGTAAGCATTTCCGGCATCCCCGGACCCCCTTTCGGGCCTTCATAGCGGATGATAACCACGTCCCCTTTCTGGATTCGCTGCTCCTCGAGACCCTTAAGCATCTCCTCTTCCGAATCGAAGACGTTTGCCCGGCCGGTGAACCGCAGTCCTTCCTTTCCGGTGATCTTGGCGACGGCCCCATCCGGGGCAAGATTGCCGCGGAGAATCTGCAGATGCCCGGTCGGCTTGATCGGCTGCTCGACCGTCAGAATGATTTGCTGGCCTTCAGAGAGTCCCGGTAGTTCGGCAAGATTTTCGGCAAGCGTCTTTCCGGTGACTGTCAGACACCCGCCGTCGATGAATCCTTTCTCCAGAAGGTATTTCAAAACGGCCGGCGTGCCGCCGACGTGGTGCAGATCCTCCATGACGTATTTGCCGCTCGGTTTCAGATCGGCCAGCAACGGAACGCGGTCGCTGACCCGCTGAAAGTCGTCGATGGTCAGCTCCAATCCGACCGAGCGGGACATGGCAATCAGGTGCAGGACGGCATTTGTCGAGCCGCCCAAGGCCAGCACAATGACCATCGCGTTCTCGAAAGCCGGCCGCGTCATAATGTCTCGCGGCTTGATGTCCTGCTCTAAGAGGGCTCGGATGGTTTTGCCCGCCTCGAAACATTCCCGCAGCTTGTCGGCATCTTCGGCGGGGATGGATGAACTGTAGGGCAACGTCATGCCCAGCGCCTCAATGGCCGAGGCAATTGTGTTGGCCGTATACATACCGCCGCACGCTCCGGCCCCCGGACAACTGTGTTTGATGATCTCTTTGCGTTCGTCATCGCCAATCTTGTCGGTGATGTATTCCCCATACGATTGAAAGGCGGAGACGATGTCGAGCTTATCATGCTGTGGTGTACAGCCGGCGCGAATCGTCCCGCCGTACACCATCAGTGACGGCCGGTTAAGGCGTCCCATGGCTATCAGGCAGCCGGGCATATTTTTGTCGCAGCCGGGAAGCGAGATGTTGGCATCGTACCACTGCGCAGCCATGACGGTTTCGATGGAGTCGGCGATCAGGTCGCGAGACTGCAGCGAGTACGACATGCCCTCGGTCCCCATCGAAATGCCGTCACTGACGCCGATGGTGTTAAACCGCAAGCCGACCAGCCCCGCTGCCTTGACTCCCTGCTTGACCTTCTCGGCCAGCCCAAGCAGATGCATGTTGCAGGTGTTTCCTTCGTACCAAACACTGGCGATGCCGACCTGTGGCTTGTTCATGTCCTCTTCAGTCATGCCGGTTCCGTACAGCATGGCCTGCGAAGCTCCCTGAGAGGGGGGCTGAGTGATGCGGGAGCTGAATGTGTTGAGCGGCTTCGTCATCGTGTTGTCCTGCGAGTTATTAAGCACTCAGTTCGTTATAGTCTAAGGTCGTCACATGTGCGCGCCGTGCGCATGTTGGAAATCAGAAATACGAAGCACGAAATCCGAATCTCCAATGACAAAAATCGCTGGTTGCACGTTTGGAACATTCGGATTTCGAATTTGTTTCGGATTTCGTACTTCGTATTTGGTTGCGGCTTTGCCGCGTTAAGTTGTCAGGTGCCTGACACCTAACAACCCGAACACCTGACCGGTGACTCAGAAATTTGGCCTGCGAAACTTGTTCTTCCGCTTTGACCGGCTGCGGCTTTTCGTTGCCGGAACTCTCACGTCCGGGTCGATTGACGTGAACGTGACGTCGGCACCGATGCTGCTGCCGTCGGTGGACCAGGTGGCAGCTTTCGATGCGGGATCCAACACAAAGTTTTTCGCAGAAAGCTTTGTGCGGTGCGGGTATTTGTTCTTGAAGGCGATCGCACCGATTTCGGTCAACGGACGTTGACAGTGCTCGGCTCCCCAGACTGTGCCCCAGGTTTTCTCGAATGTTCCTGAAACGCCGGGGGCGTCTGTGGGACTGTTCAGCGTCCTTTCCATCAGATGGCTGAATCCATTTCCGTCACCCCACCAGTCAATTTGATGGGATTTCCGCGCCGCGTTTATATCGGACAGCAAAGTTGGCCCCGATTCTTCAGACGAAACGACCGGCGGAGCAAACACGCTCCGGCCCATAAAAAACTGCAGTGGGTGCTGAGAGCGTGCCTTCGACATCGTGCCGCTGACCTTGAAAAACGTCTCGCTTGCCGAGAGCGTGCAGCGATCGACGTCGACGGCAGCTCGGATGGCTGAGTCATCGCCCACGATGCCGAGGTCGAAGAGGTTGTCGACGGCGACGAGCACGCTGTTTTGCGCGATAAGCGCTTTTCTCCGCATGTCGGCTTGCAACAGCGTTCCGGAACCAGCCAGATAACTGTCGCGAATCTGACCGAAATGCTCGTACATCCCGGCCTTCGACGACCGCCGCGAATTCTCGTTGCTGCTCGACCAGCGTATCAGACCCTGATACCGACCGCCGCGCGACATAGGTCCCTGAATGCGGCAGTTTTGCAGCGAGAAGTTCGCGTCCAGCGCGTGAAGAAACCATTGCGGGTACGGCGTGGTGGCTGAATGCGGAACCTTCATGAATCCGCCGACAATTTCGAGCGTCCCCTGGCTGATTGTGATAAACGCGTCGTCCGTCGTTCCAGAGTCGGCGATCGTTTTAGGATTGACCGGCTTGGCCGACAAAGTCAACGGCGGACCGTCGGCCTGTTCGAATTGAATGCGCAGCGACTTGCCGAGCACCCGGATCGGGCTCGATCTCCGCGGGCCGGACCCCGAGGCAATGAACAAAGTTCCGCTCGGCCAGTCGGAACCGGATATCACACGTCCCAGGTCCTGATGCTTCAGGTTCACCCGAATCAGTTTCGCAACAGCTTCACGATGCAGAATTACCGGTGGAGCGATCGGACGATCGGCCAGGGCTGCGCCGCGCCGCACAAGCTCCTCTTGGGGAACGTTGAGTGCCGTGATGTTGCATCCAGGCGAACCGCCGTCGGTGGCTGGGACGCTCTGGACGTTCGCCGTCTTCGAGTCGAAAACGGCGGGCAAGAGGTCTTCCTCATCGGGAAGCGGATTCGCCGGCCACCGAGACTTCATAAAACTCGAATCCCCCGACTTTGATGACCAGGTCCGCCGCCAATGCGCCGCATCGTCGACCGTGAACTGCGACGGATCTTTGAGGCGGACGAGATGAGCCCAGCCTGTGAAGAACGATGATTTTGCAACGCAGTCGAGATTCCGGAACTGTGAACGAATCGCGCTGCCGGATTCGTTCTGCGGCCAACGGGGGAGAGAAATCAGAACCGGTTCTCTGTCTCCTTCTCCCTGCGATGCTCCGAACAGCGAGTTGAGCAATAGCAACGCCGTATAAGGTGGATTGCCGGTCAGGTTGAAAGATGACAGCTCGAACGCCGCCATTCTTGTCGATACGGTGCATGAAAGAAACCGCAACAAGCGTTCTGACGAACGATATCCAATTGACGATGTTTCGTCTGCGGACGAATCGGTGCATCGTACCACGGGGGCCAGGCCTGTCGCAAACAGACAATTCGAGGCCACCAAATCACAACTGTTGCCTTCGACATCAATCGCCGTCAGATTTCTGCCGCGGACGAACGTGCGGTCCAACAGCACGCGCGAGCCGGCAACCGAGGTCCCCGCGTTTGACGCTAAGAGCCGAAACGCTTTCGCCTGACTGTTTCCTTCCCCGACCACTGTCACCGAACAGCGGCGGAGCGCCAAATCGGCCCCACGAAGCTCGATGAGGGCTGCTGCCGATTCTGCGTAAAATTGCTTCTCCGCAGCGACCAAATGTACGTTCAGCAGCGTGAGCGATCCGCCCCTCGATAAACTCAGCACGGGCCGGTTCGGCTGATTCGGATCTGGCCGACAGACGATGACAGGGCAGCTGTCTTGTGCTGCCATGACAACGACCGAGCGACCGCCGTCGATGTCGACCGGCTGCAGTTGAAAAGGGCCTTCTCCGATGAGTTGAACGATGCCCCCGGCCGGAGGGAGTTTCGCGAGGGCCGAATTGAGGTCCGCAAACTGAGAGGGCGGTCCACCGCCGACGCGCCCGACTGTCACTGTTGGCAAGCTGGCCCTGGCTGGGGATGCGGTCGGTCGTTCCGGCTGAACGATGTTGGCGACCCACTGTCGCATGAATTGCTTTTCCCCCCTTCGCCCAATGTTGATGTCGGCCAGGACCCTCGAATTCTGGAGGTCTCCGAACCTGGGCACGCGAACGGGGTCCGGAACCTGACTGGAGGAGGTGGGCTGAGAGTGCTGCTGCAAATTGTTTGCGCCGTCTCTGTTTGAACCGTTCAACCCGTTTGAATCACTCGATGTCTGGTCACCCTGACTGTTCGGCGACGCAGGTTTCGCTATCTGCACAACGGCGACCTCGCCGACAAACTCATCGTCGCCGACGTCCAGAGCAATGACTTTGCTAGGACTGTCTAGTGACGATACAATTTTCTTGCCTCCCCACCAGAACAATACGATGGCACCTCCGAACAGGGCTGCAACGATGACGTACTTCACGATGTCAGGGCCAGATGCCGTACCCTCGCGAAATCCGTCGAGTCCACGGGAAAGCGGTTGTGGCGCCTGCTGGGAAACTTGGGGGGTCCGCGGGAACGCAACCTCGCTTTCCGTCGCGGCCAGCACGGTATCGGTTATGGTTGCCAGAAACTTTTCGGAGGCCTGTTCGGGCCGCGTGTCGACGTGCTCGAGGTCATTGAGCAGTTCGTCTGGCGTTTGATAGCGGTCGGCCGGTTTTTGCGCCATCATGCGGTGCAGAACTTCGACGACCCCTGCCGGCACCGCTTCGTTTTTGTCTCTCGGGTCGGGCCGGGGTTTAGCTGCGTGCGCGTACAACTTGTTCGTGACGCTTCCTTCGCCGAACGGAGGCCCGCCGGTTAGCATGTGATACCAGGTGCAGCCGAGCGAGTAGATGTCGCTGCGGATGTCGGCCGCTTTGCTGTTGCGCGCCTGTTCGGGCGACATGTAGTCAACCGTCCCGACAGTTGTTCCCGCGCGGGTGATGTCGGTTTCCATCGTTTCGTCGACCGAGCGGGCCAGTCCCATATCGGTCAGCT
>Ga0310123_10001857_pt1 | contig 17207 bp, 10 predicted proteins | sample CB6_AW_1057_MG_FD_203505 | JGI IMG/M metagenome (GOLD analysis project Ga0310123, IMG submission 203505) | Marine microbial communities from Western Arctic Ocean, Canada - CB6_AW_1057 | ecosystem: Environmental > Aquatic > Marine > Oceanic | place: Canada: Western Arctic Ocean | collected... | reverse complement strand
TCGTTGGCGAAGCACCAGCTCGCGCAATGCACCGGCACGAAGCCGCCGCCGTTCTCGACATAGTTCTTCAGGTTGGTCCATTGGTGCGGCTCGATCCTGCCGTGGTTGGCGTAGAGCAGCAGGGCGTCGAATTCGGCCAAGCGCGCGGCATCGCCAAGGGCTTCCTCAACGGATGTCACGTAGTCAAAATAGATTGCATCGCGGCCAAGGGCGCGGGAGAGCATCGGGTAAAATTGGTTGGAGTCGTGATGCTCGCTTTCGTGGCCAAGGAAGAGCACGCGGATTGGCCCATCGGAGGCCTTGGCCAAGTGGGACGTGCCTGGCGCAGCCCAAGCGACGCCGAGGCACAGCAATGTAATTAGTCGAAAAGTCATCATTGTGAAAGGGGGGGGAACATAACGCGGCGACCCTGCGGAGCAAGGCAAAAGCCGCGTTTGGCCCGCGTTTTTCACATAAAAATGATCCAAAAAGTAAACCTTTTTACTACAGGGGGTTGTGTTAGAATGACCGACCTGATGGATTGAGGACTTAGGTCATGCCGCCTGCGGAATGGGCGGCGAGTCGACAACCCGTGAAGCAACCGTGATGATGAAATTCAAGGCAAACACCCGGCGTGATCTTCCCCGGATCGCGGAGAAACTGAGGCTCGATGCTGATCAGGTGACCGACATGTTGGCGGTGTCGGCTGTGTTGCCGTTTCGCGTCAACGACTACGTGATCGAAAACCTGATCGATCCCAAGTCGGTGCCCAATGACCCGATTTTTCAGCTGACCTTCCCGCAGCGCGGCATGCTGGAGGAGAAGGATTTTCTGCACATGCGCGACTTGGTGGCCAAGGGTGCCTCCGAGACGGAGATCAAGCTGTCGGCGGATGAAATCCGGGGGCAACTCAACCCGCATCCCGCCGGGCAAATGCAGCTCAACGTACCGTCGCTCGACGGTGAGGTGGTCGGCGGCATGCAGCACAAATATCAGGAGACGGTTTTGTTTTTTCCGGGCCAGGGGCAGACCTGCCACGCCTACTGCAGTTACTGTTTTCGCTGGGCGCAGTTTGTCGGCGATGCCGACCTGAAGTTCGCCAGTCGGGAAGCCTCCCAACTGGTGGACTACGTGCGGGACAACCCGCAGGTGAGCAGCGTGCTGATCACCGGTGGCGACCCGATGGTGATGAAGACCGCAGTGCTGCGCCGATACATCGAGCCGTTGCTGAGGGCAAAGCTGCCTAGTCTGCACAGCATCCGCATCGGCACTAAGGCGCTGGCCTACTGGCCATACCGATTCACCGAGGGTGAGGACGCCGACGACTTTCTGCGACTCATCGGCGAAGTGAAGGCGGCCGGCAAACACTTCGCGTTGATGGCGCACTCGAGCCACTCGCGGGAACTGGAGCCGGAGGTGGCACTGCAGGCGGTCGATCGCGTGCTAAACGCCGGCGCGGTGATCCGCTGCCAAGCGCCGCTCATCCGCAAGGTCAACGACAACGCCAACGTCTGGGCGCAGCTCTGGCGCCGACAGGTTCGGCTTGGCATGGTGCCGTACTACATGTTTGTGGAGCGCGACACCGGGGCCAAGGCCTACTTCGAGGTGCCGCTCGCCCGGGCTTACAAGGTGTTCACCGAGGCGTACAGCCAGGTGGCCGGCCTGTGCCGCACCGTGCGCGGCCCGTCGATGTCCGCGCTGCCGGGCAAGGTGCTGGTGGACGGCATCACCGAGGTGGCCGGCGAGAAGGTGTTTGTGCTGAAATTCCTGCAGGGCCGCGATCCCAAGTGGGCCAACCGGGTCTTTTTTGCGAAGTACGACCCGAAGGCCACTTGGTTGTCGGATCTGCAGCCCGCGTTTGGCGAGGAACGGTTTTTCTTCGAGGCCGCTGTGGAGGAAGCGCTGGCAGAATCGGTGCGAAAGGGTTGACACCGCTTGACCCGTCTTGCTCACTGGGCCTAGCATCCGCGCTGCCGATGACAAGGAACTTGAGCCGATTGATTACCGCCATCGCGGCTGTTCTCCTCGCCCATGGGGCGGTGGGGCAGACTACCCCCTCCTATCGGAACAGCATCGTTGCCGAGGTGAACGACAAGATCATCACCCGGCAAATGGTGATGGATGCCATGAAGCGGGAGGCCACGCTGTTGCGCCGCCAATACGCCCGGCAGCCGCAGCTTCTTGGCCAGAAATATACCCAGCTTCAGGCCGACACACTGGAGGCGCTGATTCGCCGCGAGCTGGTTTTGCGCGAGTACATGGAGAAGGGCTACAACCTCCCCGAGTCCATCATCGAGCAGCGTATCAAGGAGGATATCCGATCCGAGTACGGCAACCGGGTCACCCTCATCAAGTCCCTCCAGCAGAGTGACATGACCTACGAGGAGTTCGCCCGGTATCAGCGGGAGAAGATCATCCAAATGGTGATGCAAGGCCAGTTCATCTCGAAGGCGAACATCGTGATTTCCCCCCGGCAGATTGAGGAATATTACGTGGCCAACAAGGACATGTTTCGCTCAGGTGTCGAGATTCGGCTCCGGTTTATTTTTCTGGAAGCCAGGAAACACGGAGGCGCGGAGGGCACCCTGAAGTTGGCCAATGAGATTCACCAAGTCCTGCAGTCGGGCGACTCCTTTGCCGTGGTCGCCTCGGTTTACACCGACCAATACCGGGCATCGGGAGGGCTCAAGCCTGACTGGATCAAGAGGGGCGGCCTGGCCCCGGAGCTGGATCAAGCGGCATTTGCGCTTGGCCAAGGCCAGATGAGCCCCGTCGTGGTGATGCCGCAGGGGTGCTACATATTACGTTGCGAGGAGATGAATCAGGCCAAGCTCGGCACCTTGTCCGAGGTACGCGCGCAGATTGAGCAGACCCTGCTGGAGAACGAGCAACAAGCCCGTAAGGACAAGTGGTTCGAGCGGCTCAAGCGCAAGTCCTACGTAAGACAATTTTTGTTTTGATCAAATGCGCCTGGCCAAGCGTCAGAATTACCGGGATGAACTTGAATTGCCCTGATACGGTTGCCACCACGACATTCGCGCTGCGTTGGCGCGCCGCGGCGCTGTGCCTGTTATTGCCGCTCTTGGCGGCGAGCGTGCAGGCCCAAGTGACGGTGACACTTGAGTTGCAAAAGAGCCGGTTTCTGCCGAGGGAATCCATGTTGGCCAAGCTGAAAATCGTCAATTTTTCCGGCCAAACGCTGGTGTTCGGCGAGGACAACCATTGGCTGCAGTTCCAGATCGAGTCAGAAATCGGAGAGGAGATCACCCCCATCACCGACCCCCCACCCGTGAAGGGGCGGTTCACCGTCGAGTCCTCCATCCGCGCAACCAAGGAGGTGGACATAGCGCCGCATTATGCGCTCGAGCGTGCCGGTCGCTACACCCTCACCGCCACGGTGCACATCAAACAATGGGGTAAACAACTCACCGCCAAGCCGGTCAAGTTCGACATCACCAACGGCACCGTACTGTGGGAGCAGATATTCGGGCTGCCGTTGAAGAAGGGCGATCCGCCCGGCCAGCCGAGGCAGGTTCGGCGCTACGTCCTCCAGCAGGCCAAGCACCTCAAGGCGATGAGCCTCTACGCCCGCGTGGACGACGGCCTCGGTGGCAAAGTGCACAGGGTGTTGCCAGTCTGCCCCATGGTGTCGTTCAACAAACCGAAGGCGCAGGTCGGGCCTCAGAGCAACCTGCACGTGCTCTGCCAGACCGGTGCCCGGAAATACAACTACTCAGTGATCGATCCTCAGGGAAAAATCATCACGCGCCGCCACTACCTCATCGCCGGCAACCGCCCGCGACTGGGTTTCAAGGACGGAAAAATCATCGTCGCCGGAGGCTTTCAACTCACCCGGCCCGACGATCTTCCGTCGAACAAAAAGAGCGGCGCGGAGCCGAAATTGATCGTCCCGGGCAACGAGCCCAAGCCCATCCCCAACATCCAGCCGCCGGTTCCGCTCCAGCCCAAGCGCACCGGGAATTGACCCGGCGGTCCACTGCATGATGAAACCGGGTACGCTCCCATCCACAGCCTTTGCTGCGTTGCTGGCGCTAGGCCAAGCCGGGTGCTGCAGCAGATTTCCATTGGCGAAGCCGGTCACCGGTATTCATCCCAAAAAAGAAATGACGTTCTCCGAAGACGTTACCTTTCTCAAAAAACACGTCGACGTCATCACTCTTGGCCAAGGGAAAGTCTCCCCGCAAGTGGCCGTCGTGCCGGCCTATCAGGGCCGGGTGATGACGAGCACCGTCGGCGCCGCCGGCAGCCCGAGCCACGGCTGGATCAACTACGACCTTATCGCGTCCGGCAAGACCGGTTTGCACATCAACGCCTTTGGCGGCGAGGATCGCTTCTGGCTCGGGCCGGAGGGCGGTCAGTTCTCCATTTTCTTCAAAAAGGGTGATCCTTTCGACCTCGAACATTGGCAGACGCCGGCCGTCATTGACACCGCGCCGTATCAGGTGCTGTCGAGGACGGATAGCGAGGTGACGTTCCGGCATGAGGCAAAAATCAAAAACTACTCCGACACCGAGTTCAGCATACGGATCGATCGCACCGTGCGGTTGTACAACCGTGTGAAGATAAGCGATCTGCTTGGCGCGGATTTGCCGGAGGGCATCCACGCTGTTGCCTACGAGACGGAAAACATCTTGACCAACACCGGCGACACGGCGTGGACGAAGCAGGGAGGGTTGCTGTCGATCTGGATTCTCGGCATGTACAAGCATTCCGAGCAGACGACCGTGTTGGTGCCGTATGTGGAGGGCGACGAAGCCAAGCTCGGCCCGATAGTCAACGCCGACTACTTCGGCACCGTGCCGGCCGATCGGCTGAAGGTGGCGGATGGGGTGATTCGGTTTTCCGGCGACGGCCAGTATCGCAGCAAGATCGGCCTGACCTCGCAACGCGCCAAGCCGGTGCTCGGCAGTTACGACGCCACGCGGCAACTGCTGACCATCGTGCAATACACCAAGCCGGAAGGGGCAACTGATTACGTCAACTCCATGTGGGAACTGCAGGCCGAACCGTTCAAGGGCGACGTGGTGAACAGCTACAATGACGGGCCACCGAGTCCGGGAGTCAAGCCGCTTGGCCCGTTTTACGAGTTGGAATCCTCCTCACCGGCGTTGGCGCTCAAGCCGGGAGAAAGCGCCGCCCACATCCACCGCACCATCCATCTTCAAGGCGGTGAAGCCGCCGTCCGCGCCCTTGGCCAAGCGCTCCTCGGCGCTATCGAATAATATTGGTCGCGGGTTGGCCGTGGAGGTGGTTGCCGTTTTTTGAGGCTTGAATGGCCTTCGGCGTGTCGACCGGCGCGCCGGGGTCGCCCTGCGCGTTCATCCAGCGATCCAATTCCTTCCGCAGCTTGGCCAAGTGCTTGGCTTCCGACGGGTCGTTGGCCAGGTTTTCCATTTCATACGGGTCGGCGGCGACGCGATAAAGCTGCTCGGCCGGCCGGTGCATATAGCGCTTGACCAGGTTGTAACTGCGCGGCGAGTTCCACGAATCCCAAACCCATGTGGCCCAGTACGGGTTGTTGAGTTGGCCTGTGCCCCGTGTGCCCATAAGGTGTTTCTCGATGTAAATCTCATCCGGCAAAAGATTTCGGATGTAATGGTACTCGCCGTCGCTCACGGAGCGGATCGGGTAGGGTGGGCCTTCCGGGATGTTGTTGTGCACGCCGTAAGTGAATTGCCGATGCGCACCGGTTTTGCCGTGCAGCGCCGAGAGAAAACTCGAGCCATCGTAGGGATGCACTGATGGCTTGCCGCCGGCGGCATCGACGAGCATCGGTAAAATGTCGGCGTACTGCACGAGGGCGTCGGTGCGTTTGCCGGCTGGCACTTGACCCGGCCAACGGGCGACCAACGCGGTGTGAACGCCGGTGTTCCAGTTCGTCCATTTGTTGCCGGGAAACTGCGAGCCCTGCTCGGAGGTGAAAAGCACGAGCGTATTCCGCTCTTCGCCGGTGGCCTTGAGCGTGTCGAGAATTTCACCGACTTGGCCGTCCATATACGTGATCTCGGCGAGGTACTTGGCGAAGTCCTGCCGGGTGCGCGGGGTGTCGGCGATGTTCGGCGGCAGCTTGAGTTTCGCCGGCGGGTACTGCGATGGGTCGCCCATCACCCACGGCACGTGTGGTTCGACGAGGGCGACGACGAGGCAGAACGGCTTTTTGGCATCGCGCTGCATGAAGCTGCGAATGCCGTCGAGTTGATGGTTGCGCGTGGGGTTGCGGACGCAGTTGGGGTCGAAGCCGCTTACGTTCTCAAACGGAAACGCCGCCGCCGGCTTGACGTGCACCTTGCCGGCGATGCCCACTCGGTAGCCCAGCGCGCCGAGGTGGTGCGGCATGCTTTTCACGCTGGGCTGGCTGGCGGAGTGGTTCCAGGCACAGCCGTTGTGCAGCGGGTACTGTCCGGTCATCAACTCGGCGCGGCACGGCTGGCACATCGCCTCGGCGAGGTAGGCGCGGTTGAAGGTGAGCCCCTGGCTGGCCAGGCGATCGATATTCGGGGTCCGGGCGTTTTGGCCGCCGTACAATGGGAGGTCGTTGTACGTGCAGTCGTCGGCCATGATGATCAGGAAGTTGGGCTGCTTGGCTAAGGCGACTGCCGCTTGGCCAAGGGCAATGAATAGAAGGGAAAGTAGTAGCCGGTTCATGGCCGGTGAGAATCCCGCTAAAGAGATGAAGGGTCAATTCATTCCCATTTGGGGAGACGAGGCACTGGCGGGTTATTTTCCGGCATCCACGTAATCGCGGCCCATGGTTCGTTTGGTTTCAAAACGTGGGTTGGTGCAAAATAGCTTCACCTCATGGGCCTGCATCCGGGTGACAATGCCTCCTTTTCGAACAACCGTTTTTTCGTCGCCGTAAAGCAGGTGAAGCGTGCGACCGTTCAATCCCTCCAGTTTGGTGACATCGACTCCCAGATGTCGGTGATCGTCTTCGTTGACCAGGATCAAGAGATAATCGGCTTGGTTGCTTTTTAGTGTGCCCCGAACACCAATCCCCGGTGCGTCAAAAAGATCGTCGATGACTGCCACTTCAATGGTCTGATCGGCGCCCACCAAAAGCGGTTCGAGTTCGCCTAACTCGGCGGTCAGGGCGTAGAGGGATTCCCGAAACAGGGGATCGTCGATGGTTTGTGTTCCCCAGTAGAAGATGCCACGGGCACCGTGCGCGATGGCGTCATAGGCCATGAATCTTGACTGGTGATAGCTCGGATAAAGACGCTTGCGCCCGGCCTTGGCCTTGTGCCATGAGAACCCCTGGAGAACCATCCAGACCGGCTTGCCGCGACCGATTGCATCCCAACGATCCACCAACCGCCCGATACTTTGCAGATCGGTGCCGGCTTTTCGAACGGCGTAGTAATCGCAGCCGGTGATGTCGATGGAGCCGATGTAATCCCGAACGTATTTCACGTCGCTGTCAGCGGCTTCGTTTACCCAGAAAGGCAGGTTTCGTTCGTCCAACTCCTGGACGAGCCGTATGCCTTCGTTCATCTTTGTGATGACTTTATCTCCCTCTTTTTTGGCATAATTTACAGCCTTGGGTATCTGGTTGTTCCAATCTTCGCGGGTGAAGCCGGCGCGCTCCTTGAGGAAGCTGTACGCGGTAAATGTCCATACAATTTCGTCCGGACCCTCCCATACGGCCAAGGCAGGGTGGTTCCGCAGAGTCTCGATTTGTTTCCGCAACCCCGGTGTAGCCCCCTGCTGGACGCTGAGCGGCACCCAGCCCATCATTCCCTGCGCGTGTGCAGAGTCGAGAGAGGCTCGGTTGCTGCATCGGACAAGGTTGATGCCACTCTCAGCCATTCTTTGAAGCTTTTCCTTGTCGCCTGGGAACTCATAGAAACCAATCGGGAAACGCAGCCTGCCGTTGTGGTCTGTCAGGATGCCGGGGTGTGTCGATGTTTGTTCAACGGTGAGGATTTGCATCCCGCGCTTGGCGGCGATGGAGACTTCACCCCCACCAGCCACGGCCAAAGTTTCGTTGCCCGTCCTCGTCCCGAAATCGGTTCGCCGCGCCAGCACACGGTTGCCCAGGCGCAGGCCGGACACGACCGGGCCGGGCTTTGAGGGCACGTCAAACTCGATGGGCACTCCACGGTCGATGAAGCCGCTGTACTGCAAACTTTCGCGGTATACTTCATGAACCAGCTGGATTTCTGTTGCCAACTCCCTGCCGGTGCACCAGAGGAAAAACGTGTCGTGTCCGCGCAGCAGCATGTGCCAGAGGAGTTCCTGATATTTTTCCTTGCTGAACTGTTCCACGGACGGGTCGGGGTTGTCCGGGGGCGCGGTGGTGTGCCAGTGGACAAAGGGAATGATCGGTGTCCGCTGTGAGGTATGTTGGCCCGCATTAGAGGTGACCAGCAGCATGTTGTAAAACCAGCGATAATCCTTGGGTTCAAAATCGTACCAACCGAAAGTGGGGTACCATGTGTAAACCACCGGCATAGCAAATGTGTATCCGCAGTGCCCAAACTCATGATTCCACTCGCGATATCGAGCACGTTGATCCAGAAGTGCCGGTGCGTCGGGGGTTTCGTGTTCAAAATAGTCGTACCAGTACCGATAGCCGTTGTGGGGATTCACGGCATAGTTGCCGACAAGCGCTTCCGGGAAATAACGGGTGACATTGTCGCCGAATGCAATTCGTTGAAGCTTGCTTCGAATCGCTCGCAGTTTGGCCTGGAATTTACGGAAATCATCGATACCCGGCACGTGTTCACGACAACGGCGGCAGCGCTTGGAACTGGCCCAGGCGTCGTTCCACTCGATGGGGCCGTCGATCTCCCAGTCCGCGAAGATGAAATCCACATCAACCCCGGCGGCCTTGTATTGCTTCAGGAACGCCTCGACGCGTTGCTGGATGACCGGGATGCGATGCTCGAGCGCAAACGGGCAGCCCATCGTGCCGCCAAACGAGGTCTCGCCGAACGGCCTGCCGTCGGCATCAATGTGCTGCGTCTTTTCAGTGCCATCAAAAAAGGAGTAAAGGCATCCCGTGGCATGGACGGAAACCATCCTGCCCAAGCGCTGCTGCATGTCGCCGATTCGCAACCCTTCTTTCAGTGACGCCTCAAATGAACCGTGGTTCCAGTTTACGGAATAGCCGATGCCCCGCTTGGCCAAGTCGTTCAACACCTTTTCCGCTTGGCCATCCGGCAGGGAGGAGAGTGAGCCGCTGATGGGCAGCACGAAAAGTGGCAGTCGACCGTTTATAGTCGTCGCAATTGGTTTGGTGTTTTCGAGAACGGCTCGAAGGTTGCCGGGCAACTCTTTTAAGGATTGCGCCATAGCCGCTTGGCCAAGAGCTAAAAAAAGAGGCAAAAGAAAAAGCCGGGTCATCGGCGGGGAGCATCCCGTGCACCCTCGGACTGGTCAACCTTTTCGCCCGGATTTCCCTACGCGTCGGTTTGGCCACTAGGCGTGGCAAACAGCTGTGTGGGTACAGGGTGGTAATCACGCAAAAAAACCTCATTTTTTGCGTGCATTTGAGGCATGGCGTGTTACAACCCCCCCCGACCTATGAGCAACCCAATCGCCCGAATCAATGGCGGATTCCCCGTAGTGGGCCGCTTGGCATTGTCCGCAATTGCTGCAGCGACCATCACAACCCATGCGGTGGAGTTCGAGAACGACGCCATCGAGGGCAATCTCGACACGACGCTAAGTTACGGAGGATCCTTCCGAACATCGGCCGCAGATCCCGGCAACATCGGCATTGCCAATGGCGGTACGCGCTACTCAGTCAACGGGGACGACGCCAATCTCAACTACGGCACCGGCCTGTTCTCGAGTGTGGCCAAGGGCACGCACGACCTTGAGGTTGACTTCAAGAAATTGCAGGACGTGAGCCTGTTCCTTCGCGGCACGTACTTTGTCGATTTCGAAAACATTCGCGGCGACAGCCCGTTGAGCGACGCGGCCAAGCGCGAGGTCGGCCGCGACATGGAGTTGCTCGACGCTTATATCTCGTATGATCTCCCGACCTCCATACCGGTGAACATTCGCCTGGGCAACCAGGTGCTGAGCTGGGGCGAAAGCACGTTCATCCAGAACGGCATCAATGTCATCAACCCGGTTGACGTGACGAAGTTTCGCATTCCCGGCTCGGAGCTGCGTGAGGCGTTGCGACCGGTGCCGCTTCTATCAGTGTCCCTGCAGGCAACCGACAACCTGACGCTGGAGGGCTTTTACCAGTTCAAGCAGGAGGAGATGGAGATCGACCCCGCCGGCAGTTACTTCAGCACAAAGGATTTTGTCGGGCCAGGCGGGCAGTATGCGATGCTGGGCTTCGGCAGCGCCGGCCAGCCGAACATGGAGAGTTACATGGACAATCCGCTCTACGGCCTGCTCGAGGGTGAGCCGGCACGGGTGCCGACGATCTCGAATCCGAGGTTCAACCCGGCCCAGCCGCCGAGTGCCGCGAACGCGCCGTTCCTGCCGGTGGGTGCGGCGGGGATCCCGCGCGGCAAGGACAACCGGGCCAGCGACAGTGGGCAGTTTGGTATCGCAGCACGCTACTTTGCCGAAGGGCTCAACGACACGGAGTTTGGTTTTTACTTTATCAACTACCACAGCCGGTTGCCGTTGGTCAGCGCGATCACGGGGCGCGACATCCTCGGCGAGTTGCAGCCAACGATCAATCTGGTGAAAGGCGGCATTGGCCAAGTGGACGGTCTGTTGGCACAGGTCAACGGCGGATTGGCCCAGGTGGCGGGTGGTCTCACTCAGGCCGAGGCCGGCTTGGCCCAGGTCAACGGCGCCATCGCCCAACTCGAGGCGGCCGACCCGAACAGCGATCAGTTGCCCGGACTCCGGGCGCAGCAGGCCGCCGTCCTTGGCCAACAGCAGGGGCTCTTGGCCCAGCAGACCGAGCTCAACGGCCAGAAAGGCCAGCTCGATGCCACGCATGCCGGGCTGAGCGGCCAACTGACGGGCCTTCAAACCCAGCTCCCGCAACTATACGCCGGCACGGCACGGTACATTTTTGAGTACCCGGAAGACATCCAATTGTACGGCGTCAGCTTCAACACCGAGATCGGTTCCACCGGCATCTCGCTGCAGGGCGAAGTGTCGTACCGGCGCGACGTGCCGTTGCAGGTGGACGACGTCGAGTTGCTGCTCGCCGGACTCACGCCGTCCAATCCCGCGCTTGGCAACATCGGCCTGATCCCGGTGGTGGACACCAACGGCGACGGCGTGCCGGATATGGGCAACCCAGCCTGGCAGGGCCGCAGCATGACGCAGCTTGGCCAGCAGGACTTCAACAGCTACGTCCGCGGCTACCGCAAATTCGAGGTGTGGCAGCCGCAGATGACGGCGGTCAAGCTGTTCGGCCCAGCGATTGGTGCCCAGCAATGGGTGATCGTCGGCGAAGTGGCCGCGACGTTGGTTCCGGATTTGCCGGACAAAGACGTGCTTCGCTTCGACGGCCCCGGCACGGCGCTCAGCGGCGATCCACTGGCCCCGGCGATTCTCGCTACCAGCGGGCATGCGGCTGACCGCTTCGAGCCGGCCAGCGCCTTTGCGGATGACTTTTCGTGGGGCTACCGCTTGGCCGCGCGCATCGACTACACGGACGTGATCGGCGGCGTGAACCTCTCGCCGGCCATCGCCTTCGCGCACGATGTTGAGGGCAACACTCCGCTGCCGCTGGGCAACTTCCACGAGGATCGCATGAGCGTGACCGTCGGCGTGACGGCCACGTACCAAAACTCATGGCAGGGTACCGTCAAGTACACCGAGTTCTTCGGCAACGAGGATTACAACCTCATGTACGACCGCGATTTCCTGCAGGCGATGGTTCAATACTCGTTCTAACCCAAACTAATTTTAACAATGAAACGTAACACTGGTTTTAATCTGATCACCGCCGCTGCATTTGCCGCGGGAGTGGCTACAGCAACGGCTCAAAGTGCGGCCGACCTGGGCAAAAGCCTGACGCCGCTTGGAGCCGAGAAGGCCGGCAACGCCGCCGGCACCATCCCCGCCTGGGAGGGGGGCATCACACAGTCTCCGGCCGGTTACCAATCGGGCGATCATCACCCCGACCCGTTCGCCGCCGACAAGCCAAGCGCAACTATCACATCGGCCAACGCCGAGCAATACGCCGACAACCTCACCGAAGGGCACAAGGCGCTTTTGTCGCGGTATGCCTCCACTTACAAGATGCCGGTGTATCCCACGCGCCGCAGCGCCTCCGCGCCGCAGGATATTTACGACGCCACCAAGGCCAACGTCGGCTCCGCCAAGCTGGCGGACGGCGGCAACGGCGTGACCGCCGCCGCCCGTGGCATCCCGTTTCCGTTGCCTGAGAACGGACAGCAGGTGATCTGGAACCACTTGCTGCGTTACCGAGGCCTCGGCGGGTTGCGCAAAGTTGCGCAGGTTGCCCCGACCCGCACCGGCAATTACACGCTGGTGCAGCTCGAGGAAAAGTTCATGTGGAACTACCACCAGCCCGGCGCCACCACGGACAGCGTCGGCAATGTGCTGGCTTACTTTGAGCAAAAAGTCACCGCACCCGCCCGCTTGGCAGGGACGATTCTCATGGTGCACGAGACGCTCGACCAGGTGAAGGAATCACGTCGCGCTTGGGTGTACAACACCGGCCAGCGCCGCGTGCGCCGCGCACCGCAGGTCGCCTACGACAACCCCGGCACAGCGTCAGACGGCATGCGCACCAGCGACCAGTTGGACATGTTCAACGGCGGGATCGACCGCTACGACTGGAAGCTCGTCGGCAAGAAGGAAGTTTACGTCCCGTACAATTCCTACAAGCTGCACAGCGACAGTTTGAAAGTGGCCGACATCGTCACGCCGATGCATATCAACCAGGAACACACTCGCTACGAGTTGCACCGTGTGTGGGTCGTCGAGGCCACGCTCAAGGAAGGCAAGCGCCACATTTATGCCAAGCGCCGCTTTTACGTGGACGAGGATAGCTGGGGCGTGCTGGTCGTGGATCAGTACGACAACCGGGGCCGGCTGTGGCGTGTGTCCGAGGGGCACAGCATCAACTACTACGACATCCTCAGTTTCTGGACCACGCTCGAGGTGCACATAGACCTTTTGTCCGGTCGCTACCTTGCGCACGGCTTGGATAACGAAAATGATATGTACGATTTTTCGTTTCGCTCCGAGTCGGGTGACTACACGCCGGCGGCGTTGCGGCGTCACGGCCGCCGTTGAGCAAACAATTGATTGGTGAGTAAAATCCCCAACCAACCCAACCAACCCGATGACGGGCCGGGGTTCGCCCCGGCCCGTTTGTTTTGTTGCGGCTTGGCGGTCGTTGCGCTGTTGTTCATCGCCTTGGCCAAGCCGGCCGCGCAGCCAGTCGATGGCAATGCCATCCCGGTGCGCTTGGCCAAGCGCTCGCTGTTGCTGGACGTGCACGGCTGGGGCGAACGCGTCTTGGCCGTCGGTGAGCGCGGTCACATTTTGCTATCGACCGACGGCGGCAAAAACTGGCAACAGGTCGCCGCGCCCACCCGCCGCACGCTCACCGGCGTGTTTCTCATTGACGACCAGACTGCCTGGGCGGTCGGCCATCAGTCGGTGATTTTGAAATCCGGCGACGGCGGCGAAACATGGGCCAAGGCCAACGCCGAAAATGACCCCGAGACCGCCTACCTCGACATTCTTTTTCTCGACGCCAAGACAGGCTTCATCGTTGGTTCGTATGGCAAGTTTCTCTCGACCAGCGACGGCGGCGAAAGATGGGTCGAGACGAAGCAGGACGACGACCCGCACTTGAGCCACATCATCCCCGCGCCGGACGGCGGCCTGTGGTTGACCGGCGAGTTTGGCACCGTACGGCGTAGCGGCGACCGAGCCAGGCGCTGGGAACCGCTGGCGACGCCGTACGAAGGCACGTTCTTCGGCACGCTGCCCTTGGCCAAGGGCGGTGCGGTGGTGTTCGGTTTGCGCGGCAACATCTTTCGCAGCGAAGACGGAAAGGCGTGGAAACAGGTCGAGTCGCCAACGCAGTCGCTATTACACGGCGGCTTGGCCTTGGCCGACGGCCGGCTCGTGCTCACCGCCGCCGCCGGTCAACTGCTGGTCAGCGCCGACGAGGGGCGCTCGTTCCGTTTGGCCACCATGCCGGGTGCTGAGTCGGCCACGGCGACCAGCCTGTGGCAGGCCGCTGACGGAGGCGTGCTGCTGACAAGTGACAAGGGCGTGCATCGGCTCGAGTTGGCCGACCTAAAAATGGAGGCGGCGAAATGAGCGGCACCGGTTTCGCAGCACGAGTGGAGCAGTGGGTGTTCGGTCGTCGCAAATTGTTACTGGTTATTTTCCTGCTGGCCACGGTGGTGTTGTTTGGGTTTGCCACGCAAACGAAGATCGACGCCAGCTTCGAGAAGCAACTCCCGCAGGGACACCCGTACATCGAGACGTTCACAAAATACCAGGCGGACTTCGGCGGCGCCAACCGCGTGATGATTGCGCTGATGGCGAGGGAGGGGGACATCTTCACGTCGGAATATTTCAAGAAACTCGAGGCGGTGACGAAGGAAATGTACGACATGCCGGGCGTGGACCAGTCGAGTGTCACGTCACTCTTCACGCCGAATGTCCGGTTCACGGAGGTGGTCGAGGACGGCTTCACCGGCGGGAATGTCGTGCCGTCCGACTTCACGCCGACGCCCGAGGGCTTGGCCAAGGTACGCGAGAATGTGCTCAAGTCGAACTACATGGGCCGGCTCGTGACTGACTCGTTCAACGGCGCGATGGTGATGGCCAATCTGCTCGACATCGACCCCGACACCGGCGAGCGGCTCGACACCTTCGCCGTGGCCAACCGGCTGGAGGAGCTGCGCACAACGCACGAGTCGGACGCTGTCAGCGTGCATATCATCGGCTTCGCCAAGGTTATGGGCGATGTTCGGGACGGGGCGCTTAACGTGGTGACCTTTTTCGGCATCACTGTGCTACTGACCGCGCTACTGGTTTGGCTCTACGCGCAGTCCTTTTGGTTTGCGGCGCTGCCGCTTGGCTGCTCAATCGCGGCGGTGGTGTGGCAGCTTGGCCTGCTGAACCTCCTCGGCTACGGCATCGATCCGATGTCGATCCTCGTGCCGTTCCTCATTTTTGCGATTGGCGTGAGCCACGGCGTGCAAATGGTGCGGGCGTTTCGCGCGGAGCTGTTTGCGGGCAGCGACTCGCTCGAAGCGGCGCGCAGTGCATTCCGGCAGCTGCTCGTGCCGGGCAGCGTGGCGTTGATCACGGACACGATCGGGTTTATCACCATCCTGCTCATCCCGGTGCCGACGATTCGTGAGTTGGCCATCGCCGCAAGCATCGGCGTGGCGGCGATCATCCTGACGAATCTCCTGCTGTTGCCGCTGCTGTTGTCGTACCAGAAACCCCGCGACGGCTACCGCGAGAGCGTGGCCAGGCGGAAGGTGTGGACGAGTAAAATCTGGCACGCGGCTGCGTATTTATCCGGGCCAAAAGTGTCGGTCGCGCTGGTTGCCGTTTGCGCGGTGATGTTTGCGCTTGGCTTTTCGAAGGCCATGCGCGTGGAGGTCGGCGACCTGCACGAGGGTGTGCCAGAGTTGCGGCCGGACTCGCGTTACAATCTCGACAGCGCGACGATCACCGGCAATTTCAATCTTGGCGTGGATGTTTTCATCGCGTTCACCGAGACGGTGAAAGACGGCTCGGTGGACTACGGGGCGATGGAGTTGCTCGACCGTTTCGAGTGGCACTTGGCCAACGTCGAGGGAGTGAAAAATGTCATGGGCTTGGCCGGCATCGCGCGCACGATCAATTCCGGCTACAACGAGGGCAGCCTCAAGTGGCGTGTGTTGCCGCACAACCGCGCCATGTTGGCGCAGGCGGTCGGGCGTGTGGAGACTTCGACTGGCCTGACCAACCTCGACGGCAGCGTGTTGCCGGTGATGGTGTTTCTCGAGGATCACAAGGCGGACACGCTGCGCCGCGTCGTCGCTGCCGTGAAGGGGTTCGATGAAAAACACGGAACTGAAAAAACGCGATTCCGCCTGGCCGGGGGCAACGCCGGTGTGATGGCGGCGACAAACGAGGTCGTCGAGGCGGCGCAGTTTCCGATCCTGATCTACGTGTACGTCGCCGTGGCGCTGCTGTGCCTTGCCAGCTACCGCTCATTCCGGGCGGTGGTGTGCATCGTGCTGCCGTTGGCGCTGGTTTCGGTGTTGGCGCACAGCCTGATGCACGCGCTGGAGATCGGCCTGAAGACCTCGACGCTGCCGGTGGTGGCGCTGGGCGTGGGCGAGGGAGTGGATTACGGGATTTATCTGTTCAGCTGCTTCGTGGCGCAGCGGCGCAAGGGGCTTTCGTTTGCCGAGTCGATGGATGCCGCGATGACGCAGGTCGGCAGCGCGGTGGTGTTCACCGGGTTGACGCTTTCCGTCGGGGTCGGCACGTGGGCATTCTCGGCGCTGCAGTTTCAGGCCGACATGGGCATTCTGCTGATGTTCATGTTTTTGATGAACATGGTTTTTGCCATCCTGCTGCTCCCGGCGATCGCGCGGCTGCTCTTCCGCTCATAGCGGCTTCATTCGTTCCTCGACGAATTTCCGGATCACCGCCACCTCGGCTTCGCCTTGGATGGTGTGTTCCTTCTCGAACACCTCCCACTGCATGCGGATGCCGCCGGCCTGCAGTTGTTCCATCTGCGCTTCGGTCTTTGCGAACGGCAGAAGCGGATCGGCCGTGCCGTGCGTGATGAGAAACGACTGCTCCTTGGCCACGGGCGATTGCCCGGCGACGAGTTGCCCCGGCTCATGCGCGTAGCCACTGATGCCAACCAGACCAGCGAACCGGTGCGGATAGCGAACACCCACCTCGAGCGTCATCAGGCAACCCTGCGAAAAACCGAACAGGAACGTCTGCTCCGTGGCGAAGCCGCCATCGCGCTGCCGGTCGAGCAGGTCGAACAACAAGCCGCGGCTGCGCTCCACACCGGCACCGGGCTTCAGGATGTCGTACCACGAAAAGCCGCCGTAATAGTCGTCCGGCGCATTGACGAGCAGGGTGTTGAGCCTTGGGTTGTTCAGCGCGCGGGGCAGCCAGCGGAAGCCCTCCATGCTGTCGCCCAGCCCGTGCAGCAGCAATATCAGCCATTTGGAGTCCGCCTCGGCGGCGGGAATCAGTTCCGTGTCCAGCACGGCGGCAGTGTAGCGAGCCGGCGACGCGAGCCAAGGCGGGAAAAAACT
>Ga0310123_10001856_pt1 | contig 17208 bp, 15 predicted proteins | sample CB6_AW_1057_MG_FD_203505 | JGI IMG/M metagenome (GOLD analysis project Ga0310123, IMG submission 203505) | Marine microbial communities from Western Arctic Ocean, Canada - CB6_AW_1057 | ecosystem: Environmental > Aquatic > Marine > Oceanic | place: Canada: Western Arctic Ocean | collected... | reverse complement strand
CTCTGGGAACCTCGGTACACAATCGCCATTCATTTCGAGTCGGCGCCGGGCGTGTATCCCTCGACACCGATCCGGAAAAACGGCGTGACGATTGGGTCGGTGCAGAAAATCGCTTTTGACGACAAACGAGGCGGGGTGACGGTGCTGGCCGACATTCACGAACGCATTCGGTTGCGGGTCGACGCAGAACCACGGTTGGTCCGCAGTCTGATAGGCGATGCCAGCATCGAGTTTAGTCCCGGAACCAGCAAGCAGGTCCTGCAGCCGGGTGCTCAGGTCGATGGCGTGACGCCAGCCAATTTGATGGACATCGTGGCCCGGCTCGAAGGAAACCTCACAACAACGCTCGATTCGTTTGCCGCGACCAGCCGCGAGTGGGAGCGGCTCGGTCGCAGCATCAACAACCTGGTCGAGACCAATCGAGGTAATCTCGATCTGGTTGTCGAGCGGGCTGCCGAATCGCTGCATCAGTTGACCCTCACGATGCGAAACATGAACGAAACAGTGATGCAGGCCAACAAAATTATCGGTGATCCGCAAAACCAGGAGAACCTGCGCCAAACATTGCAGGCCATGCCGAAACTCGTCGAGGGAACCCGCGAAACGATCGCCATTGTTAAGCGCGCCGTTTTGAAGGCCGACGAAAACCTCGAAAATCTCAAACAGGTGACCGGCCCGTTGGCCAAACGCATCGCCTCGATCGTCACCAAACTGGATGCAACAATGGGCAACCTGCAGTCGCTTTCAGCCGAGATGAAAGACTTTGCTTACCTGGTCAACCACGGCAACGGCTCGCTGCGGAAGTTTGCCGCCGATCCGGATCTGTACCGCAACATGAATCGCTCGGCCGCATCGCTGTCGCTGCTTCTTAAAAACATGGACCCGATCATTCGAGACTTCCGTGTCTTCAGCGACAAGGTCGCCCGGCATCCGGAACTGATCGGCCTGGGCGGGGCACTCAAGGGCAGTTCCGGCCTGAAGGATCCACCCCGGCAAACGCAAAATCCGGCTGTGGATCGTCGTTAGCTGTGGATCGTCGTTAACAGTGACGCTCGAAATCCCACTGTTCAAGCAGCGATCACTGCTCACGGGCCGATTTGTGCTTCGGACCGGAACGCATTGGCCCGGTCGAGCAGTTCCCCGGTCGGCACGACCACCTGCGGCTGAAGCTGATAGCTGAACTCGTGCCGGTTGGTGACCTTGAACGGCAGAAAGTTGTCTGAGAAGAAATCGAGCGGAACGATTTGATACCAGGGCGTGCGCACTTTTTGCATCGCGTTGAGCGTTTCGTATCCGTCCTTGATCAGTGTGATTTCACGCGTGCCGTAATAGGTGAAATCCATCTGCATGGGCGTGTAACCTTTTTCGTCGCCGTCGACCAGCACCAGCGCTCTGGGGGGGTCGGAACGAACCGTAATACGGCGATGCAGCGAACCGCAGCCGCACAGCGTGACGATCATCGACGAGGCCAGCACAAGTGTTCGGCAAATGTGCCAGGTGGTGGTTACGGCGAATTCGCGATCGAGACGAGCAGCTTTGTAGGGCTGCTGGGTTTTCACCAGCGGAGACACTTGGTGGGATGCGATCATGGGAATGCCAGCCAAGGCCGAAACGGCGGGGCGGAAGCCGAAACAGGGCCGATGCCCAAGGCAAGGAATTGTAGCGATGGGCGGTGGAATCACCTAGACGAGTCGCGCGGATTAAGGGTTGGTCAGTTTTTCATTCTGGGGTATCGGACAGGGGTTTGGCCCTATTCAGAAAAGATGGTTGCGGATTGATGCAGATCGGTGATGCTGAACTGGTTGCTCTTGCAATGGGCCAGACCCCCTCGCTCGGTCACATTGCTCCAGAATGAAAATCTGTCCAGACCTGCGCGGATTTGCTCACGCCGACAGGAACTAACAACGTGGACTGAACCGTCGTTTTCGGTAGCCGAGACCGTTTCAGAGAAAAAGGACCGTCATTCCCTCCGCAAACGAGTCTCCAGCCATCGAAACTTGGTATCCTCTTTACACAAAGTTTGACGATGACGGTCTCGTGAGACGGCGTCCACGAGGACCACTCGAGAGTGTCGGCCGGCCCGGGAGATCAGCATGTCCGTTGCACATACCAGTCGCATCCGAATCGAAAAGCACAAGGGACCGCACCGCACGGCCCACATTGAAAACTTCGAGGAACCCATTCATTTCGGCATTCACGGCGGCATCCGAGATTTCTATCAGGAGAAATATGGCCGGGAGATCAGCGGCCCCGAATATCCGGCGACGCTCGATCACATAATTGCTGGCGTGGCCGGGTGACTGACCGGCACCTTGGGGGCCGCGCTGGACGCGCGGGGAATCAAGTCGGCCGGGAATCTTGTCGCGCAGGTCGAAGGCGACATCGAAGATGTCGACGGTGTGTTGAAGATTACGAAGATTCGGTTGCATTACACATTGAAGGCTCCGACAGAGAGCCGCGAACCGATCCAGCGGGCATTGGACTCGTATGCTGACAAATGTCCCGCCTATCAAAGCGTTCGAAGTTGCATCGATTGCAGTTGGGACGTCGATGTCACAGAAGAATAATCGCAGCCGGCATGTGCCCGCCTGCTGGCGGGGCCAATGTTCACCCCTCCGGCTGAAGATCGCGGAGCGGATAGCGGGATGATGATCATCTTTGAATTCGCCGGCGGCCCGTTAGACGGAAAATCCGTCACCGGCATTCGCGGCGACCAGTGCGAAGCGGAACGGTACTACCTGCTGACCCACCGCGGGAAAATCGGCCAGCGGTTCAAGATCGCCTCGGAATACGCGATCGACATTCTGGCCGATGAAGGGTTGCAGGCCGAAACTCCACACCGTTTTCAACGACACATTTATGAAGTCGTCGATCGCCTTGAAGAACACGACGAGGTTCTGGTCCGCGCCAAGTACGTGCAGCCGACCGACGAGGCAAAACGGGCGGCGGGGTCGTAAACGGCATCAACTCCCGCCAAACTTGGCGCATCAAAAGTTTGGGCACATCTGAGCCGAGTCCCTGCAGATGTCACAAGGGAACTGAACGAGTCTTGATGAATCCGATGCACCTGTGCGCCTTGGCAGCGATTCGATGGCATTGAAGTTTACAGCGTGATGGTTAAAATGCGCGAATGACCGTCAACTGGGATTCTTTGCGGACCATCATCGCGGACAATCGTCGCTTCGTGCTCACCTGCCACGTCCGACCCGATGCCGATGCGCTGGGTTCTGAACTTGCCCTCGCGGGGCTTCTGGAAGCAATGGGCAGAACGGTCCGTATCATCAACCCTTCAGCGATGCCAGAGAACCTTAAGTTTCTCGATGCTTCCAATCGCATTGTGAAACTGGGCGAGGGAGTGACTGCCGCCGAAGCTGCTGATACTGATGTGCATATCGTGCTCGATACCAGCGCCTGGGCGCAGTTGGGGAACGTCGCCGACGTATTCCGAACAACCTCGGCAGCGAAGGTCGTGATCGACCATCACGTCAGTTCCGACGCTCTGGGGGCCGTCGAGTTCAAGGACACCGGAGCCGAAGCCACCGGGGCGATCATCTTTCGAATGACCGAAGCACTTCAACTGCCCGTCACGCCAGAGATTGCCGTTCCGCTGTACGCGGCCATTGCCACCGACACCGGCTGGTTTCGCTTTTCGTCGACCAGCAGCGACACCATGCGGATCGCCAGCCGATTGATTGACTTGGGGGCGCAGCCGCACATACTATATCAGTTATTATACGAACGGTATACGCTGGCCCGAGTGAAGCTCGTCGGTTGTGTTCTGAGCCGTGTCAACGTCGATTGCGACGGACGGTTGGCCTTCACGAATGCGACTCAGGCCGACTTTATAAAAACCGGGTCTCGACCGGCCGATACCGAAGACATTGTCAACGAGTGTTTAAGGATCGATGGGACTGAAGCGGCGTATATCGCCATCGAACAGCAAAACAAGAAGATCAAAGTCAGTTTCCGAAGCCGATCTACCCTGAACGTAGCCGAAATCGCCGAGCAGTTCGGCGGAGGTGGTCATAAACAGGCTGCAGGAGCGATCCTCTCCGGACCGCTTGCCGAAGCGGAAGCCAAAGTTCGATCCGCCATGAAAGCAGCTCTCGAAGACAATTGATCGAACCGTGTTACATTGACGTTGACCCGGCCTGCACTTGCCCGCTGACTTACTACCCCGACCAGCCTACCCGACCGAGTTTACCGACGACTGCTCCGTAAGATCACACCCATGACCTTCGGCCACCCGGACGTAAGGCTGGCTGTATCGCCTGTTTAAAACGGGATCGCCTACATCAAACGGGGGGAGCATTAAACCCATGGACCACGATTCTCCCAAACCTGGTTCCGACGAAACGCCCACCGCACCGCAGCGCGGCACGACCACATCGTTCCAGCCGCCGCGACGCAGTTTCTTGGTGAAGTTTCTTGCCGGCTTCATCGGCACCATCGTGGGACTGATTCCGTTTGCAGCCGGTCTGGCATTTTTCTTCGACCCTCTTCTTCGCAAGAAAAACGGCCGTGAAGGCGAACCAGGCTCGGAAAACGGAGTCGTCAAAGATGCTGACGGATTCATCAAAATGGCGATCACCGTCGATGCTCTGCCCGAAGATGGCACGCCGCAGTCTTTTAAGGTCTACGATGACAAGGTCGATGCCTGGAACAAGTTCCTCAACGTGGAGATCGGCACCGTTTGGCTTCGCCGCGACGATCAGGGAAAGCCCGTCGCCTTGAGCGCCATCTGTCCGCATATTGGCTGCTCGGTCGATTATCGCCAGTCCAGTCATGACTTTTACTGCCCCTGTCACACCAGCACGTTCGACCTGGATGGCAAAAAGAGCAATCCCATCCCGCCGCGTGGGATGGATCCGCTCCAAGTCAAGCTGAAACCGGAAGAAACGGGCCGAACGATCTGGCTGAAATACGAAACGTTCCGCGCCGCCAATCCCCAGCGGATCCCGGTTTCATGAATCAATTGCTCCACTGGCTCGACGACCGCACTGGCTACCGAGAACTGCTGCACGAAGCGCTCTACGAACGGATTCCCGGTGGAGCCCGCTGGCGGTACGTGTGGGGCAGCACGCTAGTCTTTACATTCGCCGTGCAAGTGATCACAGGTCTGTTCTTGTGGACCGCCTATAGCCCCAGCGCCCAGACCGCCTGGGAAAGCGTTTACTTTATTCAGGAGGTGATGTACTTGGGCAGTATTGTCCGCGGAATTCACCATTTTTCCGCGACAGCGATGGTGGTGCTGATGGCGCTGCATCTGATTCAGGTCATCTGTGACGGCGCCTACAAAGCGCCGCGGGAAATCAATTTCTGGCTCGGGCTGATTTTGCTACAGATTGTGCTGGGGCTGTCACTGACCGGGTATCTGCTCCCTTGGGATCAGAAAGGATACTACGCGACTAAGGTCTCGACCAACATCATGGGGGCCACCCCCCTCGTCGGACCAGCGCTGCAGACGCTTGTGCAGGGAGGACCCGAATACGGTCACCACACGCTGACGCGGTTTTTCGCCATGCACGCCGGCCTTCTACCGGGACTATTGATCGTCTTTCTGGCGCTGCACATCTATGTCTTTCGGCGTCACGGCATCACCGCGACCGACCAACACCACGCGCCGGAAACCACCTTCTGGCCGGATCAGGTTCTCAAGGACGCCGTCGCCTGTCTGGGGGTGCTGGCCGTCGTGCTGCTGCTGGCGGTCTTCAAAGGCGCCGAACTCAGCGGACCGGCCAATCCTGCCGAAGCGTATTCGGCGGCCCGCCCGGAGTGGTATTTTTTGTTTCTGTTCCGCTTCTTGAGGTTTGAATGGGTCGAACACTATGGATTGGCGTTCGGGGCGATTTACGTGCCTGGCGTACTGATGACGCTGCTGTTCCTGATGCCGTTGATCGCTTGGATCAAAGGCGGGCACAACTTCAACCGGGCCTTCCTAGTGCTTTTGATGATCGCCGTCGCCGGTCTGACCGTTTCGGCCTGGTACGATGACAGCCACGATCCGGACCATCAATCCGCCATCGCTGAGGCCGGCCGAGACGCCGAGCGCGTCCGTGAGCTGGCCGAGCGGCCGTCGAAAATACCGGTTGAGGGTGCCACGGCGCTGTTGCGCGACGATCCGTTCACGCAGGGACCGCGGATCTTCGCCAAGAACTGTGCTAGTTGCCATCGCTACGACGGCCACAACGGTCGCGGTCAGATGGTGATGGAACAGATCAACGAGGTGAAAAACGGCGAAGAGGTCGCCTCGTTTCCAACGGCGACCGATTTGGGGAATTTCGCCACCCGCGACTGGTGGAAATCGGTGATCCTCGACTACGGGCAACATTTTGCGCCCCTGAAACAAGCGGCCTGGTACACCAAGATCAAAGCAGCCGAAGCGAAAGAGGAAGAGGTCGATGAATACATCGACCCCGATGCCGGCGAAATGGCCGAGGCGTCGCATGAATTCCGCGAGAAACTCACGAAAGAGGAAAACAAGGAAAGTTTAGCCGCGCTCTTAGAATATCTGGTGTCGCAAAGCGGGCGCGACGACCTCAAGATCGATGAAAAGCTGGCCGAGAAGGGGAAAACGATCGCCGCGGAAGGAACCTTGAAAGTCGGTCAATTGGACAATTCTTGTCAGGGCTGTCACGTTACCTTCGGCGTCGAAGACAAACTCGATCCGCAGGCGGACAATTTCGGCTATCCTGAATTAACCGAATACGGTTCGGCCAAATGGCTGAAGCTGTTCATCACCGATCCGGGCTCCGATTTGTTCTACGTCGATAAAAACCGCATGCCGGCTTACAAGGACAAGATGACCCCGCGGGAACTCGATCTGCTGGTCCGCTGGATGGTCAAGGACTATTTTTCGACGAACGTCGAAGACTACAAGTCTCGAAAAGAGGAACTGCAAAACGCCCTCAAAGCCCGCCAGAGGGGGTGAAGACTCCCGGAAACAACGACGGCAAGAAAAAACCAGCCGGCAGCGAACAGTGATCGCCGCCAAGCGAACAACGAACATCGTATTGCGAACCAGGTTAAGGTCGACCTGTCATTCAACCCAACCCGGCGGAGCCGGAACCAAAAAAGTCGAGAGTCAAGAGCCAGAAAGAGATGGGCCATCAACCGGATGATGCCAACCGCTCAACGATGTTTTCTTCCGGCTCTGGACCCTCGACCGGTCGAATTCCTGACCATTTTGCGCAGGATTTCAGTAAATTCCTGGGTTCTGACACGCGCTTTTAGTCCGCTGAAACCGTTGCCGGGCACTGGCTCGGCACCGTTGCCGGATCGAGAAATGTCCGTTGCCACAGCTCGAAGCACAAAAGCGCCCACAGCCGGTAGCTGTGGTCCCAAGTGCGGGACGAGTGTTCTTCGACAAGCCGTCGGACAGTTTGTGGGTTGAAGTATCCGCGCTGCAAGGCCCGCTGGGAAAGTAACGTCTCATTGATCAGCGGCCGCAACTCGTTTCGGAACCAGTGATCCAACGGAACGCCGAACCCCATTTTCCTCCTGGTTCGGATTGACGGCGGCAAGAGATCGGCAAACGTCTCCACCAGGATTTGTTTGCCGCGGCCTCGACGCAGTTTCAGCTCGATCGGCATGCGGGCGGCCAATTCAACCACGCGATGATCGAGGAACGGACTCCGGCACTCCAGGCTGGCCGACATGCTGGCGACGTCGACTTTGGTGAGAATGTCGCAGGGCAGGTAGGTCAACAGATCGACACAGGTCGTGCGGGTCACAAAGTCCCGCGACCGGCACTCGGCGTAGGCCTTAAGCAGCAAGCCGGCCGAGTCATCTCCGTCAAGCTGGCTCCGAAAGTCGTCGGTATAAAGTTCGCGGCGGCGCTGGTCGTTGAAAATGGAGATCCACTGCAAATAGCGGCGTTCGGGAGGTTCTCCCAGCGCTTCGAGAAAACGCTTCACCCGGCGGCGATATGACTTCTGCTCGACCGATGCGGGAAATCGCTGCCAGAGGCGTGCCGTCAGCAACTTCTGAACGGGCCGCGGCAGACGGTCGAACATCGCTCCAATCCGCACCGCCTTGTAACGGTCATAACCGGCGAAGAGCTCGTCTCCGCCGTCGCCCGACAGGGCCACCGTCACGTGTCGGCGGGTCATTTTCGACAGCGACATCATCGGGATGGCTGAGCTGTCGGCGAACGGCTCATCGTAATGCCAGATCAGCCGCGGCAGAATCGCCAGCGCCTCCGGCTCGATGACCTGTTCGTGATGTTCCGTGCCGAGGTAACTGGCTGCCTGGCGGGCATAGGAGCGCTCGTCGAACTGCTTGACCGGGAAACCGATCGAGAAGCTTTTCACGGACCGTTTGGCAAGCTGTTGCATCAGTCCGACGATAATCGTCGAGTCGATTCCGCCGGAGAGGAACGCACCCAGCGGCACGTCGCTGCGGAGACGCAGCCGAACCGCCTCAGTCAGCGTCTCGCGAAGTTCCGACTTCCAGCGCTCGAGGGGCCAATCACTCGCCCCCGTTCCTCCAAAAGAACCCGCAGCGCCGGAAGTCGCTTCGGGAGAGTACGGCGGCGACCAGTACCGTTCGATCGTCAATCGGTCGGCTTCGTACACCGCCCGGTGGGCCGGAGGTAGCTTGCGGTAACCTGCAAGGATACAGTACGGATGCGGGACGTACTGGTAGGTCAGAAAAAGGTCGACGGCCTGCGGATTGAGTTCCCGCGCTGCGCCGGGGACCTGCAGCAGGGCCTTCAGTTCGCTGGCAAACAGCAGCCGTCCCTTGTCGTGCCGATAGAACAGCGGCTTTTGTCCGAGACGGTCCCGGGCCAGCAGAAGCCGCTTCCGCTTCTCGTCCCACAGCGCCAGTGCGAACATCCCCCGCAGATGCGAGACACAGTCGGTGCCGTACTGTTCGTAAAGATGAACGATCGTTTCGGTGTCGGTCTCGGTGCGGAAGCGGTGACCGTCGGCTTCGAGCTGCCGGCGGAGTTCGCGGTAATTATAAACCTCACCGTTGAAGACGACCCAGATGGTCTCGTCTTCGTTGGCCATCGGCTGCCGGCCGGTCTCCAAATCGATAATCGACAACCGCCGATGTCCGAGCGCCACCTGCGCACCAGCGCTCGCCGCTCGCGACTTAGCAAACCCCACAGCCCCATCTCCCGAACCGCCCTCCCCCATCGAGAAATAAGCGCCCCGGTCATCCGGACCACGGTGAGTTAGGACCGAGATCATCCGCTCCAAAACCGCCGATGTGAGCGGTTCTCCGCGAGTCGTCCAACAGCCGCCGGCGATGCCGCACATGTCGATCCTCAAAGGCCTTTGAATACTACCCTCCTACCAAAATCAATTCAGGCTGAACAGCAGCCAAGGGCCGGCTCTGTGCCGGCCGACAGATATTGGAAACCATCACGGCCGGGTGGCACTGGCGGCTCGTCCGCCAGTGCCTTTGCAGACAGCCGGAGGAATGGCAGATTGTCGGGCACCCCTGGGTTCGATGCCTGGCATGGTCGGGTGGCCGTCCCGACAACCGCACTGGCAGGCAAGTTGCTAGTGGCACCCGGCGTCATGATCACCAAATGGTCTTCGCAAGGATGTAAACTTTGAACATGCAAAAACGGTTATTCAACTTGCTGAATATGCGGCCTGTCGCTGAAAATGCGTAGGAGGACATTTTGGAGACCAAGCCCATGCGATACGCCCGTCTGACGCTGACATGCTCGATGCTCTTGGCCGTAGCCTCGTGCAGTCAGAGCAATCCCACGCAACAGCCGACACCCCAGACACAGGCGGCTCATGTCGATCCTGAATCATCAGACTCGACGCATCCCACGGGTCAGCGTTCCGGCCAGCGACAGGGAGATATTGAACACGAAGATCACCACCGAGGAGACAGGGCACATGGAACGCACGATGACGAGCGGCACGCTCAAGCTACGCATCGTGAAGCTATACCCCACGAGCACGAGGATGGCAACCAAGCTCGCAGTTCACACGTAATCGATGAAAACCCTGACACTTCGGTGCTGACCATTTTCGAGAAGCGGATTCTTCCAATCTTTCAAGCTCAGAAGCCCTCAAGCTGCACCGAGTATCATCTGAGCGGTGTCGATCTCAAGGACTACATTCATCCCAGCCAAGAGAAGACCTTTGCTTCGCTTGTCCGTGTAGGACTGGTGGACGTCAAAACGCCGGATGACTCAAAGATTTTACGGTTCATCAGCCGGCGCCCCGAGCAACCCAATCTTTTCACCGACAAAGTGCGACAACAAGAATTTGAAGCCTTCCGAAGCTGGATACGGGCGGCTGTCAAAGCCCCGGAACTGTTGACAGCGAAAGTGAAGGAGTCGATTGGCCCGCAGGTGCCCGACGAAGTCATCCGTCATGCTCGCAAGGACCGGGTGCTGGCATCGTTCATCGACAACGTCTGGACTGAAGTAGGGCGGTGCGCCGCTTGCCATTCCCCCGACCGCAATCAGAAGCAGGTCAAGGAACATGGCGAACAGGTGTCGTGGATCAAACTGCGTGATCCCGAAGCAACACTGAACTACATGGTCGAGGCTGGGATCATCGACCCGGATGCACCCCTAGAGAGTATATTGCTGAGGAAGCCAATCCTGCAGGTCGAACACGGCGACGGGCAGAAGATGGTGGTCGGAGATCGGACCTACAAACAGTTCCGACGCTTTATCGACGACTACGCCAGCGTCGTCAACGCCCAGTACACCGCCGCCGGCGAGCTACCGGAAGCGAGCGACGAGGTTTCTGTCGTCAGCGGAATCTGGTTCAAACTTACGGAGGTTCCAGCAAAGTATGACAAGCTGCTCCTGCAAGTCGATCTCTATCGCTGGATGGACAACGGATGGTCCAAGTATCGAGTCGCCTCTTCGGATCGGCTTGTGTTCGGCAAGGGAAAGCTCTGGCAACATTCACTGAGCCTGACGGCTCCCCGAGGTTCCGAGTGGGCCGAACAGATGAAATCCAAACGACTTCCCGGTGGCCGGTATCTCGTCAAGTTGTACATCGACCAGACCGGAAAGTTGCAGCAAGACTTTCGTGCTGAGTTGGGTGAAGACGAATTCGTTGGTCAGGTCGAAGTTGAAAGCCAGTGGCCGGTTGGATATGGAAGCATGACGGTCGTTGAGTTTTCTCAGAAATAGATGATCGTTTTCGTAGAGGCAGTTTCCCGCCGCGAAAATCGGCGTTCAAGTCTCGTCAGAACATTGGCTCTCAGCCCGTTTGTCGACCGGATATGCCGCGAGGAATTCTCTGAGACGCGGAACGATGCTTTCGTGGGCGTCCTCGAAAACGTAGTGCCCAGCATCAGAGATGTTGTACGTTTCGGCGTTCGGAAACCGCCGCTGGAACTCTTTCAAAAACTCGACGGTGAAACACCAGTCTCGTTCACCCCAGACCAGTAACACCGGCGAGTCTCGGAACTGTTCCAGCGACCGTTCCACCGAAAGCAGCGTCTGGTAGCTGCGGTGATGGGGCGAGAATGGAATATCCTGCACAAACCGCAAAATGGCGATCCGGTTTCCCCAGTTGTCGTAGGGGGCCAGATAGCCTGATTTGACGGCAGCGGTCATCCGCTTGTGCTTGACGACGGCCATCCGCAAAGCGGCCCTCGCGAAAAGATTGAACCCGCGAACCGCCAGCGGCCCGAACACCGGCCACTGGCAGACGGCAATTCGCAACGGAATCCGTTGCGAGCGAAACGCGGCCGTATTCATCAACACAAACCGCGAAAAGCGTTCCGGCAGCCGCGCGGCCGCTCCCATACCGATCGCACCGCCCCAGTCGTGGGCGATCAGCGTGATGTTCAGCAAGTTGAGCGACTCGACAAACCGGCACAGGTTGTCGATGTGCCGATCAAGTTCGTATGCGTAATTCTGCGGTTTACTGGAGAAGCCGCAGCCGACATGATCCACTGCCAACACCCGATAGTCGGGCGCGAGCGCTTTGATCATGTTCCGCCAGGCAAAACTCCAGGTGGGATTCCCGTGGACCATCAAGAGAGGCTCGCCCTCTCCTTCGTCGATGTAGTGGTACGGCAGCCCCGACTGGTTGAGAAAGTGCGACTGGAACGGATATTCCTCCTCAAAACCTGTCCGCTTCGGTTCCGGTTCGTGGTTCAGTTTGTCAGTCAATTCGAGGGCTCGCGCAAGGCCGGTGCTAAGTAAGAGCGGTCGTCGTGCGCGGTAGAACCCGCACTAATATGTCGGCGAGTCTTTGCACGTCTTCGTCGTGATGAGCGCACGAAAGTGTGATTCGCAGCCGGGACGTTCCTCGGGGCACGGTCGGCGGACGGATGGACGCGACCAGGAAACCCTGTTGTTCCAATTCGTCTGCGGCCATCACGGCAGAGCCGGGCTCGTTGAGAATGATTGGCACAATCGGCCCGATGCCGTCGGCGGGCGTTGAGAACTCGCAGTCCCGCAGCCGCAGTCGAAACGATTCGGCCCGAGAGAGCAACCGTTCACGGCGGTCCGGTTCCTGCATGATGATCTCGATGGACTTACAAGCGGCGGCACAAACAGCCGGCGGCAATGCCGTCGAAAACATTTGAGTCTGCGCCCGGTTCCACAGCCAGTCGATCAAGTCGCGCGAACCGGTAACGAAGCCTCCCATGGAACCGATCGCTTTACTCAATGTCCCAACCCGCACCGAGACCTGATCTTCCACGGCCATCAACTCGGCCAATCCTCGGCCGTGGTTGCCGAAAATTCCGGTCGCATGGGCTTCGTCAATCAACAAGACGGCGTCGTACCGCTCGGCCAGCCGGCACAATTGCGGCAGCGGGGCGGCCAGCGCATCCATGCTGAACAGGCTGTCGGTCACGATGAGCCGGCGTCGAGGACCGGCCCACTTTTCGAGTTCGCAGCGGAGTTTTTCGAGCCGATTGTGCCGGTAGACCCGCAGCTTTGCCCCCGACAACCGGCAACCGTCAACGAGACTGGCGTGATTCAGCCGATCGCAGAAAACAACGTCGCCCCGGCCGACCAGCGCCGAAATCGTTCCCAAATTGGCGGCATAACCGCTCGGAAACAGAACGGCCGCTTCCTGTCCCTCGAATTCGGCCAGGCGTTGTTCCAATCGCGCGTGCCAATCGGTCCGGCCGCTCACCAGCGGGCTGGCCGTGGCGCCGACTCCCGCGATTTGCGCGGCAGAGCGAGCCGTTTCAATGACCCGCGGGTCGTGTGCGAGATTCAAATAGTCGTTGGAGGCAAAGTTCCATAGCCGGCGGCCGTCGATCTTGCAGTAACCGTCGGTGAGCGGCTTAACGCGGCGACGTCGCCGGATCAATCCTTGCCGTCGCAGCGGGTCCAATGCTTCGGCAAGCCAGTCAAGTCGATCGGACATGCAAAAATACCGGTAAAACGAACGGCTAACAGGGCGAGCGGCCGGCGTAATCCGGCTGTTTCTGTACAACACACATCGGATCAATGAGGTGAGCGTCGTGGTCGTATCCCGTTGTCGAATGACAATCGGTCCGCAATCTGGAAACTGTTACTCAAATCCTTTTGCAGCCAACCAGCGTTCGGCGTCGAGCGCGGCCATACAGCCGGTCCCCGCAGCCGTGATTGCCTGCCGGTAGTAATCATCGGCCACGTCGCCCGCCGCAAAAACGCCATCCACACTAGTATAGGTTCGCATGGGCGTCGTCCAGCAGATGTAGCCCTTTTCGCTCAATTCGAGCTGTCCGCTGAGAAAGTCGGTGTTCGGGGTGTGCCCGATGGCGGCGAAGTAACCAGAGACTTCCAGCTCTTCGGCGTGGTTTTCATCAACCGTGCTGCGGATGCGAACCCCGGTCACGCCATCGCTGTCGTTGCCCAAAACCTCCTCAACGACAGAATTCCATTTCACCTCGATTTTCTCGTTGGCAAGGGCCCGCTGGGCCATAATTTTGCTTGCCCGCAGATTTTCGCGGCGATGGACCACGTAAACCGTCGAAGCGAACTTCGTTAGAAATGTGCTCTCTTCCATGGCGCTGTCGCCGCCGCCAACCACCAACAGCGGCCGGTTCCGAAACCGCGGCAGGGCGCCGTCGCAGACGGCGCACGCCGAGACGCCGGCGTTTTTGAAGCGGTCTTCCGAGTCGAGCCCCAGGTAATTTGCCCGTGCGCCGGTGGCCACAATGACCGCCAGCGCCTCGACTTCCTCTCCGCCAAGCGTCCTTAGTTTGAAGGGGTGCGTCGAAAGGTCGACGTCGACCACGTCGTCGGTTTTCACGCGTGTGCCGAAATTAACCGCCTGCTGCCGCATCAGCTCCATCAGCTCGGGACCGCTGACCCCTTCACCGGCATGCGGGGCCATGAATCGTCGCCGCTTGGTGTCGACGGCGTTATCGAGATAGGCGGCCAAATCGGCTACCGGGAAACCGGGATAGTTCTCGACTTCAGTGGTCAGAGCCAGTTGTCCCAGTGGCAGTGTTCCCTTCTGCCGGTTTTCTTCGGTAATCGCCCCTTCAAAAACAAGCGGCTGAAGATTTGCCCTAGACGTATAAATAGCCGCCGCCCAGCCGGCGGGCCCCGATCCGACGATCACGACACGTTCGGCCATGTTTTTTTCTCCTCCGTCAAATCCGTTGTCTTGGGTGTCCGAGCACTCTCAGAAATCCACAGCGACCATACTCAACGGTTCCAGCGGAAGCAACAGAACGAGTGTCGCCGCCAGACCGGTGTGCGGCCAAAATTTCTGGTATTCTGAACATGGGTGGCCCGACCGACTTGCGGTCGGGTGCCGTCAGGCACAAGAAACCTGTTACTCGACGGACAACAAGAAAAGACGTCCTTTTTCTGATTGGAAAGCGAACGACGCGAAATTCTTGTCGTTGCGCGACCCGGCCACGAGATGGCCGGGCCACCCCAGACCTCTTTTTGCACTGCCAGAAAAAATTGTACACACCCGGACCGCCGGTGGGACCTCTTTCGTTAGACGCCTTCCGCAATGGGTTCTGCTTGTTCGTCTTCATCGGGTGGAGCGATAGGAATTGTGGCGTCGATCCCCATGGCGCACAGGCCGGAGAACACGTAGGCCCCGGCACAAACCATGAACATCGAATTCCAACCGTAACCCTCGAAGACCCATGCCAGAAGAATTGGGGAAACGGTCGCGCCAAGATTGCCTCACATGTTTCCCCAACCGAGGACCGACCCCACATATCGACCGCCGACGTCCTGGAAGAAGGCCCAGCCTGCGGCGGTGCCCAAATCGGTCGAGAAGGCGACCAGCGACAATGCAATCGTGACGCCCCACGGGGAATCGAGCCACGGACACGTCAGAAAATCGCACATGCCCAGAAACCACGAGCAGACCCACGGCAGCCGACGTCCCCAGCGTAAACCGAGCTTTCGCACCAGTGAATCGGCCAGCCGCCCTCCGCCCAGCATACCCAGACAACCCACAAGCAGAGACATGCTGGCCATCCAACCGCGTTCGATTAAGGGAACATCGTGTTGGTCGATCAGGTGTCGCGGAAACCAGGTCACCAGGAATACCCAGCCAATGTTCACCCCACCTGCCCGAAGCAACTGAGCCACAAACTGCGGCTATGAAGCAGTCTCGACCAGGGAATCCGTCCTGGTTTTCCATGAGGCCCCGGAGCGCCGGTCGGTCGGCCGGAGGCAATCATGGCTTGCTCGGCCTGATTACAACGCGGATGCTCTTCGGGCCTGTTTCGCAGCACGAACCACAATAATCCGGCTACAAACAATCCCGCCAATCCGTAGGCGATCATCACCGTCCGCCAGCCGGCAACGTAAACGTCACCCAGTTCGTCCGGGAAGCATGCCTCCAGCAACAGCCGGTTGAACCGCTCCAGCTCTTTCTACGTCAGCCCTTCTCCCTGGGCGCTGCGTTGGCTTGGGAAAGTTCCCGGTGTTGGAATTCTCGATTTCGCCCTCCCGGGCGGATTGATTTTTCCATTGCACGACTCGACGACAGCTTGTCAAAATTGAGGCCATGGATTACCCGAAGCCGCTCTGAGGCGGCGTCCCTGACAATCAGACAGCTTTCAAGCGACGTTTTGGCTTTTCGGCGGTGGGGACCGCCTGGGTGGCTGATGCGTCGTTTTTTATGGACCCGCGGCGATGGCAGAGACTCTGACGGACAGCCAGATTTTGGCACTGTGCGCCTACCTCAACAAGACCGTAAACGACACGGGTAGTACGCTCGGACCGGCTGCGACCTCGGACTATCTCAAATGGCATGCGACGATTAACTCTTCCCCGATGATGGGAATGCCGATCGAAACGGCTGATTTCGCGAAATCGATCTTTGGACGAATACCTCGAAAGCTGTTGAACGACTTGGCGAATCAGGGCGGGCTGACGCGACTTGAAGCCGGCGGGTTGTCGTTGGCGGAACTGATTGCGGCGGCCAGAAATAAAAAGTCACAGGTCACCGGCGACGAGCCGGCACAATGCAAGCCTGCGGAGGCAACAATCGATTTGACCAACTATGTGCCGCTGTCAAAACTCATGGAGACGCTCTCGGAGTTCAAAACGTCAGCATCGTGTGGGAAGTTTCTGAACGCACACAAGGACGAGATCCGCCAATACAAGCCCAGCAAAAACCGCAGATTGGTTCATGTAGGGGACTGGCACCGGTACTAGGAAAAGGCTGACAAAGATCAATTTGAGCGCCTCGACGACGACTTCGACCATATCAACGCAGAGCGTGAAGCCCGAAAAGAGATGGAAAAGCACCGCCGAAAAACAGGAAACTAAACACATCAAGTTTCGCTCTTGTTTCCAAATACAGCCGTTAAGCCCTGTATTCAGGGGGTTTGACGGATTTTTTAGTTTCCGGTCGCGGGGAGTTCTTTCGCAGTTGCTACCGTTTCGGTGCCATGAGCGAAAGAACAAAACGACCCAAACGGCGGAGGGCGGTTACCCGCCTCATGCGAGCACTGGACCGCATAATAGCTGCTGCTCGCGAGGCCGAAGAGGCAAGGTTGGCGTTGCTGCGAGAATCCGAGCTGCCTGAAAGGCGGGAGGCCCGGAACCGATGACGTCAACCACGCAGCCACAGCCCAAAATCACCATCGTCGGCGACGACCGCCTCAGCGACTCAGCCATCGCGGCGATGGCCGCCTTACTTCTCGCCGCCAGCGAGGAACGGGGTGCCGATGATTTGCCTCACTTACATCGCGGCGAGGATGAGGACACAGAATGACTATCGATCAATACCTCGCCGAGGGGGGCCAGGGTCTTCTGCATGGCATCACGCCCGGCAAACAACT
>Ga0310123_10001855_pt1 | contig 17211 bp, 13 predicted proteins | sample CB6_AW_1057_MG_FD_203505 | JGI IMG/M metagenome (GOLD analysis project Ga0310123, IMG submission 203505) | Marine microbial communities from Western Arctic Ocean, Canada - CB6_AW_1057 | ecosystem: Environmental > Aquatic > Marine > Oceanic | place: Canada: Western Arctic Ocean | collected... | reverse complement strand
GGAATCCCGGGATCAAATGCTTGTTTGACAGCTTCCCCGGGCTTTTCGCAGCCTTCCACGCCCTTCATCGCCTCTTGACGCCAAGACATCCCCCACATGCCCTTTGTCGCTTGACCACAATGATCTCTGGCTCGAAAACTACTCGACCAACTCCCACCGGATGAATCCGATCGGAACTGACCAGGTTGTCTCGAGTCCGAAGATCAGGTCAACCCTGTTGCCGATGCCATGCCTAGCCAACCCGGACGATTCGCGGTTTCATGATTCGACATGAAGCACGAGCTCTTCCAGCTCGGTTTCGACTCCAACACCGGCGTTGCCAAAAACACTCTCTGACACGCAGGAAAACGACGGCTCTTTTGGACGCACTCCCCTTCACGCCGGCTCGATCGCTACGGCTCAACCGGCCCCTAATTGAGGAACCGAGAGAGGTCGAGGTGATCGAGTGATCCGACAGGGAGAGCATCCCCGAGACGTCGCTTCCGACGACATCGAGGTTCTTTCAAGATGCCACTCGAAGATCTACCAAGTTGTCAAAGAACTGCCCGCCACAGAGCTCGACACCCGAACGAAGTCGGAGCCGGACGCAGCAGGGGCCAGCTAATGATATGGGATCCTCGACAGACCGTCAAGGCAGCGGTCGGCATTTGCACAGCCGTGATTCTGCGTGTGGATCGAGTGGAGACGACCGGGCTCGAACCGGCAACCTCCGGCTTGCAAAGGCCAATACCCCGCCCGCCCCGATGTCTCGAAAAACGCTAAAACCTCGGTGAAACCCCAGCTAAATCGAGTTCTGGCAGGTTCGTGGTGTGTACTCCAACGGACAAAAAAATGGCCCCCCCCCAACAGCGGGGGGGGGGCAGAATGGTTCGTGATCAGATCCCGTCGCCGTCAACTGCCCGCTGCTGCCGGTCCGCCCGACGTCGAAGTGCGGGCTTCGCGCAGGTACAGGGCGAACACTTTGGCCTTGCCTGTGAGTTCACATCGGATCTTAAAGCGACCGCTGGGTGGTAGGGTCGGTTGATCTTTCCAGGCAACCGCAACGTCCAGTCCCGAGTTCTTGACTTTACCTCCGTCCGCGGCGTCGTATTGCTGGAGCACATCCAGTCCGTGTTCGTCCAATACGTAAACCTGTAATGACGAACCATCCGGGATATCGGCGTTCACAAACAGCTTCATGCCACGTTTGGACTCCACCGCGCGTGACACGAATTGTCCGGTGGTCCTTTCGTCGATCAGGCTCAGATAGCCGAACCGGTCGCGAGGCCAGGTGGCCAGTCCGATGTTGGTGTGCACTGATGCCACATTTCCTCCGGGTGTCGACGCGGCATAGTAAAGATGCGTTCGCTTGCCGGCGTTAACCATCGAACCCTGCATGAGCATGATGTTCGTCTTCTTGTTGTCCCGGTGATCACGATCCCAGCGGAGTTCTTGATCGCGGGCTACCAGCGTGTATCCGGGCGCAGGCTCACGAAAATGCAGGCCGTCGTTGCTGATGACCAGCCCGAGGTCGCACGAGACGGCACCGCCATCGTATTTGTCCTGCCAGTCGTCTTCATCCTCTATGGGAGGATGATGCCACTGGCCGTAAACGCCCAGGCACACATTTCGGTACGCGTTGATCGCTGCGACACCCATATGCACTTGTTCACCGTTCCAACCCTTCCGAAAAGGTGACGACGATCGCATGGGCTTGAAGAAGGCCTTGGTGTTTTCCAGCGGCCAGCGATCAAGGCGTGGCGACCGCCACACGACAGCTGTCCGCGGACCCAGCATGTGAACTCTGCCGTTGGGGTATGTCTGGAGCGGAAGACGCACCAAAGGCGAAACCTGATGGCCTCCGATGTGGTACTGGCCCTGGAACTTGTAGATGACGTAGGTCTCGTTCATCTGCGACAGGAGGCCCGGTTTGTCTCGCAGCGGCTTCCAGTGCAAGCCGTCCGGGCTAGTATCCACACGCGTCGTACAAGGAGCGGTCAACGACCATGTCCTCCACCAACTCATGTCTTCGCCGGCGAGTACATAACGGCGATCCGGTGGAGCATCGTTGTCAACAATTACGGAGACCGTGCTGATTCCGCGCGTCGACTTGACGAGATTGTTCCGGAGCCCCCCCCGGTACTCATGCAATCCCAATTCCGGCTTTCGCCAGGTGATGCCATCGTCACTTTCGGCGTACCCCACTCGCGAGTGGTACCAGGTGCTGCCGATCGGCTGCGCCGGATACCACATTCTCCAACGCCCGTTTTCGTAAAGCACCGAGGGCATACTGGCTCGAGAAGAATCCGGCTCTCCGGCCTTGCCCCTCGGGACGACAGGGTTGTTTGGGTGCTTCTCCGCGATCACCATTTCCAGCTTGAGTCCACGTGTTGCTTCGATACTCACATCATCGAAGGCAAAGAGCACATCTTGTTTGCCCTTCGGGAGATTGACGACTTCTTGACCACGTGCTCCGGAAGAAGCCACAGGGAGAAGAGTACTGGCCACTGCAACAATGACGGCGCTGGTGATTCGCATGGGTCTGTTCACGTGTTGGCTTTGTTCTTGGGGCTGCAAAATGAGTTGAAGTCGGCCGGACCAACCGAATTGCCGTTAGGGTTTTGTCACAAAAAATCCGCCTCAACATTCCGCCCATTGCCGGATCGCCGTCCGGCGATCTATTGGTCAAGCCAGAATGAGTACAATGCCGTCTCTCGCAACGTGAATCGCAACTTCACCGGCTGTCCTTTCAGAGCGGCGAGTTTTCCGCGGCTCACCTTCTTGACGTACAGTCTGCCTCGTTCGTCGACTTGCGCCTTTGGTGGCTTGTGTGCCATCGTTCTACCTCCGAGAAAAAGGACTAGGGAAGGTGCCAGATAGTGGGGGAGGCCAGAATTCTGGCCCCCCCTTTGATCTGGCCCCCCATCCCTGGGAGGCAGTTGAGGTTCGTGTTTTCGCGGTTTTTATAGAGTCAATCGAGTGGAGACGACCGGGCTCGAACCGGCAACCTCCGGCTTGCAAAGCCGGCGCTCTCCCAGTTGAGCTACGTCCCCGTCTGAGTCCTCCTGGCCGTGTTGCCGCGGACGGTCCCGGGCCGCCGATGACGGGCTGAACCCCGTCGCAGTCAGGCAGGGAAGCCGGTCCGGGGGGAGGCACGGTGCCTGGGCGCCGCACCTCCCCAGCCGGCTCCAGTGGGCACACGTGGATTCGAACCACGGACCTCAGCTTTATCAGAGCTGCGCTCTAACCAACTGAGCTATGCGCCCGTCGAGACTGGAGCGGGCATTCTGGCGCATCCCCGGTTCGCTGTCCAGCCTGCCTCAACCCGCTCTGTTTCCCGCCGGATCCGTCACACCACACGCGACCTCCTGCTCCAAATCGCTCCCAATAGCCACTCGATGGCCCGGTTTGTACGCACCTGTGACTTCAAGGCAGGCACCATGGGGTTCGATTCTGTCGGTCGCGAGGATTCTCTCGTTTTTGTCCCGGGCGAGGACTTCCGGATGGGGCGTGAAGTGCCTAGAATGTCGGCACGATGGCCCCCTGCTGACGGTATTCTCGACAGTCCCTTGACGCGGGTCGAGGGCAGGCAGTGAACGGGGGGTGGGATCGGGGTTGTTGGCAGGAGGCTGCGGACGGTGGTGCGAGGAGAGTTAGGGGTCGTGACGAACAGTGCCGGCCGGGATGGCGTCGCGCTCGAGGGGGTGATCGGCAGCAGCGGTGCGATGATCGATGTGTACGCACTGACACGTCGGGTTGCGAGTCGTTTGACGACGGTGCTGTTGACCGGTGAGACGGGGACCGGCAAGGAGCTGATTGCTCGAGCGATCCATCATCTGAGTTCTCGCTGCAGCGGTCCATTCGTACGGGTCAACTGCGGTGCCTTGAGCGCGAGTCTGCTGGAAAGCGAGTTGTTCGGGCATGTCAAGGGTGCCTTTACCAGTGCGTATGAGAACCGCACGGGTCGCTTCGAGGCGGCTCATGGTGGCACGGTATTCCTGGACGAAATCGACTCGGTCAGTTACACGCTGCAGGTCAAGCTGTTGCGGGTGCTGCAGGAGCAAGAATTCGAGCGGGTGGGTGACACGAAGACGATCCAGGTCGACTGTCGGATCGTGGCGGCGACGAACCGGGATTTGCTCGAGGAGATCGACGAGGGTCGATTCCGGGAGGACCTGTACTACCGTCTGAACGTGATCGAGATCCTGCTGCCTCCGTTGCGGGAGCGGGTGAGTGACATTCCGCTACTTGTGGACCATTTTCTGGCTCAATTCGTCGAATCCGGGTCGGAGGTTCCGGAGGTGTCGGGGGCGACGTTCGAACTGCTGGCGGGGTATTCGTGGCCGGGAAACGTACGGGAACTGGAGAATTACGTCGAGCGGGCCCTGGTCCTGGGGGACGGCAACACGCTTCAGCCGCATGATTTCCCGTCCCATCTCCGCGGCCTAGCGCCGCCGCGAATCGGCCGTCCCGGCGAGGGTGATCTCGATCGGCTGTGCAGTCAATTGGTATCGTTGGGTTTGCGGGAGGAGGCGGGTGCGGAACCCGGCGTGCATTCGCGGATCGTCTCGCTGGTGGAGCGACAGGTGCTGCGGCAGGTGCTGCATGCTTGCGGGGGCGTGCAGACCAAGGCGGCGGCGCGGCTGGGTATCAATCGCAACACGCTGCACAAGAAGATTGCGGAGTACGGTTTGGAGGGTGATGTGCGTTGAGAGTGAGGGGCGAGGAGAGGCTGGGACCGTTTTGGGCGGGAGGTGCCGGTCGCTGCGGTGGGGTTGCCGGTCAATCGGTACAGGCCGATTTACCGATAAAGCGGGGGAAGTCGTCAGAGGGCGATGGCGGTCGTTACGACGGGTACGACCCGAGGACCGAACGCAACGATTGCTCCGGGACGGGGGGTGTTGGAGCCGGTGTGCGTGGGGAATTGGGCGAAAGGGGGTAAGCGTCGCGGATTTTTGTTCTCGACATTCCGAGAAACGAGTTACAATGGCCGGGGAGAATTCGGTCTCGTTGGAGGCCATTCTCTCCGCGGGCCATCCCGTCCGTTTGACCAATCTGAGACATCTCGCTGGATCACCGATCGACCGTGTCGACACTTTCGATCGCTTCGACAAGACATCGAGATCGTTTCGCCTTTGAACTCGGGAGTTTCGGCATGCGGTTGAGAAGCACAGTGGCCTTGTGGGCATTCCTGGCAGCCCTGGTCCTGGTGACCTCCTCGTCGGCGATTCACGCCGCGGCGGTTGTGGCTCAGAAATCCGTCGACGTCGTCCGCTACACGGCTCCTGACGGCGAGACCTACTTCGCCCTGCCGTTGATGGCTCCCAAGGCGTCCGACACATCGGCTGCCGCTTCGGCCCGGGACGTGGTGATCCTGATCGACACGTCGGCCAGCCAGACCGGCTCGCACCGCGTTCAGTCTCTGGCGGTACTCGCCGACGTGCTGGGTTCGCTGGGGACTTCCGACCGGGTTCGTCTGTTTGCCGTCGACGTCCAGGCGACGTCCTTGACATCCGCCTGGTCGCGTGCCGATTCGGAAGCAGTTCGTGAAGCGGTTGCCCGCTTGCGTCGTCGTGCCCCGCTGGGTGCGACTCGACTGGTTCCGGCCCTGGAAGCCGCTGCGCGAGCCATCTCGGCTGTTTCCGAGAAGCGTTCTGGCAGCGTGCTCTATATTGGCGACGGCATGAGCAGTGCCGAGTTGGTCGATGTCAACGACATGAAGAAGATGCTCGTGCGGTTCCGTAACCGCCACGTGCCGATTCACAGTTACGGAGTCGGTCCCCGGCTCGACCTGCAGGTCCTGGGCGTGATGGCTCAGCAGACCGGCGGGACCGTGCTGGTTGATCGTGGTCGCAAGGGCGACAGCGAGGGCGTGGGCCGTCGCGTGTCGCAGGCGATTCACGGCCTGGTGACCTATCCGGTGAAGGTGAGTGTTCCCGAGGGGATCACGTTACTGCCCAGCAACGCCCTGCCGTTGCGGTCTGATCGCCAGACGATCTACGTCGGACGCGGACAGCTTGAGACTGGCACGATCGTGTCGGGCTGGCTGGCCAACGCCGATGGAGCCGCCGACCTGCAGTGGCGGGTCGGCGAGTTGTCGGCCGAGGCGGGCAACGCCTTTTTGGCCACTCTGTTCCGTGGTGCCGAGTCGACCGACGGTTTCACCGTGGCGTTGGCCGGTGACGAGATGTTGAAGACGGCCCGCCACGAGTTCGATTCGTACCTCGACGGAATGCTCCGCCAGGGTGAAGCGGCTCTGCGGATCGGCAACTTCCACGAAGCCGAGCGAGTTGGCCTGTCCGTCCGCGGGTTCGACCCCGACAACGTCCGTGCCGCGGCACTGTTGGGTGCCAGCGAAACGGTCCAGGCCAGGACGGCCGGCCGGATCGGCGACATCACCCTTGCCGCTCAGCCAGCCGCTCAGCCAGCCGCTCAGCCAGCCGCTCAGCCGGCCGCCGTCGAGGCGATTGATCCGATCCAGCAGGCTCAGGAAGCGATCCTGGTCCGCACCCAGAAGCTGCAGTTGCAGGTCGAGCGGCTGCTCGAGGAGTCTCGAGCCCGTGCCGCGAGTGAGCCTCAGGCTGCCCTGACCCAGATCAAGCGTGGCCTGGGCACGGTCCGCGGCACGACCGACATCGACCCGGCGATTCGCACCGAGTTGCTGCGTCGCCTCTCGAACCTGAAGCGGTTCGTGGAGGTTTCCGAGGAGCATTTCGAGCGTCAGCGTCAGGAGCGTCAGCAGACGGTGGCGGCTCGCGAGAGCCAGTTGCGGATCGAGACCGACCTGGAACGAGACGACGAACGGATGAAGCAGTTGCTCAAGCAAGTTGCTCACCTGCTCTACGTCGAGGCTCCTCGAGGCAATCGCGATGCGTTTCCCGAGGCCGAGGACGTGGCCCAGCGGGCGGTGAGACTTCGGCCTGGTGACGGTGCGGCGACTGCCGCGAGGTTTTCGGCCGAGGCGGCTCACCAGCTCGACATGGCCTACCACCTCCGCAATCTTCGGGCCGATCGGTTTCTGGGCGTACTCGAGCAGGTCGAGTTCTCTCATGTGCCCTTCCCCGACGAACCTCCGATCCGTTACCCCGACGCGGCGGTCTGGCGTCGGCTGACCGAGGAGCGCAAGAAGTGGGCCAGCGTCGACCTGCATAACTACAGCAAGGTCGAGGAGCGGATTATCCGGGCCCTGGACGACGAGACCGAATTTGAATTCGTTGACCTGCCGTTACGGGACATCGTCGACTACCTCAAGCAGCAGCACAACATCCAGATCATCCTCGACGATCAGGCGTTGCTCGACGAGGGGATCCAGCCCGATGAACCGATCAACATGTCGCTCTCGGGCATCTCGCTCCGCAGCGCCCTGAAGATCATCCTCGAGCCGCTGGCTCTGACCTACGTCATCCAGGACGAGGTGATGCGGATCACGACCGAGACGAAGGCCGAGGAGATGATGAGCACCCGCGTGTACCCGGTCGCCGACCTGGTCATCCCGGTCGAGACACCCTCGGGTGGTGGCAGTGGCGGCATGGGTGGCGGCGGCGGCGGCATGGGTGGTGGCATGGGTGGCGGCGGCGGCGGCATGGGTGGTGGCATGGGTGGTGGTGGCGGCGGAATGGGGATGATGAGTGTCCCGCCGCAACCGCGGCCTGGTCAGGCAAAGCCCAGCAGCAAGCGCCCCGTGTTCAACAACGCGTTGCTGAAGCGATCGGCCGGTAAAAAAAAACGGGTGCTCCGCTAAGGCGGGCCGCCCCGAAGGCCCAATCTCTCCAGCTTCGCAAGCCCGCCGAGCCAACTCGGCCCGCTGCGAAGTCGGCAGGTGAGGAGGGCGGCAAGCCGGTCGCCAGGCCCGGGCGAGGTCTCTTCGATTCTCGAAGCGGGCTCAAGGTCGATCTCGAGTCGGGGACTCCCGAGGAGGTCTGGCGGGCATTTTTTTCCAAGCAGCGTCCGTCGCCGACCGCGTTGACGACCCTGGTGTTGCGGTTGCATCAGCAGCGGAAGCACGAGCACGTGATGGCTGCGATCAACGAGGCGTTGATTGCTGGTCAGTCTCAGCCGTGGATGTACGACGTCTTGGCGATGTCGATGCAGATCACCGGGCGACCTCAGGTTGAGATCGAGCGGGTGCTGTTGTCGCGGGTGGACTTCACCACGGCTGATGTTCCGAACATGCTGTTTTCTGCTGCCTACCTGGTGCGATTCGGAGCCACCGACCGTGCTCTGACTCTGTACCGCCAGGCCTCGCGGATGGCTCCGGCGCGACCCGAGCCGTACGCGTTGGGTTTGAAGTTGGCCGAGCGCATCGGCGATCACGATGCGATCCAGTGGGCCTCGACGGGCATCCTGACCTACACGTGGGGTTCGGATTACCGTCGTCGTCACCGAGCGGCGATTGGCGCGGCCCGCGATGCGGTCTTGGATTTGCGCAAGGCGGGCGATGAGCAGCGAGCCGACGAGTTGGAGGAGGCTGTGGCGGCCGCCCGCCAGCGGGACCTGGTCCTCACCCTTTCGTGGAACGGTCCCGGTGAACTGGACCTTCAGGTCGAGGAGCCTCTGGGCACCGTCTGCCACTTTGATGCCCGCCAGACCCGTTCCGGGGGCGTACTGGTTCACGACGGGTTCGGGCCTCTGCAGCGGAATTGTTTCGAGGAGTACGTTTGTGCGTTCGCAGCGGCCGGCGAGTACCGGCTCACGATCAGCCATGTCGATGGTGACATCGTGGGCAAGCGGGCTCAGTTGAGAGTCCGTCGATATGTCGGGACCGAGTTCGAGCAGAGTCACGTGCATCCGGTCGTCTTCGACAGCCGAAAGAAGGTGGTGCGTCTGAGTCTTCAGAAGGGGCGTCGTGAGAAGCTCTCGGACACCCTGCCCCGCACCGGTGGCGACTTTGCCACGGCGCGGCGTAGCCAACCTGGAAGTCGCCGGTTCCGGTTCGGGCCCACGCAGGAGGGTCGAGGCGGTGTCGGCCGAGGCGGAGTGGGCGGCAGCGTGGGATACACTCCGGTTGTCCAGATGCTCTCCGAGGGCGTGGCCAGCACGACGCTGGCGGTCGTTTCCGGCGACCGTCGCTACGTGCGACTGACGGTCAACGCGGTCTTCACCAGCATCGTCGACGTGGCGACATTCAGTTTCCGGCGTTAGCCAAGTCCCCGCGGTGAGTCACTTCGGCGGCGGCTGGAGGCCGGTGATGGTCAGCGCACGAGCCTGTCGGCTGGCGAGGTCGACGGTGACGATGCGGTGGTTGTTGGTATCGGCGATGAACAGGGTCTGGCCGTGGACGGCCAGGCCGGCGGGTTCGTGCAGGTGGAGTGGTTCGAGGGCGTCTCCTCGTCGTCGTTGACCGGCCAAGGTCACGCAACTGCGGGCTACGGGGTCGACGAGCTTGATCTTGTGGTTATAGGTGTCGGCGACGTAGATCTTGCCATCGGCGTAGGCAACACCGATCGGGTGCTGCAGTCTGACCGCCGAGGCCACTCCATCGCGGTCACCGAAGGCAAAGAGGCTCTTGAACATCGGCAGCCCGGTGGTCCCGACCAGTGTGCCCACGGCGTTTCCCGGTGGCAGCGTGACCGCCCGCAGGCTGCTCCCCTCGCTGTCGACGACAAACAGGTACTTTCCGTCGGTGGCCAGCCCGCTGGGCTGGGCGAGGCAGGACTTGGCCAGGCTCCCGTCCTTGACGTCCTCGACCCCGTTCCCGGCATACGGTGCGATGGAGTTGGCCGAGAGGTTGAGCACGGCGAGTTGGTGGGTGCCGGCCATGGCGATGTAGAGCCGGCCGCCGACAAGTGCGAGGTCCCAGGGGTTGGACAGTGCGTAGCGAGTGGGGTTGGAACTGCGGCTGCGGAGCGTGGTGTAGCTGGTCAGTATCTTGCCGGTGCCTGCGATCGTGGTAACACGGCCTTCCTTGAGATCGACTTTACGGATCACGTGGTTGAGGTTGTCGGCGACGTAGAGCGTATCACCATCGAGCACCATGCCCTGGGGGTCCTGGAACCGGGCCTCGATGAGCGATCCGTCCTGGTGTCCGGCTCGCCCCGAACCGACCACCGTGGCTTTTTCACCCGAGGGGTCGGTGATAATCAGTCGATGGTTTCCGCTGTCGGCGATGATGACCCGCTGTCCCAGCGGGTCGGTGATCACCTTGCCGGGAAACCGCAGCGGTGTGCGGGGCTGCTTATCGAGTTCGAGGTCCCAGCGGATCGGTTTTTCGTTGAGGGTGCCCTTCTGCTTGTGGAGTCGCACCTGCCGGGCGATCGCCTTGTCGAGCACGTCGAAGGGGGCCTCTCCTCGCCGCCATCCACAGACCTTTCCCTCGGGATCGATCAGGTACATCGACGGCCAGAAGTTGATCTTGTAGCGACGCCAGATGGTCTTGGAGCTGTCGCTGACGACCGGATGCGTAATCTCGTAGCGAAGCACAGCTAGACGCAGGTTCTCGATGTCCCGCTCGGTGTTGAATTTCGGTGAGTGGACTCCGATCACGACCAGCTGGTTGGGGTACTTCGCTTCGAGCTTCTTGAGCGTGGGGAGGATGTGGATGCAGTTGATGCAGCAGTAGGTCCAGAAATCGAGCAGCACGATCTTGCCGCGGAGATCACGGAGATCGATGTTTCGCGAGGTGTTGAGCCAGCCGGTGCCTCCGGCCAGCGACGGCGCCGGGTAGGGTTGCTGCTGGGCGCGGGCGTTGGGCGGAGCGGATCCGCCCAGCACGATTGCCAGGACCAAGGGGATGACCAGTGCCAGTCGTCGTCTCACGGCTACTATCTCCCAGTCCGGTTCTGCGGGGCTCGTCACGGCCTGAATTCTACCCGAGAAGAACCTGAAGTGAGAAGCCGCACTAGTCCGCCCCGGGCCGATTCGAGCGTCGTCGGATCAGCCCGGGCGTGACATCGACATCGAGTTCGGCGGTGTGCCCCTGGTCGAGTCGTTCCCAGCCCAGCGCGGCCATCGCAGCGTTGTCGGTGCACAATTCCCTGGGAGCGATCTCCAGTTGGACGTCACTCTCGCGGCACATCCGCTGCAACGCGTCTCTCAAGGCCCCGTTGGCCGCCACCCCGCCCCCGACGAGCAGTTTGGAATGTCCGAGTTGCGTCAGGGCCCGGCGGCAGCGACCGACCAGGCAGTCGACGACGGCGGCCTGGAATGAGGCGGCGAGGTCGGCGGTCCGACCGGGGGTCATCTGCGGCGGCAGCCGGTCGGTCCCGGGTACGCCGTGGACCTGGTAGCGGACGGCGGTCTTGAGTCCGCTGAAGCTGAAATCGAGTCCGGGTTTGGCGAGCAGCGGCCTGGGCAGGTCGATCGCAGCGGCGTCTCCGTCTCTGGCGGTGCGTTCGATGTGCGGCCCACCGGGATAGCCGAGTCCCAGCAGTTGCGCCACCTTGTCGAAGGCCTCGCCGGCGGCGTCATCGATCGTCGAGCCGATCAGCGTCGAGTCCAGTGGCCCGCGGCAGTTGTAAAGGCTGGTGTGTCCACCGCTGACGACCAGGCCCACTGCCGGGTAGACGTCAGCTGTGGCCGACATGCGGCAGGCGAAGAGATGGGCCTCGATGTGGTGCACCGGGACCAGCGGCAGACCGCGGGCCAGGCAGATGGCCTTGGCCGCACTGAGTCCCACCAACAGCGACCCGACCAGGCCCGGTTCGGTCACGACCGCCACGGCGGTGATCTCTTCGAGCGAGACGCCGGCCTCGCTGAGAGCCAGGTCGAGCACCGGGAGGATATTGGTGAGGTGAGCCCGGGCGGCGATTTCGGGGACCACGCCGCCGAATTCGGCGTGGAGTTCGACCTGGGAGGAGACGATATTCGAGCGAATCACGAGCTGTCGGTCGACGACCGCCGCGGCCGTCTCGTCACAACTGGTTTCGATCGCCAACAGCAGCATCAGACTCCGTCATCCCGAGCGAAGCGAGGGATCTCAAACCGTCCTCGCGGACCAACCTCTGAGATTCCTCGCTTCACTCCGAAGCACAAGCGGTCGGATGCCTGGCCCTTGGTCTACCTGAGGGCCGGCTTCTTCTTGTCGGTCTTCTTCTTTTCAGTCTTCTTCTTTTCAGTCTTCTTCTTTTCAGTCTTCTTCTTTTCGCCGGGCTTCTTCTTGTCCTTCGTTTTCTTGTCGCCCTTCTTGTCTTTCTTGGGCTTGTCCTTGGGCTTGTCCTTGGGCTTGTCCTTGGGCTTGTCCTTGGGCTTGTCCTTGGGCTTGTCCTTGGGCTTGTCCTTGGGCTTGAGCGCGGTATTGAGGTGATCGACGGCCTTGGCGAGCTGGGTATCGACGAAGTCGCTCTTGGGCGGTCCTTCATCCCGGATCACGTCTCGTTGTCGTCGATATTCCTGGTAGCGGATCATGTCGACCCGTGTCATCTTGACTTCGAGTCCCTTGTCGGGCATGACGCCCCAGACGTCGGTGGGCTTGCTGTCGGGGAAGCGGTGGATATTGCGTCCACTGGGTCGGTGGTAGCTGGCGGTGGTCAGTTTCAGAGCGCTGGAGCCTCCTTCGAGCTGGATCACGTTCTGAACGCTCCCCTTGCCCCAGGTCCGCTCACCGATGATGACGGCCCGCTTGTGGTCCTGGAGGCAGGCGCTGAGGATTTCGCTGGCCGAGGCGCTGAAGTGGTTGACGAGCACGACCATCGGGAACCCGGTGTGCGTGCCGGGCTTGGTGGCGTTCCAGACCCGTTCGCGGACGTTGCGTCCCTTGGTGCTGACGATGCGACCGTTTTCGATGAACATGTCGGAGATGCGGGTGGCCTGGCTGAGCAGTCCGCCGGGGTTGAAGCGGAGGTCGATGATCAGCGCTTTCATCTCCTGTTTCTTGAGCTGGGTGAGGGCGGTCTTGAGTTCATCGGCGGTGCGTCGCGCGAAGTGAGTCAGGCGGATGTAGCCGATCTTCTGCTTGTCATCGAGCATGAACTGCCATTGATCGTTGCTGCCGAAGACATCGCCGATGACGGTGGGCACCTGGACGATGGCCCGCTTGACGGTGATCGTGATGATGTCAGTCACACCGCTGCGTTTGATGCCGAGCGTGACCGGTTCGCCCGGCTTGCCCTTCATCAGCGAGACGGCGGTTTCCAGCTTCCTGCCCTCGGGGAACTTCGACGCCTTCTTGCCGTCGATTTCGATGATCCGGTCGCCGGCCTTGATCCCGGCCCTGTAGGCAGGGCTGCCGGCCAGCGGCGTGGCCACGACCAGGTCGGGTCGGACCTGGATGCCGATCCCGCCGAATTGCTGGCTGACGCTTTGCTGGAACCTGGAGATCTGGTCGGGGCTGATGTAGTTGGAGTACTGGTCGAGTTCCTTGAGCATGCCGCGGATGGCCGCTTCCATCAGCCGCCGCCGGTCGACCCCCTTGACGTAGTTCCGTTCGATCTGTTCGAACGTCTCGGAGAACATCCGCATCAGCAGCAGGATTTCTTCTTCGCTGGGCTCGGCACTCTTTTTCTTGCCGTCGCCGTCGGCGGCCAGGAGTGCTGGGTGCGGGACCGCGAAGACCACCAGCAGCACGGCCACCACTGCGGTGATGATTCGTGAGCGGGCGGCGGACCCCGGGAGCAACGCAGGCAACCGGCTCATGCTGGTCTCCGAAAGAGCAAGTGGATTTCGCAGTGAGTGTAGGCAAACGGCGAGGAACGATCCACCGCAACCCGGGATCGGATCGGTCTCCCGGCCGCCGGAAGACTCGCCGCGACATCCTCGCTACCGAGCCGTGCTACCGGTCGATTTCGCCCATGACCACATCCAGCGACCCGACGATCGCGGGAATATCGGCCAACAGGAACCCGCTGGAAAGCGGGCCGGTGACCGCGAGGTTACAGAAGCAGGAGCTCTTGGCTCGAGCCCGAAACGGTTCGCTGCTGCCGTCGCCGACCAGGTAGAAGCCCATCTGCCCCCGGGGGCATTCGGTCTCGAGATAACACTCATCGGCGGGCAGCTTGGTGGCCAGCTTGAACGCTTCCCGGTACGCACCCTCGGCGGTTGCATACTTCTCGATGGCCTGGCGGACCAGCCCGATCGACTGGACCACTTCCATCATCCGCACGAAGAACCGGCACCAGTTGTCGCCGCAGACGGCTTCGGGCGGAGCGGCGTCGAAGGGAGCCACGGGGATTTCGAACTCGTAGCCCTCGTACATCTTCGTATAGATCTCCTCGCCGTCGCGGCGGAGGTCCCAGTCGACTCCGCTGCCGCGGAGTACCGGCCCGGTGCAGCCGTAGCTCTTGGCCATGTCCGGCGAGAGCAGTCCCAGGCCGGCGGTCCGCTTGATGAAGATCTGGTTGCGAGTCAGCAGCGTGTGGTATTCCTCGATCCGCGGTTCCAGCCAATCGAGGAACTGCCCGAGTGCGTTGGTCCACGAGACGGCCGTATCGGGCGACTGCCCGGTCAGCGCGGCGAGTCCGGGCGGGAGGTTGATCGACTTGGGCAGGTCGTGCGTGGCGCCGCCGGGGGTGATGTAGCTGTAGGTCAACCGTGCTCCGCAGACCTCTTCGAAGAGGTCCAAAATGATCTCGCGTTCGCGGAACGCCCACAGGAAGGGGCTGAAGCTGCCCAGGTCCAGTCCGTAGGCGCCCATGCCGACCAGGTGGCTGGCGACGCGGCCCAATTCGGCGATCAGCACGCGGATGGTCTGGGCCTTCTCGGGCAACTCGATCCCCAGCAGCTTTTCCACGGCCAGCGACATGCCGAGGTTCATGTTCATCCCGGCCAGGTAGTCCATCCGGTCGGTGTAGGGGATCCACTGCGGTGTCGCGAGATTCTCGCCGATCTTCTCGGCACAGCGGTGCAGGTAGCCCAGGTGCGGAGTCACCTCGTGCACGATCTCGCCATCGGTCCGCAGCAGCAGCCTGAGCACGCCGTGCGTGCTGGGGTGCTGCGGCCCCATGTTGACGAGCATCTCGTCGGTGCGGACGTCGTATTCAACGATCCGCGGATCTTGCAACTCGGTCGTCATGCGGGTCTGCCTGTGTGTGGCCGGTCGAGTACACCGGGTCGTGTGGCATCGTACGGTTACTGGCCGCGGATGCCGTGGTACTCGAGCGGGAACTCGTAGTCCTTGCGCAGCGGGTGTCCTTCCCAGTCCTCGGGACAGAGGATCCGGCGGAGGTTGGGGTGCGAGGTGAAGCGGATACCGACCAGGTCGTAGGCTTCGCGTTCGTGCCAGTTGGCCGCCGCCCAGACTCCAACCACGCTCGGGCAGGCCGGGATGTCGCCCTCGATATCATCGGCCCAGCGAGGCAGCAGCACCTTGATCGTGATGCGATGTTTGTGAGTGAAGCTGGAGAGGTGGTAAACGACCTCGACATGCGGGGAGTGCTCGAACGTCTTGGCCTTCTTGGGATCCGGCTGCAGGTAGTCGACTCCGCAGAGGTCATTGAGGTGGTCGAAGAGCAACGCGGGGTCGTCGCGCAGAAACTCGGAGACCTCGACGATCGATCCGGGCGAGACCTCGATCCATGGGTCGATCGCCTCGAGATTGTTTCCGCTGATCGCGTCGCGGCCAAATTGCTCGACCAGCGACTCGTGGATGTCCGGAGCACTCGTCACGCCACGTCTCCCTCTGGTCCAGCCGCCGATCCGTCGGGACTGACCTGGGCGCTCCCCACCGCCCGGATCCAGTCCAGGTCGCCTCGCTTCCAGACGTAGGCGAATCCGACCATCAGCACTCCGAAGAAGATCAGGATGTCAAAGAACCCGGTCAGGCCGAGCGTCTGGGCGCTGGTGGCGGAGATGACCGTCTCGGCCCCGCTGCCCGGAGCAGTCAGCAGCCGTTGGCTGAGCACTTCGCGAGCGCCTTGATCCAGCCCGTGATCGGCCAGCTGCATGGCGTTGCCGTAGACCAGGGCCCAGGGAAAGAAGAAGGCGATCTCGACATCGAAGATGATGAACAGCAGTGCGACGGTATAGAACCTGAGGTCGAACTGGATGTAGCTGGAGCCGATGGTCGGTTCCCCGCACTCGTAGATCGCGTCCTTGGCCGCCGAGGGCAGTTTCGGTCGCAGGAAGCGGCCGATCATCAACGGCACCAGCAGCATGCCGATGCCGGCGAGGATGAAGAGCAGGAAGTGGTTGAGCAGGTTGGTCATGTGGAGGTGGTGGTCTTTTCAGGTCGCGTCGGCTTGGTTGCGGGAGTCGTGGCTGTCGTCGCCGGTTGCTGTCGAGGAGGCGGAGACGGTTTCCTGGAGTTCGGAGACGGGGCGTCGTCCGCTGAAGCCGGAGTCGAGTTCGTGCCACCAGAGGATTTCTTCTTCGTCGAGTTTCCAGCAGAGGTAGGCTTCGCGTCCGTCGACGAGCGTACGGAAGTCGGCCAGGCCGGTGAGCGGGTCCTTGAGTTCGACGCCCAGGTCGGAGAGTTCGGCGACGTAGGCATCGAGCGTTTCGATGTCGGTCTCGAGCTCCTGTTCCATCGCCTCGACCTCTTCCCGGTACTCGCTGTGCTCGCTGCGGTTGCGGAGCTCGTTGAGTCGTTCACGACGGTCGTGCAGGTCTGTGAACAGTGTGACGATGTCACTGACGATGGCGGTAACGAGCGGGATCCTGAGGTTGGCTTCCTCGAGAGTGAAGAGAGTCCGTGGTTGATCGCCCCCATCCTTCATGCCTCGGCCTCCTCGTTGGCAAAATCAAACGGGCTCGGTTCCCCTTTGACCCAGACGGGTTCGTACAGCACCTTGCTCTTTGCAACGGCGGTGGGATTGAGCGTGGCCTTGCCCCAGGCGGTTTCCAGGGGCAGCCGGGCGTAGTCGACGATGCAGCCGTCTCGGCTGTAGCACGAGAGGTCAAAGTTGGAGCCCATGAAGATGCAATCGACCGGGCAGGGTTCCACGCACAGTGCACAGAACATGCACTTGGTGTAATCGATGGCGAACCCGTTGATTCGAAAGCCCTTGCCGACGGGGCTCTTTTCCTTACTGATGTAGATGCAATCAACCGGGCAGGCGACGGCGCACTTGTCGCAGCCGATGCAGGAGGTCAGGTCGAAGCGGTGGAAGCCTCGGTAGCGGACCTTCACCGGCACCGGCACCTCGGGGTACTCGTACACCTCGGTGAACGTCCCGCGGTTGTAGGTGTTGAACATCGCCCGGGCGGTGGTCTTCATGCCGAGCGCGATCGTTACAATCGCTCGCCAAACATCACGCAGCCAGCGTCGAAATCCCTGCATTCGGTCCCATCCGCTGCCGTGACCCGACCCGTTGGAAGGCGAGTCGGGGAGGATCGCGTGTTGCCATCGTGTCATCGGCCCGT
>Ga0310123_10001854_pt1 | contig 17224 bp, 13 predicted proteins | sample CB6_AW_1057_MG_FD_203505 | JGI IMG/M metagenome (GOLD analysis project Ga0310123, IMG submission 203505) | Marine microbial communities from Western Arctic Ocean, Canada - CB6_AW_1057 | ecosystem: Environmental > Aquatic > Marine > Oceanic | place: Canada: Western Arctic Ocean | collected... | reverse complement strand
GTGCAACCCCGTGATTCGCGCGTTTGCCGACCGACTGGAAGCTCAAGGCAAACTCCCCAAAGTCATCCTCGTGGCCTGCATGAGGAAACTCCTCGTCATACTCAACACGATGGTCAAAACAAACGCCTACTGGAACGCCTAAACCGCGTGACGAAAGACTTGAAAATGAACACAGCCGCTCTCCTTCTCCCCCCCTCAATTTCTGGGCAGCTCAACGAAACACATTCTGTGGTGGATTCCCTGTTTGGTTCCGGCTCTGCCGGGTTAGGCGGTCCGCTGTTCCGGGTATTTGACTCGGCCATGATAGATCGCGATCAAAGACTTCGTGAGAGAATCTTCGACGGTTTTGATTTCAGTCAAAGTCAGCGAGCTCTCGTCGAGTTGACGGTCCAGCAACCGCTTCATAACGATTTCGTGAACGAGACTTTCGATTCGTTTGGGAGCGGGGTCGCTGAGTGTGCGGCTGGCGCTTTCGACGGCGTCGGCCAGCATCATCACACCCGCTTCCCGGGTTTGCGGTTTCGGTCCGGGGTAGCGGAACGAAGATTCTTCAGCGTCGGTCTTGTGGTCCGGCTGTCGACTGACCTGCTTTGTGGCTTCGTTGTAGAAATACTCGACAAGCGTCGTGCCGTGGTGCTGCTCAATGAAGTCGATGAGCGATCGCGGCAGATTGTGCTGGCGCGCCAGGTCGGTTCCGTCCTTAACATGACCGATGATAATCAAGGTGCTCATGGCGGGCGCCAGATGTTCGTGGCGGCTCTCGAACCCTTCTGTCGTGTTTTCGATGAAGTATTGCGGTTTAAGCATCTTACCGATGTCGTGAAAATATGCGCCCACACGAACCAGCAGACCGTTGGCGCCGATTCGGTTGGCAGCGGTTTCACCGATCGTGGCGACCGAGATGGAGTGATTGTAAGTTCCCGGCGCTCGGCGGACCAATTCTTGCAGCAGCGGATGAGAAACGTCGCCCAGCTCCAGCAGGCTGATGTCGGTGACGACGCCGAAAATCGCTTCGATGAAAGGCAGGCTGCCGGCCACAAGATATCCGGCGGCAACGCACCAACCGCCGCCACACAGACTCGCTTTCAGTGTGTTCGTATCAGACCAAACGTCGCTGAGCGTTTGACTGACGATAATCTCGGTTCCCCAGGTGACCGCGAAGAACACCAGACCCGACAGGAAGCCGACCTTGATCACCGTCGATCGAGACGGCACCTGGGCCAACGAGATGACCGCCGTTGTCGAAACACTCATCAGCACCACAAAATGTCCGAGGTCGGCGGTGGTGGAAAGCGTAATGATGAGTGCCAAGGCAAACGCTGTCAGAGCGGCGAGGATCTGATTATAGGCAATCGCAAAGACCATCACCGTCACTGCCAGCGGAATGATTTCCGCCCGCCACGGATCATACGAAAGCAGGCGTCCCAACCAGACGGCCAGAACACTGATGGCCAGAAACATCCCCAGCCTTCCAGCCGAGGCAACCAATTGAGGTTCGTTGTGCACGACGTAGTAGCCAATCAGCATCCCCAGCACCAGCACTAGAATAAAGATGATGGCAACCCGTTCCAGCCTTTGGTCCATGCGGACATTTTTTTCTAGTGCCCTGTATTGAGCACGCAGAACGCCCAGAGTTCCATCGTCGATGACATCGCCGGGAGCAACCAGTACCTCACCCCGATTGTAGGGGTCGTACTGGTCTTGGACTGCCTCGCGGGCCACCACACGAGCGCTCTGCGTCTGCTGGGCATCGTAGTGCAGCGTCACCGGTGACTGCTTCAACAGCCACAATTCCAGCATCGGGCGAATCGGTTCGAGTTTGGAGTAGGATGTCCAGACCTGTCCCAGACCCCCCGTTTCGGAGATCAGTTCGCCTATTAGTAACTGACCTGCCGGATAAGTCTGACGATCGGCTTTGTCCGTCTCAGAGACGACGGCAATCATGCGGTCGACGGAGATGTTGTGCTCTTTCAGTTCATCCCGATCAACCACTCCTTGCTCTTTCAGGGCCGACAGGAACCGTTGAAAATCACCGATCAGATCATCAATGCTGCGCGCCGCGCCTTCGCCGACTGAAACAGAGGCTTTCAAGGTCGCGAAATCTTGGACGCGGTTCTGAGATTCGGGGCCGGCTCCGCCCTTAGACTGGCCGGCGACGTTCAGCCCGAAGGCAAGCTGCGTCTGCTGCGGAAGATCATCTACGGCCACCGCTTCGGCCACGTCGCGCAAATGGCCTCGCAGCTTGGCGGGCAAGTCGTTAAGCGCCGTCGGGTCGCGGCGGAAAATCAAATGGACGTTGTCCTCGCTTTCTTGCTGTTTTAGCGTGGTCCTGCGGTCGTTGTGAAGCGCAAAATCAATCTTGGCCGCCACGCCATGATCGAGGCGGTCGCCCAATCGATAGGGAAACGACGACTTCCAGCCCTCGATAGCAAACAGCAGCGCAATCATGGCAATCAGACACAGCAGCAGCCTCAACAGCACACCGCGGTCTTGAAGCGCTTCGTGGAGCTTGACGGAAACCGATGACGTATCGCGAATTTCCGCCGCACGCGAGCTTCTAGTTTTCTTATGACCGAAAAAGACCATGATGACCAATGTAGTCAGTTGCGGCCTGGAAAATCTGGGAGTAAACATCGGACAAAGGACAACTGGCAAAGCTATCTTGCCGCCGATTTTGTACGTCCCGGACCTTGCTGATAGGCGCGAACCATCTCTCTCACCAGATGATGCCGGACGATGTCGTTACCGGTCAGTTCGACGGAGGCCACTTTGTCGATGTTGCCCAAACGCCTGATGGCGTCGGTCAATCCGCAGGAAACGTCTGTGGGCAGGTCCACCTGGGTCGTGTCGCCGGTGACGACAATTTTTGACTCGATCCCCATGCGAGTCAAGAACATTTTCATCTGCGTGACCGTTGTGTTTTGACCTTCGTCAAGAATGATGAAGGTTTCATTGAGTGTGCGGCCACGCATGAAAGCCAACGGTACGATTTCAATCACGTCATTTTCCATGTACCGCTTCACCTGTTCGTAACCGACCAGATCGTTCAACGAATCGAGCAAAGGTCGCAGGAAGGGGTTCACCTTCGCCAGCAAGTCACCCGGCAGGAACCCGAGCTTTTCGCCCGCTTCCAGTGCAGGCCGAACCAGGACGATTTTCCGAACCTGCTCGGTCCGCAGCGCGTTGATAGCCATGGCAACCGCGAGATACGTCTTGCCGCATCCGGCCGGTCCGACGGCAAACACCAGATCATTTTCGCGGATGGCGTGGACGTATTCGACCTGACCCGGGCTACGGGGAGCGACCTGCTTTGCTTTCTCGAATAGCTCGATGGGCGTTGTGGGGGGGGGCATCTGCTCGGCCGTCTCAACGGCCACGCGATCACCATCGGACAGATCGTTCACAGGTCGAGGACAATCGCCCGAAGGATTCGAGTCATCCGGCAATTCACTCGTCAAGGCCCGTCGCACCTCCGCGTCATGCAGCCGACCCTTCTTTTCGACGATGGCGCGCAACTCCGCAAAAATTTCCAGACCCCGTTTGATTTGCTCTTCGTTGCCGTGCAGGTGGACATCACCGTCACGAATGACGACGTCGACACCAATCGTATCGCGAACTTGACGCAGGTACTTGTCCCGCGTTCCGAACAGAGTGCGAATCTGGTCGTGGTCGGAAAACGAGATGGTCGCTTCAGACATACTCGGCGGAACCGATGGTCGATTTGGTGGGCCGCAACGCTGCGGCACTCCGTGTATTCTACATCAGCGTTTCCTCCGAGGGAAGCGGCCATTGTTCAGAAGCCAGGAATGGTCAGCTTTTCATTCTGGGGGATCGGGCCTTCTCCAGAAACGACAAAGGGGCCAGACCTCCTTGATCGGCCCGTCCGGATTCGCGCTGCACCAAACGATGTTCACAGAAACCACGTTGCCTTTTTCGGAAAATCAACACGAACAACCGCGGCCTTGTTGACCATCAGCAACCCGTGTCCTATGTTTGTTGACCCTCTCCGACATTTGTCTCCCAGCCAGGATTGCTGACCTCCTCATGCCCAGACAATTCGGTCGCAATCTTTCGTGTCACAGTCGTTACGGTCCGGTGAATCGGTACAGAGATTACGGGGCCGCACAAACCGAATTTCCATGCAGGCTGCCGGAGAGTGGGTCGAGGCACGATGTCGGCAAGAAAGTTGCACACGCGGTGAAGAGGGTCGGACGACCCGCTGGAGCCGAGGTTGCACGTCGGCCGTTTCCGGAGCGCTGCGGAGCGAAAGAAACTCGATGAAGATTAATCACGGTTCGCTGTTGGTGGTCGACGACGATGAACACATCCTCGAAGCGATGGCCGAGTATCTGCGTGATCTGGGTCATCGCGCCGAAACCGCCTCCGAGTGCCAGCAAGCGATCGATCGAATGAAGGAGTTTCCGTTCGAAGTCGTCATTTGCGATGTGAATTTGCCAGACCGTGACGGATTTCACCTATTGGAATGGGCGGTCCAGAACGCGCCGGATACGGCGGTCATCCTGCTGACCGGTTACGGAACCATCGAAAGCGCCGTCGAGGCCATTCGCATCGGCGCGTTCGAGTATCTGACCAAGCCGGTCATCGATGAAGAGCTGAAATTTTCGATCCAGCGCGCCTTGGGGCAGCGGCAAATCGTCGAAAAGAACAAGAACCTCAAAGCGCAACTCGATCAAGGGTTCGGGCTCTCGAACATCATTGGGCAAGACTACAAAATGCTCAAGATGTTCGATTTGATCGAAAGCGTCGCCGACACGCGGACCACTATGCTCATTCTGGGCGAAAGCGGAACTGGCAAAACAATGACCGCGCGCGCCATTCATCAGTTAAGCGGTCGGCGGGACAAACCGTTCGTCGAAGTCTCCTGCGGCGCGCTGCCGGAAAACCTTCTGGAAAGTGAACTGTTCGGTCACGTGACCGGGGCGTTCACCGGCGCGATACAGGACAAGATCGGTAAGTTCCTGCAGGCGGACGGGGGCACCATTTTTCTCGACGAAATCGCCACCGCCTCGCAAGGCTTGCAGGTGAAACTGTTGCGGGTGTTGCAAGACCGAGAATTTGAGCCGGTCGGCGGGACTAAGACACACAGCGTCGACGTACGACTGCTTCTAGCGACCAACGCCGATCTGGAAGAGCTGGTCCGCCAAGGAGAATTTCGCGAAGATCTGTACTACCGCATCAACGTCATTGCGATTACCCAGCCGTCGTTGCGCGAGCGAATCGGCGACATCCCGCTGCTGGTGGAGCATTTTCTGACGTACTTCAACGAGCTGAACGGCAAGCAGGTGAGATGTTTCGATGAGACAGCGCTGGGATGGCTGCAGCGGTATCACTGGCCGGGAAACGTCCGTGAACTGGTCAATGTGGTCGAACGGGCGGTCGTGCTCAGCAAGAGCGAGGTCATCACTGCCGGCGATTTGCCCGAGACAATTCGCCGCGAACAAGTTATGACATCATCCTTCGATGGCCGGCTGGCAGACCGATCGACGCTGAAGACGGCGATGGCCCACCCCGAACGGCAGATCATTCTTGAAGCTCTCGAAACAAACGGATGGAACCGCCAAAACACGTCGAAAATGCTCGGTATCAATCGCACCACGCTGTATAAAAAGATGAAAAAGTACGGAATCGAGTTCGAGAATCATCTGGTGCAGCCAGTGACCCTCCAAGATTAATTTCAGCCGTTCCAAATTCCGGATTCAGATCCCGGGTATGATAGATCATCCTTGAAGATCTGTCTGGCGAATCTGGACGTTGTCATCTGCGAAGAACGCGACAATCTTGGGGTCATCTGGTGCGAGGACCCCTTCCGTTAAAGTCCCGCAAATCTTTCCCGGTCTGCGTAATCGGAACTCGCCGTACGGTCGATGGATCGGGCATTCCCCTCGAAATCGACAGGACTCTGATTTTTCCTCATTCCATTAGAATCTGTTGGCGATCTCCGGTAACACCGACATGTTCCACGACTGTCAGTCTAGACGCGTGTCGGTACACATACAAATCAGGAGATTTTGCCGTTGGTGGGAAACAGCGGCCGATTTCCTTGGGGCGGGGGGGGATTCTCATGAAGAGTTGTTGCTCAATTGCTGCTGTGTTGATTATTGATTATAAGGGCTTTGGCACAGACGCTGTTTACCGGTGATGAAGTGGACCTTGATGCAGGTTGGCCTTTGAGGCCAGTTGTGTCGACAAGACAGGCCGGCGAACAACCCGACGCGATATTGCGGCCGATCGAATCGACCTTCTCCGGAGCGGCTTGCGGTGACGGTTGCGACGGCTGGTGTGATTCGTGCAGCCGCAAACCCTGGATGAGCGACTATGCCTTCGACGGTTTTATTGAGCCGGTCTCGAATCCCATCTGATTTTTCGATCCTCGGTCGCAGACGTGGGCGCGGTTCGTCTTTCTGAATCAAATGATTCCCAGCGGTTCGATCCTCGGCGAAGGCGATCTGCAGGTGTTCGCGCTGCAGGCGTCGCTGGCGGTGAACGAACGGCTGTCGATTGTCGCCACCAAGGACGGCTACAACACCCTGCAAGCCGACGGCATCCCCAACGATCAGGGCTTCAGTGACATCGCCGCCGGCCTGAAGTACGTCTTCGTCCGCGACACTTGCCAGCAGTTTTTTCTCAGCGGTGGAATCATTTACGAGTGGTCGCAGGGGACCAGTGGGGTCTTTCAGGGAAACGGGGACGGCGTCTGGCACATATTCCTGACGACCGGAAAAGAATTCGGTTGCAACCACTTCGTGGGCGCGTTCGGCTGGCATCTGCCGAACAACATCAGCGACGAGAGCGAATCGATCTATTACAGCCTGCACCTCGATCGGGAAGTCGCCTGCGGCTGGTACGCTCTGTGGGAACTGAACGGCATTCATTACGTCGAGAGCGGTCGTGCGTTGCCCGTCAGCCAGGAAGGTGGTGACTGGATCAACCTCGGTGCGACGGACGTCGCTGGGAACCATTTCCTTTCGACGGCCGTCGGCGCCACGAAGAAGGTCAACCGTCACCTCTCGCTCTCAGCGGCCTTTGAATTCCCAATCACCGGCTGCGAAGACTTGTTCAATAATCGGACATACGTCCAGAAGAGCCTGACCTATTAACCCAAGTTCAACAGTTCCCAATTTGCCAGGGAGGGGTGCAGGACATGGAAATGTCATTCGGTCAGGTTTTGTTCGAGGCGATCGTCTTCTGAGAACGTGTTTCAGCGGCTACCTGCACGGCCTTCCTCTGCACACCCGGGCTGATGGTCTGTCGGCCGATCTTCAACACATCAGCTTGAGGGGGAAAAATACCGCCGACATTTCGGGCAGTAGGACTTCAACTCTTCGATATCGGTAGAGCCGTCGACCGTTTTGATCGTGCGTTTCCTTCGCACCGCCTCGCACTCCAGGCCGCACGTCGGACAGTCGTAGTCCGGCGACATCCGCCCCTCCCTGATCCGACACAAACGACCCCTGCAACCGACGCGTTTCTTCTTGAACGTCCAATGACACCATTCGTAACTCTCCATTCTGCTACGCTTCGCCAAGACTTCAACAATTTCCGAATCTCTCCTATTGACATTTTCAAACAACTCTGCTGATGCGCAAGTCGTGTCCTGCACCCGTAGAGTGCAGCGCATCGTCTTCTACGTTTGGGCCACATGCGGCGATTTGTTAGGATCAACGGTTGTTCAAACCGAAAACCTTCGGTACGGGCGGTGACGGCCGTGCCAACCGCTCCGGCTTGGGAACGACTCCCGCGAAGCCCTGCTTCGAGTCGGCCAATGTTTGAAAGTCAGTCACGAACTTCAGCCGCCGCGCGTTCCTGCAAATCACGGCCGCCACCACGATCACCCTGCCACGCAATCTGGCAGGAGAGAAGCCGAAGCCGGCCGAGAAAAATCCGCTTGCCGGTGAAGTCGGTATTACCACGTCGTCGCTGTCGGGACACATCCTGCCCCACCCCACGAACGCCAAAATCACGCTGCTCGAATTGCCCCGCATTCTCCGAGATGAACTCGACATGCGGGTGATCGATCTGAACACGTCGACGCTCGCCTCTGAAGAACCGGCCTATCTCGACAAGGTTCGCGCCGCCGCTGACAAGGCAGGCTTCATCCTCACGAATCTAAAGCTGGACCAACGCGGTCTCGACATGAACAGCCGTGACAAAGACGTTCGCAACAAAGTATTGACCATCTACAAAAATCGATCGACGCGGCCGCGAGACTCGGTCTGAAATGGGCCCGCCCGCATCCACTCAAAGAAAAACCCAACATGGCGATTCACGTCGCCAGCTACCGCGAACTGGCCGACTATGCCGCCAAGCGGAACATCCGGATGCTCATCGAGAACTTCGGCTGGATGGAATCTGACCCCGAATCGGTACCGAAACTGGTCAAGGCCGTCGACCGTAACCTCGCCATCTCGCCTGATACGGGCAACTGGAAAGACAATTCCATTCGGTACAAAGGCCTCGCGGCGGCCTTTCCGTTGGCGGTCTCATGCGATTTCAACGCCCACAAGTTGGGACCGAAGGGAGAGCACGAACAGTATGACCTCAAGCGCTGTTTCGACATCGGCTGGAAAACCGGTTTCTCCGGCCCCTGGTGCCTGAAGCACGTGAACTCCAGTCGCGGTGACCTCTTCCGCGAACTGGCTCTGCTGCGCGATATGTTGCGCGGGTGGATGAAGGATGCAAACGCTTCATGACTGCGCACCAAGACACGCCAACACTGCTTGTAGCGTAGCCGACCAAATACCATCTGATTTCCCCAGAGGATCACATCACCAGAAACCGTACAATTGGGGAGAATGAAAGGGTGCCGCCGGAGATCGCATCCTCAATACAACTCCGGATGTCATTCTTCGTGCCTGGCTTTGCCAATCCGATGCTTGCGAGAAAGTCACGAATCGTTGAGGTACTGAAGGACAACTCAGTCCCGCGTCAACAAGGATACGATAATCAGCGTCAGGAAGCCGAGCGGTATCGTCACAATGCCGGGTTGACTGAACGGGACAAGACCCATCTCCGCGGGCAGGCCGTAAACCTTGGTGAAGGTATCACCGCTTAACAGAATCCATGCCAAGGAACTGGTCATGCCTACCGTAATGGCCGCGATTACCCCTTGCCGCGTCACACCCTTCCAAAACAAAATCATGACCAGAGCCGGCAAATTCGCGGAGGCCGCTACGCTGAATGCCCAGCCGACCAGATAACCGACGTTCATCTCTTCGAAGAGTATGCCCAGCACGATCGCGATGGAGCCGACGACCACGGATGTGATCTTTGCGACACGCACTTGCTCGTGATCGTTCAACGACATGCCCATGACGTTTGTCATCAGATCATGTGTCACTGCACCGGCCGAGGCCAGGATTAAGCCACTTACGGTTCCCAGGATCGTCGTGAAGGCGATGGCGGAAATGGCTGCAAACAACAATTCGTTCATGCTCCGCGCCAGCAGCGGCGCTGCCATGTTGTTGTCGGTGACGTCCAACGATCCGCTCGTCATCGCGCCCAAACCCATATACAACGTCAGGATGTAAAAGAACCCGATGCAGCCGATTCCTACAATTGTGCTCTTGCGAGCGCTGGCTTCGTCTTTGACGGTGTAGTAGCGAATGAGAATGTGCGGTAGTGACGCTGTTCCGCAGAACAATGCCAACATCAGCGACAAGAAGTTCAATTTATCCTTGAAGCGATCACTGCGTATCCCGCGAAAACGAGGATGTTCACCGGGACGAAGGATACGACTGCCGGGCGTCGGTTTTTGAAAATAGACAGTTGTCTTGGTGCCGTCATCTTCGGTGATCGTTTTGTTGTCCCAAAGAATTACTTCGCTACTCTGTAAAATGCTGAAGAACGAGAGTAAGCCGACAGGGCCTGTTTTCTGCTTGCCACCCGGAAGGCGGCTGATGTATCCCACGGGATGAAGTTTCGGTTCACCTTTTTTCGTCCCTTTAGGCTCCCCATTGACCAGGATCGAACCATCTTTGAGCGTGCGAATCGATTGCGCTTCGTCCAGTTCAATCATTCCCAAATGACGTTCCCGCTGCGTCCAGATGGTCACGACACCAGTATCGGTATCTTTGATCCGGACGAACTGCGTCTCCTTCCATGCTCCTGTTGGCGGCATGATGCTGCGACCGCTTAAACCTTCAACCGATTGCTCTCCTCCTTCAAGCGCTGCTTTGTCGGGAATCAACAGTTTTTGGAATACGTGTCCGTCGATGCCACCATCGCGGACTTCGAAACCTCTCGACAAAATCATTACCGTCAGAACCAGACTGAACACGACCAGCAACGAACCTTTGAGGAACTGCACCCAAGTGGTGGAAACCATTCCCGCGGTGACAACGATGATGATCACCGTCACACCAACAAGGACCACACCGACCCAGTGGGGAAAGCCCAACAGCGGCGTCACCAAAACACCGGCACCCACCATCTGCGGAATGAGATAAAACACGCTCACCGCCAATGTGCTGATGCCGGCAACCAGCTTGATGCCCCGCGATTGAAAGCGTGCGTCCAATGCGTCGGCGAAAGTGAATTTGCCCAGTCGTTTCATCGGTTCGGCAATGATGAATAAAGCCACCATCCAACCGGCGAGAAAACCGATTGAGTACAGAAATCCATCGTAACCGTAGGAGGCAATCATCCCGCAAATTCCGAGAAATGAAGCCGCGGAGAGATAGTCACCTGCAAAAGCGACCCCGTTGACAAACCAGGGGATCTGTCCATGGGCCGCAAAGTATCCCTGCGACGATTTGGCTCGGCTTCCCAGATAAAAGCTGATGGCGAGCGTGACGGCGACGAAGGCGGAGAAAATGGCCACCGAGACGAATGACGGCTCATAGATCATCCGTGGACTCCTCCTTGGCTGCCGGTTCTTCCGTATGACGGCAAAGCAAGCCGTAGACCAAGGCCAACACGAACGCCATCAGGATCAAGCCAAACCCGTACAGGATCGCGAGATTCACCCCCGGCAAGGGAGTGGTTTCCATGGTCTCGGCAGCGAAAGCGTTAAGAAAAACAAAGCCGCCATACAACAGAAGATAGACTCCAAACAGAGCCTTTCCGATTTTGCCACCGCGCGTACGCATGGTTGCCTTTCTGAACGACGTGATCCAATTGAGATTCGGTGACGCATCCGACTTGTGAACAAGTAGACAAACACCATGAGGGGGTCACCTGTCCGCGCGGGTCGTTACGGTCACGATTCACGATCAAGGGAATTGTGGAACAAGGGAGAATACCACTAACGGCTCCCGGCCACCATTCCACGGAGCGCGAAACCCGGGCGGACCTGAGTTCGAAAAGGATTGCGCATGCGAGCTTCCCCCGTTGGCTACTACGTTTTCGCTGTTCACCAACGCTCGCTCTGGTATTACAATCAATCGTAGTTCGGACGCTGCCCGCTTCGTTCATGGCGGCGTCGTTGGTGCCAACTGTTCTCTACGATTTTTTGAGGCACTGTGAAACGGGTGATCGGCTTCAGTGAACGACAGGGTCGCCTTCCACAAACAGCACAGCTTACAATAGCGGGCAGACGTTGCCCGTCGGCTATTCGTCCCGTGAGGATAAACTTCGCGAAACCCGGCTCCGTTGCGGAGACCGGGTTTTTTTGAAGAGAATCATGGGGTAGAGGGCATAGCTTCTTGACATTTCCGAGAAACAGTCAGGTTTCACACGAGAAGGTAAAACCGGCGTGATCGGGGCGGTGAGAGCATGGAATCATGAAACAGGCTCTGTTGACACTTTTCGGTGCCACAACGGTCATTGGGGTGGCTTTCTCGGTCTTGCTTTCCGGCGGCGGAACGGTACCGCCGCAACGCGAACGGGTCGTCTTCTGGCATTTCTGGGGAGGCGGCGAGCGAAAAGCGGTCCAGTCGATCGTCCGGCGGTTCAACCAGTCGCAGGACCGATACTGGGTCGACGAGGTCCCGGTGCCGGGACAGAACCTCGACATGAAATTCTTCATGGCGCTGGCCGGCGGCGATTTTCCGGATGTGCTAAATCAAGACGATCAGATCATCGCCCAATGGGCCGACCGCGACGTGCTCATACCGATTCGCGAATTGACCATGGGCCAGCAGGAATACAAAAGGCTTGTTGACTGGCTCAACCCGGCGGCGCGAAGCATAGGCACCTACAACGGCCAACTGTATGCACTGTGCAACGCGATTGATGTTCGCACACTCATCTATCGAACCGATACCCTTGCCGATCGGCCACCGCCAGTCACCCTTGCGCAGCTCGGCGAAATCGCCAAACGTGACAGCGGCGACGATTCGAGCATCTTCTATCTTCCCGATGATCGCCGATTGTGGGCCTGGGGCATTGTCTTCGGCGGTGATTTCTACGACGAGCCAACCGGCCGAGTGACCGCCAACGACCCCAAGATCGTCGAAGCGCTTGAGTGGATGGTCTCGTACACCCGGTTTCATGGACGCCAGAAGATCCGCGCCTTTCGCAGCACCAACCGGGAAGCGGGCGCCGGCTCGATGCTGCTCGACGGACGCTACGGCCTGATGATGGACGGCCAGTGGAGAATCCCCGAACTCGATATGGCACGTCAGCAGGCGCTCGAGCAAGGCCGCGAGCCGATTCGATACGGCGTCGTTGCTTTGCCGGCTCCGCCCGGAGGCCGCACAAATGCCGGCTGGTTGAACGGCAACTTTTTCGTCGTCCCCCGCGGCTGCAAGAACCCGCAAGGGGCCTGGGAATTCATGAAGTTTTGGTCCGGCTTCGGCGGTCATGAAGCCGAAGCGGCGATCACGGCAACATCGGGCGGTTGGATTCCGGCGAGCCCCCAAGTCGTCGAGCAGCCCGTCTTCGAAGACTATCTGCAGCAGCATCCGAATTTTCGGTTGTTCGTTGAACTGGCAAGCAGTCCGCATCAGGTACCGACACCGCCGATTCCGGTGCAGGCCTACTTTTACGAACGCATCAACCGAGCCGCCGAGGAAGCACTCTCGCTGACGAAAACTCCGCAGCAGGCGCTGGACGATGCAACTCGCGACATCCAAACGCGGCTGGTCGCGGTCTTAAAATCGAGCGAATCGATCGGCTCGCCCTTGCCGGGCCGCAATTGATCTGAGATCTCCCTCAGGAAATTTCCGGCTCAGCGGCAGCTTCAACTTTCTTTGTCGTCGAAGTTTCGCAAAACCATACAGAGTGGTTTGCAAAATAAACCGCCTGTGGTGGCTCAGCAGGAGCTTTGCCCTCCCAAAAGAACTACAGTTCGACCTTAGTAAAACTGTTTCCCTTCACTGATTTGGTTTCAAAGCAGGAATCATCGATGGTTCTGCGGCGCGAACCGTCCTTAGCGTTCACGGCAACCGACACACTGCGACCCCGCCAGGTACGGCGGCTGTGGCACTTCGAGATCCTGTGCCAACTGGCCGGTGTTGCGGCAGCGGTCGTGCGACACGGTCTGGGGCCGACGACTGAAGAGCAGCACGTCGAACTGGGACTCGTCGTCATTCTGGCGATGGCCTGCCTCACGGCGAGTACCGCCGTCCAGTACCGCTGGAGTCTGGCTCGGACGCGATTTCTGCAGCGCAATGTCAGCAGCGTGTTGTTCGGATTGCTGTGGCTGTCGGGATTTGTTGGCATCTTGATCTTCGGTCCGCTGCTGCCTGAGTGGAACGGACAGCCGACCACACGCGGCATCGCCTTCATCGCCTGCTCGGAACTGTTCATTCTGTTGCAAGGACTGGCCGGCCTCGTCCGTATGACTCGCAGGGCGGCCGGCGGCGGCATCAACCCGACTTTGGTGCTGGTGCTTTCGTTCGTCTTTCTGACGGCCGTGGGTACGGCGTTGTTGTTGCTGCCCCGAGCGCGCGGCCCCGCCGCGCCCGACAACGAACCTCTGGCCGTCCGCATTCGCGTCGCCTTTTTCACCGCGACCAGTGCCAGTTGCGTGACCGGGCTGACGGTGGTCCCCACCGGCGGGTCGAACCCGTACTGGAGTCGAATGGGGCAAATGGTCATTCTGGGCCTGTTTCAGATCGGCGGACTGGGCATTATGACCTGCGGCGCATTTTTCGCCGTCGTGGCCGGACGGGATATGCAACTTCGCGAAAGTGTGACCCTGCGCGATTTGCTCGATTCTGAAGGTCTGGGCGACGCGCGGCGGCTGTTGCTTTCGATTCTCGGTTTCACGCTAATTGCCGAATCGGTCGGTGCGCTGCTGCTGTCTGGGCTGTGGTCCGATCTGCCCGGCTCAGAGCGGATGTTCTACAGCCTGTTTCATTCGGTCAGCGCTTTCTGCAACGCCGGTTTTTCGCTGACGGAAAACAGTTTCGAGGGTCTGGGCGTTCGCTGGCAGGTTTGGGGCGTTTTGGCAGGACTGATTGTGACGGGCGGTCTTGGTTTTGCGGTCTTGTACAACGTGTCGCTGGTGGCCAAGTCGCGGCTGTACGAAATTCGGTTTCAGCCGCTGTTCAGCCTCCCACAGAAACGCGTGCGGCTGTCGCTTTCATCGAAACTGGTGATTGTCAGCAGCTTTGGGCTGCTGCTGCTGGGCGGCATTGGCTTTTACATTCTGGAATCGACCGGACCGCCGAACGGCCAGGGGGCCGTTCAAAGAATCGCAGATGCATGGTTTCAATCGGTCACGTTTCGCACGGCTGGCTTCAACACGGTCGACCACGGTGAACTGCAGGCGGCCACCAAGCTGTTTGCAATTCCGCTGATGATCGTCGGAGCCTCGCCCGGTTCGACGGGCGGCGGCGTGAAAACCATCTGCTTCGCGCTCACTGTGTTGTCGCTCATTTCGGTGCTGCGGGGACGGCAGCGGGTCGAAGTGATGGGCCGCACGATTCCCGACATGTTGGTCAACCGCGCTTTGGCGATCCTCACACTGGGCGTGTTGATGATTATGTCCACCACGATTCTGCTGGTTCTGTTCGAGAACCGGCCGGAGAAGCTGATCGATTATCTGTTCGAGGCGACGAGCGCCTTTGCGACCGTCGGGGTTTCAACCGGCATTACGCCCAAGTTGTCGGCTCCCTCGCAACTAGTGATTGCCGTCGCCATGTTCATCGGCCGCGTCGGACCGCTGACGCTGCTGATCGGTCTGAGCGGCCATACGACCGATACACGGTACGATTATCCATTCGAACGTGTGACGTTAGGATAGATTGCCTACCAGGTGAACTCGGGTCGCTGCGGACATCGCCCCGGCGGCACGTTTTTGGGGCGGACGCCGATCGACCAAACTTCAACAACTTTCTATTTGCTGCAGGAAACAATCCGTGGTCAAAATTGCAGTCATTGGTTTGGGACGATTCGGCATGTCGCTGGCCCGCAACTTGCAGGCCAACGGGGCGCAGGTGTTCGCAATCGACCGATCGACGGCCCTGATCAACGAAATCAAAGACGACGTCGATCTCGCCGTCCGGATCGATTCGACCGATGCCGCCGCCTTAAACAGCCAGGAGATCGACAAGGTCGACGTCTGCGTGGTGGCCATTGGCGAAAACTTCGAGGCCGCCCTGCTGACGACCGTCATTATCAAGAATCTCGGTGTGCCAAAAATCGTCTGCCGCGCCCAGACACAGTTCCACGCGGAGATTTTCCGGCAAATTGGGGCGGACGAAGTCATCCAGCCCGAAATGCAGGCGGGTCAACATCTGGCCCGCAACCTGGCCAATCCCCACGTGGAGGACTTCATCACGCTGGCCGACGGCTACACTTTGATTGAACTGCACGCGCCGAAAGCGTTCCAGGAAAAGACGCTGCAGGGGCTCGGTTTACGCACCCGGTACGGCGTGAATCTGGTGGCCATCAAGCGAGTGACCTCGCTGCAGCGGGACGGAGAGACGGTTGAAGAGGAACAGATCATCAGCGTCCCCAAAGCCGACGACCTCATTCAGGCCCACGACGTGCTGGTTCTCGTCGGATCGGACGAAGCGCTGTCGCGGCTGCCGAAGGAGTGACACCGCGTTGGCCCGACGCTGCATCAAACGGTCAGAGCAATTCGTTCACATTTTCCGGCGGGCGTCCGACGACGGCTCGTTTGCCTGCGACGACAATCGGCCGTTCGATCAGCTTCGGATTCTCGACCATCATTTTGACCGCCTGTTGGCGGGTCAGTTTTCGCTTGGCGAGGTCGAGCTGTTTGTACTCGGCTTCACCCTTGCGCATCAGCTCCTGAGGCTGAATGCCGAGCATCGTGAGGATGCGGTCCAGCTCTGCTTCAATGGGCGGCGTTTTTAGATATTCGATGATCTCCGGCTTCACGCCCGCTTGTTCAATGAGGGCCAGCGTTTCCCGGCTCTTTCGGCAGCGCGGATTGTGATAGATCTTCATGATTACCCTTTTAGGCTCGGTTTTCGATGTTGAAGGCAGGCTGCGATCGTCAGGGTCACGCGGCTGCTGTTTACTCCGCATCCCAATCGAGCGACCGCTGCACCGCTTGCTTCCAGCGGCTGTATCGCTGCTTACTTTGCTCCGTATTCATGGATGGCTGAAACTCCCGGTCGAGCACCCAGTTCTGGGCAATATCGTCCCGGTCGTTCCAAAAGCCGACGGCCAGCCCCGCGAGGTACGCGGCGCCCAGAGCCGTCGTTTCCTGCACGAGCGGTCGCTGAATTTTGACACCCAACAGGTCCGCTTGAAACTGCATCAACAGGTTGTTGGCCGAGGCGCCGCCGTCTACTTTCAGCGTCTGTAATTCGATGCCGGCGTCTTGCTGCATGGCCTCCAGCACGTCGCGGGTCTGATAGGCCATCGAATCGAGCGCCGCCCGCGCAATGTGGGCGCGGGTCGTACCGCGGGTGATTCCCAGCATCGTCCCTCGCGCCGCAGAATTCCAATACGGGGCCCCCAACCCGACGAAGGCCGGCACGAAAACCACGCCGCCCGAATCGGTCACCTCCGCCGCCAGCCGCTCGATCGCCGCAGCCGAATCGATGATCTGCAGCCCATCCCGCAACCACTGCACGACGGCACCCGCCACAAACACGGAGCCCTCCAGACAGTAGGTCACCTCGCCGTCGATGTTCCAGCCGATAGTTGTCAGCAAGCCGTTGTTCGATTCAACCGGCGAAGAACCGGTGTTCAACAGCAGGAAGCAGCCAGTGCCGTAGGTGTTTTTCGCAGAGCCGACCTCGAAGCAGCCCTGTCCGAACATGGCTGCCTGTTGGTCACCCGCGTTGCCGGCAATCGGAATTGCGCCGCCGAATAGGGATGCTTCGGTCTCGCCGTAGAC
>Ga0310123_10001852_pt1 | contig 17265 bp, 10 predicted proteins | sample CB6_AW_1057_MG_FD_203505 | JGI IMG/M metagenome (GOLD analysis project Ga0310123, IMG submission 203505) | Marine microbial communities from Western Arctic Ocean, Canada - CB6_AW_1057 | ecosystem: Environmental > Aquatic > Marine > Oceanic | place: Canada: Western Arctic Ocean | collected... | reverse complement strand
CGGGGGCCGACGTTTCTGTATGTGACGTCTGAGTTTATTGTGTCCAGCACAGTACAGATTGAAACCTCTGCGAACGCGATTCTGGACGCAATCATTCCTCGGGACTTGCACCTGAACCGCTGGCAGAACCGACGGTATCACGAGGACAGTTAATGAGGGCATTGGGCCACGCAATTTGTTTCACCCGTCATCAGGCCAGCAGTTCCTGGAGTATCTGTCCTTCATCGACGAGTTTGATCGGTCGGTCAAAGCTGTCGTGGTATTCTTTTTCAGGGTTGATTCCGATCGCATGCAGCAGCGTTGCCATGAAGTCCGGAATCGTCACGGGATTGTCCGAGACACCATTTCCGTCCTTCGGTGTGCTCCCATATACGGCCCCCCCCTGAAACCCACCTCCGGCGAGAGCAACACTGTATCCGTTAATCCAATGGTCTGTCCCGCTGTCGGCGTTCATCCTGGGTGTCCGACCGAATTCACCAGCAGCGACCACAACAGTGTTTTTCAGCAGGCCACATTGCTCAAGATCCACGATCAGCCTGGACATCGATTTGTCCAGGTCTCGCAGCAAATTTTCGTGGGCAGGGTAGTGATCGCTGTGCGTGTCGTAGCCACCCTGGTTGATCTGTACGAACCGAACACCTGTCTCAACCAATCGCCGGGCCAGCAGACAGCCCTGTCCCATTGTGGTGCGACCATATGCGTCACGCAGCTCGTCTTTTTCCCTGTCCAGGTCAAACGCCACGCGCTGCCTGGAATTCATGAAGGCCACGGCGCCTTGTCGGCCGTCACGGAACTGGCGGGCAAAACTCGTATGATTTTCCTGTTCCACTGTGTTGAGCAGCTGCAGCCGCTTGCGGAATACGTCAGCCGAAATCCCCTTTGGCAAGTCGAGGTTATCCGGGGGCCGGTTGGGGTCTGCAACATAGACAGGCTGAAAGGCGGGACCAAAATGTCCTGCGTGATAGCCTTCGTGAGCAATCGAGACAAAGTTGGGAATCCCGTCTGCCGAGGCACGCTGCATTGCCAGCGGACCAAGTTCATGGGACACGATCGAACCCATTGCCGGGGCCTGAATGGGGCCGGTATTGCGCCAGCCGGTCTGGACATGGTATTGCGCCAGGTTGTGCTCATTTTCCTCCCCTACCATGGATCGAATCACGGCCAGGTGTTTTGCCTGCTTGGCCAGCTCGGGAAGACATTCCGCCAACATCATTCCGGGAACTGTTGTTGACACCGGCTTGAACTTTGTCGCCAGCTCGCTGCCCGGTTCCTTGGGATCAAAACTGTCGTGCTGATGAGGCCCCCCATTGAGCCACAGCAGGATCACGGATTTGTCGTTTGTTTTTGTCGCTGCGGCATCTTCCACACCAAGCAGGCGAGCCGTGACTGGGTCCAGCATCGCACCGAGCCCGACTCCCACGGAGACTTTCAGTGCACCTCGCCTTGTCAGCAGGGACAGCGGCCTATTGTGAGTCGAATGATCACGCAGGTGTCGATTCATAGTTCATTACGCTGGGCGGGGGAGAAATGAATTAATTAGTAGGTCTGGAATTCCGTGGATTGCAGCAGGACCCAGAGTACGTCAGCGACATGAGTCGGCTTGGGTGAACTCAGAGCCTCACGAAAGTTCTCACGGTCATTGTCATCGGGAAAACGGCCGAGTGTATTCAGGAAGACGGCATCCAGGCGTTTATCCACAGCGAGAAGCCTGGCGATCGTGGTCGGTGCTAACCCACGTGCCAGGCATTCGGAAACAAAAGGGCCGTTCATTCGCCAGAGGGCCTCGCTCGCCGTGCTCATGGCTCGGCGGGTCGGAGCACGCATGTTTTTCAGCCATTCGCCGGCGCTGGTATATTCCTCGCGGAATTTCTGCAATTGTTCACGGTCTTCTTCCAGCACCTCGACAGGCTGCAGCTTGACCTCCTCGATTGCCGGCAAACGGTCGGCGAGGTAGGCAAACGGCCCCTGAAGGATTTTCTCGGCGCCTTCTTTCAGCAGCCTGACACGCTGTTGCACACGGCCGTTCCGTTCTTCGACGAGCAAGGGGGCGGCCTGCTGCCCCAGCTGGTAGATACGCTGTTCCTCATCTGTCGCCCCCAACACAGCAGAGAACCACTGGTCAGCATTGAGCTTTCGTCGCAGGGCCTGGTGCCACAGCTCACCGGCAGACAGGTCGTCACCGTGCTGTAACTGGAAGACCCGACTCAGGACAATCGTTCGGATCAGCCATTTCACATCATAATCCCCTTCACTGAATTCTTTGCCGAGCGTTGCCAACAACACTGCATGGCGAATGTCGGCATCCGGTGAAAACCCGTCGGGCTCACTGACAAATCCTCGTCCCGTCAATTCCAGCCAGAATCGATTAACCGCTGCCTGGGCAAACCATGGATTTTCCCTGTTCGCCACCCACGCGGCGAATTGTTCTCGCCGGTTCTGTTCCAGGTCGTCGATGTTCTGGATCGTCGATCCTCCTAGCGGAGCGGGCATTATTTCTATGGGGGCATCGGCGTTCGGTAAACGGGCTTCTCCCTTGTCAACATCTGCCACCGCCCGGCTTTCTCCACCGTCACCATCGATTGCGGCGTCACCTCCTGGCAGCGTGCTGACACTGGTTTCGCTGCGGCCGGTATCGGGAAAACGCTCATCGAACTTGTCTTTGCCAACAACATTGATGTCCCAGCTTTCGGTACGGGCGAAAAATGCCGCCAGTCCCCAGTAATGTTCCTGTTTCCAATCTGCAATGTAGGGGTGGTCATGGCATTGAGCACAAGCAAGGTTGCGTCCCAAAAAGAGACGAGTGACCGCGTCTGCATACTCATTTGGTTCACCATCGAAGTAAACACCGAAGTTTGCACGGCCATCGATGGCAATATTTCCCTGCGTGGCAATCAGGTCAGTTGCAATTCGGCTCCATGACCGATTTTCTGCCATTGCCTGCCGCCCGTATTGATAAAGGGTGGTCAGGTTTGTTCCCTGTCCTTTCACTTCCCGCAAGTCCGTGATCCAGTTACGCAGGCGGAACCCCCAGTAGTCGGCATAGCGACTGCGCGTCAGAAGTTCTTCAACCTTGGCGAGGCGCTTGTTGTCAGAGGCGTCCGCCAGAAAGGCTCGTACTTCGTCGGCACTGGCGGGGGTACCATTCAGTACCAGGCTGACGCGTCGCAGAAAGGTGGCATCGTCGGCACCTTCGGCCGGCGTCACATTCTGCTGTTTCCATGATTCGGCAAAATAGCGATCGACGACGGCTGCGGCATGATCTGTACGGCCGGAGGGAAGTTGCTGGTGAGGTGCTGCTGCAGGTGGTGGATCGTCGCCGTTGGTGACGGCAACGAACAGGAAGCCGATGCAGAGAAAAGCTGCTGTCGGTCCAGAGGCGAGGCGTAACATAGGTCTGCGGTCTGCCAGCTGTTCAAACTCGATCGAGTCACAACGAGTGACAATATTCACAAACTCTACCTTAGCAGGAATGACAATCGAGATGGTACGCTCGTTAGCCAGATAAACCGATCTGCCAGCCGCGTGGCATGTTCGACAATAGAGGAGCCCCTTGACTGCCAGCGTTCCGGAGGGAGGTGTTTGGCGGGCTGCCCGGCAACGATACCCTGTCAGTGTCCGTCCAATACGAACACGACACTCGCGGAAGACCCTGGCAGGGTGATACACTTAACAGATTCCGTCCTTTGCAAATGGCTCCCAACTGAAACTCCTGCTGAGATGAACAACGCCGCGTGTCTGTTGCTCTCGGTTGTCATCGCCCTGCCGCTTGTTTCCCTCGATGCGTCCGAACCGGTTGAATTTAAAGCAGGGTTCGCTGAAGTCGACATCACTCCGCCACCGGGTCTGCCGATGTGGGGTTACGGCGCGCGCCATGCAGCGAAAGCGAAAGGTACAATGGACTCACTCGCGGCCCGGGCGGTGGTCATCCAGGCCGGTAATTCGAAGGTCGCCGTTGTAGGTCTGGACCTTGGTCGAGCTCCCACGGCAGCCATGATGGAGCAGATTCGTGGTGACCTCAAAGAACAGGCAGACATCGAACACATCCTGATTTCGGGTAGTCACACGCATCATGGTCCGGTGATTGAGCTGGTCGATAAAACGGGATACGGCAAAGGCGCATTTGACGAGGCGGTGGCCTACAGTCAAGAGCTGCCGAGGATGCTGACAGACGTCATTCTGGCCGCGGACAAAGCGGCTCAACCGGCCCGAATTGGTGTCGGTACTTGCAACCATCTGAAGATCAACCGCAACCGGCACACAAAGCGAGATCCAAAGACGGTGGATCCCGGACTGTTCGTCGTGCGTTTTGATGATCAGAACCAGGACCCCATTGCCGTCATTGTCAGTTTCGCGGCTCATCCCACTATGACCGATGTCCAGGACCTCCGGTATTCAGGAGACTATCCAGGCTATATGGCACGCAAGGTCAGCAGTGACCTGAACGCTGGCTGTGTGTTCATGCAGGGGGCCTCCGGAGATCTCAGTGTTCGTCCGCCGGCCGGAGTCCAGGGGCCACAGGCCTTTGGTGAACTTTTAGCAGCGCATGTTGTGACGCTGACAAAAGGAATTGAGGCAGTCGTGCCGGAATCTCCAGCGATTTCAGGTCGAGTCAACAGATACCAGTTTCGTTCTCGCGTCGATTTCGGGAGTGCACTGGTTCAGCTGCAGTATTCCGTGGCATTTTTTCCTGAGTTGATTCGCAATGCAGTCGATGAATTCGCCACTGGTATTCCCGCAGAACTCAACACGGTTGTCCTGAACGGTGACATTGCTTTCGTCGGTGGATCCGGCGAGTTCTTCTGCAATCATGCCATCCGGCTTCGTGAGCGAGCCTACGTGGACCACGTCCTGTTCTTTGGCTATTGCAACGGCCACAGCCTGTATTTCCCAACGATTGAGGCTGTGTCAGAAGGTGGCTATGGAGCAGATGCACCGGTCTCACCCGCAGAAGTGGGTGCAGGTGAGCAGATGTTGAACTGTGCACTCGTGAACATCTACGAGCTGTTGGGGCGGATCGAACCGGTACCGTCAGCCGAATAGTACGAATATCGCCTGGCTTTAACTGAGCCGGACTGACCTGAGAAGGAATGCGTGCCGATCGCGCTAGGTTGGAAGCGAACACGTGCGTGAACAACGTCACCACGCCGACGGATCAGTTGTTGTCCTGTGGAAGGACGGTGGCAAAGTGATCAGCTTCCATCCGCGCAGCGAGTGTCTTCCAGCAGTTTGATCCATGGTCCGACATAATGACCGTTGTCGTGAAACGTGCGACCGCTGACCAGGTTTCCGTCAATCACGCACGGTTCGTCCACAAAGATGCCGCCACAGACTTCCAGATCAAATCGGCATTTGGGAACTGTCGCCATGCGTCGGCCTCGAACACAGTCCGCATAAGCCGGAATTTCGACTCCATGACATACGCTGGCGACAGGCCGCGCTGCTTCAAAAAAATATCGGGTAATTTTTACCAGATCTTCGTCGTATCGGATGTATTCCGGTGCCCTGCCGCCTGAAAACAGAATGCCGGCATAGTTTTCAGGGACGACGTCACAGAACGCGATGTCCGCGTCCATGGTATAGCCCTCCCATTCTTTAGTGATTGTCCAGCCCGGTCTGTTTTGATGGAGGACTAACTGATACTTGCGTTTCTCCGGAGCCGTGATGACGGGCTGAAATCCCGATTCGATCAAACGGTAATATGGATAGAGGGTGTCCACAACTTCTGTGGCATCCCCGATCACAATAAGAACTTCATCTGACATGGATTTGTCCCGCTGGTGTTGGAATCAGATCATCGCACTGGGGCAGCCGCTGACGGCTGCGATTCAGAAGCCCGCAATGACCACAGTGATTTCAGCATCTCAGGCACGCTCGTTGCGGCCGCTGCAAGACGCGGAAGTTCTGAATTCAACCAAATGCGCAGCAAAACAGCCAGTCTGCAGACGCAGAATGGCTGTTTTGCTGTACCGGCGTGATCTGCAGAGTGTCAGCGAACAGCACCACGGTATCGGCGCACAGTCCGTGGCAGATAACTGGCCGGTTGGATCGGTGTCCCCACCGCTGGAGTGAAACTGTTCGGAATCACAGGGAACTCATGGTCGCCTGCAATGTCGCCGGCCACATGAGCGGCTGCCGATGGTGTATACGGCATTGGATTTCCCATTAGACCGTACGCAGGAGCCGTTGACATCACACTCTGAGGTGCTGCATATGTCGGTGCTATCATCGAATACTGCAGAGGCTGAACCTGCCAGGCCATTCCTGGTGGTGACCAGCGGTATTGAGGTCTCCAGCTACCGTATGGGCCCCAGCCGGCCATCTGAGATGTGGTCACGTTTCCGGGCCAGTTGAATCCTGTCGTGGCAGGAACCATCGGCGATGTCACAGTTCCTGGAGGACCTTCACAATTGAGAGCCGGTACCATTGAAGGATGACCGGGACCGTATGAGATCGCGCCCGAGCCCTGATGCCAGCCATAGCCTGGATAGCCCCGGAAAGGACTGCACCATGGCTGTGCCACTGCATAGCTGTGTCCATAACCGCATCCGTGCCCGCATGTCCAGGCAAACGGATTGAGGAATGGAAGCAGGCAACAGGCACTTGCAGTCGAGCCTGCCGCCGTCAGAAACAAAATCATACTCAGTCGAAGAGTCAGTTGATTGAACATCAGGAATCACCTTGGAGGGATGTCACAGCATGGCCAACCGTTCCGTATACATCGTTATGTGACGGTATTCAGAACTGGTGTGCGAGATGACACAGAAGGCGGATTGGTGTCAGCGAATGCAGCGGGGAGGGAAGAAAGTTGACCTATTTTGCTTAATCGGCAGATCATCCAATTAAATTGAATCTATTTCCCGAAAATTACCGGATTTGGCTCAAGTTGTTGTGCCATGGGTATTTATGCCCGGTCGGAATAGTGACTTGAAGTCATTCAAGCGAATAGAAATGCTGATGCGGACAACCGCGTTTTGCAGTCGACTTCAGACACGCTGGAATCACAGTTTGCTCGAACAGACACTTTGCCGAACGATGGCAGCGACCGGCTAAACAAGATGCGGTGATTGTTCTTTTCCCCTAGGTTTGTGCCTGGCCGGAGAACTGTCTGACGCACCGGGATACCGGACTTTTCGATTCGAATTTTCCGGCCTCCATGCCTGTCACAGACGTCACTCCGCAAGGGCGCTAACAGCGCCAAACTGGAATGACAGTGTCATCAGTCAGGTGCACCATACAATCAGCGACACAGCAGACGTTGTCCGATGTCCCGTCCGGCGAGTGATCCGTTCCAAAGATCCTCAGTGTCGGTTCGTGACGGGAGACAGATTTATCAGTATCTCAACCGGTGGGAGATTGTGTTTGCTGACAGGGGACCCAACGTGACAGGTTTGCCGATTGCCATCGCAATATACAAGATGTTGTAGTACTCGCTCTGTGATTACGTTGTGAAGTCATTGCGCCGGAATTACATTGCACTTAAGAATGATGTCAATATCCACACCACTCACACGTCGATATTTTCTGTATGAGTCCGCGCTCGGTTTGGGTTCATGTGCACTGGCGTCGTTGGTGCGGGGGTCCCGTGTTCGCGCTGCGCCTCTGCTCAGCCACAGTGTGCCTTCCACTGCACCTGTCGCACATTTTGTGCCGCGCGCCAGGAACGTAATTTTTCTGTTCATGGCAGGTGGTCCGAGTCAGCTGGAACTGTTTGATTACAAGCCTTCGCTGCGAACATACGAAGGACAGACTGTTCCGCAGTCGGTGCTGGGAGACCAGGAGCTGCCTTTTATCGAACGCGATTCCACTTTGATGGCCTCGCCGCTGCGGTTCTCCCGTCATGGAGAATCGGGTGCTCAGCTCTCTGAAGTTCTTCCCGGGCTGGCCGAAGTGGTGGACGATTTGGCGATTATCAGGAGTGTCCATACTGACGCTTTCAACCACGCGCCAGCACAGATCTTCCTCCATACCGGACATCTGCAGCACGGCAAACCGAGTATGGGAAGCTGGATCAGCTATGGCCTTGGGAGCGATTCCGCTGATCTTCCCTCTTTCATCGTACTCACACCCGGCGGTGGTGTCAGTGGGGGTGCGACCTGCTACGGCAACGGCTTTCTGCCGTCAATTTATCAAGGGGTGCCGCTGCGGTCCGAGGGAGATCCCATTCTGTTCGTTGGTGACCCGGCAGGCATCGATCGGAGAATGCAGCAGCAGACCATTGAGACGCTGAGTCAATTGAATCGTTACCGTTCCCGGATCTCGGGTGATTCTGAAATCACTGCTCGGATCAAAGCCTATGAAATGGCTTTTCGAATGCAGGCCAGTGCTCCGGAACTGATTGATTTGGCACAGGAAAGCGAAGCGACTTTCCGGCTGTACGGAGCCACGCCTGGCGAATCGTCATTCGCCAGCAGCTGTTTGCTCGCCCGTCGGTTGGTCGAACGAGGAACCCGATTTGTGGAAATCCTGTATCGCGGCTGGGACCATCATTCCGATGTGGCCGGAGGGATCAGGAAGATGTGTGAAAAAGCTGATCGTCCCGTCGCGGCGCTCATCAAAGACCTTTCGCAACGAGGGTTACTTGATGACACGCTGGTGATCTGGGGAGGTGAGTTCGGGCGAACTCCCATGGTGGAGAATAATCCCGCTCTGGGCCGTTCCCGGGGACGCGATCATCACCCCAATGCGTTCGCGATGTGGCTGGCAGGTGGTGGCGTCAAGTCCGGCCAGACAATCGGGCAGACCGATGAGTTGGGATACCATGTCGTTCAGGATCCGGTACACGTTCACGATTTGCAGGCAACCATTCTGTATCTGCTGGGTTTGGAACACACCGAGTTGACGTTCTTTCACCAGGGTCGCGACTTTCGACTGACTGATGTCGGCGGAGAGGTGGTTGAGAAGTTGATCGCCTGAGTTGCCAAGATACAGTTTCGGCTGCAGAAGAAGGCTTTCGGGTGTGACCAGTGGTACAGACTGAAGAATCACGAGAGACAGCAGACGTGAAGGTCGGCTCCATTGCGAATCGCCAGTTGACAGACTGAGTTGTTTCGAGGCAGTCAAACATGAATGATCAATCGACGATTTGCCGAGGGGCATACACCAATCTGCCCGGCTTAACGTGGATGCTGTTGTTACTGTCGGCCCGGACGGTTTTTGCAACGGATGATCACTGGGCATTCCAGCGACCGATCTGTCCCAAGCTGCCGGCTGTGAGAAACGCGCACTGGTGTCAGAATCCGATTGACCGGTTCATTCTTGCGAGGCTGGAGTCAGAAGGCCTCACTCCGTCGCCCCGAGCCGACAGGAATACACTGCTGCGCCGGTTGAATCTCGATCTGACAGGGCTGCCACCGAGCAGAGATGATGTCGCTGCGTTTGAACCGGACAGCCCGCCTGAAACCCTGGCACGTGCCGTGGAACGTTTTCTTGCCTCATCACATTTTGGCGAGCGATGGGCTGTGTGGTGGCTGGACGGAGCCCGCTATGCCGACACGAATGGTTATGAAATTGACCGCCCGCGTACGATCTGGGCTTATCGGGACTGGGTGATACAGGCGATCAACGACGACATGCCGTTCGATCAGTTCACAATCGAGCAACTTGCCGGAGACATGCTGCCGGGTGCCACAGCGCAGCAGTTGATCGCCACCGGCTTCCACCGTAATTCGTTCATGAATGAGGAAGGAGGGCACGACTGGGAGCAATTCCGCTACGAATCAATTGTAGATCGAGTGCATACCACGGCCACAGTGTTCATGGGACTCACACTGGCCTGCGCGCAGTGCCACGACCACAAATATGACCCGTTCACACAGGTGGAGTATTACCGGTTCTTTGCTTTGCTGAACAACGCTGACGAACCGGAGCTGGACCTGACCGACCCGGTGATTCTTGCTCGACAGGCCGAGATCGACTCACAAATTGCACAACTTGAGGCGGATCGTGCCCGCCATTTCCCGCTGACCGATCAAGGGACCAGCGAGTCTGAGAAAGTGGAAGGAGAGAAGCCTCAGAGTCCGCAACCGGAACGTCGTCAGGAGTTCCTTGAGCACAGATTCGCCAAATGGATCGAACGTGAAGCTGAATCGGCTGTAAACTGGCAGCTCCTGCATCCCCGCCAGGCGGTATCGCACAACGGGGCCACGATCAGAATTCTTGATGACGGCTCACTGCTGGTGACCGGTGACCGGCCTGAGCTCGACACATACGAAGTGATCTGCGACACCAGTCTGCAGCAGGTGACAGGCTTTCGACTGGAGGCGATACCTGACGCGAGACTTCCGAATCACGGTCCCGGTCGCGGAAGTGTGATAAGCGACGGTACGTTCGCCGTTACGGAGTTTGACGTTGAGGCACAGTCACAGCATGGTGGCTTAACGAATGAACCCAGGACGCTCAATTTTGTGAGGGCCGATGCAACGTATCACCACCGCAAACGGACAGCGGACAAAGCGATCGATGATAATCGGCTGACCAGCTGGCACACGAACGGGGGAGCGAGACAGCGGCACGTGGCAGTCTTCGAAACCGATGCACCGTTTGTCGGGCGTGGACAGACGCGTTTCAGGTTTACCATTCTGCAGAATTTTGTGCACCAGCAGACACTGGGGCGATTTCGTCTTTACGTTACCGGTGACCAAAAGTCTCTGCAGGCCAGTCTTCGTGACCCGGACATCGACGTGATGCTGCTTGCCAGGACTACTGAGCGAAGTGAACAGCAGACGGCTCGACTGCGACGGCACTTCCTCTCTGTCGCTGATGAACTGGCCGACTACAACCGGAACATCGATGAGCTCCGAAAAAGCCGACCGCAGTTGCCCGCAACACTGGTCATGTCGAAACGCTCGGTTCCTCGTGTCACTCATGTGCATATTCGAGGTGAATACCGTCGCCCTGGTGATGTTGTCTCCACTGGTTTACCTGCCGTACTGCATCCGCTGGAGGTTGATACACCACCAAATCGACTGACACTCGCTCGCTGGTTAGTGGATCGGCGTAATCCACTGACCGCTCGAGTGATCGTGAACCAAATCTGGCAGCAGTACTTTGGTCGCGGTCTGGTCAATACCCCCGAGGACTTCGGGACTCAGGGCGAATTGCCGTCGCATCTTCAACTGCTGGACTGGCTGGCTGTCGAGTTCATGGAACAGGGCTGGAGTCTCAAGGCGATCCATCGGTTGATTACTGGTTCCGCAACCTACCAGCAGACGTCGTGGATTCCGAAAGAGCTTCAGGACCGTGATCCAAAGAACATCCTGCTGGCGCGCGGGCCACGACATCAGGTGAGCGCCGAAATGGTCCGTGACATTATTCTGGAGACCAGCGGGCTGCTTGACACAACAATCGGTGGCCCGAGTGTTTTTCCGGCGCAGCCATCAGGGGTACTGTCCGGCTTCGGTGGTGAGGCCTGGACCACGAGTGACGGGGGAAACCGGTACCGTCGCAGTCTGTATACATTCCGACGACGGTCTGCACCGTTTGCCATGTTCTCATTGTTTGACGCGCCGCCCGGCTTGACGTGTACAGTGCAGCGTCGCCACTCGACGACACCGCTCCAGGCCCTGGCACTTCTGAACGACAGCTTGACGATTGACGCGTCCCGAACACTGGCCAGACGAATTCTGGCCAAAGAAGGTTTGCACTTGGACGAGCAATTGGTTCTTGGGTTCGAGATGTGCACCTCACGTTCACCAGATAGCGACGAGCTGCAACTGATCAGGGAATTCCATCAGCTGCAGCAGAGTCACTTGTCAGACTTACCTGACCAGGCAGCCTTACTGGTTGGTACAGAACCGACAGCCGACACCAAACCGTCTACAGAACTGGCGGCCTGGTCTGTGACCGCCCGTTTGCTGCTCAACCTCGATGAGGTCATTGTGAAACGGTAGGCCGGGTTCGGACAGTTTGGAGTATGAAAATGACACAACCATGACTGGGTTGAGTCGAGGATCCGGTGCATGGCCCGACCGCCACCGACGCCTCGTTTCTGAGAAGCTGTTCCTGGAGAGCTCTCCTTTTCATCCGATCGTTTCGTGGATACGCTGTCGACAGTTTTAAATCACTAATGGTTATGCAAATTGGATGGAGATGTCCTCATGCTGCAGTGTCAACACAGTCGCCGCAAAGCACTCCGCAATCTGCTTTACGGGTCCGCGGCCCTGTTCAGTCTGGAAGCCTTCAACATGAAACGCACCGAAGCTGCTGCAATTGGGCCGGACGACCCGATCAAGGTCACCGGGATCGAGTCGTTTGTTCTCAAAAACTCCTGGGTATTTGTCAAAATCTCGACCGATGCGGGGATTACAGGCTGGGGCGAAATGCTCAAGGATGACTCGAAGGCCTGCGCAGCCGGTGCCCTTGAAGTTGGCGATTATCTGATCGGAAAGGATCCGCGACCGGTTGTCCACCACTGGCAGGCCATTCATCGGGGAGCCTTCTACCGAGGTGGTCCGATCAAGACCGCCATTTCCTCCGGCATCGACCAGGCTCTGTGGGACATTGCCGGTAAATGTTACGGCGTGCCGGTCTATAAACTCCTGGGCGGTCCCACTCGTGACCGGGTGCGCGTGTATGGTCATGTGAGTGAAAAAACCGGCGTGAGTGGCATGAAGGTTGCGCCCACAGCCTCTCGCATGCCGTTCAAATACGTGGAAGGTCCGAAGTTTGTGGACGAAGTCGCGGAACGCTTCAAGGCACTGCGGGACAATTACGGACCAGACGTCGATATCGGTATTGACTTCCACGGAGCAGTGCAGCCTCCGACCGCTTCTCTGCTGATCAAAGCGCTTGAACCACACCGACCATGGTTTTATGAGGAGATTGTGCAGGCCCTGAACGTGGATGTCATGGCTGAACTCGCGAAAAAGACTCATATACCGATCGCCACCGGCGAACGTATATTTACAAAGTGGGGGTTCAGAGAAATCCTTGAGAAGCGCGCGGCGGTCATCCTACAGCCGGACGTCTGTTACGCCGGCGGCATTACGGAGTTGAAGATCATCGCCGGTATGGCCGAGTCATACTATACACCTTTGGCACCGCACAATCCGCAGGGTCCCTGTTCACTTGCTGCCAGTCTGCAAATCGCTGCATCGATTCCAAACTTCATGGTGCAGGAACGCGGTGACCTCGAATACGCAGACCTCCTTGCCAGGCCCCTTCCGCCCGTGACGAAGGGCTATCGTCCTGTTCCCACGGAACCAGGGCTGGGCATCACGATCGACGAAGACAAACTCAGGGCACAGGTTGGTGAACCGAGAATTCCCGGGGTCCAGTTCGATCCGGACGACAATTCCGTAGTCGACTGGTAAATTCGTTGCTTTGCGGTGCATCCGGTTGGGCCGGATGAGTCCGCCGAAATGTTATGGTTCAAACATCGCCAACGCTCTACTGCCGCAGCGACGGTTCGTGTGCGCCCGGCAGGCTTATTTACTGCTGCTTCGGCCCACCTGAAGGCATTTGACAACGTGATCGTCCCGAACGAACAGTCGGCCGTTGCTGATTGCCGGCAGGCGATAACCGCGTGACGTTGGATTCAGCACACTTGAACGATGCGATTCACGATACCGCGAGGGATCGGCCGGGATACGAATCAGCTCGCCACCAAACGTAAGGAAAATCAATTCTTTATTGACTCGAATCATCGTCCCATAGTCGAACCCCTTCTTCTCCCAGAGGACTTTCTGCTGTGACGGATCAATGCACTTAATACTGGCAGATCCAGTATCCTGTCTTCCGTCGACAGCGAACAGTACGCTGCCCTGTTTGATCGGAGTTGCATACTGACTTGCCAGCAGTTCTTCTCCTGAGACGGTGGTTTCGGTTGCGTCTGTTCCTAATGTTGCCCAAACACTGCCAACGCGATAGCTGGACGTTACAAACAGATGGTCCCCGATGACGACGGGAGTGGCACCGTTAACAGTTGGCCCGCGTTTTCCGAAGGGAAAACGAAAGCGAACGTCCCCATTGTCAGGATTAATCGAAACCATGTGGTTTCGTGTCACGACAAGTGCATGCTGCACACCGTTCACACTGGCGATGATCGGTGATGAATAACTGGCCGTATCCGAAAAGGATTGCCAGATCGTCTTCCCGCTGTCTGCCGCAAAAGCCACGACAGCCGCGTTCCTTCGTCCACCGACATTGACGATCAATTTTTCGTCAAACAGAACGGGAGTACTGCCGGCACCAAAATAACCTTCCGGGGCCGAGAACTCGTTTGTGGTATGACGACTCCAGACTTCCTTTCCATTTTTCAGATTCAGGCATCGTAAAACTCCCGCCACTCCAAACACGAATACGTGACTGTCAGTTACAATCGGTACGCAACGTGGTCCGGAATCACTCGAGACTCCTCCTCGATAACTGCACGGAAACTTTACTGTCCAGATGGATTTTCCGTTCGCTGCCCTGCGGGCTTCAACTGTCTCGGAATTTCCGGTTCGGTGAAAGACATAGACGATATCATTCTTCACCGCGACGCCCGCGAAACCCTGTCCAACGTTTTCCTGCCAGACCTCTTTCGGTCCGGAGTTCGGCCACTTCTGCAGAAGACGTTCATTTACGGCAATCCCGTCACGCTGCGGACCGAGTATCTGCGGCCAGTCTCCGGCGGCAGCAGTGACTGTCAGGATGAAAAATGAACTCAGGGTGAAATTCAAAGTACAGGAATAAAACATCCGACGGTTCCTGGTGGAAGCAAAGTCAGTCGTGCGGTCAACTGGAGTTGTATGTTGTGTACAGAAGTTGCGGACAGAAACACGTCTCGGTGATGTGACCGCAGCTGTTTCATCGTGCCATTCATTTCCCGGCGTTCGTAATGTAGCTCAGGATTTCCATGATCTCATCATGAGTGAACTTGTCCAGCAGCGATTTGGGCATCATTGAGGTTGTTGAAGGAATGACTTCATCAATACTGTCTTTGCGAATCACGGTGGAACTGAGGGCTTCCGGATTCACCAGAATTGCGATCGAAGTATTGTCTTCGGACGTCACGATTCCGGAAGTTGTTTGGCCCTGAATATCAACCACAATTTTCACCGCATATTTCGGGTCGATGCGGTAGCTGGGTTCCAGTATTTCCCTCAGGACGCCGACACGATCGTTCTGCGGACGTTTCAAAACGTCCGTCAGTTCCGGGCCGACGGCCCCGCCTTCGCCATTCATTTTGTGGCAGCCCAGGCAGGTGGCTTCTTTGAACAAACGGGCACCCACTTTCGGACTGCGGCCGCGCAGTGCTTTCGTCAGGTCGTCCTGGGAAAAGTCGGTCATCAGCCACCTTTTGACCAGTAAACGACTGTTTCCCAAAGGGTCGCCGGGCGGTACCGGATTGCGCTGCCACGCATCCAGATCCGTCACGACCACCATCACGCCATACATTCGCATCCAGTGTCGGGGAAACGTACAGACGTACGGATACTCACCCGACGTTGCCGGCGCATTGAAGGTAAGAACGGACCGCCTCCCGGCATTCACCATCCCGGTGGAGAACAACACATCCGCGCTGTCCGGCACGTACAGTTTCCCGTCGAGCCCGGGCGTGGTTCCCAGTGCCGCTGCAGCCAACGCCACCGTCCTGAGCTGTCCTGGAGCGGTGATCACCAGGTTGTGAGGCATCAGGTCACCGTTTTCGAGGACCAGCTGCACAGGCCGTCCGGCTTCGACAGCAAAAAACGGTCGGTCGTAACGCATTTCCTCTTCCACGGTTTTCAGCCGAACCACCCGTACCGTGACCATCTGCAGACGACGGCGGTAATCCACGGCATCTGATGCAGACAGTCGACTGAGGAGTTCGTCAGCCAGCTGCATCGCGTCGAGAAATTCATCAGTTGTTCGCTGTGCAGCGGGAATGTGTTCAGCGTGACTGACGAGCACTTCCACAATCTGTTTTGATCTGTGTCCGTCCCGGGCACTATCCGGAACACTCAGCAGACTTTCGACAGCCGCTGCCCGAAACCTGTGGACTGATACAAAAGGTGCAAGACGCCGGAAGGTATCAGCAGCTTCCGCCTGGATCGATGCCAGGGCCTGAATCGCGCTTTTACGTACTGGTCGGGAGTACGACGACGCGAGCAGGCTCACGACCGTACCCCGCAGTTCCTGACGAACCGAACCCGCGGGAACTAAAGAGACGGCTGTCAGCCACGACAGCTGGGATCCTTCATCTCTTTGAGCCGCCAGCCAGGATTCGTCGGCATGGCCGGTTATGATGAGTGCTGCGTGGGCGGTGGCCGCCATTGTTCTGCTGCCGGAGACTATTGCATTTCTCAAATCCTCAATGTGCCGGGCAAGCACTTCAGCGGGCTCGCTGAGCAGCATCGAAGAAATCTCATGTCCCACACGACGCTGATTACCATCTTCGAAAGTCAGTGATTTCAGCACGGTCAGCAGCTCAGTTACGGTGTCTGTTTTGTTGACGGCGGCAAGATTTTCAACGGCGTCATCACGGTCTTTGCGTGCCATTCCTTCGCGCAGCAGAATCGCCCTGAATACGGGAATATATTTTGGATCGTCCGTGGTGGTCTCGATGAGCAGCAGTTGTGCGTTATCCAGTCGACCTAACTGGTAGGCAACGATTCGCAGGCTCTTGTCCAGAAATACTCTTGGCGACCTGGTTGATTTGTCAGTGGCCGTCCGGTGGTGGTGACTCTTTTTTTCTGCGGCCAGAATCTGAACGCTGGTCATCAGGATGAGTAACGCACATCCGAACATAACAAGCAGCCAGGGCGTTATTCGTCTGCGTGACATGAGAGTGTACACTGAGGGAGTTGGTGACACAGTTCTGAGCGCGATTCAATCTCGATCAGCGACTCTCCAGATGCCGCATCGTCTCGTCCAGTGTATATTGCAGATATTCATCGACGTCATTTTCTAGGACATCCAGTGCCACCTCAATGGCTTTCTCACTGTCGAAAAAACTGCAGGCGCGGACTGCTTCCAGGCGCACACGAGGATGTTCATCGGTGATGCGCTCATGAATGAATTTTAAAGCATTTGGAATCTGATGTCGCATGTAACACAGAATCCTGGTGGCAGCCGCCCGAGTGTGGAAATCATCGGAATTCAGCGACGCGTTCAGAAGTGCGTCATCGACCACGTTGTGCGACTGCAGCACCCAGTTCGCTTCAAGAATCAAGTGGCTGTAGTCTTGACCGGCTCTGTCAAGGTGGTCCGTCCATTTCTTCACGGCCGCGATGATTTTCGTGGTGGGTCGTGCCGCCAGTTCTCGTCTGGCTCGATAGCGGGTGCGGTCTTCGTACTCCCGCA
>Ga0310123_10001851_pt1 | contig 17269 bp, 13 predicted proteins | sample CB6_AW_1057_MG_FD_203505 | JGI IMG/M metagenome (GOLD analysis project Ga0310123, IMG submission 203505) | Marine microbial communities from Western Arctic Ocean, Canada - CB6_AW_1057 | ecosystem: Environmental > Aquatic > Marine > Oceanic | place: Canada: Western Arctic Ocean | collected... | reverse complement strand
CTCATGTTCTCCGCCCACATCGATCACCAGCACAGCGGAGTTGTCGAGATCGCCCTGCTCCGGCTCGCGACGCTCGATCGGAGCACCGTGCTGCGCCACCAGCAAACTGCAGGCCAGGTAGTCGTCTTTGTGCGCGCCACCCGGGTGCGTGAGGATCAGTTCGATGGACATGAGAGGCGGGACGGTAGGGAGTTGCGGGTGGGGAGGTGGTGCTGGAACTTATCGCGACAACCGCAAGGGAACCAACTGGTGTTCGGCGTAGACCTGAATATGGCAGCAAGTTCTCATTAAAATTTCCGTTATATGTCCATGCATAGAGGTTCTTGCAAATCTTGCATGTAGATTACATTTTCGGGGCAACTCGGATCGGAGAAGGCGTGAAGTTGACAGGCATTAATGCTGCAGAGGTTGATCTGCACATTGTCACGGGGCCTGATATTCCTGGGGGGCTTGTGAGAATACTGATAAGCCAGTGCGTCTATCTTAACATCTGGATATTTCTTACCCACCTCATCAGCTACCTTGTTCACAAAGTTCAGCAAAACCCCCATGTGTGATTCTTCGCGTTTATCAATGGCCGCACACTTCTCACATTAACAGTACAGCTTGCCGTCGTTCCGGGAAACGGCAAAGTTCTTCCGCGCGACGGTGCCCGACTGAAAGGACAACGAGTAGTGTACTGAATCAGACGCTCGATACCAGCCTGATCGCCTGCCGGAAGAAACACCGATTGATCGACACTGAAACCACTGTATCCTTAAGAACGCATGTCTTGCGAGCGGTCGATTTCGGCCTCCCGTGGACACTCGTCACTATTTCGTCGATATTGATCGGCAGAGAATTCACGATTACTTAATACGAGAGTTGAAATTTATGCAGACAATTGACTTTGCGAACCTTGAATTTACCGTAGAACCATCCGACGTTGACGAAGATCAGTTTGTTAGCCTGTGGAACGTGGCAGCATCGACGATGAAGGGTGACGCACCCCAGGCAAGAAGCCTCGCTAGCAAGTTCCTGGGATTTCTATGTAAGCATCGATGCGGGTTAGTAGCCATCAGTCCATCGGATGCTAAGTACCTGGATGAATGGTTCGAGCGAGACGATTCCTTGCTATACGACTGGAAGCCCGAAAGCGAAAACGTCGATATGGTAGCACAACATGTCCACGTCCCGTTTGATATGTTCTGCAACTTCTTACATGAGCACAAGTTTCAGGGCGACAAAAATTATAGTCCTCGCCGTGCCACCCGAGTCGAATGGTTTACCAACGACTGGAATGTGGGCTAGTGCGCCCGCGCACGGACGTCTAGCGTCTGCGGCGCTTTGTTTCTTAGTCCAAACAGCGAAACAACCGCTACAGTTAAACGAAACGCGCTCTAGAATTCCAACCACCCAATCCCGAGAACCACCGGTCCATGTCCGGTCGGGAACCAGCGAAAGTGCCGTAGCCCCCCATTCTCAGCACGCAATGAACGGTAAACTCGATGCGAATCTTCCAAGCACTATCCGTATTCTTTCAGGTCCTCTTCAATCGCGACTTTGCCTCTCAGGTACAACAACTTGGCATCACTCCTGATCCGGCAGCGATGAAGGTCGAAGACGCAGGCAAAACTCCCGCGACGCTCCCCAAGCCGAAAGCCCCGCTGCGGAACGATGCGATTACACTTCTGGCGACCCTGCAGCGCGAAGCAAGATTTGTCGATATTGTGATGGAGCCGCTCGGCGATTATTCCGATGCCCAAGTTGGCGCAGCAACCCGCGACGTGCTGCGTGATTGCGGGCAGACATTGGAGCGACTGTTTGCCATTTCCCCGGTTGTCGACGCGGAAGAAGGTGCCTCCCACGAAACTCCCGCCGACGTCGATGCGGCTCGTTATCGCTTGACAGGCAATATTGAGGGCGAGCCGCCTTATCGAGGACAACTGGTCCATCATGGTTGGCAGGCGACCCGCTGCGAGTTGCCTAAGTGGTCCGGCAAGAACGATGCCGCACTGATCGTTGCACCCGTAGAAATTGAAATCGAATGACCGCAAAATACATTCTGGGCATCGACTTGGGGACGACGAACAGTGTTCTATCGTACGCGGCGCTCGACACCGAAGCGGCCGATGTCAAGCTGCTCGACATCCCTCAACTCGTCTCAGCCAGCACGATCGAATCACGAACGTCGCTACCATCGTTTACTTATCTCGGCACTGTCGACGAGGGACGCGATGGCGCGTTCAACTTGCCCTGGGCAGAAGCACGGACGTTTGCTGTGGGTCGGTTCGCTCAGTACCGCGCTGCGGAAGCACCGGATCGGACCATCGGTGCTGCCAAATCATGGCTGTGTCATCAGCGCGTCGATCGTCGCCAACCGATCTTGCCGTGGAATGCACCTGACGAGGTTGACAAGATCTCACCCGTGACGGCGTCCCAAGTTTACTTGGAACATCTCGTCGCCGCCTGGGAGGACGCCTTTCCCGATGCACCCATTAGCGACCAACAAGTCGTACTCACCGTCCCCGCGTCGTTCGATCCCGTCGCTCGCGAACTAACGCGTGAAGCAGCCACCGCAGCGGGCCTCCCCGCTGGCTTTGTCTTATTAGAAGAACCACAAGCCGCGCTCTACGCCTGGCTGGCGACAACCGGCGACGACTGGCGAAAGATGTTGAAGGTGAACGAGACTGTACTCGTGTGCGACATCGGCGGTGGCACAACCGACCTGACTCTAGTCCGTGTTACGGAAGAAGCTGGTACGTTAGCATTGGAACGCGTCGCGGTTGGCAATCATCTTCTGGTCGGCGGCGACAACATGGACTTGACGCTGGCTCATATGGTCGCCACGGAGTTTGACAAGCAGGGTGTCAAGTTAAATCCTTGGCAATCCGTGTCACTATGGCATTCCTGTCGTGCCGCCAAAGAAAGCTTGCTGGAGGAGGGTGGTCCCGAGAAACAATCGATTTCTGTGTTGGGGCGCGGCAGCAAGCTGATCGGCGGCACCGTGTCGGTTGAAGTCGATCGTCAGAGTGTGGCAAACTTGCTAGTCGATGGTTTTCTGCCCCCCTGTTCGGCAGCGGACCGTCCGCAGAAACAGCGGGCATCGGGCTTTCAGGAAATCGGGCTGCCCTTCGAATCCGATCCCGGCATCACGCTTCATCTGGCCGCTTTTTTGGCGGCACACGGCGAATCGACAGGGAGCTCGATTTTCCCGACGCATGTGCTTTTCAACGGTGGCGTATTGAAAGCCGACACCCTCCGATCACGTCTGCTGGAGGTGATGCGTCAGTGGTGCGAAGGCAACCAGCCAACCAATCCCCTGGAAGGTGTTCACGATCTAGATCACGCCGTCTCGCGCGGAGCCGCCTACTATGGATGGGCGAAAGACCAAGGTGGCATGCGAATTCGCGGCGGTGTCGCACGCTCTTATTACGTCGGCATCGAAACAGCGGGCCTGGCGATTCCAGGAGCACCACGACCGTTGCGAGCGTTGTGCGTCGTACCCTTTGGAATGGAAGAAGGCACGCAGTGCGACGTACCGTCGGGCGAAGTCGGTCTCGTCTTAGGCGAGCCAGTCCAGTTTCGCTTCTTCAGTTCGGCGATTCGAAAGAGCGATCGTCCCAGCGACGTGCTCAACGCCTGGGAGGAGGGCGAGTTGGTGGAGAGCGTTCCGTTGGAAGCCACGCTGCCTGCCGACGCTGACGTTGAAGATGCACACGTTCCGGTGACCTTTCAGTCGCGCGTCACCGAACTAGGGATGCTCGAGTTGTGGTGTGTCAGCACAAACACTCCCGGGCGATGGAAGTTGGAATTCAGCGTCCGCGAAGAGACGGAGTCTTAAATACCGTGCCTCAGAAAAACACGGTCGAGGCCCACACGCCAAACGTGGACGATGAACTCGATCCACTGATTGACGAACGACCGAGTCGCTATATCGTCGGCATCGATCTGGGCACGACCAACTCGGCGGTGACGTACATTGACACCCAGGAAGAGCCTTGGAAAATCCGCGTTCTGCCGATGCTCCAACTGGTCGGACCAGGCGAGATTGAGCCACGCGACTCGCTACCGTCGTTCCATTACCAACCGGTGGCTGGCCAACTCTCCGGCGAGTCCTTGAAACTGCCATGGCAAGAGAAAGCGAAGGCGTATGCGGTCGGCGTCTTCGCACGTGATGAAGGCGCGAATTCGTCTGGGCGACAGGTTGGTTCGGCGAAGTCGTGGCTCTGTCACCCAGGAGTCGACCGCACGGCGGACCTGCTTCCCTGGCATGGCGCGGAGGATGTCGAGCGAGTGTCGCCCGTGGAAGCCAGTTCGCGATATTTGCAGCACATGCGGGACGCGTGGAACGCGACGTTCCCCGGAGAGCCGCTTGCTGAGCAGGACATCGTGCTGACGTTGCCCGCCTCGTTTGACGAAGTGGCCCGCGAATTGACGGTAGAAGCTGCCGCCAGCGCTTGCCTGCCGCGAGTCGTGTTGATCGAAGAACCGCAAGCCGTCTTCTACGCGTGGGTCGACAAACATGCTGATAACTGGGAGCAACTGGTTGCACCTGGACAGAAGATTTTGGTCTGTGACATCGGTGGCGGCACAACCGACTTCACCCTGATACATGTACGGCAAAGCGGAAGCGACGGAGAAGAGTCTGGCCGCGTTCAGTTCCATCGCGTCGCGGTCGGCGATCATCTCATCTTAGGAGGCGACAATCTCGATCTGGCGTTGGCTCATCATGTCGAACAAAAGATCCGGCCAGGCGGGAAATTGGAAGGGCGACAGTGGGACGTGTTACTAGGCAATTGTCGGCGCGTGAAAGAGGTGCTGCTGAGCGATGACGCCCCGGAATCACTCACCGTCAACTTGCCCGGCAGCGGCTCGAAATTGGTTGGCGGCGGCTTGCAGACGGAAGTGACACGAGAGGAAGTTCGACAACTGCTAATCGACGGTTTCTTGCCGCAAGTCGATCTGTCGGCGAAACCTGTTCAACGACAGTCGGGCTTTCAGGAATTCGGCTTGCCTTACGCCACCGATGCCGCCATCACGCGTTATCTCGCCGCGTTCCTGAACGCCCACCGCGATGATGCCTGTGACAAGTCAGTCGCCGCCGATCACGACCCCGCTCGACCCGATGTCGTCCTTTTCAACGGTGGTTTTTTCGCGTCACCCCTGTTGCGTGATCGCTGGCTCGACGTTTTGTCCGGTTGGTTCCACGACAAGCAACACCCGCAGTGGTCGCCGACCGTACTGGAACACGATCGCCTGGATCTGGCCGTGGCCCGAGGTGCTGCGTATTACGGCATGGTACGCCGAGGCCAGGGCGTACGAATCGCGGCCTCGTTGGCCCGCAGCTATTATGTCAGTGTCGCCAGTGACGAACCAGTTGCCGTCTGTCTCGTGCCAGGCAATGCGGAGCCGGGACAGATGTTTGAGTTGTCAAAGCGAACATTCCAGTTGGCCGTTTCTCAACCGGTTGAGTTTTCGCTGTTTTCTTCGAGCACTCGACTCGCCGACCAAGCAGGCGATCTGTTGCCGATCGATCGCGAGCAGATGACGCCAATGCCGCCGATTCGCACGGTGCTGAAAACGCGAAGTCGCAATGAAACCGGTGAAATTCCCGTGCACTTGCGCGTCCATCTGACCGAAGTCGGAACTATCGAACTGTGGTGCCAGCAAGTCGATTCAGAGCGTAACTGGCGTTTGCAATTCGACATCCGCTCAGCCATCCAGACTGACGTTGCGTCTCAGCAGACTACCGGCGAAGCAGAAGGAACGTTGGACGAGCAGACCTGGAGCGACTGTCGCCGGTTGATTGCAAACGTCTTTTCAGCGGATGGCGGCGACAAACCGGGGCAACTCGCCAAGCAACTGAAGGCGGCGATCGGTGCGGATCGATCGCAATGGCCGATGTCGCTGTTGCGACGCATGTGGGAAGCCTTGATGGAGTTCTCGGAGCAGCGCCGCCGAAGTCCTGCACATGAGACGCGTTGGTTGAATCTCTTGGGCTACGCGCTACGCCCCGGTTATGGACTCGCCGCCGATGATTGGCGCGTCACGGAAACCTGGAGAACGAGTCGCGGCAAGTTGGCGCTGGGCAGTCCTGCGATTCGCGCCGAGTCGTTAATCCTATGGCGACGGCTGGCAGGTGGTCTGTCCGCAGGGCAACAATACGCAGTAGCTGAGCAACTGCTTGGGCCTGTTCGCAGTTTGCATCGACGCTCCACGACCGGCAAGGTGTCCAGCACGGGATTCGTCCTGAAGCCGGAAGACTCCCACGAAGTTTGGCGACTGCTCGGCTCGCTCGAACTGCTGCCGATCCATCTCAAGGTCGAATTGGGAAACATGTTGCTGGACCTGCTCCCTCGACGTCGATTTGACGCCCCGCAGGAGGCCATGGTATGGACGCTGGCAAGACTGGGGCAGCGTGTTCCGGTTTACGGACCGCTGAACACCGTCGTGGCAAGTTCCCAAGCCGAAACGTGGTTGCGAAAATTATTGGAACAGAATTGGCTTTCGACCGTCTCGGAGCAAGGCCCGATGGCGGATTTTGCGGTCGTGCAGCTTTGTCGTCGCACGGATGATCGCTATCGAGATCTCTCGAATGAATCACGCCAACAATCGCTCGCATGGTTGGCGGATAACGACGCGGCCGGGCACGCCATTCAGCTAGTTCGTGATGGCGGACAACTCGACAGCGAACAAGAAGATCGTGTGTTCGGAGAAGCGTTGCCGAGCGGATTGAGGCTTCCGTAAGCCAGAAGAACCGGTGTGCTGTTTGTCACAACATTCTTGACTTTTCTATCCGAGTTCTCGATGCGATGTTTGGCAAGTGAAGCTGAAAAACTCAACGGAATCTAAGAACGGGAGGAAGCCGAGTGTTTTAGATTGGATTCGCGAAGAATTGGTCTGACCGTACCTCGCGGCTCGTGTTACCGTCCGGTGCCAGCCAACCCACTACCGGTGGGTGACAAGACAATGTTATTTCGGACGGGGCCGCCTTGCCGCACTGTTAGTGATCGCGTGCCGTTTGCTGCGAGCCGCTGCCAACGGGAAAGTGACGACAGCGCGCAAAAGAAAACGCCCAAGCCTTTGCGGGTTGCGGACTTGGACGACAGTGTGCGACGCAATGCGTCTTCTTGCAAAAGTAGCGGAGGAGGGACTCGAAGCAGGTGTGAATTTCCGGGGAAAAACGTACACCCTTGCAATTGCTGGGGATTCACGGGGGATAATTCGGGCCGAGCATCTGTGATTCTCAAACGCTGACACTCAGGCAGCCATCATAGCGATCACCCGGCCTGTCGAGTAGCGCCGAGGAGCGCACGCGACCTTACCACATAGGTTCTTCCTGGCGGTTACATCAAATCAACTCAAGGGGAACAGTCACTTTTTTGTATTTAAGTCAACTGTTATTTCCTAGCATTAATTGGAATACATCCTCATGAAATTAACGGACCAGATTCTAGCCACAGCCTACTCTGCTACCTTTGCCGTCTTTGAGCCGATCCGGGACTTTCTTCCGGGTTCGCCGAATCTATTTCACCTACGTCACCACTATGCCACAGAAGGCGTGCCGTTGACGACTGCTGACGTCGAATCGTCAACTGGCGCAAGTCGTCAGAGATTCTCCAAAGCTCTCAAGCTTCTTCGAAGCGAAGGTTTTATTGACACTAACGATAGTCGCTACAACAACATCGGTGTCAGACTACTTCCCAAAGGGCACGATGAAGGAACGCTCTTGTGTAGTGTTCGCCCTGTTAGTTCCAGCAACGCTTACCTGAAACTTATGATAAACGTTTTCCGGGTTCTTGACCGAGAACCGAATTGCAGTGATTGGCTAAACGAGACGTTGCTAACCGGTGTCAACTATGGACAACCTGAAACGAAAGCACTTCTTAGTGGATTGCAAGTGGCCATGACACAACTGAGCATCTGTGGCTTGGTTGAATCCGGTAGCAGCATTAAAAGGCACGTGAGCTATCGCTTCAGACCAGAAGGGTTGGATCTCGCTCAGCGACCTGGCGACTTGCCAGATGGCTACAGGCAGCTCAAAAGCGGGCCGGACTGATCGATTAGAACCCTTCTCAAATAGTTGGTTTGGTCGGTCAGAGAGTTTTGTCTTCGATTCCTAACAAACCGAGTCAACCATAAGGAACAATTGTTATGACGGATGCAAAATCCCAATGTTTGATCTGTGATGGCAGTTCGTTTAAGTGCGGGCATTTTTTGGCAAACTTTGGTATCACCGAGAGTGACGTAGGTGGTGGCGAGCTTTATGACCATTTGGGTGATATCGAGAATTTACTCATCGAAGCCATTTCTTTTGATGACAAAGTGATTGAGAATCACTCGTTTTCGATTCTAGTGGAGGAAATCCAATCGTATGCGTCGGAGAACGAGATGGACCCACAAGATGCGTATAGCGAAAATCACTACCTGGTAGTTAAAGCTTTGCGAGAGCATTTTGAAGATCATAAGGACGTTTTGTTTAAGGCTTACGGGGTTGGCGAAGCGAGCGGGACTTACGCTTACGAAAACTGTTGGTCGGAAGATCCCAAATCTGTAATCGGCGACCTGCTATCGAGTTTGCGTCACTGAGTCCGAGCCGACGGGCACGATCTGTACCGCGCGAATATTTGCTAACCGGGATTCTGCTGCTGGCCGGTGCAAGGCCGTGCATCTGGGCACCTACGCCCGCAAGGCCCTGACAGGGTCTAAAGGTGCTGGTTGATGGATTCTCTGAATTGTGGCCAACCGCAACCTAAACGCAGGTGATACAGAGACTTGCACCGCCCCATCGGTTGGGTACAATTCCAGAGATCCGGACCCGTGCATTGAGATAATCACAAGTTAGATGCACTAAGGGGAATCGTTTCTCTGCTGGCCTACCCAACACGGAATCGCCCGGAGCGCCTTCGGCACACCGCCGCTATTGATTCACACCAGGAACCAATCGTCAATCAAATTGCGTTCGACTTTGAATGCCTTCGATGAGGGCGATGTCGGACAATCCAAACCATTGGACGGGCTCAACGATGAAGCATGTTCTTGCAATACTTGGAATTATCTTATTTGCTGGCGGAACGTTTTCCGGGGTACTCAATTGGTGCCTTACAGAGTTCTATCTTGAAACCGTTGAATGGGAAGGTCCGATGGTGACGGTCAATAGCGCCACGTGGATTCTAAATACTCTGGGCCTGGGCCTCGGGGGTGTTCTTATTGGAATTGCTGCGATACTGCGGTCGCCAGACAAACCGTGATCGTTTGCAGGCAACGCTCTAACATCTGGTAAACTGAAATCCATGCACGACCTGTTTGGTATCGCGATGAGCGATGACGGCACCACAGCCGTTCCAGACCCACCTACCGTGTGCCTGCTTGTTGGCCAGGCTACTAGATTATAAGTAGCCAAATGGCTGTTATAGCAACACAGGATGACAGGTTGGCCCGATGCTCAACTGTGCATTCAGTTCAACAATCCAGAGATTCACAGAGTGACGTGAAAGGACAGAGAAACAGAAGAACACCATTATGCATTTAAGAAAACATATAACAAATTAGTGACGCCAATCCTCTTATCTTGTGCGATATAATTGTTTCCAGGCTCTTGTTTTATTTACAAATGGACTAGCTCACCTCGGTGTTACGCAGTTATTATTAACTGAAAGTTAAATTCAGATGTCTCATAAAGCGGTTTGTGACGAACTCCCCAACAAAGAGCAGTCTTATGAGCCAAGCCACAACCCAACCGGATCGTGAAGAAGATGGCAAGCAAAACAAAAACAACGGCCGCCACGATCTGCGGGAATCGCTCCATCGGCTCGGAAGCATCCAACGTGAGTCACTGTCGCTGGCCGAGCTGCAAAAGATGCAATACGGTGTCCGATTGGAGTACACCGCGTTGGCAGAGAAGGCTGTTCATCTCGAACACCAAGTCGCCTCGCAGCTGGAACGTGGCGATCTGAACACCTTCGACTCCCTCAAGAAACAACTCGGTCGTCTCAGGAGCAATACGCAGGAACTGGAAGAGGAGGAACGCAAGCTCGAAAACGAGATCCAACGCTGGATAATGCGAGACGGAATGGCGCGTGTGCTCGGAAGCCATCGCCGATTAAAGCTCATGGAGGGGTTCTCAATCGTCTTGATCGTCTTCGTCCTGGCCCTGCTGTTCTATGACCTCTCAGACCCCCCGGATCGCCCGGACTGGGCGTCCGCAAACAAGATTTTCCTGATCGACACCGCCTGCTGTATGGTGTTCTTATTTGAATTCTTTCTGCGATTGAAGTGCGCCGAGTCAAAGCGGTATGTCTGGCGACACCACTGGGTCGACTTCGTCACTTCGATTCCAATTCCCGGCGAGGCCCAGCTCGCCCGTTTCGGGCGGGTATTTCGGCTGGCCCGTGTCGCCCGCGCACTTCGCCTACTAAGGCTATTGCGGTTGTTTCGAATTTTCTTCCTTCTCTGGCGAGGTCTCGACAAGCTGCAGGATGTCGTCGATGTTAAGCTGATGAAACGATCATTGCGATGGGGAGTCGCCGTGATGTTGTTCGGAGCCCTACTGATCTGGCAAATGGAAGGTCAGGGTCCGGACGGTGCCGAACCGGTCAGGTCATTGGGTCTTTCGTTGTGGTGGAGTTTTACAACCGTCGTGACGGGTGGCTTCGGTGATATACACAACCCGAACAGTACCACTGGAATGCTGTTGACCGCCACTCTCGTCATTACGGGGATGGTGCTCGTCGGGGTCTTCACTGCCACGCTGACTACCCTGTTGCTAGGGGAACAGACAGAGGAAATCGACCAGCTACAGCAGGAAACGCATAAGCGGCTCGACCAGATCGCCAGACGAGTCGACCAACTGGTGCCGTCAGAGGCCGATGGCACGCACAAACGGGAATCGTGAGGCCATCTGCCGGAACCAACGAACACATGTCGGGGCAACTCGCTATCACAAGGTGTATCGAGGCACCGCACACGAGGAACTGGAATTCTGAAAAGGCCTGGATCTAAAGGTGCACCTGTCGTTCTCAGTTCCGATGGGGTCATGACGAAGACTCCCATTGGAACTACTCGGAATTGTGGATTTTAAATTTCTCATCACCGTGGCCAATAACCTTCTGAGACACTGGCCTAAAATTTAACTACCACGCATTCCGCTTTACTCTGAAAGTGATGTGGCACGCGATAGGCGATCACCAGCATTTCGACATCCGCAATCTGCCGGAAGCGATGTGTGCGCATAGGACATACAGTTTTACGGTAAACACGAGCGCAACCTGTCAAGTTTACTTCTATTAATGAGTCAAAACCGTGTACACCCAGGAAGGAGGCTCCATAAGTCTCACTTCAGATTGCCGGACATGTCGCGCCAAATTAAAATCTTCATAGCAAGAGACGCCGCATCCCAAACTGCAAGACTCGACTGCCCACGCGACGGACAACACCTCGTTCACATAACCTACGGCGGCTGGCGGAGACTCTCATCACCGAAAAAAGAACAGGAAATGGTATTACGCCGGAGGCGTGCAACAAGTTGGCCCGGTATCCGTTGCTGACATGCACCGCCTCATCAAATCGAGGGATGTAGGTGGGCACACGCGCGTGTGGACGGAGGGCATGGCGGACTGGATACCAATCAGTCTGACCGATTTCAAACAGTTCCTTTCGACAAATACCCCACCTCCACTGCCTCGACCGCCGGCAGTGAAGCCTGTTGAGAGCACCGCCGATGATGTCGCCAAGCTCAATCAATGGTTCCAAATCTATTGGATCGGCATCGCTGCAGGACTCCCCCTGTTGGTCATCTGCATTGGTCTCGGAGGTCTCGTTGTATCGGTTGTTTTCCAGTGTTTCATCCTGCACAAGCTGTGGTCAATGATTCCCGCAGATGAGGCGCAAACGACACCGGGAAAAGCCGTTGGATTCCTTTTCATTCCTTTCTTCAATTTCTACTGGAACTTCATCGCTTTTCATGGCCTTGCGCAGGCACTTAACACCCAGACAGAACGGTATTCCATTCCGAACGGCAAGGTCGACGAGAACCTAAGCCTTATTTATTGCATTCTAATTTGCTGTTCGCTAATTCCCTACGTGAATTTCCTGACCGGTATCGGAGTACTCGTCATTGGAATCATTCTTTTGAAAGAAATGAAGGATGCCGGCATTGCCCTAATCCAACAACAAACGTCATAGATCACCGCACTGTCATGGGGTGACGGAAGATCGCGAGGGGCATCCGTTCACGTTCGTGAATGACATTCTATGTGATTAAAACAAATTGCCCAGTCAAACGTTTGTGGCGCAACGGCAGCAACATCGTCCTGATCCATCTGCCGAACGAACGACTCTCGCCGGAAGCCCTAACAAATCCTGCCCATAATTGCATACGGCACCAAGGATTGCCATTAGTTTTAAGTCCACAACAATGGGTCTTTGCAACGCCAAGGCCGGCAGGTTAAAATTTCTATTAGCAGCTATTTCCGTTGCCTGCAGGCGATATCCGCTATTGTTTGGCGGCACGTACTGAACATCTCACCGCAAGCGCATTACCGATGGTTACCTATTCATCCAAACAGCAGTTCCTTTGGGGAAACGTCGATCTCGTTTTCACCAGTTGACCGGGAGTACGTTTGAGATGGCAAGTCAGTGGTATTACCTACAAGATCAACAAAAGTTCGGACCAGTTTCCAGCAAAGAATTAAACGCTTTGGCGAAGTCTGGTAAACTCCAAGCCACTAACCTCGTCTGGAAGGATGGCCTGAAAAAATGGGTTTTAGCAAAAAAAGTTAAAGGACTATTTAACGACGAGCGAACTAGTGCAGCGACAAGCTCAACTCCGTCTCGTCCTGTCGACCTACCCGGTACAAACACGACCGATTTGTCCACCCAGGAAAATGGGATCGACAAGTTCGAGTCCAATCCTCCAGATCAACACCAATGGCATTACAGTCGCGATGGGGAATCCAAGGGCCCCGTCTCCTTTTCAAAGTTAGTGGAATTAGCGCAGCAGGCCGTTGTAACTAGAGATTCCCTGGTCTGGCACGAAGGTCTGGATGACTGGATTCCGGCCTCCGAAATCGAAGGCCTTTTGGTCGCGTTTCGGGAACCCACCAAGAGAGGCCCACCGCCATTACAAAAAGATCCGCCCCGTCTGCCGTCTCAACAGTCGTCAACACAGTTGCAGCGAGAACAAACTCACCTCCGATCCGTTGACGATACCATCTTAATTCACAGGATTTTTTCTCCAAATGATCCCTGGGAATTTTCCAAATCCAACATCGAAGCCCAATTAATTCACGCACAGGATGGAAATCCGTTTTATCTTTTCACGATTGATGGGATCGATATCATCTGCTTTGAGATAACATCCTGGAATGATTCCTCTTCAAGCAAACATTCACCGCGGCGACTTGTTGTTGGTACAACATTTGATGGAGTGGAGATAACGGACCCTACGATATTGCTCCAGGCCAACTATGCCACTGCGGGATTTCCTTCCTTTGGTATGGACGAGGATGGGGTGCCAACTTTGCGGATTTCCATCCCAATATCCCAGGATATTCCCCTGCCCATCATTCGCGGCCAATTACTCGTGGCGATTGGACTTCTCGCCGAAGAGGCAGGGACTTGGCTCGAAAACTCTAACAGTGATAATAGTGAGGAAGAGAACGATATGGCGTCGGCCGTCGGCTCACTTCTTGGCGGTATAGCCAGAGGTTTTCTTGAGTAACACCACTCTTTCTAATGGCACGTCTCACAATTCCGGACATTCAGCAGAACCGCCACTTCTGTTGGTAACTTGCGAATTCCCGTTGTTTAAAATGACGCTCCTCTATGAGGTTTTTACCGCGGAGAAACGATAGGCCTTGGTAATACCGACTATGTTTTTCTCGTGCGATTTTGCGCAGATCGTCAGACAGTCTCGCTTCGAGTATTTCTTCACTGGCAAAAGACCAGTTATGCGACCAGGTTTGTCGGGAAACATCCTTGAAGGCCGGCGGGTTCACGCCGACACACTTCAGTCTGCACTTAGTGGCCTTGTTTCCATGGAAAACTCCGACACGATTTCGATGAAGTAACAATACCGTTTGAAATTATTGCTGACTGCATGGACTTACCATTCCGGGCCTGATCTAATATTCCCATCACCTTCGCCTATGGCTTCATACGACACATTTTGCAGCAATAGAAAACGGGAAGACCATTTTGTTGCTGCTACAAATAGGTATGATCTCCGTCTGCCAACGGAACGATGACCTCAACCGAAGACGGCATTGCCACCAGGGATTACGCCGTCAGAAAGCCCTGCCATGTCCATCCAACTCGCAGACATTGTCTTTGTCGTAGATGCAAGCGCAAGCATGGGACCGTGCTTTGACAAACTGCGCAGAAATCTGGAAACGCTCATGACGACGATGCGGCAAGCACGGTTTCGGCCCCGGCTTGGACTTCTAACTCACGCCGCCGGGTCAAGTGCCAGCGGTCCGGTATATGATCATCAGTTCATCGGTGGAGAAGGCCATGAAATGCTGGCCAAGCTGTATCAGCGCGGAAGCCAAAATGCCCATCCCGATGATTTCTTTACCGAAGATCCGAAGCGTTTTATTAAGGCATTGTCGACCGTCAAGCCCCAAGGCAATGAGGACATGCTGTTGGCTTTGGACATAGCGCTCGACTTTCCTTTCGGGCCGCCGGCAAAAAACCGGCGGGCTGTGGCGTTGTTTACGGATGAACCGGCCGAAGAGGGGATTGACGAAGGCAAGTCTCTTGAGAAAATTAACGCCCTGATTGAAAAGATCCAGACACGTCGCATTCAGCTTTTCCTGGTCACCCCCGAGTCCGGGGGTTATGAGGTATTGTCCGAGGCAGACAAATGCGAATGGGAGGAGGTGGACGGGGGTGATGGCTTGTCCGGTTTCGACTTCAAGCAACTTCTGTCGGACATGGGCAAGAGCATTAGTGTCGCGACACTCCAGTCCACGAGGGAAAAAGACTGGCAGCGGGCTCTTTTCGGTCAGGATCGGTGGTCCACCGAACGTTCGGCCGATGACGCCACCAGGCATGTGGTGCTCAGTACAGGTGAGTCCACGACGCTGAACACGTCTAGTGGCCCGATTACCAACATTGCGGTGAAATTGAAGTGGACAAAAGCGGTCGATCTGGATCTTCACGCTTTCTATCTAACCAAAGATGGAAATGAACACCATGTCTCTTATTCGAACCTCGATGCAGGTCATGGAATTCGGCTGGACCAGGATTCCGGAGTAGGTAACACGGCAGGTGCAAATGAAGAAAACCTGACCGTACAAAGCCTCAACAATATTGACCGTATCCTTTTTGCAACGAACATCTTTAAACTGCTTAAATTGTTTTTCGGAGGGAAAAAGAGCAACGATCGCTTCGCCAACTATGACGGCAGAATTCAGTTCACCACAAACCACGGCCAGGTGATTGAAGTCCCGCTGCAGGCTCAACAGAAAGGCAACTGGTGCGTACTCTCCCTCCTGGACAACTCAAAACAAAACATGCCCAGCGTCACGAGTATTAACAAAGTAGTCGACGTCGATCCAGACGTTCGCGAATATTGATTACGTCGTTTTTGTGTAATTGTGGTTTTAACAAACATGAAACCAATGAACAAAACCGGCCAAGACCCGCTGTTGTAGCCACCTGTTCAGGGTAATAAATTCAATAGAGGAATCCTAACATGGAATGAGCCACGTTATGTCCATTCAAGTAGCAGATATTGTTTTTGTTGTTGATGCAAGTAAGAGCATGGGCCCGTGCTTTGACAAGTTGCGTAGAAACTTGGAAACGCTCATGACGACGATGCGCCAAGCGCGGTTTCGGCCCCGCCTTGGGCTTCTGACTCACGCCGCCGGCGTAAGTGCCAGCGGTCCGGTATATGACCATCAGTTCATCGGCGGAGAGGGCCATGAGATGATGGTCAAACTGTATCAGCACGGAGGCCAAAATACCCGGCCCGACGATTTCTTTACCGAAGATCCGAAGCGGTTTATTAACGCCTTGTCGTCCGTCAAGCCACAAGGAAATGAAGATATGCTGCTGGCGTTGGACATAGCGCTCGATTTCCCATTCGGGCCGCCGGCAAAAAGCCGGCGGGCTGTTGCGCTGTTTACTGATGAACCAGCCGAGGATGGAATTGACGAAGGCAAGTCCCTTGAGAAAATAAATGCCTTGATCGAAAAGATCCAGACACGTCGCATTCAGCTTTTTCTGGTCACGCCCGAGTCCAGGGGTTATGAGGTTTTGTCTGAGGCAGACAAATGCGAATGGGAGGAGGTGGACGGGGGTGATGGTTTGGCCGGTTTTGATTTCAAGCAACTCCTATCGGACATGGGCAAGAGCATTAGTGTCGCGACACTCCAGTCCACGAGGGAAAAAGACTGGCAGCGGGCTCTTTTCGGTCAGGATCGGTGGTCCACCGACCGTTCGGCCGATGACGCCACCAGGCATGTGGTGCTCAGCACCGGCGAGTCCACCACGCTGAACACGTCTAGTGGCCCGATTACCAATATTGCCGTGAAGTTGAAGTGGACGAAGGCAATCGACCTGGATCTTCACGCGTTCTATCTAACCAAGGATGGAAAAGAGCACCATGTCTCTTTTTCGAACCTCGATGCAGGCCATGGAATTCGGCTGGATCAGGATTCCGGAGTAGGTAACACGGCAGGCGCAAATGAAGAAAACCTTACGGTACAAAGCCTCAATAATATCGACCGCGTCCTTTTTGTAACCAACATCTACGGAAGGGAGCATAGCAGCGATAGATTCGCCAACTATGATGGCAAAATTCAATTCACCACGAACCACGGCGATGTGATTGAAGTTCCGCTGCAAGCCCAGCAGAAAGGCAATTGGTGCGTACTCTCTCTGCTGAATAACTCAAATCAAAATACACCCAGCGTTAAAAGTGTCAACAAAGTAGTCAATGTTGATCCAAACATACATGACTATTGACAAGATGATCTTTGTGTAATTTTGGATTGAACAGCAATAAAACGAGGTTATTGTGAGTACCAAAGGTGTAGCGGACGTGGTGTTTTGTCTGGATGCATCCGACTCGATGCAGCCGTGTATCGACAGCGTAAAGAGACACATCTCAAGTTTTTTGGACGGCCTGAAATCTGACCGGCAGAGAACTTGGGATGTGCGGTTTGATTTTTTGGCGCACAACGCGGCAAGGGGAGAAGGGGGTGCAATCGGGATGGGACATTACTCGCTTTACCACGATGTAGATGGCAATTCTGTTATTTCGGCTTTGTATCATGGTCAG
>Ga0310123_10001850_pt1 | contig 17274 bp, 11 predicted proteins | sample CB6_AW_1057_MG_FD_203505 | JGI IMG/M metagenome (GOLD analysis project Ga0310123, IMG submission 203505) | Marine microbial communities from Western Arctic Ocean, Canada - CB6_AW_1057 | ecosystem: Environmental > Aquatic > Marine > Oceanic | place: Canada: Western Arctic Ocean | collected... | reverse complement strand
ATCAGTAGCTGGTCACGACCGGCCACGTGCCCCAGCGCGGGTGACGAGTAACTGATGCGTGACGGACGTGGCGTGCGCCACACCTCTTTGCCGGAGCCGCGCTCGAGCGCAACCATGTAGCTGCCTCCGTCACACTCGGCCAGCACGATCAGCGTACCACCGTAAATCAGCGGTGAAGCGGCGTAGCCCATCCGGTACTCGTCGGGAACAAAGGGACCAATCCGTTTCTGCCAGAGCACCTTGCCATCGTTGCAAGCCAACGCGGTGACGTAGATCGAATCGTGATGCAGAACGACGGCGAAAAAGCGGGTACCGTCCCCGGCGACGGTCGACGACGCGTGCGTGTTCTTGGAGTTGATCCGCTCGGGAAAACCACCGCGGTTGAGCTGCGTCTGCCACAGTCGCTTGCCGGTGGACCGGTCAAAGACAATGACCGACTGTGTCTGTTGTGTCTCGTCGGCGGTCTGCAACACGACCTGGGAACCGACGATGGTTGGAGACGAGTGTCCCCGACCGGGCACCGTTGCCTTCCAAACAACGTTCTGCGAGGCACTCCAGTGGACCGGGGGGTCCTTGTCCGTCGCGACACCGCTGTGCAGCGGGCCGCGCCAAGTGGGCCAATCGTTGGGACCAATCTCCCCGGCCGGTTCGGCAGCCAAGAGCAACGAAGCGGACAACAGGCACATGACGGCGGAGATTCGCATCCGATTAATTCTTCCGAATCGGAACACTGCCGACGGGCAGCCTACCGATTCACATGGGTTGTTGCGACTGACTCCCGGCCATGGTTGCGTTGGGGTATGCTGGGCTCTCCTTGATCACGTCCCGCCTCACGATTTCGGATCGTGTCGATACGCCCTAAGCATAGGAAATTTGATTTCCACCGATAAAAGTGATTCTACGAGGAGCAACGGCTGATTCAAAGCGGTGTTTGGAGATTTTGTGTGCAGTTAGCCGTTCCCAGCCGGCAAACACCCAGTGGGCCTTCGGTCCCGAGGCCTGCCACAGACCGCGGTGCCGCATGATCGTTTCAATCACGTCGACCTGAGGTGGTTCGATAAAGGCCAGCAAAAACATCACTCCGCCAGTGAATCCATTGAGCAAACCGATCTCAAGAATTTCAAATCACTGGGAATCAAGCAGTAGTACGCGTGTGGAATGTGTCGTTCAGGCTCGTCGGCGGGTTAACCACCCACGGATCCGTGAATCCTCGAATGCCAGATCCAGCTTGTCTATGACGCCCGCTAATGATTCTGCAGCCAAATGTGATCCAATTGTGTATGTTCGCCACAAATCCAAAAGCTGACCGTATCGAGCCCCTGGAACTTTCCGCTATATGCCACGGTACGTGGCCCACGGGTCGTGCCTGACACGAGGTCTTGGCATTCCCAGGTGATCGTAGCGTCGTCGAAATCAATGACAAATTCATAAGCCATACCCTTGCCACTCGTTCCCTGCTTGGCGCCAACCTGTTTGAATTCGTCACTCGTCGCATCCGTCCCACCAGTCAATGCCACGCCTCGGTCCGTGTAAATACTGGCCCCGCCATTTTCTGACACATGGCAACCCAAAACACCCTGGGTACCGTCGATATCGGTGGAATTGGCGACAAATACGCTAAGCCGCTCGACACCCGATTTTCCCAGCCGTGCCAGAAATCCACCTCGCAGAATGCCACCCTCACCAACTCCGCCGCCGCGATGAAAGATGGCCAGGTTGCCTTTGTACAGCGGATACGCATTGGCTTTCAGTTTTTGCTTCCCGTCCAGGTCATCGTACGCGTCACTGACCTCCGCCGGGCCAGTCACGACCCGTTTGGTGACAAACGGGGCGGGAATCGATTCAATGTCTTGCCAAGGACCTCGCCCGGTCAAGGGGCCCAGCGGATAGTCATCGAAACTTTCGACCCATTGAAACTTTTCGATTGGGTGAATCAGTCGGTCGACCAGCTTAACGTCATGCTTGTCCACGCGTCCGTTGCCGTCGACGTCAACGCGGGGAGCCTCTTTCACATCGCTATCCAAGTTCTGTTTTACAGCAGAAAGGTCCGCATCGCTCAAATCTCCGTCGCCGTTGACATCACCCCGCAGCGTGCGGACCTCTAACGGCCGCTCATGGTCTGCCCAGTGCAGCACGATTTGGTAGGTCGCTTTATTGCTTAACACCGCACCCTCTTCCCGATACCAAATCGTTCGGCCATCCTGCGATACGGTTCGCTGAAATTTTTCGGCCTGGTCGGGGCCCATGGTTTGACCATTTTCATCCAGGCGACGAATCTCGGCAACGGCGGCGTGCGCATCGCGATCGAACATAAATGCGAGTTGGTTGTTCGAGAGGCGCGGCGCGGTGCCTCGATCGCCTGGCTGCCAGCCAGAAAGCTTCGGTTTCACCGCCGGTTGATGACCGGCAAACGATCCGCCCGTATCGAACTTGAACAACTCACCAGTGCCACCGGGTAACAAAAAACCGTAGTGCCGATCGACGTCGATCCGTTCGATGACGCCGTCAGAACGACGCAGATGTTGGATCGCTTTGACCGAGGGGTGAAACGTGAGAATCACCTCGGTAGCGAGTTGATCGCCGGTTCGGTCTTGGGCAACATCCTTATTGACGACCAAAAAATACTCCTCCCCGGCGTCGTCACGAAAGAAACCGACAACCAGGTGATTCCGATTCAGTGCGGCCGTCAGATTGGCCAACCGACCAGTGCGTCGTAGCCAATTTGGAAGATCGTCATCTCGGTCCATCCAGTAGCGGACCTCCTGCTGGTCGCCCGCGATTGGGACCCGGTTCAAGTGAAACGCGCCCACGGGCGAGAGACGAATCAGGGCCTTGGTGACATGAGCAATCTCACGATTGATCGGGGCCAGTTGCTGGTAGGTTGTTGTTGGTTGAAAGCTGCCATCCCAATAGGTCGAACCGAGGACCGCCGGTGTCCCCGGCCCGCTGGCCCACATGAAATCAGCGAACCCCCGTACTCCGTAAGCCAGGCTGGTGAATCGTTGCAATCTCAACTCAGATTCACTGAATATTCCGTCGCGATCCGAGGAATAGGCCCGCGGATAGACCCACCACGGCACCCCACGCTTGCGCGACCAACGCGCAAATTTTTCCAAACGACGGTAGTAGCCCGCGCGTGACTGATCGCTACGAAACGAGGGGTAATGCTGAAACAGCATCACGTCCGGACCGATCGTCTCGAGTATATAATCCCAATGTTCGGGGGACATACTTCCGATACTGCTGAACGTGATCAAGGACGAGATCGTTGAATCGTGGTGTTCGGCCAGCCAGTCACGCACGGCGCGCATGTAGGTGGCGGGGCCGCCTTTCTGGACTTCGTCCCCCAGGATGACGCCGATCAGGTGTTTATGAGTGGCTCGAGCCTTCTTGAAATCATCCTGAAACCGCGGCAAATCCTTGGGCTCATAGCCCAATGCCGCCAGCAGCACGGCCGGCAAACCGCGGCTGTAAGGATGCTTCGAACTTTCTGAACCGCTGCGAACACCGTCAAAGAACGTATTGAGACCGGACTCGTGAAAATACTCCAGGTTCACCTGCTCCCCGCCCTGATAGCGGTGAGTCTGCCAGGCCGTTTGCGTGAAAGGCCGATTGGACTGCCAGGCGTCGTAGCGTTCGCTGGCCCATACCACGTGCGCCAAACCGATCAACAGAAAGATTGAGAATAGCAATCTCATCGGGGCACCTGATTCACTAATGAGCACGTGGGATGATCGTAAATTGAACTGGTTCACCTTGGCGACACTTATTCATACTCGCCACAACTGGCTCGAAGCGCGAGTCTTGATGTTACGCCAATGGCAACTGATAGGAATTTTAATCTGCTGACACGGCTGCACACCCAATCGCTTTACGACCCTTTATGGATTTCACCCTGATTTTATCCTATCTGTGAGAGGAATGCCCCTACTGCAAGGACAATTTCTGGCGAAAGAAGTACAGCCCCGTGCTCCACCGCCACAAAGATAAGCAGGGGTATCCTTGTTCTGCTCGTGATGGTTACATGGTCGACTCGCGATATGAATAGGGACTCCACCAACGGTGCACTTGCGTCGGTCGCGCAAATCCAGACTCGCTGGGCCAGGTCTCCTCTGCCGCGGCCACAAACGACGTGGTGCACAGCACGCCAATCAGCACCCCGCCAAAGCAAACCCCGGTCCATGTTGTGATGGCATGGTTTGGTTCTGGGCATGGTTTGGTTATGAGTATGGTTTGGCAAACAGCCCTCACGGTAAATTCTCGTGTTTCAGTGAGTGTTGGGCTGGCCTGGCAGCTACCTTAACACTAACTTAGAAACGACTTCCTTCTTCGGGGATACGTCACTTGCGACACGCCTTCGACGAATGTGAGTCGCAAAAGTCATGGGAAAACAACGATGCTGATAGCGGCAACCAGCGATTCCAGTGCCCTCATTCAAGATACACCCCATCTACTGGTGTTTTTTGCCGGGTTTATTGGCCTGGTCTTTTTGGCGTCGAACCAGCCCGTCTTAAAGCCACTCTTCAAGTTCATTCCACCCATCGTTTGGATTTACTTGCTTCCGGCAGTTGGGACATCGTTGGATATCACACCAGCGATGTCGCCGTTGTACACGTGGTGCAGTAATATCTTGCTGCCGGCGGCGCTGATTTTGCTGACACTTTCAACCGATGTTAAATCGATTGCCAGGCTGGGCCCGCTGGCGCTGGTGATGATCCTCTCGGGAACTCTGGGCATTGTCATTGGGGGACCTGTTGCCCTGGCAATTTTTCAGTCACAACTCGATCCAGAAACCTGGAAAGCGCTAGGGGCACTGGCCGGTTCATGGATTGGGGGTGGCTCGAACATGATTGCCATCAAAGAGGGCGTGAACTGCCCACCGGGCCTGTTCAGCCCGGTGATCGTTGTCGACTCGGTGGTGGGGTATGGCTGGATGGCGATCCTGATCGCTTTGAGTCGTTACCAGGATCGCGTTGACAAGTTCAATGGAGCGAATCGAGAAGTCATTACCGACTTGAACCAGCGGTTGAGTGCTTATCGGGCAAAAAACAGTCGGCCTCTTACGCTGTCGTTCTTTGCGATGATTCTGGGTGTCGGATTCGTGGGAGGTTGGTTCTGTATGTGGCTGGGCCAGCTGTTGCCTGAAATTGAGCCAATCATGACCCATTTTACCTGGGGTATTTTACTCATCCTGATTGTGGGGCTGACATTATCGGTGACACCAGCCCGGCGGTTGGAAGCCGAAGGGGCCAGTGCCATTGCCTATGGTGGCCTCTATTTCCTGGTAGCCACCATGGGAGCCACTGGGGATTTACGGGAAGTTGTCAAGGCGCCGCTGTTGATCGCAGTCGGCGTCGTCTGGATCATGATCCAAGTGGTGTTCCTGGCAGTCGCAATGCGGCTGTCGAAAGCACCCATGTTCTTGTTTGCAACCGGGAGCATGGGAAATATCGGGGGAGTCATTTCCACGCCGGTGGTCGCGGGGATTTATCAGCGCGGCCTGGCACCGGTCGGCGTGTTGATGGGAGTGGTGGGCAACCTTGTGGGGACTCCCGCTGGACTGTTTTGTACGTACTTGATGTCGAAAGTTGCGATGGCCTATTTTGGCGCAGCCGCGCTCGGGCCTCCGCCATGATAGGGTCACATGAATGCCCGGCACAGGTTTTCACGCACTGCTCCCAGACGCCAGGCTCGTATCTCACCATAATCATACGCATCTTTTTGGGTAGTACACACTTTTGAGAGTTCAACTTGCCAAAGCAAACCGACCTCTCCACGCAGTGAAGAGACTCGCCAGGCCCATCACCACAAACCGCAGAGACGAAGGCTCAGGAACCGCCGCACTACGACCAGCCGCGGGACTGCCAAAATTCAGGTTCCACAGATCGTAGTCGGCCTGAACAACCGTGGCTGCGCCGGAACCGGTGCCGCCCAGTACCGACGAATCATCACCCAGATTGTCGCGCCAGAGGGTGTAATCGGCTGCGTCGACGGTGCCGTTACCGTTGTAGTCGCCAGCTGTGGGGATGCTCGGGAACGCTTCGAGGACGTCGTAACCCAGGTCGCGCAACAGGGCCGCATCCAAGTCCGTAAAGTACTTCCGAACACCACTCAGAGAGTTCGGGTCGAGAACAACTTCTGAGACAATGTCGGCTGAGTCCCACACGAGCGACTGTGTGTTCGTGGAAAAATGACTTCCGTCTCCGGGTGCAGGGCCCCCGTAAACCTCCACCAGGTTCTCCCCGATAAAATTCCCGTCTGTGTCGACTCCCACGTAGTCTTCAAACTTGCTGCTGCTTGCACCCAGGGCGTGCATCAGCTCGTGGAGAGCTATGGCATAAAGGTCACGCCTGCCATTGGCCGTTGTGTCGATGGTTTTCAGGTGAAACCCTTTCCAGGAGTCGGAGCTCGTCGACCAATCCCAGTTGTCGGTCGAGATGTCGACATCGGGCTGCTTGTTGTCATCTTGAACACCGTAGTTGTTGGTTGGATCGACCCCGGGATTCGAGCCGGCATACCACGCTTTTGTCGTATTGAAGTAAATTTTCCCACCCCAGGTATTGAACTCCGACCCGTCGTGGCCGGCAGCATTCCGCCGGTCGGTACTGTCGGAGCCTCCCTTCGCATTTGAGGTCGATCCTGCATCAAACGCAAAAGCGCCGACATAAACAATGTATTCATTCGCGCTGACCGACGACCGGTTGCTCGTGTGAATGTTATTGCTGCTCCGGGAGTAGGTGTAGCCATCACCGTCACTCTCCGCGGTGCCTTCCAGCAGGTTCCCGTCGAGATCAAAAATCGAGCTGGCCGCGATATCCGAAACCGAAAAAGTTTCGTTGAGTGTCGGCAGGCTTTCCCAATCGTCGTTGGTGATGATGGTCGACAAAAACTCCGCGGCGGTACTCACCGCATCGCGCCGTGCCTGCCCTTCTGCCGAGAGGGGGTCAAACCAGTTCTCGTTGCTGGCATCGAGCGCATAGTCAACCACAATATCAATCGCGCCGGCTCCGCGGGCGACGATTAGCACAAGAGCGCTGGTTGCAAAAACGACGCTGAGCTTCATGAGACTCAAGGCAATCGCTGCCTGAACAAACCACTCCAGCGCAGCGATGCCGACTCATGCCCCTGGTACCAATGTAAATCAACCATGCACCCCGTGCAATCAACTATTTTCTGTGGGAGGTCCTGTCGACAGCACCTCCTAAAACAGTGGCTGGGAAAGCGGGAGATTGGGGTCGCACGTTTCAACGCGGCAGGTCAGCTGAAGAGAGCAAAAAACAGCAAACGCAGTCCAAGCAGCTGGCCGGCGTTGTTTTTAATGTGATTTTTCTGGGCAACGTGCAAAATCACTTGTCGCCCAGCTGGACTTTTTCCTTGCCAATGGCCCCCGTGGAAACGTAGGCATGAATGCCGTCGGCTGTTTGAACCACCGAGTAACTACCTGCGTCCTTGATCACGCGAATCCGCGTACCCTCGGCAAGCGTACCATCCGCCGGGCGGCCCTGCTGTGGCCCATCCGTGTAGTACGCAGTGCTGCTGGTGATCACGTCGGGGAAACTGGTTTCCGCCGCCGGTGCGTTACCCGGGGCTAATAGTTTGGGACCCTCGGTTGCCGTGATGGACTGGTCCTGAGGTTTGTCTTCCGGCTTGTCTTTGGTTGCCGGCGAAACACCGCTGGGCTTGCACCCAATTAAAAAACTGATTGCCAGTAACAACAGAACCAATCGCCAGTGCATGAGAGATCTCCAGTTTGAATTCCAGGCGAAATCCATTACCGCACCAGCAGCATAACGTAAACCGTTGGCCAACAACAACGGGAATCGCCGGGTCCAATTGGGGTAGACTGCCAGTCGCCGCAGGGGTCCACCAGCGTGACAAACCGTAAAACTCCGCGGCCTACCTGTGGCAGGTGCCCATCTCAATTTGTAGAAATTTTGTTTTCACCTCCCACCGTTGGTAAACTAAAGGTTGGAGTTCCCGCACAACTGGGAGGACAACAATGGCTACGAAGTTCATAGTGCACGCCATGTGCTCTTTGGCCTTGGTCATTACGACTGCGATTTCCGAGGCCCCGTCCCGGGCAAACGCGACTACCACCGGCGACGATGATCGCGAAACTGGCCCGGTAACGGTTACTGGCTACGCGATTGGTGCGCCTGGCCCAAATCGAAATCACCAGAAGTCTACAGGTCGCATGATTCGTTGCATCATGCCGGCACCACAAAAGCAGGGAAACTGGCACCATGTCTGATCTAATTAGCTGGTTGCGTTCTTGGGAACCACTCCTTCGGGACCGGGTAGCGGTGGTTACAGCGGTCGTGTTCGTGCTCTCACCTGCAGCCGGTGCTGCGCCACTGACGATTGACTCGGGCAGCCAAAGTTACTACGTCAACGGCAACGAGACGGTCGACGAGGTCCGCGTTGGCTATATCAACGACTTCAACCGGCTTCTCGTCCAGAACGGGTCAACACTCACTACTACCGAAAATAACCGGCTCTACGTTGGCTATGGGGCCACGTCGTCCAACAATTCTGTCAACGTCAACGGGACCGGATCCACAATCGATACCACGGGCGACTGGACATTTGTCGGTCTCTATGGCGCAGACAACACGCTCTCAACCAGCGATGGCGGTACGATCAACAGCCATGGCGGCCACGTTGGTTATTACCCGGATTCAACAGGAAACCGTGCGCTGATCGGCGGGTCGAACTCGAGTTGGAACCTGCTGGGCGAGCATCTCTACGTCGGCCGGGAGGGAGATAACAATGAGGTCTGGGTCACCGCTGGGGGCACGATCGCGATCACTGGCACCGGCAAGGGACTCCGGATCGGGGTCCTGCCCGATGCCAGCATCAATCGTGTCACGGTGACCGGCTCCGAGGCGCTGCTCGACGCAAACGAAGACATCTATGTCGGTCAAGCGGGTATGAACAGTTCGCTGACCGTCGCCGAAGGTGGTGCGGTCATGAATACCGACACATTTCTGGGATACCTGGCCGGTTCCAGCGGGACAGGGACGGTCACCGGGCCCGGTTCGGTGTGGAACAATTCGGGTTCCGTATACGTTGGCGGACACGGCTCGGGAGCCGGTGGCAACGGGACGTTGACCGTAAACGATAACGGCCTGGTCACCGTCGCGAATACGACCAGGTTATGGTCAACAGGGATTATCAATTTCAACGGCGGCAGCCTGACCACCGGTTCCTTCGACAACAGTGCCGCAGGTGCATTGAATTTTCATGATGGCACGTTAACGGTCAACGGTGCGGGCGGCACTTTCAATCCGGGCAACACCGATTTCACGATTGACGGTAACACGGCAACCGACCTGCCTGAATTGGTGATTGCCAATACGGTCAGTGCCGTGCTACCGAGTAGCTTGACCGTCGGCTCAGCCAACCAGGGACAACTTGCGGTCGAGTCAGGCGGCGTGGTATCCAGTGTTGATGGTCACATCGGTGCCAACGCCGGTTCAACGGGCCTGGCGACGGTCACCGGGCCTGGTTCCAAGTGGAATAACTCCGGTTGGCTGTATGTCGGTGGAGATAGTCAGGGATCCGGTGGCAACGGAACATTGAACCTTCACGATGACGGCCTGGCAACCGTTTCGGACACCGTCAAACTGCATTCCACGGGAATTATCAATCTGAATGGCGGCAGCCTGACCACCGGTTCATTCGACAACAGTGCGGCAGGTACATTGAACTTTTATGACGGCACGTTAACGATTAACGGTGCAGGCAACTCTTTTGTTCCAGGCACTTCTGATTTCACCATTGACGGCAATACAGCGACCGACCTGCCCGAATTAGTGCTTGACAACACGGTCAGCACCTGGGTGGGCCACCTTACCGTTGGATCGGAGAAAAAGGGAGCGCTCACTATCCAGGCAGGTACCTGGGTCGAAAACTACGCGGGTACGATTGGCAAGGAAGCCGGCTCAACGGGTGTGGCAACGGTAACCGGCACGGATTCCCGTTGGGAACTCTGGGGCGACCTATCTGTGGGCTACGAGGGTAACGGCACGCTGAAAATTGAAGCAGGCGGCGTGGTGTCCACAACCACGGAAACGCGGAGCAACACCTACATTGGTCGATATGCCGGCTCAACAGGCGTGGCAACGATAACCGGCGCGGGTTCGCAGTTGAACAACGCACTTACCCTGTATGTTGAAGACGGTGCACTGAATGTTGAGGCGGGAGGCTTGGTTTCTACTACTTATTGTGTCATCGGTTATTCTCCCGACCAAACGGGCGTGACGACGGTCACCGGCTCCGGTTCGCGGTTGACAGTCACCAGATCCAGTTCGGATCCGGTCGACTTGCTCAACCTGTATGTAGGTCACCATGGTAACGGGACACTAAACGTCAGAGATGGCGGCATAGTTTCTAACTCCCATAGCAGTGTTGTCAGTTATTACTCCTACTCAACAGGTGTGGTGACGGTCACTGACCCTGGTTCCGAGTGGAATCATTCAGGCGACCTGTACCTGAGCGTGGAGGGCAACGCTACCTTGAATATTGAAAACGGAGGATTGGTTACAGTAGGTGGAACAACGTGGATTGGCTATGGCTTCGGAACAGGCACGGTCAACTTGACGGGCGGAAGATTTGAATTTGGCCAGATGACCATGGACGACTTCAGCACGATCAATGCCACCGGTGGTGCGTTGGCCGGAAACGTTAATATCACTGGTGTTAACAATATCGCTTCGCTGACGGCACTACAGAACTCAATGGTCAACCTCGAAGACGTTGCCGCGGCTAACAGCGGTCTGCTGCATGGCAGCGCGACCCTGAAAAGTTCGCTTGCCAATCAGGCCAGCGGTGAGCTGCGCACAACGAGTAGTGATTGGGTTCGTTTCGAAGGTACTGGCAACATCAACGCCGGTGAAATAAACAACATGAGTGGCCAGGTCGAGTTTACTCAGGACCTGGCCAACCACTCGGACGGCGAAATCAATAATTTTGGTGGCGCCCTGCACGTCGGCGGTGCCGTCGATAACGCCAGCGGTGGATTCATTGGCGGCAGAGGCCAGTTCGTCGCCGACGGCGGCTGGAACAATTCGGGCGTGTTCGCACTCAGCGGCACCACCGATATCCTGGGGGATTTCAACAACGCCAGCGGCGGCCAGGTGGTCACCAGCGGTGGGGCAACCACCACCTTCTTCGACGATGTGACCAACAACAACGGGGCCGAAATCGCTACCGGCAACGGCAGCCACACCGTGATCTTCGGCGCCGCCACCGGCGATGGGGATTATACCGGACTCGGGGCGCTGCACCTGGAGGGTGATTTGCGTCCCGGCAACAGTCCGGCAGCAGTCCATTTTGGCGGTGACGTTGTGCTCGGAACCAATTCCGCAACCTTCTTGGAACTGGCCGGCACCGATGAACTTCAATACGACCAGCTACTGATCACAGGCCATATCGATGTCGGCGGCCAGTTGACGGTAGAACTTCTCGGCGGATTCGAACCCGCCACGGGCAACAGGTTCGACCTCCTGAAGTTCGGCAGCCTGTCGGGCAGTTTTTCAGAACTCCGTTTGCCGGGACTCTCGGGTGATTTGCTTTGGGATAGCTCCCAACTGCTTGTCGATGGTACGCTGTGTGTTGGGTCTTGCGTGGCGGGCTTAAGCGGCGATTACAACGACGATGGCATTGTCGACGCGGCTGATTACACCCGTTGGCGGGACAACCTGGGCAGCGATGCTGCTGTTCTGAACGGCAACGGTAGTGGTGCCCCCACGGTCGTCGCCGCCGACTACGATTTGTGGAAACTGCACTTCGGCGAAGTGCTAGCCGGCAGTTCCCAAACCGAACCTGTCCCCGAACCGGGTACCCTGGCGGTTACCTACCTGGGCCTGCTCGCACTTGCTTCGTGTCGATGGCGCCGATTTACCCATTGAGCGGATCCGAGTTCCAAAACGGGTAAAGGGCCGCCCACCGATCCTGGATTTACGATCGTTACCAGCAGCTTTGTGGATTGGGCCCCGGCAGAGATTGGTTACCCTTTACAATTGGGACGCTGGTGTGTTCTTGTAGCTAAGCTACCGGTCCAACAAGTCACAGCGCCCCACTGAAAGGGAAACAACCGTGATTGCCACCCTCGCACAATGCTTGCGCTACCCTGCCCTGGTTTCATGGCTGCCACTGTTGTTGTGCGTGGTGGCAACTGGCCTCGCCCATAGCCAGGAACCAACAGCTACCTTTACGGATACCACCGAAGACGTGGGACTTAAAATCTCCACCGATGCCGCCTGCTGGGCCGATTTAGATAATGATGGCTGGGTCGACCTCTGCGCGTCGGGAGGGGTCTGGAAAAACAACGACGGAAAAACGTTTACCCGCGTGGCCGATGTCGATACCTCGATTGCCGCCGATTTTGACAACGACGGTCTGGTCGACCTGTTTTCGTGGAATGCCCGCAAACTTTATCGCAACCAGGGAGAGATGAAGTTTGCCGAGTTCACCCTGCCCGAACTACCACCTTCGCGTTCGCGGGGCGCCTGCTGGGGAGATTTCGACGGAAACGGATTTGTCGATCTGTTTGTGGGGGGCTACGAAGACCTGGACGCGGGCATCGCCTGGCCCTTTCAAATCTTGATCAATGAACAAGGCAAATCGTTCAAGCTGCTCCAATCTCAAAGTTATACCCGGGCCCGCGGAATCACCGCCTGTGATTTCGATCAGGATGGGGACCTTGATGTCTATGTCTCGAACTACCGCCTGCAGCCCAACCTGCTGTGGCAGAACAGTGGCGATAAGGGGTTTATCGACGTGGCCAAAGAGTACGACGCCCAGGGAACGTCGCCCGGTTTCGGTGGCGGCCACACGGTTGGCTCCGCCTGGGGCGACTTCAACAGCGACGGCCTCTTCGACCTGTTCGTCGGTAACTTCGCCCACGTCGACGGCCGGGGTGACCAGCCGAAGTCGCGATTCCTGCAAAACCTGGGCCCCGACCACCAGTACCACTTCAAAGACCTGGGCCCCAGTGGAGTGCACTACCAGGAATCGTATGCAACTCCCAGTGCGGGCGATTACGACAATGACGGAAACCTGGATGTGTTCTTTACCACGGTCTACGCCGGCGCCTCCTTTGGCCGCCGGAACTACCCGGTCTTGTTCCGCAATAATGGCCAGTTCGAGGTGACCGATGTCACTGCCGAATCGGGGCTCGCCGATCTCCCGCCGACCTACCAATCGGCCTGGGCCGACTACAACAACGATGGGGCCTTGGACCTGGTCAGTGCCGGAAAACTGTTCCAGAACACGGGTAACGGAAATTCCTGGTTGAAAGTCTGCCTGCAGGGTGACGGCAACAAGGTCAATCGTGCGGCCGTCGGCGCCCAGGTCCGGATCAAGGTTGGCGATAATATTTATACCCGCCAGGTGGAATCGGGCACCGGTGAAGGGAATCAAAACGACCTGACACTTCACTTCGGCCTGGGAGACCACCAGGGTCCTGTCGACCTGGAGATTACCTGGCCAGACCAGCACCGCCAGGTCATCAATGGCGTGGCAACTGGCCGCACAGTGACCTACACCTACGACGCCGGCTAGCCTTACGACCGGCAACCTGGTGCGACCGGCAACGTAGAGTGACCTCCCACCGGTACTGCCCTGGCGCGGTCGCCGGTTGCATCCCCACCACGCTGCTGGCCTGGCCATCTGTCGCGGCGCCGCGGCCCTGATTCGGAAAAACTTTCGCGCGCCTGGGGTCAAGGTTCTAGAAGCCAGACTCTTCTGGGGCAATCTTCCTGGAAAGTGGGTCCCCTCAAACACTCGCTCTGCTGAAAACCGGGGACCGAGGGGAGCTGATTCTCGTTGGTTTGCCCAAACGGCCCGACGAGGCTGGCGACTTTGGCCATTACGATGCTGCCAAACAGTCGCCACTTCCCCAGGAAGTGGGGGATTTTTGACAACTCCTCAACGGCGACCTACTCTTGTCGACGCCAATTTTGGCAACCGCTTCCTGCAAAACGATCTCCCTGCAATGTGGGTTAGCGACTCCACGCATCCTCACCAAGAAAAGGAACACAGGTTGGAGACTTCCCAAAAATCAACATGGATGGCCTACGGCGCGATGCTCCTGGCGATGATAATCGTCTCCGGAAATTTTGTTTTCGGAAATCACGCCATGCAGGATCTTCCAGCCCTGCCCCTGTCGTTCTGGCGAACCGTGATTGCCACGCTGTGCCTGTTGCCTCTGGCACTCATAAGTCGAAAAAATATCGCCGCGTTTTTTTTCGAGAACAAGCTCAAGGCCATCACCCTGGTACTGACGGGAGTCGTCCTTCCGCCATGGTTCATCTACCTGGCCTTAAATTCCAGCAAACTGGTCGATCTGAGTGTTGGCTACACGTCGATTCCACTCATGACGGTCCTGTTATCGGTCATTTTTCTCAGTGAGCGGATTTCGATCGTGCAATACTTGGGGCTCGTCTTTGCCCTGTTTGGATCGCTGGTCTTTGCATTCCACGGCGACTTGGAGAACGTGACGAACTTTGATCCGCATATTGAATTCTTATGGATTATTGTCTGCGCCTTTTCCCGCAGCGTTTACCTGGTGCTGCTGAAACTCTGGAATGTACATCCCTCACCAGGGGAGGGGTTGTTCTTGCTTCTTCTATTGGGAACCCTCGTGTTACTACCAGGATTCATCCACCACGCAACCACGCAGATGAGTCCGCTGGAATATTCGCCACAGCTTTGGGGATCGATTCTCTTTATCGGGATTGGCATGGGCGCCGTGTACCTCTACCTCATTGGACTGGGAACCAGTTGCCTGGGTGCTACCAAGGTATCTCTGTTTACTTTCATCGTCCCGGTACTGGTCGCGGTGGAGTCGATCCTGTTTCTCGACGCAACATTGCATCTCTACCAGGCTGTGGGGGGCGTGCTGGTACTCGCCGGTGTATTTTGTGTTGCCTACTTCCGCAGCCCACCTCGCGCAACGCCGGCAACTTCCGCTTAGAATCGACCGGCTCCTCTAGTTTCTATCGCGCCTGCCGCCTGATGTGGAAGGACCGGGGGCTTGCTAACCGTTTCACCTTTGCAAGTCCCCCATTTTTCGTATCGGGGAGTCCCCGGAACGCGCCCCCAAAAAACGACCAACACCCACAAAGAGCCGCTTGCGGCAACCGACGAAACGCAACCAGGTCTCGCTCACGCTGCGTACGCTCAAGGATTTTTTTCCGCCCTTGAACCTATGCCAGAAAATAAAAAGGTCGTGCCCTCTGGACTTCCAACTCCTTTTGCTCCCGTGGCGAAATAATTGCATTGAAAGTCACGGCTGCACATAATGAACCTTAGGGGCTCGTTCAATCCACCGAGGTGGCCAAAGCGTGCAACGCGAACCATCAAACATGTCATGCCTGCGGACTCTCTGCTTATCGCTGGCGGTCTTGCTGACGGCAGGCACCGCAACAGGCGAGGGCTGGGAATACCAGAATATGGCCTGGGTCCCTGGTCCGAACAGCACCTCGATCCGCTCGCCACTTGATTCTCCCCACCCAACCTCCCTCACCTGGAGCATTGTACCGGAGGGCGTGGCCACGGCCGGAAATGCAAACCGGCTGACGGACGACTTTTTGGACATGGGCGTGACCGGCCTGACGACGGCTGCTCAATACAAGGCGGTGCTGGCCAGTGCCATGGACCAGTGGGCAAGTGTCGCCGATATCACGAACCTTGGCTATGTGACCGAGACGGGCGCTGTCGAGATCGGCGGAGTGGCGCATTACACCGACCGTGGACCTGCCTCGGGGGTGGGACATATCCGGTTTATGGCCTTCGACCAGGAAGCGCTCAACGGTGCTACCGCTTACGCCCAGGCAACCTATATTCCTGAGCCGGACAGCAACGTCGATAAAGCCGCCAATCACTCCAAGGCAGGCGATGTTCGTTTTCGCTCCGATGCCAACCTGTGGGATGACCCCCTCGGCGAGACCTATTTTCACAACATCGCCATGCACGAAGTAGGACACATTCTGGGATTTGGCCACAACTGGACCTCTGGCTCGGTGATGGGCAGTCCCTATACCGAGTCGAACCTGGGTGTGGTAGATATCGCGGGTGCCGTTGCCATTTACGGGCCGCCCCCGGTGGACATGCTGACGGGCGATTACAACGGTGACGATGTGGTCGATGCAGCCGACTATACGACGTGGCGTGATAACACCGGTGCACCTGCTGGAACACTGCCCAACGATGCGGTTGGCGGCAGGATCGGTAACTCCCATTACACCCAGTGGCAGAACAACTTTGGCAACTCTGCCACCGGCAGCGGTGCGGCCGTTCCCGAGCCGACCGCCACAATTCTTGCCCTGCTCGCGGTGGCCCCCGTCTTCGCGCGGCGCCACTGATCACGTGGTAACTTCGCAACGGTTCGGAAGCAGAGGTTGTCCCGGAACCCTCGGCCCTGGTGCTCGCCATCATCGGGCTGGCAGGCCTCTTGGTCAGCCTCAAGGAAGCCAGCCGGAAACCTCAGGCTCTGGCATTCACTTGCCAATGGCTCCCGTCGCTAAACCCGCGATGTTCATTTGCATTTTGGTGACGGAAGCCATCAACTCCTCTGGTGTGGTCGCTTTGTCCATTTCGTCCAACCCTTCGTTCACTTGTTTCAAGACGTCCAGATACTGCTTCCTGCTTTCGGTGTTGTCGAGCGTCGCGAGCTGTTTGACCATTTGCTCTTTGGCGGTAGCGACGTGGGCATCCCATTCTGCAGCCATACGGCTGGGTACCCACTTCCCCTCGACACGCGTAAGATGCGTTTCTTCAGGATCTTCCCCCGGCCTCGTTATCTCGACAACCGCTTCGTCTCCGTCTTGTGACTTGGCGGTGACCTTGGTCTTCTTCAGTTGATCGAACGGACTTATCGCACTCCCCTCAACCTGCGCGGAAGAGAGTTTTAATATGGTGCTGACCGGTCCGCGAAAGAACGCACCCACATCCAAGGTCTTCAGCTTTGATGTACTTGAAATGTCGCTGTTGGCAATGGTCTGCAGAATAGACAACCCCGTCTGTGCGGCCTCGTTTTTCTTGTCGTCATCCTTGGCCAAGAACGCAAGCTGTGGCAACTTTTCAATTAACCCCTGCTGTTTCTTGACGACTTTCACGAGATTTTCCAAAACGGCAAATGATTGGTCATAGACCTGGGGGTCGACCTTGTCACCGAACTGGGCTTCCCCCGATCTATGATCCAGGGCCTATGAGAAAATCTAGGTCTAGGGATCCGCTGGCTTGCCGTAGCGGAGAAGATTGCTGAGG
>Ga0310123_10001849_pt1 | contig 17275 bp, 12 predicted proteins | sample CB6_AW_1057_MG_FD_203505 | JGI IMG/M metagenome (GOLD analysis project Ga0310123, IMG submission 203505) | Marine microbial communities from Western Arctic Ocean, Canada - CB6_AW_1057 | ecosystem: Environmental > Aquatic > Marine > Oceanic | place: Canada: Western Arctic Ocean | collected... | reverse complement strand
CGGTCGTTTCGCAGGCAAGGTGTGCTGGGCGCATGACCACGTCAATGCCTCGGGAACGGCCGATTTCAGCTAGGCGCAACCCATCGGTACTCAACACCACACGATCAACCCACCGAGAACCGACGGCTTGGTCGATTGTCCAGTCAAGCATCGGCCGGCCAGCGACCAGCAGTTCGTTCTTATTGGGCAGCCCGAGACTGCCTCTACGGGCAATAATGACACAGAGAGTGTTCATGGCATGCTCCAGGGGCAGGAAGGCTTCGACGGTGCGATTATGGCCGGTGCCATTCGTTGCAGGGCTGGCATAGGGCCAACTCTGCGTATTGGGCTCTGTCATGTGCATCGACGACCGTGTCGACCCGGCTCCAAATCTCTTGGAGCCGATGGGCCTGCACTTCGCCGAGAGGAGCACGTCCTAGCCAGTCCTGATCACAAAGGGCAACAGTGCCGTCCGATAGGATGCTCATGCGTCGGCCCAGCTGTCGACACGGAATTCGCCGTGGGGGGGACATGGGTACGGGGCTTTGCGGCGGCATCAGACCACAGCCGCAGCGTGCCGGCTCGATCACGGCATGACCGGCAATCCGCATCCACCGCTCGAAGAAAGACTCTAGATCGGTGAGTGTCTGTTTGGTCTTGATCAATCGCGGAAGAATCCATGGCAGAGGCTTTTTTCGCTCTAATTTCTGCTGGAACAACCACTGCAGGTTGTGCATGACTCGGGGAAACCCGTCAGTGCCCATGACCCGGTGGTAGGTTTCGCAGCTGTCGGCATTGAATCGTACCGTTATGAGGTCGATCGGTAGGGAAAGCAATGACTCTAGTTCATCATGATCGCACAGTAGGTCTGTCTCTAGGCCGATTCCGAGCAATTGGGCATCGTGAGCGGCGGCAACAACCTGGGCGAGCTGTGGATGCAGCAAGGCATCACCAAGCCCGCCCAGCAGCAGCGCAGTGTCAGGCTCCAGCTGCGCGAAAATGCGGCGGGCCAGATCAAGTTCAAGATCCGGTCGCGGCAGTTCTACGTAGTGTTGTGGCGTGATAGGCCCGGTGACGGCCCGTTGTGGTGTCAGCTCCAGAGTCACCTGTTGCGGTAGGCGTTTGGATCGATGCGGCCCGAGCTTGTGAGCTTCGACCGTGTCCGTGATCCGAACCGCATCGGCGTTACGGATGTCGATCTTCGCCGCAATTGCCTGAATCATATCGATAGTGCGTGGCGTGTCATATACAAAACGGTGGTTGCAATCGCGCACCGATGCGGGGATGGGATGGTTGACTTCACGACTGATCGGATCGAGGCCCGGTTTGTGTGGGTTATAGCCCAAAACTTGGCCGATGGACGAGCCGGTTTCGGCCAGTTGGCGCAGTACGGTTCCACTCATGGCGATGCCACTGAGCCCCGGTGGCGCCTGGGTGAATACCAGTTTCATTGCTTCGGGGTGCTCTAGGTGGAGTGCCAGCTGTGCTTGGGCTAGGCCCGAATCGAACAAGCACCAGTCGCCACGGACCAACAGCACCGAGTCGTGTTTGCCAATGCGGTGCGCATCCAAGGCCGTGATTAGCGGAGTGGCCGGCAGTAGTTCGTCATAGACAGTTGTCGAGCCAAGCCCACCACGCCATGCTGTCAGGGCCCATTTGCGAGCGGCGATCCACTTGGCACTTTGTTCGTCGATAAGTCCCTCAGGGTCTTCATGGGCGTCAATGGGTTTATCCAGTTTGGCAGCGTCTATCAGGGCCATTGGATTCTGGCCTCGCGGATGGACCAATACGATTTTGGCAACCAGCGGGACTGCTGCAGCCCGGCGGACGGTCTGATCAAGCACCGTGGTTCCGGCCAGCTGCTCCTGCACTCTTGCGGGCAGGCCTAGTCGGGATTGCTGTAGGTTGATCGGGATCAAGCAAAGGGCGGTCATTGGCAGGCCCTGAATGCTCCATTGCTTCAGGAGTAAACGTTCAAGCCGCCCACTCGCTGGATGGAGCTTTTTTTAACATAGTTTGTTGTTTCGATTGGCGGCCTAGTGTCTTGTCCACTCGCATTGTGGCGGCACTGAAGATGTCAATTGCTTCGTCGCAGGCTTGAAGGATCCATTCAAGATTCTCCGTGTCCCGCTCGATTTGTCGGCGTTGTCGTTCGTATGCGTCAACGTCCAGATGACCGATGGCTCGATCAGTACGCTGACGGTTGAAAGTTCCTACTGTGTTTAGAGCGGTCACCAGTTTGAAGGCAATCTGTAGATCTCCCTCGATGCGGCTCTGCCTCTTGCGTAGCTGTTCGAACAGTTTGTTCATGCGTGCCGGGTCGCATTGGCGTTTCCGCATCTGGCGAAGTATTGGGAGGGTCTGCTTGGTGACGCAGCGCAGCTGGCGAATTTGGCTGCATCGGTCTTTGAGGAGCTGCTGTAAGCCCAGTAACCTGTGGAAGTCCAGTCCGTCTACGGGGCGAGGCATTTGGGGTGCGGCGCGGACAGCGTAACGCTGCAAGGCGTCGGCTAGAGACATCTGTGTGGTGTGGTCTTTCGGTATTCCGCCTTCGGTGCAGTCGATCAACTGTTCGTCAGCGGTCGCGAAGTCGCGTTCGAACTGTTTGAGGTACGTCATCATCTGCTCGTCGGTAAGAATAGGTTGGCCGTGGATATCTTGCACTTGGCGTAGATGGCCGCTCATGCGGACAATCCGCTGCCATTCCATCATTTCCAACGTGTTGAACTGGTTCAATTCACAGGCCCAGACTTGATGTACCGCAGTACCCGGAACGTAGTAGAGTCCCTCAGAAAATCCCAAATCTTGGCCCAGCAGCAGGATCGGATTACAGCCAAGGTGTTGGGCAAGGTAGAACGACAGGTGCGCAACGGTTGCACCTGACTTAAGCGGTAGGATGGGGCGGGCGAGGCTTCCAAGCAGGTCGTCATTAAATTGATTGCGGATGATGCGCACCGGTCCGGGGAAGTTCTCGAGAATGGTTGGATGCGCCTTGGGCTCAGCTACCAGCGTGACATCTGGTAGTGGCGGCAGATTCTCATAGAAGCGAGAACAGATCGGCGAATAATCTAAGGCCGTGACGAAATCAGGTCGAATCCCCCGATCTAACAGCGGCTTGAGTGCCGTCTGGGCCGCAATGACCACGACGTTGCGGCGATGGGAGGTCTCTCTTAGTAAATCTACATTCTTGACGAGGCTCGGCCCAGCAGCCACGCACACGGCCGTTGTGTCTTTAGCGGCCATGTGCAGGGCATCGGTCGTGGCACCGGCCGAGTAGACATCAAGGTTGCAGGCCAGATTGCGACAGGTACGGGCAGAGTTGACTAGTGCCGTGGCGACAGTCGTACGACAGAATGCCAGTACCTGCTTGATCAGGCCTGCGAATTGGTCAAGCGATTGCCGGTGCAGTTGCCTGCTGACCGGCAAGCTAACCAGCTGCGTGCCCTGCGTCACGATCGCAGCGTATTTTTCGATTCGGTTGACCAGGGCCGCACGGTCTGTGGCGGCGTCAGCGAAGACTATTTTGTTGCGATTGATCCAGCTGCTGTGGTTGATATGTTCCATCGCCGCTCGCAGCACATCGAGATCGGGTTCGTAGATGACCAGCAAGCCCCATCCCTTCATACCTGCAGCGATCGTAGCGGCATGGTATCCCAGACCGAAGCCTAACAGCACTACGCATGCTTGGTGAGTGTGATCGATTTGTTCGACGAGCTTGCTTGCCTCGGCTTGTGGGTCATATCGGCTTGAGAGCGTGACACTGCGACCGTTGCGCTGTAGCGTGGCAGTCAGCATGCCGGAGCGTGCGTGCGACCAGCTCAGTTTGGCAGATTGGACAGAGATCAACCGGTCTGCGAATTCACTGTCGTGGCGACGGATCGCGCGCAGATTGGCATCGAAGATGGAGGAAGGTGATGCCGCCATACCGGGAACAGGTGATATCGGAACTTCGGGGTGATCCACTTTAAATCACGGATGGCGGCGACAGGATTGCATGTGGTGGGAACCAGAATCTTTGGTGTCAATGATTTAGAGCAGGTATGACGGGCAACTGGGCGATTAAACCTCTGTTTTTGGAACAGCCATATCCGCTTGCCCTCCCAGCTATTCTCTGGGGCCATTGTGGCCTTGCTGGGCCAACAGCAGGTTAAGTGGTGGACCGGGCACTTCCAACCGGGGCGATGATACTCACAGACGTCATTCTGTTTGTGCTTGCGGGTACCGGTCACCACCGATCGGGCACGGGTGGGCGCACACTGTCACGCTTTTGGTGGAGGCAACAGTACCTCTGGATTTTGCCACGATTGACGCGCGGCTGGTTGAGCATCTCCGGCAGGCCGGTTCAGAGGACATCCGTGGCTGGAAGGGCCAGATTAGGCCGTTGCGGGACTTTGGGCCCGTAGCCGTTTTGTTGCCGGACAGTCTGTTCGGCTAGTTGGTTGATATCTGGCCCAAGGGCCCGTAGGGCCCTTGGGAAAGTACAGGAGATCTGCTGGCCCCACGCCTCCAACGACAAAATGTGGGGATGGCCAATCTACAAGCGACAGGTGTGGGGAGTCTGGGCGACGGGGTTGCCCCACGATTGGATGATTCTCACCCGTTACGATGGTGTCGTGGTCAGCCCACCAACACCAATGCTGGGAACGGTACTCGCCCTTGGTCGCAGCGGCGTGGTGGCGTTGGTGTGGGGCGCCGTTGCCTGGGGGCAAGTTGCCGAGCAGTATGACTTGCGGCCGCACTGGGTAGCGGGGCAAAGTGCGGTATATGAGTTTTGGACACGTCGTGATCAGACGGTAACCATTAGTGCTCCTGGAGTGCAGTCCCGCGATTTGGCAACTGTTCTCGAGACAACCGGCGAACTGACGTGGACGGTTAACACGGCACGCCTCGACGGTTCGTACGCCTGCACAATGTTGTTTGATTGGATCGTGATTAACATCACATCGCCAGACGGAACTATTCAGAGTAACGATTCACGTAAGCCTCAGGGCGACATTGATCGGTTTCAGGACCTCCTCAAGGCGATTTCCGGTGTGCCCCTAAAAGTTGAAGTAGCGGTGGATGGCTCCATCACTCACCTGTCAGGTACGGACAAGATGCGCCAGGTGATGGAATTTCCCGAGGATTTACCGGAGGACCTCGATTGGATCGAATCGGCCACCGATTTGGCAACGTTGCCAGGTGTCCCGGGCGCTCTGGGTATTGGCCGGGGTTGGAAGAATACTTTTCGTTGGACACATGACAATTTGGACGTGCCCGATCTAGAGGTGCACACGGAACAGCATCACAATCTCATTCTGACCAGCGTGGAGCAAATCGAAGGAATCCCGGTAGCCACGGTGGATGGCAGTGGGACGGTCAAGTTGGACGTGGACCGCTCGAAACTACCGTCCAACATACCGCCGCTGACGATACGTTTGGTCGAGGGCCAGGTGGTCACGCAAGTGTTATTCGACATGGATCGTCACGAAGCGATTGGTCGGAACACGATGCAGAATGAGGTAATAGAGGCAACGATACGCTTGGGCCCAGGCCCGATTCAGCGTATGATCAAAACTCAGATTCAGAGTCAGATACTGCGTATCGCAGAAAATTGATTGGGGTGATTGACTTACTTGTCGGGCAAAAAATAGCAGGCGAGATATCTGAACCGAACCCTTACGGACGTGGGTGAAATTTAGTCACGACGTCTTTTAACCGACTGCGATCAATGTGCGTATAAATCTGAGTTGTCTGAATACTGGAGTGCCCCAGCAACTCCTGGACCACCCGTAGGTCCGCTCCACCGGCCAGGAGATGAGTCGCAAAACAATGGCGCAGCGTGTGCGGGTGAACGTCGCGAAGTCCCACACGATCGGCATGTCGCTTGACGATTTGCCAGACTACGACTCGTGTGATCCGCTGGCCGGTTCGCGATACAAAGACCCATTGCCCCTGGCCATGAACACCCATTAGCCGGGGACGTATCCGGTCAATGTAGCGACGCAGAGCGCCTAGCGCGGGCGCCCCGACTGGGACAATTCGTTCCTTCGATCCCTTGCCCATGACCCGAGCAACACCCAGGTCGAAGTGCAACATGTGCATTTGGAGATCAGCCAATTCGGTAGCCCGTAGACCTGCTGCGTAGAGCATCTCCAGGATCGCAATGTCGCGCAGGTATAGCGCATCCTGGGGCTGCGGTGCTGTCAGTAGCTTTTCGATCTGTTCACGGCCGAGCACGGTGGGAAGCTTTTTCCATACAGCGGGCTGGGTCAGCAGGCTCGCCGGGTTTTCTGCGATGTTCCCGATGGATTCAAGAAAGCGGCCGAATACGCGGATTGTTGCTACATGTCGGGCGATCGAAGAGGTTTCCAAACCACGCTCGGCGAGCCACCGCAGGTGTTCAGCGATGCCTTGGAGGTCGAGCTGTGCCCACGAGCCAAGCTTGTGTTCATGCATCCAGGCACTTAGGTCGTAGAGGTCCGATCCGTACGCCGAGAGTGTTGCTGGAGCAAAACCGCATTCGACACGGCAATAGGTTAGAAACTGCCGCAGCCCGAGCTCCAAGCCGCCGGCTGAGCCCCGGACTCGAGCAGCGGTTCGGGGGGGTATTGCGGTGGTGGCTCGGGGTCGATTCATGGCGGGGCGAATCTGCGGCGCTTGGCAAGGACCAAGCTACGGCGGGCACATGGTTGCCGCAGCATGATGCAGCAGACTCATGCAAAGCTGGGATGTTCTCGGAAGTTAGCCGGAGGGGCTCCGAGCAAGAAACTATCGGCACAAATCTAGGATTCCCGTGAACAATTTGACGACATGACAATGCTTCTTCGAGCGAAGCTCAGGCCACAGAGTTGGCGCTCTTTACCCGTCGGCGCTACAATAGCATTCGCAGGCGACGTAGCTCAGTTGGTAGAGCAAGGGATTCATAAGCCCTGGGTCACTGGTTCGAGTCCAGTCGTCGCCATTTGCAAGTCTCCAAGCTCTTTTGTGCAGAAATGTGATGGGGGAAGTGCTTGGCCAGCGAATACCGCTGGTTCGGCAAAACCTTGCCGAACCGCTTTCTGTAGCGGACAGTAAGACCATCAATCTGACCTTACCCGGCGCCGTGGATTTGCGGAAGAATATTCCTGTACTGTAGGTCGGCCACTTATTAGAAGATTGCGGAGGCCCCGCCCCGTTTTATTAGGGACTCTCAGGCTGGGATCTTTGGCGGTGCATTAATCACTACGGATGCACCGACCCCATTTCTCCCGGGCGTGGCTTTGCCGGTGGGAAGCATTCATTCTCGGACATTCCAAGTTCAGAAGTTGACCGAAGTGGAGGAGGATCTGTCAAGTGGGCGCATGGGATGCCCGCGCATGATCTATTGCCGACATTTCTCCGATCGCAACCAACCGCAGACGGGTCGTTGCGACCAGTGGTGTCGCCCGGTTGCCGTGATACCAGATCGGTGCAACGCGCAAACTTGTAGCAAGGGATTTATATTACAGCGGGAATCGGGTGTGCGTTGGATCAGTTGCTTTGATTTTTGGATTGGATGTCTTTGTCCTAAGACGCAAGCGTACTTACCTCGATCTGCGCCCCAATTCTTTGTCTTGCTCTACTTGAGGTGTTGTTTGGTGCTGACCACGGCTTTGAAGTAAATCAAAGCCCCCCCCAGAAAGGGGGGGCTTTGATTCAGATGCGGAGAGGGCGGGATTCGAACCCGCGGTACCGGGGTAACCCAGTACGACGGTTTAGCAAACCGTTGCCTTCAGCCGCTCGGCCACCTCTCCGAACACAGCTTGGGTGAATTCTATACAGGACCGTTGGACGACTCAAATTCGTGTTTTTGCAGTGGATTTCTAGTCTTGCCGGCCTTGTCTTGGAAACAAAGCAATTCAGGTTGAAGATGCCGTTGGACTGCAGATTGGTATAGACAGGCAGGTATACGTATTGAATCACTGGATTAGATCAAGGCATATCAGGAAGTAAAGGGTCGCCTGTGCAGTGCACCAGCGGATTCAATGCTGAGGCGCATCGGTCCCGGAGCTAATTCGATGGGAGTGATCGGCTTGCCGGATAGAGGACTCTGATGCCAGGCTCGGCGCTTCTGATCTAAGGGGCAGTACGTCATTTGGGGGGCGAGCCCTGCGAGACGATAACTTTACCCGATCTGATGGCAGGCCTATTATAATTTGGGTGTGGGTGAGCGGACGGCCACAATGGCAATGAAAATACACTTGATTTGTGCATATGTTCTTGTTTTTGCCAGTAGCGATCTGCTGCATGCCCAGGGTGCGGGAACTCGTTTGTCCCAATCGGACACCGAGAGCGCCAGGCTCAGCGAAGATCAGATCGTGCCCCATGTTTTGAACCGTGCCGCTTTTGGTGCGCAGCCGGGCCAGGCAGAGGCTGTCAAGCAGATTGGCTGGCGAGAGTGGATTCGCCAACAATTGCAACCGGCCAAAATCGATGACACCCAAGTTGAAAGTTATGTAGTTCAGCGCTGGCCTACTTTGGGCATGACCCTGGATCAACTGCTGCAGCAGGACTACATGAAGATGGAGCAAGTTCGAAAGCACTTGCCGCCGTCGGTGATATATCGAGCGGTGCACTCCGATCGCCAGTTACAGGAAGTCATTGTTACCTTTTGGCGCAACCACTTTAGTGTCGATCAGAACAAAGATTCCGTTGGGTTTTATACAGGTGATTATGAGAAAATGTTGCGACGGTATGCGTTTGGACAATTTGATCGACTTCTACTGGCCACGGCACAACATCCGGCCATGCTGACGTTTCTCGATAATGATGTTAGCCAGAAGCCCCTGACTGATTCGCAACAACGGTTGATCGAGCGATATGAGTCCCGCGATCGTAAGCCACGATCCGTGCGGGCATTGGCCCGACATCGCGGCCTCAATGAGAACTATGCTCGCGAGTTGATGGAGTTGCACACGCTGGGCGTCGACAATTACTACACACAGCAGGATGTTATTGGACTTGCTCGGGCATTGACGGGCTGGACCGTCGGCCGGGGAGATGGCACGCCTTTTGGCCAGGCTGGAGATAAGTTCGGATTTTATTTCCATCAGGATGTGCACGACCGCAATGCGAAGGTCGTGGTCGGCAAACGTTTATCAGCCGGCAAGGGCGTAGAGGAAGGCATCCGGATTGTGCGCCAACTGGCAGCTCATCCCGGGACGGCGCGGTTCATTTCCTACAAACTGTGTCGATACCTGGTATGCGACGAGCCCAGCCCCAAACTGGTTCGTCGAGTGGCCCGGGTCTTCCGCCGCACCAAGGGGGATCTTCCCAAGGTCTATGAAGCGATTCTGTTGAGCGATGACTTTCTTCAACCGCAACACTACCGGGTCAAGTTCAAAACCCCATTCGAATTTGTTGTTTCGGCATTGCGCGCGACTGGCGCCGAGATTACAGACTACGAGGCCATTCTCCACTCATTGCGTTTAATGGGATACGACATCTACGGCTGCATGGATCCAACGGGGTATTATGATCAGGCCGAGGCATGGCTAGACCCGGGCGTGCTCGTGTATCGGTGGGATTTTGCCGTGCGTCTGGGCGAGGGAATGATCCGGGGAGTACAGATACCCGATACGTTCATGGACCCGTTGAACAATTTACCGCCGGAACGATTACAGGCGGTTCTGCTTGACTGGCTCCTACCTGGAGGGGTTAGCACGCAGACCCACTCGTTATTGGGGCGAGAGTTGGCAAAGGCATACAGCGAGCGCCAGGCGGTAGGTTTGGTGGTGGGATCACCAGTGTTTCAGCAACAATGACTACTCTTGGGAGCTGATCAAATGGCGACGACACGAAGACAATTCATGAAGAGTTCGAGCGCCATGCTGGGGGCCGCGGGGCTGGGTACGATGCCCACGCAGCTGCTTTATGGGGATTCGGGGTCCACGCCGCCACCATGCACGCTAGTCGCCTTGTACCTGCGCGGCGGTGCGGATCCATTGAACATCATTGTCCCCTATCGCGAGAAGCGCTACTATGACGTTAGGCCCACAATCGCAATCCCGCCTGAGCGTCGTGGCGATACTGCCGGCGTGATTCGGCTAAGCAACGATAAGCGGTTCGGGTTTCATCCCGCGCTGAGAGAGCTGGCTGTGATGTATGAATCCGGTCTGGTGGCACCGATCGTCAATGTCGGCTCGACTCATCCGACACGCAGCCATTTCGATGCCCAGGACTTTATGGAACGTGCAGCGCCGGGGATTAAGACCATCAACGAGGGCTGGCTCAATCGGTACTTGGGCGTGACGCGGACCGATGGCGACAGTGAACTGCGGGCCATTTCACTGCAAGCAGTATTGCCTCGGTCACTGCGCGGACAGTATCCCGTGCTAGCGGTTCCCGAGGAAGGCGCCAACCATGCGATGGGTGTGTTTGGAACGTTATACGGGTGTGATTCAGAGAAAGAAGCGATTTCTCAGATGCAAGAGCCGCCCGGATCCGGCGGGGGGAGCCCCTCGGATCCTGAAGCTGCAACTCGACAAAAAATCGTCGAGGCTGGCGCCCACAGCATCCGCAAGTTGCGCCGCCTGAATTCGATCATTCACCAGGGAAGCAGCTCCGTCGTATACCCCAAATCGCGATTGGCCAGCCAGCTGCGTGGTGTGGCGAGACTGATTCAGGCTAATGAGAGGCTGGAAATCGCTGCGATCGACTATAACGGGTGGGACCATCATGCTTATCAGGGCGGGTCCATGGGTACGATGGCCGAAATGCTCAGAAATCTTTCCGGCTCGATCAAAGCATTCTTTGATGACCTGGGCCCACGCAGGGACCGAGTGGTAGTTTTGGCGATGACCGAGTTTGGCCGTACGGTGAAAGAAAACGGCACCAATGGATCAGATCATGGACACGGAGGATTTTTGCTAGCGATCGGCGGCCCTGTGGTTGGGGGCAAGGTATACGGCAAATGGACGGGCCTTGATCGTGCGGTGCTTAATGAAGGGCGCGACATGCCGGTGTACACGGATTTTCGCAGTGCATTTGCGGAGACACTGTCCGGACTGTTTGGTTTCCGTGCAGATCAGAACGAGTTCTTTCCCGAGTTTAAATCAGAAGCCAAGTCGCTTGGGTTCATCCGCCAGATGGGAAGTGCCTAGGGCGTGGGCCTTCATTGGTTAAAGGCGGCATCTTTTGATGCCTGTGGATTGGGACGCACGTCTTTATCACGTGTTCGTTGCGTTTGGGGCCAAGCCGTGCATAATATTCGACCATGAAGATTGCGGTTGCATGCGATCATGGTGGATTTCCACTGAAGCAGTTGTTGATCGAAGTCATTCGAGCGGCTGGCCACGAAGTGGTTGATCTGGGGGCCCACGCATTTGATACGGATGACGATTATCCCGATTTTGCCCGCTATGTGGGCCAGGCGATTCAGCATGGCCAGGCACGCCGCGGAGTTCTGCTCTGTGGGTCAGGGGTTGGAGCATCCATTGCAGCTAACAAGCTTAAGCACGTCCGGGCTGCGGTATGTCACGACGGGTACTCAGCGCGTCAAGGAGTCGAGCACGACGATATGAATGTGCTGTGCCTTGGTGCCCGGATCGTGGGGATCGAACTGGCTAAGGAGCTGGTCACGGTGTTTGTGGGTGCCGAGTTTAACGGTGCAGCGCGACACCATCGCCGCTTGGAAAAAGTTCACGGCATGGAGGCCGGTGGCTAAGCTGTGGGAGCAAAGAGCCGTTAGAGATCATTCTGATTAATTATTTTGGAACCCGGATCGCCAACTGGTGCACGGGGCTTTTTATTTTGGCGACTTCTTGCGGGTCTCGATTGCTATTAGTGATTCCTGCAATTCAACCATGGCCAGCAAGCCCATTGCGGTGGGATCAATGGCCAGCCGATTGTCCCATAAGGACAGCCGGACCCCCCCGAGTGCCCTCTTCTTGTTTGGTACAGCGAAGCAGTTGGTTCGGTCCATCATCAGCTGGGCGATAAATCGGGCGCCGAGGTTGGCCGCCAGAATCCAACCGTTGATGTCTTGATCTTGAGTGATGTGACTACTGCCCAGTGCTGCTGCAAGAAAAGCCAGAAGGGATGTGGATCTCCAATCGGGCTGCGGTGGGCTACCTCTGGCAGCGCGGTGCAGCTCAAAGCCACCCAAGACGTCGTCAGGGCCGAGCAGTGGCGACTCAATGACTTGCTGTTCATTCAAGATTTTGACCAGGTCTGCGATGTGTCTACTTCTTGCCCGATGCGCCTGATCTGCGGAGGGATCGTCATCGCCTCGGGGCGACTTAGAGAGGTGTCGGTGGGCAAGAGTAAACCAGTACAGACTCATCGCCCTTGGCCCTTCTTGGCTGATGGTGGCAAGGGCCGTTTGGCTCGCCTGTGCCATTTCGGGCACCCGTGTCTGTTCGTATGCCGCGGCCAGCGCAGCGGCCATCAGCGCGGCGGTTGCCTGATTTACAGAAACATCTTTTGGCTCGCGGGAGGAGTCAACCCCATTCGTGGGGTTGTGCAGCGACAAGAGCAATTGGCCTAGCTCATTTCGCAGCGGTGTAGCTGGTTGCGGAGTACTAGAGTCCGTCAGCGTCAGAAGTACCAACGCTGCTGCCGCTGGTCCTGCGGCCCCATCGGGCTTCAGGGCGTCACGACCGATGGCTTGGGCAACCTTCTGGGCTGTTTTGGGCGCCATTTGTTGCTGGGGGTTTCTGTCTCGGTGCCACAGCGAACGGTCATGACGATCAATTGCGTAGCAGGCTAGCGCAGCCTGTTGGGGATTAGCCAAAATCGGGTCGTAGCGATCTCGTGTGGGATGGTACATGCCCCGTGCGCCATCCTGGATAAACCGTTCTTGGAGATGTCGGGCGAGGCTTGTTGCCATTGCCTCGAGGGTCTTGGTGTCAACAGTATGAGCCTCGATCGGTTGGTTGCCGCGCACTAGTTGGCGGGGGGCAGTGTTGGGTTGCGTGCAGACAATGTGGAGGGTCTCAAAGCGATGAAGGATTGGCCCACCGGGTCGGCCGAGTTCTTTTATCGACTTCTCGTCGTAACCTTGATTTGCCAGCAGTCCACGCAGTTGGCGAGCAGGTTGGATATTGGCCGTTATGGCCGAAGCTGGCCATATCAGTGATCCACGCGGTTGCTTTGCGTTGGGAGCAACAACCCGGAGGCCGTGGTAGCCCGGGCAGAACTTAGCGAAGATCGAGTTGATTGTGGCGTCCTCTGGCACGCGGACTAACTGAAGTCGGTGTCCCATCTGTAGCTCAATCAAGACAAAGCGGCCGAGCTGTTCCAGCGAGGGCGCTTTGGCGACCCCATCGAGTCGCCCTTCGATTTGGGCACGGATATGGACATCTTGGAGCTTCTGCTTAGCGGCAGTGATCGCCGTTTTGGTGGCAGCATGCACTAGTGGGACCAAGTCGACCGGTGGTCCAGGCCGATTTAAGGCCTGATCCAAATCCTCCCGGTACATCTCACCAGCGCCTAGGGTGTAGCCGGCATGGCGAAGTGTGACCCGCACCCCGATCAATCCGGTGACAGGGATCTTTTCGCTTGATGATTGCGACGGGGGATCCAGCCATTGCGCAACCAAGCGATAGGCACGTTGGGCGTGGCTAAAGTCTACAAGGGGTGCCTCAACCCCAATCGTTTGTCCGATAACTGTGCCGGCGATTGAGCAGGCCCATAAAGCCATGAGCCTGACAAGCGGCTTGAGGGCGACAGAGATGTTGCTCCAAAACAACATGGCGGCTCGGTTTGGGGACAACCGGACTCGGATCTGAATAAGTAATTGCCTATTTATTAATGGTTTAGGTAATGTTGCGAAGAATGTTCCAGGTTGGCACGAAAGTTGATATCATCAATGTTAGGAAGTAAATCAACACCATGATGATATTCGACCTCAGTTCGCCTTTTGCCGCTAATCGTCGACGTATTCTCGTTCTGACGCTATTAACATTCGCCGCACTCTGCTAGACCACGCCTAGTTCTAGAAATCATTATCGGACCAAGCGGCTGATGGCATTTGTTTTCGACAGAGTAAATGGGCGCCGTCAAGCTAAATCGGGGAACGTGGTTCGTACAACGTCAACCAAGGTCTTGACATGGCCGACAGATTCGGCCATTAGGCGCTGTTCTTGATCGTCTAGTTTGATCTGGATCACCTTCTCTACGCCAGAGGCGCCAAGCAGGCACGGCACCCCAACAAAGTAGCCGCCAACCTTGAATTCTTGGTCACAGTAAGCAGCGCATGGCAGGATTCGCTTCTTGTCTTTGACAATGGCTTCAACCATCTGCACGACGCCGGAGGCTGGTGCGTAATAGGCGCTGGTGCCCATCATCTTGACAATCTCGCCGCCACCAACTTTAGCGCGGTCGACGCATGCTTGGATCTGCGCTTCGGAAAGCAACTGGGCAACGGGAATGCCGTGGACAGAGGTGTAGCGAGGTAATGGGACCATGTCGTCACCATGTCCGCCGAGTAACAAGGCTTGGACGTCTTCCACGCTGACACCGAGTTCCCATGCGATGAATGTACGGTAGCGTGCGACGTCGAGGCAGCCGGCTTGGCCGACGACCCGTTGGGTGGGGAACCCGGTTGTTTTCCACGCGGTGTACACCATTGCATCCAGAGGGTTGGAAACGACGATTACCACACTATCAGGAGCGTGCTGGCGGATGTTTTCGCTGACACCCTTGACGATCTTGACGTTGGTTTGGATCAGGTCATCTCGTGACATTCCGGGTTTGCGTGGGAGGCCTGCGGTGATAACGATCACGTCACTACCGGCGATCTCGGCATAATCGCATGTGCCGAGGATCCGGGCGTCGAATCGCTCCACAGGACCGCACTCGGACAGATCCAACATCTTCCCCTTGACGACACCTTCCATTTCGGGGATGTCGACGACGACGATATCACCCAATTCTTTAGCCGCGGCCCACACAGCGCAGGAAGCACCGACATTCCCGCCACCGATGATTGAAATTTTTGCACGTCTGAGCATGGTTTGGTTGTTGGCTAAGGGAGGGGAATCACCCGAGTGTCGCACTTTTTGGCCCAGTGTCAAGGGCAGTTTCGGCTACAATTCAGTGATATGGCACACCGCGAAATTCAAGAGGTCGGCCAGATGATCGAAGGTCAGCTGAAGGCTGACGGCGCCCGGGTCGCGATTGTGGTCAGCCGTTTTAACGAATTTATCACCGAGCGGTTGCTGGTTGCTGCGATCAACACTTGGAAGCGACTGGGAGGTTTCCCGGAGGATTTGACGGTGGTGCAAGTTCCCGGTGCCTTGGAGCTGGCAGTCACAGCAAAGAAAATGGCCGAGAGTGGTCGATATGAAGCAGTTATCTGTTTGGGGTGCATTCTTCGGGGTCAGACGCAGCACTTCGACCACGTGGCGGAGCAGACGGCCAAGGGCATTCGTGAGGTGGCGACTATCACCGGGATACCCTGCATATTCGGCGTGATCACCGCGGATACACTGGAGCAGGCTATTCATCGTGCTGGGGCCAAGCTGGGGAATGCCGGGGGGCAGGCGTTACTGACTGGGGTCGAAATGGCGAACCTGCTTCGAGAACTTTAAATCCTTGTAGGATCATTGGGCATCAGGTCCCTTTGGCAGCAGTGTGATTTTCGTCATGTTCTGGATCTAGTTTTTTAACTGCTTATGGTTGTGAGACGCCGCGACATTCGACGACTTGCCATGCAGGCGCTATACCAGATCGACATGGCACGCCTCAATGGGCCGATGCCGCGCACCGAAATTCTGGACAGGTTGGATGCCGATTACGATCCGTTGGAAGTGCGAGAGGCCGGCACTGATCTGGCACTGCAGGCTTGGGCGGGGCACGCTGCCGCCGATGAGGCGATTGCAAGTCTGGCTACCGACTGGCCTACTCACCGGCAGCCACCGGTGGATCGTGCCATCTTACGTTTGGCATGGCACGAGATGACCTCGGGCTGCGTGCCGGTCAAGGTTGCGATCAACGAAGCGGTGGAGTTGGCTAAGAGCTACTGTAGTAAACAGAGTCCAGCGTTTATTAATGGTGTACTGGACAAACTGGCCAAAGCTCTATCAGAACCCCCCCTGCATTCTGCTGCCCCCGATCCGGACGCATCATGAGCTTGTTTAAGACCGCCTTTGACCGGTTGAAAAGGGGATTGGCCAAGACGCGAGACCAATCCACCTCAACGCTGCGGAATCTGCTTGTGGGAAAACCGCTGTCGGAGCAGTTGATCCAGGACATTGAACGGTTATTGGTGCAAGCCGATGTCGGAGTCCGAACAGCGGTCGAGTTGCGCAAGGATGTGGAAGCGAGTTGGCAACGTAGCGAAATTGAAACAGGTGATGATGCGTGGGACTTTCTCAAAAGCCAGCTCATTTCATACTTCCCCGAGGAGGATCGCCGTTTACGTCTAAACAATGAGGGTGGCCCGACGGTAATCTTGGTTGCGGGTATTAACGGAAGTGGCAAAACGACAAGTGTCGCCAAGATTGCCAAGAGCCTAAGGGACCAGAACAAGTCAGTGATTCTGGCGGCTTGCGATACATTCCGCGCTGCAGCGGTGGAGCAGTTGGAGGTTTGGTCGCAGCGATTGGGGGTGGTAGTGATCAAGGGCAAACAGGGGGGGGATCCGGCTGCTGTTGCGTTTGATGCTGCGGAGGCGGCCGCAGTTAGAGGTGCTGATGTGTTAATTATTGACACTGCAGGACGGCTGCATACACAGGAGCACCTGATGCGGCAGTTGAGCAAGATTCGGGAGGTCGTCCGGAAGAAAATTCCCGGCGCTCCGCATGAGGTCATACTTGTGCTCGATGCGACGACAGGCCAAAACGGGATCAATCAGGCCCGGGTGTTTACCGATGCCATTGATGTGACGGGGCTGTTCCTGACGAAATTGGACGGGACGGCGCGCGGTGGAATTGTCGTTTCCATACGCGAGCAGTTAAATCTTCCGGTGAAGTTTATTGGCGTCGGAGAAACTCTTGACGACGTTGAGCCTTTCGCCCCCGAGTCCTTTGTCGAGGCAATGTTTGTTGCCTAGTCTGCCATAATGGGATTGCATGCATAACCATTAGGCTGGGAAATAGGTGGGTTAGGGGCGGGGTTAAAATCCGAGTTTTTGAAAATTCTCTTGCGTTTACCCATAAGAGTGACTACGGCGGGGGTCTAGTGGATCAACCGTTGAGCTAGCTTAAAGTCAGCGGCACAAAGGAGAAAGAGAGAGTTAACGCTGCTCTGTGTTAGGGGAGTACTCACGTTCGAGAACTAAGGAGGTGTAAGTTCATCTGGTGAAAGCGCAGTGGGTCTAGGAATACTTGTGGGACTTGGCTGGGCTTCTGGT
>Ga0310123_10001848_pt1 | contig 17276 bp, 18 predicted proteins | sample CB6_AW_1057_MG_FD_203505 | JGI IMG/M metagenome (GOLD analysis project Ga0310123, IMG submission 203505) | Marine microbial communities from Western Arctic Ocean, Canada - CB6_AW_1057 | ecosystem: Environmental > Aquatic > Marine > Oceanic | place: Canada: Western Arctic Ocean | collected... | reverse complement strand
CCTGGGGTGAAAAAAATCAAAAAAAATTTTTAAATCAAGTAATAAAAATAAAAACTAAACTTACTCCTTTAAAACTTCTTAAAAAATGTAAAGAAATAGAAATAAAATTAGGAAGAGTATCTTGCAAAAAATGGGGACAAAGATTAATAGATTTAGATATATTGTATTTTAATAATAATATAATAAGTAGTAATAAGTTAATCATTCCTCATCAATATATTCACAAAAGAAAATTTGTTCTAACTCCTTTAAATGATATTGATAAAGATTATTTACATCCTAAATTAAAACTCTCAAATAATGATCTTCTAAAAAAATGTAACGATAAAAAATCAGTTATAGAATATGGAATGGAATGATTTTATTATATTATTAATTTGCGGTATAGTATCTGGTTTTACAAATACAATTGCTGGAGGAGGGTCTTTTCTCACACTACCTATTCTAATTTTTATGGACTTACCCGTAAGCATTGCAAATGGTACTAATAGAGTACAAATAGTAATGCAAAATATTTTTGCAGTTTCAGGATTTAAAAGCAGAGGACTATCAGAATTTAAATTTTCTGGATGGTTATCATTAAGTGCTATTATTGGATCAATTATAGGAGCAAAAATAGCAATAGATTTTCCAGAAGATGCTTTTAAAAAAATATTATCGTTTTTAATGATAATTGTGGTAATAAGTATTTTTTTAAAAAAAAATAAATCAATCAATCAACTAAATCAAAAGCTAATAAAAAATAAATTAGTTTCAATTTTATTATTTTTTTTTGTAGGAATTTATGGTGGTTTTATTCATGCAGGAGTTGGATTTATAATGATTGCTATACTAGCACACATAAATAGTCTTAAACTATCAAAAGCTAATAGTATAAAAGTATTTGTTGTGCTTATGTATACTATTTTTGCTTTAATGATATTTATATATGAAGGAAAAATTAATTGGATTTATGGAATAAGTATAGGTCTAGGAAGTGGATTAGGTGGTTGGATTGCCAGCAGATGGTCTTACAATAAATCAGATAGAATAATTAAAATATTAATTGGAATAACTGTAGGAATTATGTCTATTCGACTATGGTTTTTTTAAAAAAAATGAAGATTTTAATTATTATACCAATATACAACGAAGAGTTACACATTGAAAACTGCATTAATTCTTTTATAAATCAATCGCATAAACCAGATCAAATTTTAATTGTAAATGATAACTCCACTGATAATACAGAAAACATTTTAAAAAAATATTCAAAAAAATTTTCATTCATAAAATACGTCAATAAAAAATCAATTAATAAACCCTCGCCAGGCAAAAAAATTATTCAAGCATTTAACTATGGATTAAAACACTCAATTAATGACTATAATTTGGTTGGTAAATTTGATGGAGACATAATTTTACCAAGTAATTACTTATATACTATGATGAATGATTTTATACAAAATAAAAAATTAGGATTATGTTCTGGTGTTATTGCTAATAAAAAAAATAATTCCTGGGAAATAGAAAATAGATATAATAAAGACCACGCAAGAGGAGCAATAAAACTTTACTCGCATAAATGTTTTAATAAAATTGGAGGTTTAAATGAAACTATAGGTTGGGATACTCTAGACGAAATGAAAATTTTATATAACAAATTTGAGATTAAAGTATATAATAAAATTGTAGTAAAACAGATGAGAAATACAGCATCAAGATACAAAAAGAATCAATACAAAAAACAAGGAAGAGTTATGTACCTATTAAGATATAATTTAATTTTGTTATTAATAGGATCTATAAAATTAGCAATTACAAGTAAATCCATTGTCTCATTTTGTAATTGTATTATTGGTTATATAAATAGCTGGATCAATAATGAAAAATATATTGTTAATTCAGAAATTGGTAAATTTATAAGGAATCATAGATATAATAATATTTTAAAAAAAATTACAAATGTTTAATAGTTTAAAAAAATTTGATTCAAAACTTTGTGAACAAAGAAGACACAAAAAAACATTAAAATTTTTAAAAGCTTCTTTAAAAGAAAACTCTAAAATATTTGATTTAGGAATTCCTAATAAATTTTCCTCACTTTTAAAAGAAAATACATATCATGTAGATAATACCAAAGGTGAAGATTTAGATGCTTCAACCTTAAGATCAAATTTAAAATCCTACGATGCAATAACTGCATTTGAAATATTAGAACACTTAATAAATCCATATAATATATTAAATCAAATTAAATGCAAAAAATTATTTGCTACTGTCCCTTTAAAACTATGGTTTAACAAATCATATAGAAATATGAATGATGAAAGAGACCAACATTACCATGAATTCGAAGATTGGCAATTTGATTGGTTATTAAAAAAGTCTGGATGGAAAATTATTAGAAAAGAAAAATGGAGAAATCCTTCAATTATACCAGGATTTAGGCCCATTTTACGAAATTTTTATAAAAGATATTATGCAATAGAAGCTGAAAAAATAAATTAATGGGAAAAGTTTTAAAACAAAGTTTTTGGACAACTATTATAATCTATTTTGGAGTCTTACTTGGATTTGTTAATTCACTTATTTTATTTCCTAATTATTTATCAACTGAGCAAATAGGTTTAATAAGGCAAATAATTAGTGCTTCTTCCATACTTCTACCTCTTACTACATTTGGAGTTAGTGCAACTTACTTAAAATTCTATCCTAATTTTAAAAATGATAATAGATTAAAAAATGAATTTTTAAGTATTCAATTCTTTTTAATCATAATATCATTTGTAATTATATGCTCTTTATTAATACTATTTTCAGATAATATTAAAGATTTGTTTACAGAAAAATCTCGAATCTTTTTCAACTATTATCATATAGTTTTTTCTATACTATTAATAATGACTTTAAGTACTTTATTTGAAGCTTATTTAAGAGCTAGATACGATATTATTCTTACCAATTTTTCAAATGGTGTTTTAAATAGATTTCTAACATCAATTAGTGTTATTTTACTTTCATTTTCAATTATAACTTTTGAAAAATTACTTTTATTTCAAGCTCCAATATACTTATTAGGTCTTCTATTGATATTCTTTTATAGTTATAAAAAAGAAAATTTTTCTATACTTTTTCGACTAAATAAAATAAAAAAATATATCAATGAAATAACAAATTATAGTATTTTTTCAATATTAAATAGTTTTGGAAACATACTTGTTATGAATGTTGACATTCTAATGGTAACTGCTTTTCTTGGATTATCGGAAACAGGAATTTATACAACAGCATTTTATATAGGACTAATGATTGCAATTCCTAGAAGAGCAATTGCACAAATTTCTATTCCTATAATCTCAGAAAATATCAAAGAAAATAACTTTAATAAAATAGAAGAAAATTATAAACTAGTTTCTCTCCATTTACTTTTAGTAGGAATTTTTATTTATTTATTAATAATTATTAATCTGAATGATATATTTTATTTAATTCCAAATTCTCAAAATTTTATTTCGGGTAAAAATGTTGTTTACATTATAGGATTAGCAAAACTAGTCACAATGGCTTTTAGTTTTAATGGAGAACTCATAATGATGTCTAAATATTTTAAATTTAATGTTATTACTATTTTAATATTAGCTGTACTTAGTATTATACTTAATTACCAATTAATTCCTAAATTTGGAATGATTGGAGCTGCATATGCTTCATTAATTTCAATATTAATTTTCAATCTAATTAAACTTATTTTTATTAAAATAAAAATGAAGATATTACCATTTTCAAACAAAACCATAATAGTTATTTTTATAGGATTATTAACTTATTTTTTAAGTATTTATATCCCTAATCTCGAAAATTCATTTATAAATATTTTACTTAAATCTACCTTGATTTCTATTTTTTATATAATCTTAATATATAAATTTAAAATATCTCCAGAATTCAATACAATACTTAGTAGAATTATATTTCCTCAAAAATCTTAAATAACTTTTTTGATAAATATTTAAATTGAATTTCTAATTTATCAGAACTATATAAATGATCCTTATTCTTATTGTAATTACTAAATGAATTCAATATTCTTTTTTTAATTGACTGATGATCGTCATAAGATATTCTCTTTTTCCTTTTATATTTTTCTAACAAACTATCTACATCATTATTATTGTAACTTCCTAAAGTAATTAAAGGCTTATTAGAAATAATATAATCATATATTTTAAAAGGAGTTGTATTTTGAATTTCAGTATTGTTTAAAAGTAAAAGCAATAAAGATGAATTTGACATAATATTTATCATTTGATCTTCATCAACATATTTATGATATTCAAAAAATTGAGAAAGAATTTGGTCTTTTTTAATATAATTTAAAGTTGAAACATTAACAGGGCCACAAAATATAAGTTTAAATTTCGATTTAAATTCATTGTTATTTTCTAAAATATTTTTAATAACATCTAAAAATATTTTTGGATTTCTAAATTTATTTATCAATCCAAAATACGATATAACAAAATAATTGTTCTTTGAAGACGATACTGTTTCAGGTAATAAAGATCCATTTGGAATACAAGTAATGTTATTATTAGGCATATGAAATGAAAATTCTTTTAGTAGAATGCTATTAGTAACCATAACATGATTTGCATTATTTAAAAATAAATTCTCATAATTTTTATGTTTTATTTTAGAAAAATATGAAGGTCTCATATTTAAAAGAATATCCCAATTTGAATACGGATCTCTAAAATCTGCAATCCACTTAATGTTTAATATTTTTTTTAATTTCAATCCGATAAGGTGCATACTATGAGGAGGTCCAGTGGTCAAAACAATTTCTATATTATTTTCTTTAATATATTGTTTTAAATATTTAACAGATGTCCTAACCCAAAATATTCTAGAATCTGGAATAAAAAAACTTGACCTAAGCCAAGAAAAAAAACACATAAATATAGAATTAGAATTATCTACAACTCCCCTATTATAATCACTTTTAAAAATCTTAGAAAAAATAATGCTAGGATCAAAAATTTTTTTTCTAATTAAAGTATATGAGTTCTTAACCTTACTAACTGAATTCGTATTTCCTTTAGTAAAAATAATTGGTTCATAACCATTGCTTTTAAAATGTTCAATAAAACCAATCCATCGTTTGTGTCCAACTCCTTTTTCAGGAAGCCAATAATATGAAATGATTAAAACTTTCTTCATTAATTAAAAAAAGTAAATACGATTTGTTAATTTAGTTAAATATACATTTTTAATGTGTATTAATTATTTTAAATTCTATGAAAAATATAGCTGTTTTAACGTCTGGAGGTGATTCGCCTGGCATGAATGCTGCAATTAGATCTATAGTAAGGACAGCTTATCAAAGTAATGTTAAAGTTCAAGGAATAGAATATGGTTATAAAGGACTCATAGAAAATAATTTTATAAAGCTAACTTCTAATAATGTAGGAAATACAATTCATCTTGGAGGAACATTATTAAAATCTGCTAGAAGTAAAGAATTTTATAAAAAAGGGGGAAGAAAAATTGCTTATAAGAATTTAAAAAAAAATAATATAGATGGATTAATTGTTTTAGGAGGTGATGGATCATTGACTGGTGCATCTGTTTTTTCAGATGAATATAATTTTCCAATTATAGGTATACCATGTACAATTGACAATGATATTTACGGTACTGATCATTCCTTAGGTTTTGCAACTGCAAGAGAGACAATTGTAAATGCTATTGATAAAATTAGGGATACTGCATCTTCTCACGATAGAATTTTTATTGTTGAAGTAATGGGAAGAAACTCAGGAAATCTAGCTCTAGAAGCAGGAATTTCAGGGGGTGCTGAAATGATATTAATTCCTGAGATTAATTTAGATATCGATACAGTTATTAATAATATTTCAAAAATAAATAAGAAAAAAAAATCTATCATCATTGTCTATGCTGAAGGCTGTAATTATGGTGCTGCTTATGAATTTGCAAAAACTATTGAAAATAAAATTAAAAATTCTAATGTTAGATATTCAATACTTGGACACATACAAAGGGGAGGAATACCTGTTCCAAGTGATAGAATCTTAGGTTCAATATTAGGATATAAAGCTATTGAAATATTATTAAAAGGTGAATCAAAAAAAATGATTGGTTATAAAAATATGGATTATAATATTATTTCTATTGAAGATTCAATTAGTAAACATAAAAGAATTGATAAAAAACTCTACGAAATAGCAGAAATTATATCTAAACAATAATTTTTTTTACATATTCAAAAATAGAATTATCTATCTTCTCAAACCATTTAATATCTCTATCTCTTTTAAACCATGTCATTTGCTTTTTCGCATATTTTTTTGTATTTCTTTTTATTAAATCAATAGCTTCTTTTTCTGATATTTTATTATCAAAAAAATCAAACAATTCCTTATAACCTACCGTTTGTAAAGAATTTAAATTCTTAAAATCAACTAAATTTAACGCTTCATCAATAAGTCCATTTTTAATCATCGAATCAACCCTAGAATTGATATTTTCATAAAGTATTTCTCTTGGAGGATTTAGTCCAATTTTTATTAAATGAAAATTATTTTTTTCTTGTTTCTTTATTAAAAAAGAAGAAAATGATTTTTTTGTATATATACATACTTCTAAAGCACGCAATATTCTTTGAGGATTATTCAAATCAATAACATTATAATGTTTTTTGTCATATTGTTTTAGTAAATTTTGAATATAGTTTAAGCCATTTATTTTATAATATTCTCTTACTTTATTTCTTAATTCATTAGGTACTTTTGGAATATCATCTATTCCATTACAAACAACATCAATAAACAAACCTGAACCTCCAACAAGTACTGCATAATTATTCTTTTTAAAATAGTGCTTCAGTACAGAATCTACTTCTATTTTATATTTACCAACGGAATAATTATCATGAATAGATAAATTATTTATAAAATGATGTTTTGCTTTAGATAACTCTACTTTATTTGGTTTAGCTGTACCAACTTTCAATTCTTTATAAAATTGCCTAGAATCTGCAGATAATATTTCAGCATCGCATAAATTAGCAATATCTATACTTAACTTTGTTTTACCGCTAGCAGTTGGACCTACTAAAACTATTAAATATTTTTTATCTATATTCAAGAAGTAAAATTATGAGTTTAAAAATTACAAAAAAAATTCAATTAAAATTGAAAAATATTTTAGAATCTCAAGAATACAAAATTAGATTTGAAAAAGGTAATTTTAAGTCCGGTTATTGTATTATAAAAGACAAAAAAGTAGCTATAATTAACAAATACTTCAGTTTAGAAGGAAAAATTAATGCTTTAATAGAAATTATTAAATCCATTGAAATTTCTAAAAAATTGTGCACCAAAAATGATATTATAATTCTCAAAAAAATAAATACCATTGAAAGTTAAATTTTTAGGTACGGGAACTTCTCAAGGAATACCTGTAATAGGATGTGAATGTAATATTTGTAAATCAAAAAATAGAAAAGATATTCGATTAAGATCATCAATTTATATAAATCATAAAAATGTAAATTTCATTATAGATACTGGACCTGATTTTAGACAACAAGTTTTAACTAATAACATCAAAAAAATCGATTTTGTTTTATATACACACGCACATAGAGATCATACTTCTGGTATAGATGAATTAAGATCTTTTAATTTTTTACAAAAAAAATCTATTAAAGCATTTGGAAATAGTTATTTAGTTAATCAATTAAAAAATGATTTTTCTTACATTTTTAGTAAAATTAAATACCCAGGTCTACCAAAAATTGGTTTAAAAACAATAAACAAAGACTTTGTCTATAAAAAATTAAAAATAATGCCTATAAAAGTAAACCACCATAAACTAGAAGTATTAGGTTACAGAATTAAAGATTTTACTTATATAACTGATGCAAACTTTATTTCTAATATAGAACTAAATAAAATTAATAATAGCAAAATATTGGTATTAAACTGTTTACAAATTGAAAAACATATTTCACACTTTAACTTAGAAGAAGCAATAGATATTGTGAAAAAAATAAAAATAAAAAAAGCATATTTTACTCATATTTCTCATAATTTAGGAAGACATAATAAAATAAATAAACTTCTACCAAAAAATATTTCTTTAGCATATGATGGCCTAGAAATTGATTTATAAAAAGCCTAACTAACTATATTCACTTTCATCATATTAGTATGACTTTCCCAATGTGCTGGCATAGAAGCAGTTACTATATATTCATCATCTTTTTTTAAATGATTATTTTCAACTAATATATTTTCAATATTCTCAAATGTTAGATCAATATTTTCTGTTTTATCATAAAATATGCATCTAACACCCCAAACTATATTCATAATATTACCTAAATTCTTATCATTAGTAACTATAAATATTTTAGCTTTTGGCCTATTACCAGATACCCTAAATGCAGTAAACCCACTTTTCGTCATAGATACAATTGCTTTAGCATTAATTTGTTTTGCAAGCCGACAAGCAGCAGTTATCAAACTTTCATTTACCCTGTCTTTTAAACTTTTATTTTTTTCAAAATTATAATAGAGTTCAGAACTACTTCTTTCAACAGAACTTATTATTTTTTCCATACTTTTAACGGCAATAATTGGATAATTCCCTGTTGCTGATTCTGCAGAAAGCATCACTGCATCTGCTCCATCAAGTACAGCATTTGCTACATCATTTGACTCCGCTCTAGTTGGAGTTTTTTGTTCTATCATACTCTCAAGCATTTGAGTAGCTATAATTACGGGTTTATATGCTTTATTACATTTATCAACAATCTTTTTTTGATAAATAGGTATAGATTCCATAGGCATTTCTACACCTAAATCACCTCTTGCAACCATCAATCCATCTGATACTTCAATTATTTTATCAATATTTATTATTGCTTGAGGTTTTTCAATTTTAGCAATTATTCTAGTCTCTTTTCCTCTCTCCCTTATCATTTTTCTCAACAATTCAATATCTTTTTCAGATCGCACAAAGGATAATGCAATCCAATCAACATCATTATCTAATCCAAAATACAAATCTTCAATATCCTTTTCTGTAATAGATGATACAGAAATATTACTTTCAGGAAGATTAACACCTTTTCTAGGTAATAATATTCCACCCCTTATAATCTTGGTTAAAACTTCATTATTAGAAGAACTTATCACCCTTAACTCTATCTTACCATCATCAATAAGTATTCTCTCATTAGATTTAATATCATACAAAATATCATTATCTATCGAAATAAAACTAGAATCACCAACAACATTTTTAGAAACAATTTTTAATTCTTCATTATCTTTTAACTCAATAAAATCATTTAATATTTCACCTATTCTAATTTTAGGTCCTTGTAAATCTTGAAGTATGCAGATAGGTGTCTGCAGCTCTTTACTAATTTTTCTAACATTCTTTATAATTTGTTTATGAAATTCTTTTTCACCATGAGAAAAATTTAATCTAACAACATCAACTCCAGCAATTATCATTTTTTTTAAAATTTTAATATCAGAAGAAGATGGGCCTATTGTAGCTATTATTTTTGTTTTATTATAAAGAATATTTTTCATATATAAAGCATATAATTTTCTTTCAATTTATTTATATCAACAAAATTAGCAAATTGAATACGATTATCTCTTTTTAATTCATTAATTATATTAAAAGACTCAAATTCAAAAAAATTATCAGAAAACTGAAGCAAATAATCAAATTTTGATAATGAAGGAATAAAATGTGGCTTTACATTTTCTTTATTATTAAGCTTATTTTTTAATAGTCTTATATACTTCTTTTTATCTTTATAATTTAAACATGAAACACTTATTGATTTATTATTTATCAATTTTATTAAAATATTATCATTCTTTTTTAAATTAATATTTAACAAATTATTTAATGTCCAAGCTATTTGATATTCTTTTGAATTGGATACAATACCTATAACTTTAAAATCATCTATATAAAATTCCATTTTTGATCTTTTAAGATTCAATATTATAAATTTATTATTAAAGTATATACTAAGTTAAATAGTTTGAGAATTGAAAAAAAAATTTATTTTTGCAGAGTAATAAAAATAAACCTCTATGAAAAATCTTGAAAAAAAAGTAAAAGAAATTATAATTGACAAATTAGGAATAGAAGAATCAGAGGTTACTGATTCCGCTAGCTTTACAAATGACTTAGGTGCCGATTCATTAGATACTGTTGAATTAATTATGGAATTTGAAAAGGAATTCAATATTTCTATCCCTGATGAAGACGCAGAAAAAATTGATACAGTAGGCAAAGCAATCTCATATTTAAAAGAAAACATTAGTTAAACGTAAATAAAATAATCATTCATCTAATAAGATGAGTAAAAAAAGAGTAGTAATAACGGGAATGGGAGCAATAACTCCCATTGGTAATAATCTTAAAGAATATAATCAATCATTATTTGATGGAATAAGTGGTTGTAAATCTATTACAAGATTTGACGCTTCAAAATTTAAAACAAAATTTGCATGTGAGCTTAAAAACTATGATCCTTTAAATTATTTTGATAAAAAAGAATCTAGAAAAATGGATGCTTTTACGCAATATGGATTGATTGTTGCTGAAGAAGCTCTTCAAGATTCTGGAATAGATTTAAACAAAATAGATAAAAATAAATTTGGAGTTATTTGGGGATCTGGTGTAGGTGGAATTGAAACATTCCAAAATGAAATCATAAATTTTAGTGAAAATAATAAAAATCCTAGATTTAATCCTTTTTTTATACCTAAACTAATTACTGACATATGCCCAGGTCTTATTTCAATAAAATATGGTTTAAAAGGACCTAATTTTGCTACAGTTTCAGCGTGTGCCTCTGCATCAAATGCAATTATAGATTCTTATAATTATATCAAATTAGGAACATCTGACATAATAATAACTGGAGGATCTGAAGCAGCCGTTAATGAAGCTGGTGTTGGAGGTTTTAATGCCCTAAAAGCTCTTTCTGAAAGAAATGATTCCCCTGAAACAGCATCAAGACCATTTGACAAAGAAAGAGATGGATTTGTTCTTGGTGAAGGTGGTGGAGGTCTAATATTAGAAAATTATGATCATGCAATTAAACGAAATGCTAAAATTTATGCTGAAATAATTGGTTTTGGAATGTCTTCTGATGCTCACCACATAACAGCACCTCATCCAAACGGTGAAGGAGCAAGACTAGCTATGAATAATGCTATAAATAATGCAAACATTAAAAAAGAAGAAATTGATTATATTAACGTACACGGAACATCAACTCCTCTAGGAGATAAAAGTGAAATATTTGCTATAGAAAATGTATTTAATGAACATGCATACAATATAAATATAAGTTCAACTAAATCTATGACAGGACACCTTTTAGGAGCTGCTGGTGCAATAGAATCTATTGCATCAATTATTTCAATAAATGAAGGTTTTATTCCACCCACTATAAATCATTTTAATTACGATGAAGAATTTAATCCTAAGTTGAATCTTACTCTTAACAAAATCCAAAAAAAAAATATTAATATTGTGATTAGTAATACATTTGGATTTGGAGGGCATAATACCTCAATAGTTTTTAAAAAAATAAATTTATAGTGAACATTTTTTTTAAAAATAAAGAAGATTTAAAATTAGTTAATGCAGTAAAGTTTATTCTAGGTTATAAACCAAAAAAAATTCAATTATATAAGCTTGCCTTATTACATAAATCTAATAATTCCGAAGAATCAAATGAAAGATTAGAGTATCTAGGAGATGCAGTCTTAGGATTAATTGTTGCAAATTATTTATTTAAATTATATCCTTATAAAGATGAAGGATTTCTTACCAAAATAAGATCAAAAATTGTAAGTAGGGATTCACTAAATAATCTAGGAAGAAAAATCGGAATCAAAGAATTAATAAATCTTCAAAAAGCAAAAACAAAATCTTATGAATCAGTATATGGCGATGCTGTAGAAGCTTTAATTGGAGCCTGTTATTTAGAAAACGGATTTGATTTTTGTTCAAAAAAAGTTATTAATAATATATTAGTTCCTTATTATGATTTAGATTCCTTAACAAGTCAAACTCATAATTTTAAAAGTAAAATTTTAGAATGGTCACAAAAAGAAAAAATGAAAATTAATTTTATTGTAGAAAAAACCACAAAATCAAATAAGTTCTCACAATTTAAATCCATTTTATATCTTAATAGTAAAAAACTTTCTGAAGGTTATGGAAAAAATAAAAAAAATGCAGAAAAAGATGCTTCAAGAAATGCTTGTGATAAACTTGAGTTAGTGTAATTTTGCTACAACAAAATTAAATTCACACATTGAAAATAATAATATCCAGCTCGAATCTAAATCAAAAACCTTTAGACTGGAAAAGAAACTACATAAATATTAAAAAAAGCATTGACAAATCGATAAAAGAGAATGTTAAAATCTTATGCCTTCCAGAATTATCAATCACTGGTTATGGGTGTCAAGATTTATTCCTTAATAAATGGGTTATTGATAAGGCAAAATTAGAATTAATTAAAATAAAAAATCTTTGTAATAACATCGCTATTTTTATTGGAATCCCCATCTATTATAATAATAAAATCTATAATGCAGGTTGTTTTATAAAAGATAAAAAAATTAAAGGATTTTTTATAAAAAGTAATTTACCAAATGACGGAATCCATTATGAAAAAAGATGGTTTGAACCTTGGAATTTAGGAGAAAAAAAAGAAATATTTTTTGATGAAAAAAAAGTACCAATAGGTACAATTCAATATGAATATAATAAAGATTTAACAATTGGTTTTGAAATATGTAGAGATTCTTGGGATAAAGAAAGACCCCTAAAATATATCAATGCAAGTAAAAAACATCTATTAATATTACATTCTAATGCAAGTCACTATGCATTTCATAAGTTTAACTTTAGAAAAAATCAAATAATAGATAGCTCAAAAAAATTCAACTGCACATACATCTCTTGTAATCTTTTGGGAAATGAATCTGGAAAGTCAATATTTGAAGGTGATACAATACTTGCACAAAAAGGAAAACTTCTTCATATAAGTAAAAGATTTTCATTTAAAAATGTTATTAATAATATCTATGATATAGATTTAGAAAAGACATCAACAAAATTTGTTGATTCAAAAACAAATATTTTTGAAGAATTTATTAATGCAGCTTCTCTTGCATTATTTGATTATAAAATAAAAAGCAATTGTAATGGATATATTATTTCATTAAGTGGTGGTGCTGATTCTTCTTGTATAGCTATACTCATACATGAAATGGTTAAAAGAGCAATAAATGAATTAGGTGAAAAAAAATTTTTAAAAAAATTAAATATAAAAAACTTAAAAAATAATTATAATAACATCAATTCCATTATGAAAAAATTGCTAATAACAGCATATCAAAAATCTAAAAATTCTTCTTCTAAAACTCAAATATCAGCCAACAAATTAGCGAATTTTATAAGCTCTAATCATTTTGAATGGTCTATAAATGAAGAAATTGATAGTATAATAAGTAAAATTTCAAAAAAAACTAAACAAATTTATAATTGGGAAAAAGATAACATTGCAATGCAAAACATTCAAGCAAGAGTTAGATCTCCTTTTATTTGGTTTTTAGCTAATACTAATAACATGCTTCTTCTATCAACCTCAAATAGAAGTGAAAATGCTGTTGGATATTCAACGATGGACGGAGATACAAGTGGATCAATATCTCCTATTGCAGGAATTGATAAGGTATTTATTAAAAAATTACTTATTTATCTAAAAGAAAAGTATAATTACAACTGTTTAAATAATGTATTAAAGCTGGAACCAAGTGCCGAGTTAAAACCAAAAAAATTTAATCAAAAAGATGAAGATGATCTTATGCCTTATTCAATTTTATCAAAAATTGAAAGACATGCAATTAAAGATAGGTTGAGTCCAAAAAATATTTATGATAAAATTAAAAAAGAAAAAATATATAAGGATAATAAACTAAAAAAGTACATAAAAAAATTTTTCAATCTTCTTGGTAAAAATCAATGGAAAAGAGAAAGAACAGCTCCATCATTCCATTTTGATGATTATAGCCTAGATCCATCAACATGGTATAAATTTCCAATATTATCCAGTAATTTTAAGCAAGAAATAGAAGAATTATAAACTATTTTAGTGGATCTTTACCACTTCCTCCCCATGGATGACATCTTAATATTCTTTTTATACCTAAAAAAGTTCCATAAAAAAAGCCATACTTTAAAATTGCTTGTTTAGAATACTCTGAACATGTAGGTTCAAACCTACAAGATCGTGGAAAAATTGGTGAAATTAAATACTGATAAAACAAAATAGGTACTATAAATAATTTCCTAATATTCATTGATTAAATAATATATTTACACTTTATAAAAATAATGAAAAATATTATAATTCTATCTTTATTACTTCTCACTATATTTATTAATTTCAATAAGCTTTTAGCAAAATCTGATACAATTTCAATTAATAATTTAAAATTAAATCAATCATCAAATATAATAATTGATGAAATTAAAATATTAGGAAATAAAAGAACTAAAGAAAATATCATTCTTCGTGAATTAACTCTTAAAGAGGGTACTATAATATCTAAAGATAAATTTATTTCTATTATAGAAGAAGACAAAAGAAAAATTATAAATACTGATCTTTTCAATGAAGTAGGATTTAAAATAGAAATAATTAAAGAAAATCATGTAATCATAATAATAAATGTACTTGAATCTATTTATTGGTTACCAATTATAATTTTTGAACTTTCTGATAGAAATTTTAACGATTGGTGGGAAAACTTTAATCATGATTTTAATAGAATAAACTATGGATTAGGATTTGCTCATTATAATATCAGTGGAAGAGCTGATGAATTTGAAGTATTATTAAGGTTGGGTTTTATTAAACAATTTCAAACTTCTTACTATATACCATATATAACAAAAAAACAAAAAGGGGGTCTTTATATTGGATTTGATTATATAGAATACAATCATTTAGAATACAATTCGATTAATTATATTCCTATTTTTTATGAATCAAAGAACTCATTATTAAAAGAACTTTCAACATCAATAGAATATTCTCATAGAGAGTCATTCTATAATTATCATTATTTTGAATTGGAATACAATAATATTATTTTAAATGATACATTAGCACTTTTAAATGATAACTATTTCTTTGATTATAAAATAAAAAATTCATTTAATATAAATTACGAATTTGATAGAGATTTTAGAGATATTAAAAACTACCCATTAAATGGATTTCGATTAAATGTCCAAATTGAAAAGACTGGAATAGGTATTTTTAATGATATAAACAAATGGAAAGCAACTATCTATTACTCAAAATATTTTGAATTTAAAAAACAATTTTATTACTCTTTTAATCTATCATCTTATTTTAGTAATAAAAATCAACCATATTATCTTTATGAAAATACTGATCAATTAAGAGGTTATTATGAGTTTATAAGAGGTTATGAAAAATACTTAATTCATGGCCACTCAAATTTGATTTATAAAAATACAATCAAAAAAAGAATTATTTCAAAAAATTTTAACATAGAGAAAATAAAATTCAGAAGATTTAAAAGTCTTCCTATGAGTATTTATTTAAAAATGTTTTTTGACTCTGGATATGTATGGAAATATTCTAATAAGAACCCAAATATCAATCTAAATAATAAATATCTTCACAGTTTTGGTATAGGTCTTGATTTAGTAACTATCAAAAATTTATCCCTCACAACTGAATTATCAAGAAATTCAAATAAAGAACTGAATTTTTCTATTAATTTAGGGGCTGATTTTTAATTATGAAGACAGTAGCGTTTCACACATTTGGATGTAAACTTAATTTTTCTGAAACATCAACTATAGCAAGAAAATTCAAACAAAAAGGGTATAAAAGAATTTCTATAAATGATAATCCAAATAAAGTTATTATTAATACATGTTCAGTAACTGAAAATGCTAATAAAAAATGTAAAGAATTAATAAAAAAAATTAAAAATAAATCCCCAAAAACAGAAATAGATATAATTGGATGTTATGCCCAATTAAAACCTAAAGAAATTTCTAAAATCAATGGTGTGAACCTAGTCCTTGGAACAAAAGAAAAGTTTAAAGTAAGTAATTATTTTAATAATAATAAAGAGAAAATATTACATTCAAATATAAAAGAAATTACAAAATTTAATTCAACCTACTCGATTGACGATAGAACCAGGTCTTTTCTTAAAATTCAAGATGGTTGTAATTATAGATGTTCTTTCTGCACAATTCCATTAGCTAGAGGTAAAAGTAGATCTAACACTATTAATGAGATATTAAATAGAATAAATAATTTAATTTCAAAAGGATTAAAAGAAATAGTTTTAAGTGGTATTAATATTGGTGATTTTGGAATTATTAATGGTAAAAGAAAAGAGTCGTTTGTTGACTTAATAATAGCAATTGAACAAATTAATAAAGAAATTAGATTCAGAATATCATCAATAGAACCTAATCTTTTAAATGATAAAATAATTGAAGTGATTTCTAAATCAAATAAATTCTTAAATCATTTCCATATGCCTTTACAATCAGGAAATAACAAAATATTAAAAAGCATGTCAAGAAGGTATACCAAAGAATTATATCAAGAAAGAGTAAAAAAAATAAAATTTCTGATGCCAGATGCATGTATTGGAAGTGATGTAATTGTTGGATTTCCTGGTGAGTCTAATTTAGATTTTAAAAAAACATATGAGTTTATAAATAATTTAAATGTTGATTATCTTCATGTTTTTCCATACTCTGAAAGAGTAAATACCAGAGCTGATATAATGAAAGATAAAATACCCACAAATGAAAGAGCTTTAAGATCAAAAATGTTGAGAATATTATCAGATAAGAAAAAAAGATTTTTTTATAATAAAAATATAGGATTAACAAAAAATGTTTTATTTGAAAAAAGTAAAAAAAATAATTGGGTTAATGGCTTTACTGAAAATTATATAAAAGTAAAAGTACCATATAACAATAATATAATTGGTAAAATTATGTCTGTAAGACTAAGAAAAACTACCAATGATTTAACAGTTATTGGAGATTTAATATAAAAAAATGAAAATTATATGTGTAGGTAGAAATTATGTTGATCACATAAAAGAATTAAACAATGATATTCCTAAAAATCCTGTATT
>Ga0310123_10001847_pt1 | contig 17284 bp, 11 predicted proteins | sample CB6_AW_1057_MG_FD_203505 | JGI IMG/M metagenome (GOLD analysis project Ga0310123, IMG submission 203505) | Marine microbial communities from Western Arctic Ocean, Canada - CB6_AW_1057 | ecosystem: Environmental > Aquatic > Marine > Oceanic | place: Canada: Western Arctic Ocean | collected... | reverse complement strand
CAAGCGGCTGCACGGATTCGGTCCAAGAACGGCGAACTGCTGTTTGCCCGCCTCCCGGGAGAAGTCGAGGTGATGTTGCGGTCGGTTCCCGGCTCACGGATTCAGGGACCCGTGCGGATCGAGAGCGATCATTGGAGGCGCATAACGCTCGAGCACGTGAGCGGAGATATCGAAATTCAAGGCGAGCGAATGGACGTCCAGCTTTCCGCGGACGAATCTTTCGGTGATATGGAAGTTACCGTGGGGCGGGGAGACATCGAGCTGAGACTGCCCGGCAACGCTAAGTTCACTTTGGACGCTGTCACCGATCGAGGTAGTGTTCGTCAGCAATCCGCCGGGGAGATGCTTCGGGCGGAAAAAGACGGGTCTCGATCAAGCATTCAGAGAACCACGGGAGAAGGCCCGCGTATCAGACTCCGCACGAAACGGGGAGATATTGTGATCCGGAGAGAGGCTGACGGGGGTGAAAAAGGGAGCCGCAAAGTCACACGCATCCGCCTTAGGCTGTCTCCTTCCAAGATGCGATTCCCGCACGGGGTCACGCTGACCATCTAACACTCAACGCCCTGGCGCTCGGGGTCCCGCACGGCTGACGCAAGCGGCTATCGAAATTCAATGCAAACTCACCTTGCAGTGCTCAATTCGTGGTCATTAGGCTGCTAACCCGCATTTCTCACCGCGTGGCGAGGCGAAGTGCGTGAGAGGCGTGTCGGTACGAGGCGCACGCCACTTGACGACCCCCACTTAATCAAAGACGCGTACTCGGACAGTACGTTGAGTACGGCGAGCAAGCGCAACGAAGTAATGGCGGACCTGTTGCGTGCTTCGGCCGTCAGGTGGTGAGAAATGCAGGCTAATTCCTCACTGAGGACCCCTTCGGGTGGCATCGCCTCACGGATCGGCTCATAATGTGTCCCTAAGAGGTGATCTTCATGGAAAGGCGACAGTTCATTGGCCACGGCCTTGCGACGGGTGTAGCGGGCAGCACCGCGTGGGCGGCTCCGCAGGCGCCCGTTACAAAAACTTCTACAGGGGGTCGCCGCACATTGAGCGAAATCAGCCTGGACAGCCGCACAGGGGCAAGGTGCTGGCGGCGATTCAGCCGCATTGCGACGATGTGCCGATATACGCCGGCGGGACTGTTCTCAAACTGATCAAGGAAGGCTATACCGGCATCCTCATTCGCACCAGCAATGACAAAATGGCCGGCGCCGGCAAGACCATGGGCGAAGTCGTGCTCAACAACGAACGGGACACTTTTGAAGTCGCGCGGCGAATGGGCCTCGGCAAGATCTTCGATCTCAACTACCGCAACCATCGCATGGATGATATTTCGCATATCGAGATGCGGGCCCGTCTGGTCTTCATCTTCCGGCTGATGAAAGTCGACACGATCCTCTGTTACGACCCCTGGGGACATTACGAGGAGAACCCCGATCACTACGTCACCGCGCAATGCGTCGAAGCCGCGTGCTGGATGGCAGGTGGCGAGTGGGATTTTCCGGAGCACTTCGAAGCCGGTCTCAAGCCTCACGCCGTGCGCGAGAAATACTATTTCGCGCGGGGACCGCAACTGGTCAATCGTGTCGTCGATATCAGCTCCTACATTGACGAAAAAGTGCACGTCAACGTGGCGAATGTCACGCAGGGACCGGCTGGCAAGACGGGTTCGCGTCTGCGGGCAAGGCTTGCGAGGGAGAACCGCAGGTTGCCCATTCTCGGCAACGACGACGATACGGCTGACCGCGAGTACATCAAACACTTCGTCTGCGACGACAACGCCGATCTGGGAAAGCTATACGGGCTCGACTATGTCGAAGCTTTCCACTACATTGGGCCTCGGGAATCAGCAGCCGAAAACTATATTAGCGAGAATGCCGTCGCCCTCTAAAATGCGTCGAACCACTTTATCGTGATGGCTCCAAGCGGTTCCGAGAACTCCGGCAACATCCCTGTGGAGTGCTGAACCAGAACCGGCACGTCAGCCGGGAAGCATTCCACGCGCCCTTTCGTGCAGAGTCACCCAGTCCTACGAAATCTTGTCGAGAACCAGCAGCGAGTAAATCACAGGAAGGTAGATGACTGAAGCCTGCAGCAGGCGCCGCGCCTGCAACGTCGTCTTGACCCGCGCGGTCAGCACGCCAAAGTAGAGATAGCCTAGACCACTAAGAACCGCACCCACCAAGTAGACCGTTCCCACCATGCCGAGCAGTACCGGGGCCAAGCTGACCGGTACCAGTGCGGCGGCGTAGCAAACGATCTGGCGCCCGGTGGAAACTCCGTCGGGCTCCACCACCGGTAGCATCTTGATTCCCGCGCGGGCGTAGTCTTCGCGGTACATCCAGGCGATCGCATAGAAGTGCGGAAACTGCCACAGAAACAACACCGCGAACAGCACCCAACCCTCGATACTGAGGTCGTTCCGCGCCGCCGCCCAGCCGATCAAGGGAGGCATCGCGCCGGGAAACGACCCGACGAAGGTTGAAAACGGAGTTTTCGTTTTTAGGGGTGTGTAGAGGAAAATATAGCAGGCTGTCGTCAGCAGCCCCAGCGCGGCACTCAGCAGATTCACGGCCAACACAAGGTACGCCATGCCCGCCAGCGTGATAACGATTCCGAATCCGAGCGCAGGGTGAGACCGCAGCCGCCCGGCCGGCAGCGGCCGCTGTTCGGTGCGCCTCATGCGGGCGTCCAGATCACGCTCGGCCCATTGATTGAGGGCCCCGGTCCCACCGGCAAGCAAAGCTGTCGCCAGCAACGTATGAGCGAAAAGTAAAAGTGAAAAGGGTCCCGAAGAGCCCAGGTAAAAGCCGACGGCCGTCGACATCACAATCAGCCACACGACGCTGGGTTTGGTCAGCTCGAGGTAGTCCCGAAGGACAGACGAAACAGCGGGAAGAACCGCTTGGGCTGTGGATACACTGGTACTCATGTTGCCGCCGGAACTCCCTGTTTTCCCATATCGCCCGTTGAATGGCCGAGACGAGCGTGAACCTGAATCGAGAGGATCACGCTGACCGCGAGAATCAAGGCCCCCGCTGCTACGTGTGCCACCGTCAACAGTACCATCGGAAGCAGGGGCTGGACAGCGCCTTCGGTGATCTCTCGAATCCAATACGTCCCCGCTCCCAACACCAACTGCAGCATCACCATCCCGTTCAGCAGCAACGCCCAGCGCAGGATTTCCGGCCGGCCCGAGTACTGCGTGCCCACCCTTGCCATGACCCAAACCACCAACGCTGCCACAACTACCGCCCCAAACAAGTGGGGGATGATACCGAGGCCCTTGTGCCGTAGCGCCGCTCCCATCAGCAGCTGCAAGAACACCGCGGCGTTAGCCGTCAGGCACAGCGCGCGTAACGGTGGCGCCCCCCGATCCGGCAAGCGCGGGCCAGGCTCTTCGCGCTGCCTCTGCCAGCTCGGCGAGGTTAACCAAGCCAGGCTGACGATCATACAGAAGAACAGCTGCGCCAGACAAGCGTGACTTACCGAAACCGCCAGGGGCAGCAGGAAAATCACTGTCATCCCGCCGAGCAAGCCTTGAGCGATCACCGCGCCAATCGCTGCCAACCCCAACTTCTTGACCCAGCCACGGCTCTCCGCCTTCCACAGCCAAACCGCAAGCACGATCGTCAGCAAGCCGACGAAGCTGGCGATCATCCGGTGCCCATGTTCGTAGAAGATGCCCCCGATCATCGGAGGCATCAACTGTCCATAGGAGAGCGGCCAATCAGGAACCGAGAGGCCCGCATCGTTGCTGGTCACCAGCGCTCCGGCGATGATCAGGCAAAGCGTCGAGAACGCGGTGAACAGCGCGAAGCGGTGCAAATGGAGATTCACCGTGGCAACACGATCAGCCGGCCGAGAAAGTGAAGTCGGCTTGCTTGGACTCGGAAGCGCCCACGGTGACGCTCATCTCTTGGGCGTCAAACCTTTCGTGCTGAGCCTCGATCGTGTAGGTTCCCGGCGGCAAGCCTTTGATCTCGAAGGATCCGTCCGCTCCGGTTATCGCGAAGAACGGATGGGCGACCACGTTAATGTAAGCCCGCATCCATGGATGGATATTGCACTTGACCGGCAACATAATCTCTTGGCGGCTGAACGTCCTTTCAATCGGAGAGGCATCTGGCGTCTGCGATCTGTTCCACTCGCGGTTGACGAGAGGGAGCGGGTGGACATTGTGCGTGGTCGGATCGCTGTTGGTAACACTGAGAACCTGACCGCTCCGCAGCGCAACAACATGCGGCGTGTAGATGCAACCCTTCTGGTTGAGCGCAACCGAAGTGCTGGGAACCTCAAACTTACCCTCGATACCGTCTTTTACCCAGACGAACACATTCGCCAGAGCGCCGCCATCGCCAACGACGGCTACTTCGGCGCGAACAGGGCTGTCGTGGAGCCCGCCGCAATCCGGCTCGGCGCTCATATTGATCCGAGGATTCGACGGGGCTTTCCCGTCCAAAATCACCTTACCGCTGACCGAGCCGGCGGTCGCTGGATCAACCTTGACGTACTCCACCGCGGCCTCTGAAGCCGCTTCTTCCTGCGTGGCTGCTTCTTCGCCGCCACCGCCGCAACCAACGGCAAACAACAGAAACGCCGCCGTCGAACAGGCAAGTATCTTCAAGAATGACATGATTTCTATACCTTCCTTACAAAGCAAATTCGCACTTGCGTGCCAAAATCTTAAACGGAGAATTCTCCCTCATTGTACATCGATGAAACCTTAGCCGCCCGACGCCCCGGCGGTGGCCAGCAGCCTCCGCAGCTCGTCCGGCGTGAATTCGAACATGTAGCGAACCAGCAGTTGAGCGTGGTCCTTCTCGTAGCCTTGGAAAGTCGCGGGCAGCGGCCCGTCGAAGACCCAGCGGCCCCCCTCGCGCCGGAACAGCTCCGAGGGCATTGCCGTGCCCGGGGCGATGTTCGCGGGCTCCAGCATCCAGCGGTAAGTCCAGTCCGGCTTAAGCCTCTCGCCGGCTAGCAGGAAATTCGGCGCTGTCGCGTTGCGGTCTCGAACCGCGTTGCCAGTGGCGTGGCATTTCAGACAAGGCGCGGCGCGGCCGCTGAACAACTGCCGACTCATGATTCGCTCCTCGTTGGAGAGCGGTTCGAGCGGTTCGGGCAGATAGGGCAACGGCTGGGAGGAACGCGCCATAAAGAAGCGCATGAGTTTCGCAACCTGGCCATCCGAGAAATAGAACGTCGGCATGCGCGCCTCGAGGTACGTACGCAAGCCGTTGCGATAGATGTCCGATTCGCTTTGAGCCGGGTTGGCCAAGAACCCATTCAGCCAATCCGGCTGCACGCGGGCGCCCTCGGTGTAGAGCTGGGGCGGCAACTGCTCCGCCCATTCAGGGTCCCTGTAGCGCGGCATCGTCATGAACGAAGTCACATCTCCGGGGCGAATCTGGTGGCAGCCGTTGCAGTTGTATTGCCGGATCAGCCACCAACCTTCCTGTATGTCGCGGCCCTCGTCCTCGGGTTCGTGGCGGTACTGTTGCGGAAAGCGGGTCTCCACCGCGCCCATCAAGAAAGTCGTCAGCGACGTGATCTCGTCGTCGCCGAAGTTGAAATTCGGCATGCGGAGTTGTTCGAGCGGCGCCTTCACTTTGCCCTCGTCGAAGAAGGCCGGGTTCTTCAGCTTGCGGCTGAAAAAGCCTTTATGGTTATACCAGCCATCATGTTCCGCCTCGTGTCCCTTCAGAGCGAAATCGAGGCGTTCGATCGGCTTGCTGCCTTCTAGTGTCAGCTCGGTGCCGATGCGCCCCTCGGCCTCCATGCCGCTGATTTCGTGACAGCCCGCGCAGCCGTAGTGGCGAACCAGCGCCTCGCCCTTCTCGGCCATCTCGGCGCTGTCCATAAACGCAGCGCCGGCATAGCTGGCATCAGTCCTTTGCGTTATCAGATAGGAGGCAATGTCACGCGTTTCCGGGACGGACAGCCGCAAGCTGGGCATGACGGGCGTAAAGCGAATTCCACCCTCCGGATCGTTGGGGTCCGGGGTGACCTCACGGGGGTTGTGTATCCAGCGAACCAAGAAGTTGTAGTTCGTCTTTTCGCCGACACGGCTAAGATTCGCGGCAAAATCTCCGCCGATGCGGTCTTCACCCGCACCGATCGAATGGCACCCCAGGCATCCGCGCGTTTCGAAAAGCTCTTGGCCGCGCTCAGCGTTGCCGGGCGGATGCTGCTCCAAGTCGCCCTCGATGGCATTCCGCCAGATATAAGCGGAGATCGCCTGGATATCTTCATCCTCCAGGCGAAACACGGGCATCTTGCTGCCTGGCCGGAATTCATGCGGGTCCTTCAGCCACACCGGAATCCATTCCTTGCGGAGCTTGACCTTGATTTCTCTCAAGCTGGGCCCGAACTTCTTGACCTCTCTCGCCAAGTTTCTCGCCTTGACGTGAAGGGTAGTCACCTCGGAGTCGAGGCTGCTGTTTCTCAGAGTGAGGGTTTCCGCCCGGGCGTAGTAACGCAGCGCCACGTCGTCCTCGGCCGCTCCATCGCCCAGCTCGATCGAGAGTTGCGCCTCTTTGCGATTCGAGGCTTGTTCTTCCCCAAGCATTTGGATCTGCTGCTGAACGCTGGCTAGTTCTTGGGCCTCCCGGTCGAATCCTTCAAAGCGGTGACAACCCCAGCAGCCTTTATTGAGGAACAGTGCACGGCCCTTATTCAGGGTCTCGGCCTGATCGGTGACCACCTCGCGGGAATGGCACTGCTGGCAGCCGGCCTGAATGTTTTCTCTTTCATAGAGTGGAAAGAGCCAGTGCTTGTACCTGCCATGACCTTTCGCGGCACTGCTGGTGGCCCGCCCATTTCCGTTGTGGCAGCCAATGCATCCAAAATCCTCCGGATCGTGAATTTTCAGCAGATCCGGGCTTGGGTGGCTGGCGAAGAGGCTTTCCCCGTCCATCGACGCCGCGCTAAGTTCGACCGGCTCACGGTTTCCCAAGTGGCAGGACTCGCAGCGATCCACCAGATCGATGTCCGCCAGGTGAATCTGCTTGATGCCCCCGGAAAAATTGTCCATCTTACTGATCAAACCGTCCACTTGCAGCTCGGTCAATCCATTGAGCCGCTCCTGGAGATAACCGTCGCGCTCGCCGCGAACCTCGGCGGCCGGCGCAACCAGCTTGACCCGCTCGGCCTGCAGCTCGGCCCGCGCAGACCGCAGGCGCTCGAATTCAGCCCCCAGTTGCTCGTAGGTCATTGTGACCGTTTTGCTCGCCTCCGAACCGTCATCGAGGACGATATCCAGATCTTGCTGGCGCTGTTTAATCTCCGCTATCTCTTCGTTGAACGATTCTTTGTCTGATTCGCTGTCGGATACCTCTAACAGGTAGACCTGAGCGCCGATCTCGCCTTGGAGAGTTTGAAACGCCCGCCGCACCGCGACCATGCGGGGATTGACTCCCTGATTCATCCTCTTGTCGATGTCGCGGATCTGCTCGGCGGCATTTCCCTCGGCCTCCTCGATTTTCGCGGTCAACTCCTGGTAGTCTTCCGAGTTCTTGATGTCTTGCTCCAATTGCGCCTGCATCGGTTTGAGCTGTTTCAGGTAGGCCGAGTAGGTTGCCACGAAGCGCGCCTGATAGCCCTTCCAGGGACGCAGCGTATACAGTTCGTCGTAGATCGCCCAAACGAGCGTCAGCATGAGAACGAGCGTCCAAGCGAACAAGGGGACGCTCAGTGAACTATTGATGACTGGATCGTCGTGATCAGTCGGCGGGGCCTTAGCCATTCGAATAACTCCGTTACTGCTTCATTTCGTCGAGCAGGTTCGTCCAACATCAGAGAGAAATCTTCTGTCACATTGCCGCCGCGCTCGGCACGCCGGGGCGAAACATTGGGTCGCTTCAACAGAAAAACAAACGGGTGAATATTTAACCTAAATATTAAACCAAGGGGTTACCAAGACATATTTAATGCGAAACAGCAGCCGCGCGATCATCTTCGCCGGCAGGCTCAGCATCGTGATCAGCAGCACCTGCATCATGATGTACTGAGTCAGCGACATGCGGTCCAGGATCTTGCGGTTGAACTCGTTCAGCGTCATCAGCTTGTGGACCAGCAGTCCGCAGGCCACCACGAACAGCGCCAACACCGCAAAGCCGAAGATCATCGCCGGCACGGTGTCCGTGATCCCGACGATCTCATGCAGGTCCTGGTTGACCTCGAAAACAAGCCGGTTGTGGTCCCAAGTCTGCCCCGGCCAGAACCACATCCACCCGGGACCGCGAATCATGGTTCCGATGACGACCATCGAGCACCACAAAATAATGAAGCCGAAGAAGAAGGCCCCGATCGCGAACTTGCGCTGCTTGTAGGTGTAGTATCCGTTGCCCAGCGGGTTCTCGTCGATATAGGGAATAGCCATCAGGCCGACGATGATGAGAGTGGGCATGACGACGCCGGCAATCCAGGGGTCGAAGTAGACCAGCATCTCCTGCAAGCCGAGAAAATACCATGGCGCCTTGGACGGGTTCATCGTCAGGCTGGGATTGGCGGGCGCCTCCAGCGGCGCGTCCAGGCAAATGGACCATACCATCAAGATGGCGGTCACAATCACCGCCGCCAGAAATTCGATTCGCAGCAAGAAAGGCCAGACATGAACCTCTTTCGCCCAGCCCTTCTTGAACGGCTGCACCTTGCGGTGGTGAGTTTTGGCCATGTCCGGGTCGGCCTCGAGCTGGCCGATCAGCCGGTCGTTCGCAAAGGCCTGCCGCAAGCCGTACCAGGTGTAAAACGGCAGCATGATCATCAACAGCACGATCGGAACATTGTCCGGCAGTGAGAGGATTGCCCAAAGTTGCGCCCAGTCCATAGAATTTTCTCCCGCTTCGCTTCCTAGACAGCTAGACCCGCCGTAGAGGCTTGATCTCCTTGGCGAGCATCACGGGGGCGGGCCCGGAGATGCCGCCGTCTTTTCGCACCCGCCAGAAGTGCACGATCATGAACGTAGCGGCGAAGCCCGGAATCGCGATGCAATGCCAGATATAGGCCCGCAATAGAGCATTGGCATCGACGATCGAGCCCCCTAGCAGTGCAAATCGCACGTCATTGAAAGGCGTCATCCCAAATTCCGGGCCAAACGGGCCTTCATGACCCAGCATTGGTGAAGCTCGAGCCATGTTGGTTCCCACCGTGACCGCCCAGAAGCCCAGTTGATCGTCGGGAAGCAGATAACCGGTAAACGACAGCAACAGCGTCAGCACGAGCAGGATCACGCCGACGCACCAGTTGAACTGCCGGGGCTTTTTGTAGGACCCCGTCAGGTACACCCGGAACATGTGCAACCACAAGGTCAAGATCATGGCATGCGCTCCCCAGCGGTGCATATTGCGGAGCAATTTCCCGAAGGGAACGTCGTGCTCGAGGTAGAGAATGTCGCGAAACGCCTGAATTTTTGTCGGGTGGTAATAGAACATCAGCAGCACGCCTGTCCAAGTCAGGACAAAGAACAGGTAGAACGTGATTCCGCCCATACCCCATGTGTAGTTGTACTTCACGGCGTCGCGGTTGATCTTGGCCGGGTGGAGGTGTAGAAACACATTGCTCAAGACGCCGAGAGTGCGGCTGCGCGGCGTCTCGTCATGCTTGACCCGGAACATCGACTTGTACAGCTCGGTCTTGGTAGGCTTCTTTAACGCATTCAGGTCCTGCGTGGCCTTTTGCTTGATGGCGTCGGCATCGATCACTCCCAGAATCGTGTTTTTGCCGTTTTTCGAGCCGTTTTTCTCAGGCATCCTTCTCTCCTTTACTCATCTGCTCCGCCCTCGATTCAATTTCACTCAGCTTAATCTGCTTTCGAGCGGGTGGTAGTGTGATCACCTGTCCTCGACAGGTTTTTGATCTCCCGACCCCAATCAAGAAATCGGAACGCAGTGTTCAATGGCTATACATTCAATGGCTAAGTGCACAGCGGGTAATCAAAACGGCCCGACCAGAAAGGAGCATTTATTAAACAACGATGTAAGCTCCCGCGTCGTTGAATTGAGTGGTTTTTCCTTTCTCCTCTTTGAAGAGGACACTCGTATCGACTACGATTTGCCCCTCGGCATCGAGTTCGACCTTGGCGCGATCCATGGGACGCGGAGCCGGTCCTTCGTAGTTGATTCCCTCGGGATCATAGCCGCTCCCGTGACACGGACACTTGAACTTCGATTCCGATTCCTTCCAGTCAGGCGTACAGCCAAGGTGGGTGCAGCGGGCGTAGATCACGAAAAGTCTGTCGGTACTGCGAACCACCCAGATCCGCTGAGCTTTCTGAAATTTTGTGTCGACCCCGATCCCATAGTCGGTCGGCGTCCCAACCCGGAACATCCTTTTGGGTTCGAAGATCGTCCGCGGGAAAAAGAACCGCAGAAACATCAGGAAGTTGGTGAGCAGGAAGCCCCCAGTAAAGATCCCCACAAATCGGCGGCGGGTCTTGACGGCGTCCTTCTGCGAAGGACTTGTTTGAAATGCCTTCCTGAGCTTTGATGCCAGCGAAGGCTTTGCGGCCTCCGCGGTCGTTTCTCCCGACTGGCTCGCGCCTTCGGGCGAACCACCAGCAGTGGTTTCAGGCATGATTGTCTTCCTTCCGATTCATCACTAGGAGAGGTGTGTGAACTCCCATTGTAGTGACGGAGGGAAAGTCTGACAAGCGCACCGAACATCCTTCAGCATTTTCGCCCACGGAAAACCTCAAACGGCCGGGCAGAGGCTCTGACAGAAGTCCGCGATTGCCGTAGCCGGAAGGCTGTACCGGGCCGGCTTCCGCCCCGCCGAACCCTCTTCAGTTGAGGCTGGTCTGTCAGGATTGAGGCTAGAATAGCGTTAACGAGTTCAGTGGACACACAACCAGCCAGGGCTACCGCCGTCGTCGCCGAAAAGCCCTCCGTCGCCAGAGACATCGCCAAGGTCGTTGGCGCTCACCAGCGTGGCGCCGGCTACCAGCACGGTAATGGATATATCGTGACCTGGGCCATCGGTCACCTGGTAGCCCTCGCCCAACCCCACGAGATCAACCCGGAATGGCGGCGCTGGCGGCGCGACACACTCCCCATGCTGCCGCCTGAATGGCCCCTGGTTGTCTACGAGCAGAGCCGCGAACAATTCAATGTCGTCAAAAACATTCTGACGAGCAAGAAAGTAGGCCGCGTCATCGCGGCAACAGACGCAGGCCGCGAGGGCGAGCTCATCTTCCGATACATCTACGAAGCCGCCCATTCCAACAAACCTGTCGACCGGCTTTGGATTTCGTCGCTGACCCCGGCGGCCATTGAGGCAGGGTTGCGGACCCTCAAACCAGCTCACGAATACGACTGCCTCGCCGATGCCGCCCGCGCCCGCAGCCAGGCCGACTGGCTGGTTGGGATGAATCTTTCCCGAGCCTACAGCCTGGACTGCCAGCAAGACTTGTCCGTCGGACGCGTGCAAACGCCCACCCTCGCCATGCTGGCCGAAAGGGAATTGGCAATTCGCTCCTTCGTTGTCGAGGACTATTTGGAAATCGTCGCAACCTTCCAGCCGCGGGATGGCTCCGCTGAAGGCAGGAAAGGGAAACCGAAGTCCCGGAAGTCTTCTTTCGAGGGAACCTATTTCCGCATCGAGTCAGCCGCCGCTGAATCGGCGGCAGCGGAGTCACCAGCGGCAAAGTCCAGCAGCAAGGACCGTGCATCGCTGCTGGATGCAGCCTCCACCGGTGGCGATCGGTCCAAACGCAACAGCCGGCTGCCGGCAGACGGTGAGGAAGCCCGCCGCATCATCGAGCGGGCCAAAACCGGAAAGGCTAGCATCGAGTCGATCGGAGGCGCCACGAAGCGCATGGCCCCGTTGCTGCTCTACGACCTCACCGAGTTGCAGCGCCACGCGAACCGTCTCTACGGCTTCAGCGCCAAGCGGACCCTTGAGCTGGCCCAGAACCTTTATGAGACGCACAAACTGATCACCTACCCTCGCACCGATAGCCGCCATCTCACCAAGGACATTGCGGCGACTCTTGGCAAAGTCATCGGGGCGATTTCAGGTCCCTACAAAAGCCTGCTGGCCTCCGGTACGGGCAGCCGCGCACTCGGACGGCGTTTCGTTGATGACGCCAAGGTCAGTGATCACCATGCCATCATCCCGACCGGTTCCTCTAAGTCCCCGCCGGCTGGAAGCGATGAAGCCAAGATCTACGATCTGGTCTGCCGCCGCCTGCTTGCCGCCTGGCACAAAGACCACATTTGGTCCGTCACGACAGTCATCACGGCGATTACTTCGCCCGCCGAAGGGAAAAACACCGAACCGGTCGTCGACCGATATTTCAGCTCAGGTACAGCCATCGAGCAAGATGGCTGGAAGGTCCTCGATACAGGCTTCGGCGAACGGAAAGCCAAAAGAAAATCGAAGAAGGGAGAATCAAGAGACTCATCCCAACCCAAAGCAGATGACGAACAGAAAATCCCCCAAGGGCTCGCCGAGGGACAGCACCAGCGCGTGACCAGCGCCGAAACGCTTTCGAAGAAGACGCGCCCGCCCAAGCGCTTTACCGAAGGGACCCTGCTGACCGCCATGGAGTCCGCCGGAAAAACCCTTGAAGAAAAGGAACTCTCCGACGCGATGAAAGAGCGTGGCTTGGGCACTCCGGCGACGCGCGCCGCCATCATCGAGACGCTGCTGCGCCGCGAATACATCGTGCGCAAGGGCAAATCACTGGAGGCAACCGAGAAGGGGATCCAACTAATCGAAGCGGTTCATCCCGCCGTCAAGAGTCCCGCCATGACCGGAGAATGGGAATCCAGGCTGCGGCAGATCGAGCGTGGCGAGGGCAAGTTGCGGGATTTCATGCAGCGGATCGAGGAATACGTCCGCGAAGTCGTCGGTGGAGAACCCGCAAAACCTTTCGGGCAGCCGGCCGTGCGCTCAGCGAACGGCGCCGCTGGACCCAAAGTAGCAACCGCCACGCCAGCAGCAACCGGCACTCCTGCCGGTCCACATTCTCAAGAGGGTCCTCATCTTTTAGAAGAGCCCCCACAACAGCCCCGGCCAGTATCCGCCGCCCAACCCGCACCCCTCCCACCCGGCGGAACCCCACCCAAACCCCGCGAAGAGAGTCTCCCAGACCTGCTCCGCTCCTCCTTCGGCTTCCAGTCATTTCGCCCGCACCAAGAAGAAGTCTGTCAGGCTGTCACCCAAGGCCGGGACGTCCTGCTGGTCATGCCCACCGGCGCCGGGAAATCCCTCTGCTACCAGCTCCCCGGCATCGCCCGCGGCGGCGTTACTCTGGTCATCAGCCCCTTGATCGCTCTCATGGAAGACCAGGTCGGCAAGCTCAAGCAAGCGGGTTTCCGCGCCGAGCGAATTCATTCGGGCCGCCAGCGCGAAGAGAGCCGTGAAGTCTGTTTCAACTATCTCAAGGGGAATCTCGACTTTCTCTTCATCGCCCCCGAACGGCTCAGCGTACCGGGCTTCCCCGAAATGCTGGCCAAGCGCAAACCTACGCTCGTCGCCGTCGACGAAGCGCACTGCATCTCCCATTGGGGCCACGACTTTCGACCGGAATACCGCATGCTCGGGCAGCGCCTGCCGCTGCTTCGGCCCGCTGCCGTGATCGGGCTCACCGCCACCGCCACGCCGCTGGTGCAGGAAGACATCATCGAACAGCTCGGGCTCGACAACGCCCTGCGCCGCATCCACGGATTCCGCCGCGACAACATCGCCATCGAGATTGTCGAGCTGACCCCGAGCCAGCGTCCCCCGGCGGTGACGAAGCTGCTGCAAGACCCCGCGCGCAAGCCCGCGATCATCTACGCGCCAACCCGCAAATCGGCTGATTCCCTCGCGGCCGAGTTGGCGTCGCAATTCCCCGCCGCTGCCTACCACGCGGGAATGATGCCCGAACTCCGCGACCGCGTACAGACCGCCTTTCTTTCCGGCAAATACGAAGTCGTCGTCGCAACCGTCGCCTTCGGGATGGGCATCGACAAGCCCGATATCCGCACGGTCGTTCACGCCGGCCTGCCAGGCACCGTCGAAGCCTATTACCAAGAAATCGGCCGTGCCGGACGCGACGGGCAGCCCTCCCGCGCCGTGCTGATGTACTCCTGGGGAGACCGCAAAACCCACGAATTTTTCCTGGACCGCGACTACCCGGCGGTCAGCGAGCTGGACCGAATCTTCAGCAAACTTCCGGTGCAACCCGAGCCTCGCCGCCGGCTCGAGCAACGAGTCGGGATGGACCCGATCGACTTCGAAAAAGCGCTGGAAAAACTCTGGATTCAGGGCGGAGTCGTCATCGACCCGGAAGAAAATGTCCAGCAAGGCCACAATCGCTGGAAAGGGACCTACGTCGAGCAGCGCAACTACAAGTTGAAGCAGCTCGACCTCATCGTTCGTTTCGCCTCCTCGCAACAGTGCCGCATGCTGGACTTGGTCCGGCACTTCGGCGACCAGGAGGACTCACAAAAGCCCTGCGGCATGTGCGACGTTTGCGATCCCGCATCGAGCATTTCGCAATCCCGGCGCGCCCCGACCGAAGAAGAAGGAGAAGTGCTCGACGTCATCATCGAAGCGCTCAAGAAACGGGACGGACTGGCCGCCGGCCGCTTGCTGGAGCAGGTCACGCCCGAGACCCTACTCGACCGCAAGACGTTCGAAAAGCTGTTAACCGGCCTGTTTCAGGCGGGGCTTGTCACGATCGTCAGCGACACATTTGAGAAAGATGGGCAGACGATCGAGTACCGCCGTATTTTCCTCTCCCAAGAAGGAAGACAACTCGACGCGCCTTCCGCGAATTTCGTCACCGTGGCCGCCGACGCCCCTCGCGCCCCACGCAAGAAGAAGAAACGCGCGGCGAAGCCGAAGCGCCAGGCAAAGACTCGAGGCGCCGCTTCTCGAAGCTCGGATAGAGGACACCCCAGCCGGCGTGGCCCCGAGCCGGAAGAGTGGGAACGTTCCGCCGGGCAGGACGAGCGGCAAATTTCCGGGGAGCGCGAGTGGCCACCCGGCTCGAAGCAAGGTCAGCTAATCGGAACCGAAGACGGATCACGAACGGCGGCCCCCCCGAACCCGCGCCTCATCGAAGAATTGCGTTCCTGGCGCCTGACGCAAGCGCGAGCCCAGCGCATCCCCGCTTTCCGCGTCTTCCCCGACCGCACGTTGAACGCGATCGTGCAAGCCCGGCCGGCAAGCGAGGAAGAACTGCTGCAAGTCTCCGGCATAGGTCCCCGCCTGGCTGGCAAATACGGAGCTAGAATCCTAGCGATCGTGGCGTCGAACCGCAGTTAGACCTCCGAAAAACCCTCATCTGGCGAAAAGCCACGTCGGATCGTGTTTTCGACAACGTTCCGCGGAATGGTAATCTGCAGCAGGTAGTCAGGGCCTCCGGCTTTCGAACCGACAACTCCGATCGGAAATATTCATGGCATGGCTCTGGCATCGATCGTTGGTCTCGGCGATCCCCGGCTAGTCAATCTAGCCGGCAAGACTCCGATAATTGAACCGGCTAACGTGGTTCTAATTGGCGTGCGAGACATTGATCGCGAGGAGAGAGCGAGCGTCCGCGATTCGGGTATCCATGTTTTCACAATGCGAGACGTGGACGAATTGGGTATGCGGCGTGTAATCGAGTCCGCCCTTCGGCAAGTCACACAACACTGCTCCCGATTTCATGTCAGCATCGACATGGATTTTCTTGATCCGCTGGATGCACCCGGAGTGGGAACGCCATGCCCAGGCGGAGTCACGTACCGGGAAGGCCACCTGGCGATGGAGATGATCGCGGATTCGGGCTGCATGTGCTCATTCGAAGTTGTCGAAGTGAATCCCATCCTCGACACGGCCAACGCCACTTCGAAACTGGCCGTCGAGCTGGCCTTGTCGGCCTTCGGTAAGCGCATTCTCTAGAGACTATTTGTAAACCAAACCCCCACACCGATCGCGGCATTTGGCGCTAGCTGCTTGCAAAAACTCCAGGGGCCAATCAGACCGGTTGAAGGGGTTGCCACTCACGGCCCTGAGATCCAGCCACGGCCGAGTTCGTAATCTGGCCGCGGTGCGTGTTGACCCCTTGCCGCAACGCTTCACTTTCTGCCATTGCACGGGCAAAGCCATGGTCCGCTAGGAGCTGCAGGTACGGCAGAGTGGCATTCGTCAGGGCGAGAGTCGACGTGTGCGGCACGAGCGCGGGGATATTCGGCACGCAGTAATGGATGACGCCATCAACCTCATAGACCGGCTCGCTGTGAGAAGTGGGACGAGATGTTTCCGAGCAGCCCCCTTGATCGATGGCGACGTCAACGAAGACCGCCCCTTGCCGCATGTTTCCCACAACTTCGCGGCGAACCACCTTGGGAGCCGAAGAACCTGGGATAAGGACCGCTCCGATCACGAGGTCGGCTTTTGCCAGCAGCTCAGCGACTGCCGCGGGGTTGGAAGCCAGAGTGGTGACGCGACCTGAAAAAATTTCATCCAGCCTGCGGAGCCGCTCCAGGCTCCTATCCAGAATCGTGACACGCGCCCCGGTTCCGAGCGCAACCTTCGCAGCGTTGGTTCCGACAACGCCTCCGCCAAGGACGGCGACTTCCGCCGGAGGCACACCCGGGACGCCGCCTAACAGAACACCCCTCCCGTGGTCGTGCTTCTCCAGGAACTGAGCACCCAACTGAACCGACAAACGGCCCGCCACTTCGCTCATGGGGACTAGCAGAGGAAGAGCCCCGTCCGCTTCGCGAACCGTCTCGTAGGCAATGGATGTGACGCTGGATCGCACAAGTGCTTCCGTCAACCCTGGCAATGGCGCGAGGTGGAGGTATGTAGCCAGAAGAAGCCCGGGGCGGAAGTGCGAATACTCGGCAGGTTGAGGCTCTTTCACCTTGACGACAAGGTCTGCTTGCCGCCAAACGTCAGATGCCGAGTCGAGAAGGACAGCGCCAGCAGCCTGATACTCACGGTCCGGCAAAGCGCTAGCTTCGCCGCCGCCGGTCTCGACGAGGATTTCGTGTCCGGACCCGCGCAACACCTCCACGCCACTCGGCACCAAACCGACCCGAGTCTCGCCGTCTTTGATTTCAGCGGGTATCCCGATAACCACGGTACGACCTCTCTTTCCATTATCGAACATGCGCCGAATTGTGGCGCTTGTGGCAGGGCAAGCCGTTCGCGACCCTCTATAGTGCAAGACGCATGCCAACCACCGGCGGATACACTCGCCAATTCGGGCAAGTTGCTCCGTGAACACCCTGACTGGGCTAGGTCAGCCGGTGCTGCGAGGACGTAGAAGGAGAATGCTCTCGCGCTCGTGAAGACACACGTGGCA
>Ga0310123_10001846_pt1 | contig 17285 bp, 11 predicted proteins | sample CB6_AW_1057_MG_FD_203505 | JGI IMG/M metagenome (GOLD analysis project Ga0310123, IMG submission 203505) | Marine microbial communities from Western Arctic Ocean, Canada - CB6_AW_1057 | ecosystem: Environmental > Aquatic > Marine > Oceanic | place: Canada: Western Arctic Ocean | collected... | reverse complement strand
AAGCCTCAAAATGCCATCAAAACCGAGCTTCAAACCCTCACCCTTGGGGTCAGCCATTTCTTGCCTACTATATGCGCTATATCTCCTTTACTTATTGTAGTTTAGACCGATTAAGACAAGCAATCTTGGGGTCCTATATGGTGAATGTGGGTTAAGAGGGGCGAACTGGATGCAGTGGTCGCTCAGTTTCCCGCCAAAATGGGCTTCGCCGGTGTGGAAAGTATCGTGAACTTCCACCGGGGAAGCAGCTCTCCCGAGTTTACGAACACCGGTGTAGCTCTCGTGACAAGGGGAAATGTCGACCAGTTCCTGGACCAGATCGAATAGTTTTCAATAAGTACTCACTTGAAGGTCTCAAACGAATCCCCCGAAAAGAACCGTACTCCGGGAACCCACGCCGGCCCGGACGCCCGCCTGCTCGAAGTAGTCGATGTCACGAAGCGATTCGGGGCGGTCAGAGCAGTCGACAGCGCGAATCTGACGGTTGCCCGCAGCCAGATTGTGGGCCTGGTCGGCGCTAACGGAGCCGGGAAATCGACTCTAATCAACCTCATCTCCGGCGTCACTCAACCAGACACCGGAAAGCTGCTGATTGAAGGCCGACCGATTCAGCTGGGGAATCCTATGGACGCTCGTTTTTGGGGCATCGAAACGGTGTACCAGGACCTGGCACTTCTCAACGAACTCGACGTGACCGCCAATATCTTCATGGGACGGGAGTTGTGCAGGCGCACCCTGGGTGTTCAGTGGCTGGCTGAAAAGGCAATGAAAGCGAAAGCAACAGAACTGATCCGCAAACTGGGCTACGATTTCGGTGCCGGCAGTCCAGTCAGATTTCTTTCGGGAGGGCAACGGCAGGCTGTGGCTCTGGCCCGCGCTCTCTATTCTCGTGCGAAAATCATCCTCCTGGACGAGCCTACCGCGGCTCTGGGAGTGCAGGAGACCCAGAGGACCCTGGATCTGATCCGGAGTTTCAGGGAGCGCGGCGTCTCCTTGCTGGTCGTCAGCCATGAACTGGAGGATGTCTTTGCGATTGCTGACCGGATTGTGGTCATGAAGAACGGAACAGTGGTGGCGGATCGGATGACTCAATCCACGACTCACGATGAAATCGTCAGCCTCATCATGAGAGGCGACACGAGCTTGAGTTCACAAGAAGGTCGCTGAAACTTGCCTGATTACTTCAGAGCCTGCACCGATCAATCGATCTCCTGGTTGCAAAAGCGACGCAACAATTATCCAGCCTTGCTGCGGCTCACCCGGGTGAAGGCCCTGGTCGCTGCCATCCTTGTCCTGATGGCAGCCGTGTCCATGTTTTCACCGGTTTTCTTGAGCACTCGCAATTTCCTGAACATCTTCGAGCAGCTTTCCATTAACGCCATCATCGCGGCAGGGATGACGTTTATCATCATTGCTGCCGGAATCGACCTGTCGGTAGGGTCGATCCTGGCCCTGGGCAGTATGGGCACGGCCTCCCTGCTGGTGTCCGGGATCCCGGTGCCTGCGGCCATCCTGGGTGGACTGCTGGTGGGGACGGGTGCCGGAGCCATGAACGGTGTCGCCATTGCTTACGGGAGAATCCCCGCCTTTATCATGACCCTGGGGATGCTCAATGTGGCGCGGGGAACCGTCTTGCTTCTGACCAGGGGCAACTCGATCGTCGGTTTCTCGGAGGGCTTTCTTTTTCTGGGCAGGGGTCGGATCGGACCTGTCCCCGTGCTGGTACTGATCACGGCGGCTGTTTACCTGATTTCCCATCTGGTACTGGTGAAAACCCGGTTCGGGCGTTACACGCTGGCCATTGGAAACAACCCGGAAACAGCTCGCCGCCTGGGTATTCGGGTCAAGCGCCACCAACTCTGTCTCTATGCTCTGAGTGGGATGTTCGCCTCACTGGCCGGAATTCTCCTGGCGGCTCGGTTGGACTCGGCCCTCACGCAGGCAGGGACAGGTGCGGAACTGGATGTGATCGCTGCCGTCGTGATCGGGGGCACGAGCCTCTATGGAGGCCGAGGTTCCATCCCGGGAACGTTACTGGGAGTGATCTTTTTTCAGATCGTTCGCAACTCGCTGAATCTTCTGGGGATATCGGTGTTTCTGCAGCAGATTGCCGTGGGGGCCCTGCTCATCTTCAGCGCCCTGGCCGATTTTCTGTCGGCCCGCTGGGCGGCCCAAGGCAAGTAACGGGTTCAAGGGTCGCCGCCACGGTCGCCGCGCACTTTCGGGTTCCAAGGTTCCAGCGTTCCAACGTTCCAAGGAATTCCAAGATCCCAGGGTGGGAGAGGGCTAGAGTGGGAGGGGCCTCAGGCCGCGAACGCCGGGGCGTTACGTTCACAAATGCAGGGTCGCCGCCGAAGGCGCCTCCCACATTCAAGGTCCAGCGTGCGATACAACGGGTGACCACCAGGGTCGCCGTTACGATTGTTTCCTGCTTGGCCTGGATGCCCGGAAGGCTTCCACGCGAGTCCGGGCTCCTTCGATCAGCAGGCTGTAGTCGCTGCCGGCACCCACGAAGGCAAAGCCCTCCGATTCTCGCAGCAACAATTCCTCAGGGCTGCCGCAGCCAATGCCGATCGCCACACCAGTCTGCCGACTCACCTTCAGCGCGTCCCCAATGACTGCATCCGTTTCAGGGTGCGGTACTTGCCTCGGATCCAGGCCCATGGCCAGGGATAAGTCCCAGAGGCCCAGATAAATGATGTCGACTCCGGGTACGGAGGCGATTTCGTGGAGGGCTTCGACGGCCTCTACGGTCTCCAGTATCAGGGCTACCAGGATGTTTTTGTGGGCCTGCACCAGATAGTCGTCGTACTCGAGCGAATAGTGTGATGCCCGCAGGGGACCAAAACCGCGTGTGCCCTCCGGGGGATATCGGGTGGCCGCGACAATGGCTTCCGCTTCGCCCCTGGTCCTGACCATGGGAACCAAAACTCCCATGGCGCCCAGATCCAAAGATCGCTGGATAGAGAACAGGTCGGATGGGGGAACTCTGACCAGGGGAATCGTATCCGTCCCGCTGACGGCCATGAGCATGTGTTCAACCTGAGCTGAGTCCAGGCCGCTGTGCTCCGTTTCGATGACCAGCCACTCGAGCCCAGCGTGGGCCAGCAGTTCGGCCACATGAGGACTGCCGAGTCCCAGAAAAGCGCCAATGGTAGTTTGACCGGAAATCACTTTTTGGCGCACCCAGTTCTCTTTCATTGAAGTAACTCTACGCTGTTCAATATCGGGAGACAATAAACAAAGCGCCGGAAGCTGTCAAAAAAGCACCGGTTCAGAAAGGCGACACAATGGTCGCTAAATAGGGCTTGCAACTGAGCACCCGCTGATCCTTCACGTCGCCCAGTACCACCTTAGCACCCACCCTTTGCCCGCGCCCCCCAGCCGCCTCCCGAGCTCGAGCCCGTCTCCCGCCTCCCCGAGCCCGGAAGCCGTGACCCCGGCGAATCAATCGGATGCACAGGCCCGGCCGGAATTCCGGACCAGGGTGACGAACTGATCGGCTCGGACATCATTCCAGGTCTCACATCGCCCGTCGGGCCAGTAAACCTCTACCCTTTCGAAGTCCGGAGAGGCTCCGAGACCGAAAAAGACCCGGCTGTCATTGGCACTCAGATAACTGCCATCCGAATGGCAGCGACGCCACAGAGGTTTTTGTCCCTCCCTGATCAGCGCGAGTCTGGCCTGATAGATCCCCGCATGGATACTCCTGCCTGCACCGCGCAGCCGCACGCCCAGCCAGTGGTTCCGGGAGCCGACCTGGTTGAGCAAGAGACGGGCGGCTCCATTGTTGTTGGCAATCACGATGTCCACGTCCCCATCATTGTCAACGTCACCAAGGGCAGCTCCCCGGCTGACCTCGACCAGATCCAGAGCCGGCCCGGCAAGGTCAGCTCCAATCTCCTGAAATCGGCCTGTTCCGTCACTTCGGAAGAGCTGGTTCTTTTGCGCATAGGGATAAGCCGACTCGGGCGGCTGCCGATTGTCCACAACGACGGCGCCGTTGGCCACGAACAGGTCCAGCCACCCGTCCTGATCGTAGTCGAACCCCAGTGTGCCAAAACCCGTGTTGGCCACACTGGGGTTGGCCAACCCGAAGCGGAAGGTCGCATCTGAAAAGCCGGCTTCCCTTCCATTCAGATACAGCGTGTTCGTTTCTTTCTTGTTATGAGTCACAAACAAATCTTCGTCGCCATCGCCGTCGAAATCAGCGGCTGTAACACCCATGCCCGCCTCAGCCACTCCATCAATGTTGTAAGCGGTTCCGGAAATCAGGCCCAGGTCCTCGAAAGTTCCATCCCCCTGGTTGATCCAGAGCTGGTTAGGCGTTCCGTCATTGGCCACGTACATGTCCGGCCTGTCATCGAGATTCAGATCAACGGCAATGACTCCCAGGCCGGCTCCAAAAGCTCTACCCAGACCTGCTTTCTCCGTGATGTCAGTGAACTTTCCATTGCCCTGGTTTTGAAAGAGCCGGTCGGGAAGCGGGTCGTAGACGCTGGGAGAACAGTAGTCCTGCCGGGTTTCACCGCACTTCCTGTTTCCCCGGACCGTAAAGGAAACGTAGTTGGTAACGTAAAGATCAAGATCGCCATCGGAGTCGTAGTCGAGGAAGCTGCTACTGGAGCTAAATCGGGAATCGTCCGCTCCGGCTTCTCGTGTCACATCCCGGAAGGTCCCATCGCCGTTGTTGTGATACAACACGTTGGGACCAGCATTGGTCACGTAGAAATCCAGGTGGCCATCGGTGTTGTAGTCGCCGACCGCAATCCCCATGCCGTAACCCTCGTGTCCTACACCGGCCTCTCCGGTCACATCGGTGAAGTGAAGTGCTTCCTTTTCCTTCAGGTCATTGCGGAACAGCCTGTTGCGAGGAGGTGCTTCTCCCGAGAAGGGAAACAGTGATTGGGGCATCTCTTTCGTCTTGTCCAGCATGGCCCCCTGTAGAAAGTAGACATCCAGGTCACCGTCGCCGTCATAATCGAACAACCCCACGCCGGAACCCATGATCTCGGGGAAAAAGTACTCACCGGTTGCTCCAGTAAAGTGATGAAAATCCAGCCCGACTTCCCGGGCGACTTCCCGAAAAATAGGACCCGAGTCTGTACCCGGGAGGGACTGGGAGAAAGACCAGACTCCCAAGAGTGCGGTCACCAGCCCCGGCGCGACACAGAATCCGTGGGATTTCCACCACTGGCTGCTACTGCTCATCAGGCTTCTCCACCTGGTCGAGAAAAGTCAGAAGTTCCTCGATGGCATCTGTGACCGGCTCTTGACCTGGCCCGACCGCTTTCTGCCGGGCCCGGAGCGCATACTCTCTGGCCTTCTCAAGATTCCCCACCTGGGCATGGGCCAAAGCCAGGGTATAGACGTGCAGCGGCACGCTTTCGTTTTCAGGTGTGAGTGTTTGCTGGAGGTGCAGGATGGCTTCCTCGGGTTTGCCCCGGGCCATCAAGAGACGACCCATGTTGAAATGGGGGAGTTGAGAATTGGGTTCGTACTGGATGGCCAGGAGGAAATGTTTTTCCGCCTCCCCGCTCTTGCCCTGTTGGTCCAGCAGATATCCGAGGTTACTGTGACTCGTGGCGTGGTACGGGTTCACCTCCAGCGCTCTTCTGAGTACTTCGATTGCCTCCGTAGCGCGCCCCGACCGGGCCAGGTAGGTGCCGAAGTTGTAGTGAGTCTTGTACATGCCCGCTTCTATTGCAACAGCCGCGCGATAGTGTTGCTCCACTTTGACGGCCTCTCCCAGAGCTATATACAGAGGTACGAGATTGGCGTGTGCAACAGCGTGTTCAGGCTCTATTCTCAGCACCTCTTCAAAGGCGGCGGCTGCCTCTTTGAACTGTCCTTGTTCCCGCAGAACAAAACCTTCTCCAAGGAAGTATTCGACCCGAGACCCCAAGGCTTGAATCGCGTCCGTTAGAGGGTCCTCCAGCGACGGCTCTTTCGACGAATGACGCTGGAACAGGGCAAGATGCTCCTGCGATTTCTTCACATCTCCAAGACTTCGGTAGGCCAGCCCCAGGGCGTAGTGGGCGGCACCGAACTCTGGGAACCGCTCACAAGCCTTTGCATAGTTCCTGATCGCTTCAGCGGCTTGGCCCTCTTCCCAGGAGACTCGCCCCAAGCCGGCGTAAGCGGAGGCGGATTGTGGGTGGTCCCTGAGGATCTGCCGGTATATCTCGCGACTTTCCCTTAACTTTCCCAGTCTCCGAAGAGACTCGGCCAGCGCCATCCGGGCGGGAAGGTAGTCTGGTTTGAGCCCCACTGCCAGACGCAGCGTTTCGGCCGCTTCGCTCTCTATTCCCAGGGGTACTCGAATGACTCCCAGATAGTAGGCCCAGGCGAACGAGTTGGGGTCCAGGTGCCGTGCCCGAACGTACAGCGGCTCCGCAAACTCGTAATGCTGATAAGCGTGCAACAGCATACCCAGCCTGCCGTTGGCTTCAGCACTGTCGGGGCTCGCACGCAGTTGCTCGAGGGCTTTATGAATCTGCTCCTGAACGGTTGTGTCGAACACATCTTTCCGTGCGCCCAGGTCGGGGATGGGAGGCAACTCTCCCAGCGGCCCAGCAATGACAGGCGCGATCATCGACACCAGCAGAGTCCCAACTCGCGCAACTGCGCTTGCCTTTGCCCTCATCTTCTTTTCTCTTGCGCCTCGTTAGTGTCTGTCGAGGCCTCGACAGACTTTCCAGGATCCACGTCTGTGGATGCACAAGCCTCCGCTGAACGAGGTCAGGGCCGCGGCAGTAACTTCTTTGGCAGCTTGAGCCCGCCCACGGCCTGCGCACCTTCCCGTCTGCTTCGATAAATTCCATCCAGCCGCAGGAATTCACGTCGCTCCCGCCCCGCGTCTTCTTTGCGACCGGCCCGCGCATAAGCCCGCGACAGTGCAAAATGCATCTCGTGATCGTCGGGAGCCAGCTCAACTCCCCGTTCCAGTTCCTGAATGGCTCGCTCGGTTTCGCCTATCTCCAGAAAAATTCGACCCAGCACTTTTCGGCAGGTGAAGAAATCCGGCGCCAGGGCGTGGGCCTTCTCAGCCAGTGGAAGAGCGTCCTCGTGTTTCCCCTGCCTGAGGTACTCCAGAGCGATCTGGAGCAGACTGGGCACATGCCTGGGATCGGTCATCAACTCGCGATGGAAGTACTGGAGGGCTTTGCCGGGATCGCCGCCGAGTAAGAATACTCCGTAGGCATAGTGCAAGCTGGACTCCTCCGGATAACGGGAGACCAGTTCCTGAAAGAGGCGATCGGCATCCTCTGCCCGCCGGTCCGCCATCGCATAGGCAGCCCGGCCGGCCAGCAGGACGAGTTCCCGTTTTCCCGGGGGATACTCGGAAGGCAAGAACGGCATCCGCAGTATGGAAAGTCCCAGGGCCTCGATCACTTTCGGACTGGTGGATTCGCAAGCCCCGCTTGATGCTGGCCAGCATGACCCGATCTTGTGCTCCTAAATGAGACTGAAAGAACGCTTCAAGAGAGTGCTTGACCCTGAGCAGAGAATCGAAAGACATGCTCTCCAGGTCGAGAAGGACGACGAAATGAGCACCCTCATCCGGCTGAGGAGCCGGAGTGTCTGCCGAGCGAAAGGGCTCTCGGTCATTGTGAGCACCTGAGATGTCGTCTTCCCCCTGTCGCTGAAAGAACGTGATCTGTTGCTTCTTGCCGTCTTCCCAGACCTGAATATCGTGGGCCTGGAGATCTGAAACGAATCTCCCCTGTCGGTCAGTGACGATGAGGTCTACCCGGACAACTTCAGACTCGGCAGTGAACCTGGTCTGCTCCTCTTGAGCGAAGAGATTTCCCGGCAACAGGACCAGAGCCACGGTCAGGAGAGTGGGAAATATCCTGACCGGGGCGACTAGACTGATTGGCAACGAGACTCTCTTCGTCATTCCCTGAAAGCTGTCCTGGACATGCAGGTTCTAAATCCTAGAGGTTGATCCATAATGCCACAAGAGAGAGTGTAAACTCACCGAGATGGCAGACCTTGCCGATGGTGGCTCTGTTGGCCGACCGACCGGATGTGATTGATCACCGATCCAATCATGGGTAGAATAATTGCGCATATGAAGATCCACCGTCGCCCTCTGTTCCTATCCCTGCTCGTTCTGATCGTCGTGTCACTGGGGTTTCCTTTCCAGGGACTGGCACAAAAGAAAAAGGGGAAAAGGACTGGCACAAAAGAAAAAGGGGAAAAAAGAAAAGCCCAACAATCAAAATGAGGAAGCGGAGGATTATTTCAAGAAATGGCTGAAGGAAGACGCCGTCTACATTATCAGCGAGGAAGAGAAATCAGTTTTTCACACTCTTTCCACGCTCGACGAAAAGGAACAATTCATTGAACAGTTCTGGCGCCGGCGAGATCCTGACTTGAGGTCGGCGTCCAATGAATTCAAGGAGGAGCACTATCGGCGGATCGCCTTCGTCAATGAGCGATTCCATAGCGGCAAGCCGGGCTGGAAGTCAGATCGAGGGAGGATCTATATCATCCACGGCGAGCCGGCCGAGATCGAAGCCCATCCTTCCGGGGGCTTTTATGACCGCCCCTTTGACGAAGGTGGGGGACAGACGACCACCTACCCGTTTGAGAAGTGGCGCTATCGGCATGTTGACGGCGTTGGAGACGACATCGAAATCGAATTCGTCGACGACTCCTTTACGGGAGACTACCACCTGGCGCTCAATCCCGAAGAAAAAGATGCTCTGCTCCATGTGCCGGGTGCGGGCTTGACCTGGTCCGAGCAGGCGGGCCTCACCAAGAAAGAAGATCGTCCCTACTTTAGTCCGGGACGACACAACCCGGCCTACACTTCCGGCACTCACAGGACCAGCCCTTTCTATCGGTACGAAATTTTTTCCGGAATGCAGGCCCCGCAAAAGATTAAATATAACGATCTCAAGGAGCTGGTGAAGGTCAGCATCGGCTATGAAAACCTTCCCTTCGAGGTCCGAAGTGACTACTTCAAGATTACCGATCAACAGGTTCTGGTTCCGATCACTATTCAGCTCCAGAACAAAGACATGATGTTCGAGCGCGATGGAAAAGTGCACTCGGCTCGCATCGGCCTTTACGGCGCTGTGACCAGCCTTGGCAATCGGTTCATCGAAGAATTCGATCACGATCTGGTGGTGTCGTTCACACCTGAGAAGCTGGAGAAGGGTTTGCAGGGCCGTTCGATGTATCAGAAGATCCTTCTTCTGGACAACAAGACTCGCTATAAACTCGATTTGATCGTGAAGGACCTGGGCAGCAGCAACATCGGTGCCGTCAAACAGGCCATCATTCCTCCCGCGAGCGTCAAGGAAACGGAGAAGCTGAGCAACAGTTCGCTGATCCTTTCCGACTTCATACAGCAGCTCGGCGGCGAGCTCCCGAAATACGATGAGATGTTCGTCCTGGGAGACGTTTGGATTCGGCCCAGCATCGCAAAAATCTTTTCAAAGAAGCTCCCTCTCGGGGTCTACCTGCACCTGTACAATTTCGACGTGGATCAATCCTCCAATTCGCCTGAGCTGGAGGTGAAGTACACAATCAGACGCGCGGGGAAAGTGATCCAGGAGGCGACTGACAGCAGCGGGGAATCGATTCAGTCCGTTTTCGGAAAGAGAATGGTCCTGATCAAGAAGCTGGATCTAACTGATCTGGAACCCGGACAATACCGGATCGAAGTGGAAGCCTGGGATCAGCTCAGCGATGCGAAGGCACAGGTCAAAGACAATTTCCGAGTTGAGGGCGATTAGTCTCCTGCAACGGATCACAACTGACCACTCATCCCTCCCCAATCCCAAACCGCACCTCATCTGGCTGATCGTACTGATCGGTCTCACCCCGCTGTTGGTGCACGGCTCCAAGAACAAAGACGCCGGAACCGATTTGTTCAGCGATGTCGCCAGGGCGGTTGGCATCGACTTTGTTCACTTCAACGGAATGTCGGGGGAGTATTACTTTTGCGAGATGATGGGCCCGGGGGGAGCCCTGTTCGACTATGACAACGATGGTGATCTGGACGTTTACCTGGTGCAGGGCAACATGCTGGGCCCGGGCAAGACACTGGAGGATGCCCTTTTTCCGCCTCCGGGAGGGCTGCCCCTCAAAGACCGACTTTTTCGCAACGATTTGGTGTTGAATTCGGACGGGACGTCCACCCTGCACTTCACGGACGTGACCGAGCAGAGCGGCATCGTCTCGGCCGGCTATGGGATGGGAGCCGCCGCGGGTGACATCAACAATGACGGCTGGGTGGACGTCTACGTCACTAATTTCGGGAAGAACCAGATGTACCGGAACAGCGGCGACGGCACCTTCACTGAAGTCCCGGTCGGTGAGAACACGGATTCAGAGTGGAGCGTGAGCGCGGCCTTTCTGGATTATGATCGGGACGGCTGGCTTGACCTTTTCGTCGGCAATTACGTCGAGTACAGTTTGTCCAATCCCAAGAAGTGCTACTCGAGTACCGGAGCCGTCGACTATTGCGGCCCCCGGAATTACGCCGGCCAACCCAACCGATTCTTTCGCAATCGGGGTGATGGAACCTTCCAGGAGGTGTCAGAGCAGACCGGGATCGCCGGGAGGCACGGGGGCGCTCTGGGAGTCGTCAGTGCCGACTTCAACGGAGATGGCTGGATCGATATCTATGTGGCCAACGATCAACGCCCCAATCACTTATGGATCAACCAGGGCAACGGCGTTTACAGAGACGAGGCACTGGTGTCCGGATGCGCTTTGAACCGCGATGGGAAAACCGAGGCCAGCATGGGAGTCGATGCGGGAGACCTGGACAACGACGGCGACGAAGATCTCTTCATGACCCATCTGATCAGGGAAACCAATACGCTTTACCTCAATAACGGACGGGGGTGGTTTGAAGACCAGACCTTCGAAAGCGAGTTGGGAATAGCGAGCTTGCCCTACACCGGGTTTGGGACAGCCTTCCTTGACTATGACAACGACGGCTGGCTGGACATTATGTCGTTGCACGGGGAAGTGGCCACGATCGAGGCCCTGGAAAAGGCCAAAGACCCCTATCCATTGCATCAGCGAAATCAACTCTTCCATAACCTGGGAGATGGGCGCTTCAAGGACGTCACGGAGCAGGGGGGAGCCGTATTCAAGTTCTCGGAGGTGAGCCGCGGAGGTGCTTTCGGGGACGTGGACAACGACGGGGACGTGGACGTCCTGATCATCAACAACAACGGTCCTGCCAGGCTGCTCATCAATAACGTCGGGACACGCCGACACTGGCTGGGTCTGAGACTGGTAGGGAAAGAGAGCGAGCGAGACATGCTGGGAACCCGGGTGGACGTGGTCCTCTCTGACGGTTTGACCCTGCGGCGGCGGGTGCGAACCGACGGCAGCTACGGCTCCTCGAATGATCCCCGCGTACTGGTCGGTCTGGGCAAAAAGACTCAGGTCGCTGCAGTGCGCGCCTACTGGTCCGGTGGGCGCGTGGAGGAATGGACTGACATCTCCATGGACCGGTACACAACCTTGCGTGAAGGCAGCGGCAAGGTAGCCCGTGAACGTGAAAATGAGTGAGAAGACCGATTTCCTTGTTGTCGGTGTGTTTTTGATCGGCCTCACCGCCGCGCAGGCCGGCCTGGCCAGCAAAACCCTGCCCACACCCCGATCGAGCGATCAACTCACGGCTGTCCCCCATCCGCAACTGAGCAGGCTGGAGCCAGCGGCTCGTGAGCAAATACTGGAGGTGCGGAGACGGCTTGAATCGATCGCGGAAGCCAGGGATGTTCCAGGGGAGAAACTCAGCCAGGCCTACGGGGAGATGGGCAAGCTCTACCACGTCCAGGATTTTCTGGAGGCAGCCCAGGCCTGCTATCTGAATGCACAGTTGCTGGCACCGACAGACTTTCGCTGGTCTTACTACCTGGGGCCCATCTACAAGAGCAGAGGTGAAATCGAGAAGTCCATCACCAGTTACGAGAGGGCTTTGCAGATCCGACCCAAGAACGTCCCGGCGATTCTGGGTATGGCCGAGGGCCACCTTAGCCTGAACCGGCATGCACTGGCCCAGCCATTGTTCGAGCAGGCGCTGGCCGTAGACGAATCGTGTGCTCCCTCCCTGGTAGGGATGGGAAAAATCGCCTCGTCAAAGCGGAACACCAGGGAAGCGATCCAGTACTTTGAGGCGGCTCTGGCGGAACAGCCGAACGCCAACAGCATCCATTATTTGTTAGCCATGAGCTATCGAAGGCAGGGGGACCTCGGCAAGGCCCAGGCTCACTTCCAAAGGGTCGGAATGCTGGAAAGGCTGCGCCGAGGACATGCCACGCCAGGCTACCCCGACCCCCTCCTGCAGGAGCTGGATGAATTGAAGACGGGCTGGCGCCTGCACTGGACCCGGGGAATGCGCGCCTTCGGCAAGGGACGCTTTGCCGAGGCCGCCAAAGAGTTTCGTGTCGCCATAGCTCTGGACCCAACGATCCCGATTCCACGAACAGATTTGGGTTCGGCATTGGCCCGGTTGGGCGATCTCGAAGGGGCAGCCCAAGAATTTGCTGGGGCGCTGCGAATCTCGCCCGGCAACCCCATGCTGCACTACTACCTGGGAACCACGCTGATGGGATTGCATTTGGATGAGGATGCCGCGGAACAGTATCAGGCAGCGATCCGGTCAAACCCCGGGTTCAAGGAGGCACACTTTCAGCTGGGCAATCTGCTGATGCGCCTGGGGCGCTACCAGAAAGCGATCCGGCACTACGCAGCCGTCATCGAATCGGCTTCCGGCCTGGGAGGTCAAATCCCGCCAGGTGAGAGCGGGGATGGGCAGCTCCAACAAATGAACGGGCTGGCGCGCTTCATGCAGGCGATGGCTCTGATCCGACTGAACCGTTATGTGGAGGCCCTGGAGGTATTGGAGGAAGGCCTCGAGGTCTTTCCGGGTCACGCCGACATGACCCACGCACTGGCTCGACTTCTGGCCGCCTGTCCTGAGGATAAGATTCGCAACGGAAGGAGGGCTTTGCAACTTCTGCAGCCCCTGCTCGAAGGTCAAGGCGGCATGGATTTGGAGTCCGTGGAAACACTGGCGATGGCCCTGGCCGAAACCGGTCAGTTTGAGCATGCGGTCGAGGTCCAACGCGCCATGATCTCCGATCTGCAGCGCAACCAGCGCTTCGATCTGGTGCAACTTCTGGCCGAAAACCTGCCCCTTTATGAGCGCGGTCAGCCCTGCCGCCTGCCCTGGCGGGAGGATGACCCGGTTTTCTCACCGGTTCCCGCAGCCATGGAACCCCTGGGACCGGCGAGCAGTTCGCGCCCCTGAAACCCAACCAGGTTGCCCGCAAATAGCGAATCTTGAAACTGGAGCTAGGTTTTCAAGGGGACGGCCGCAGCAGGAACGATTAAGATCAAGGATTCAATTAAGTGAATCCAAGAGCTTCCTTTGATCCGAATTATTGGATCCAGGGATGGTGTCGACAGTCATGACACGCTGCTCAAAACTTTCCTAAATACAACAGAAAGAACGAGATAGATGTTTCGGCACTGCGTTCTCATGCGTTCACGGAATGAACATTGCATAAACCGGAGTGAATGATCCAGGAAACTTGCCTTGTTGGCGACGTCTTTAAGGAGAAACTCGTGAAAAAGACCCTTGTGCTGAGCTTGACTGTCTTGTTGTTCTGCCTTCCCCTTGTCGCCCAGGACCACTTTGGACGAATCGTAGGGACTGTGATCGATGAATCGGGTGGTCTGATCCCGGGAGCCGAGGTTCTGGCCCACAATGAGGCCACAAATGTCGAGACTGCTGTTGTCAGCAGCGACGCGGGAGCCTACACGTTCCAGAATATAATCATCGGCGCCTATACCGTGACGGCCAGCCTGGCCGGCTTCAAGACCGTTGAGCTGGTGGGCGTGCGGGTGGTCTCAGGGGAGACCAGGACTGTGGACATCACACTGCCGATCGGTGAACTGGTAGACACCGTGACCGTGGCAGCAGATGCCTTAGGCATCGACAGTACGTCCTCCAGCGCAGGTGTCACAAGGGTTGTGGAGGAGATTGAGGAACTGCCGATGGCGGTGAACCAGGGGGCCCGGCACAGTCTGTCGTTTACGCGGACCCTTCCCGGTTTCTCTTACGATCCGTACGGCAAGGAAACGGACACCACCGACAGGGGCTACGTCCACGGTGTCGTGGGTGTTGTGAGTATGAACATCGATGGAATCTACTCGAGTCCTGCCAACAACTTCGGCCTGAGAGAGGATTCGGGGCTGATTCCCGAAACCATCAGCGAATTTCGAACAGTTGCCAACGTGAGCGCGGAGCATGGCTGGAATCTGGGCTCCAGCGTGGAAATGGTGATGAAAACGGGGACCAACCAGTTCCACGGAAGTGTGTTTGAGTACTTTCGCAACGATGTACTCGACGCTTCTCAGTTTTTCGCGGACGAAGTCAATCCCCACAGGCAAAATGAGTTTGGGGTTGTTGTGGGCGGACCGCTGGCCAAGGATAAACACTTCTTTCTGGCCAGTTATACGGGATACCGGGAACGCAGGACTGCCGGCGGCCAGACCGCAACGGTCCCTACACAGCTAATGCGAGATGGGAATTTCAGCGAGTGGCTGGGACCGCAACTCGGTACCGATCTGCTGGGAAGGCCCATCCTTCAGGGTCAGATTTACGATCCCATGACCACCCGGACGGACGGGCAAGGCGGTTTTATCCGCGATCCATTTCCAGGGAACACCATTCCTTCTAACCGAATCAGTGCCATTTCGAAAGCTTTTCAGGCGGGGTATCCTTTACCCAACCAGCCAGGCCTCTCGACCAACTTTATTGGTTCCGTGGACACGGGAGAGCAGGATATCGACAAGCTTACCGTCAAGACCGATCACGAGATGACCGATACCTGGAAGTTCTCCTTTGGGATGGACTATCATCGAAAAGACGTCATATGGCCGGGGGATAAGCCTGGATTTGACCAGGAGATCAATACGACTCATCTGGTGCTCGGTGACCAATACCGTTTTCGGTTCTCGAATTACTTCACGCTTCGGCCCAATCTGCTGCTGAGCGTCCGTTTTGCCGGCCAGGGAGTCCCGCGAAAAATTGGAAAAGAGGGCAACACCCACGGCGCGGATTCAGGGCTCACCGGCCTGGTGACGCCCGACACTCCTTTTACCGGTGTCGAGGGTGCCACCGGGTTTGGATTCCTTTTCCTGAATCTCTTCATGCCCGAATTCACGTATCCGGTCTATACCGATTTGTCCTGGACCAAGGGCAGCCACAACTTCAAGTTCGGTGTCCAGGGAAGATACGCCGCCGTGGGGCGGAGAATCCAGATCTTTACGAACGGCAATTTTACCTTCAGTGACATTACGACGGGGCTGGCAGGCGGCCAGGTGCTGGATGGAGGCGGCAACGCATCGCCGTTTCCCGATGTCGCGCTGACCGGTCGTGGCTGGGCCAGCTACCTGCTGGGTGAAGTGAACCAAGCCTTCATGTGGTCTCCAAACAACAGTCGAACCAATAATCGCGTCTTTGCTGTTTACGGCCAGGATAGCTGGCGCGCCACCCCGAAACTGACCGTCAACTATGGACTTCGTTATAACTGGTGGACCCCCTTTGGCGAAAGCTACGATCGGCATGGTGGCTTCTCTCCCGACGTCCCCAATCCCGGAGCTGGCGGAAGACTTGGAGCGTTGACTTTCAACGGTGAGGGGCCGGGACGCAACGGCCGCACCAGGCTGTATGATCGAGATTGGGGTGCCCTGGCACCCCGCCTGGGTCTGGCCTACGCATTGGACGACAAGACCGTTCTGCGGGGTTACTACGGAATTACGTTCGCCAACCCTGGCGCCGAGTTGCAAGGCGGTGGAAATGCCAGCTTTCTAGGGTGGGCTGTCCAGCCCGGGTTTGCTTCGACGGATGGAGGCCTGACTCCAGCCTTTAACTGGAACAACGGATTTCCAGCCAGCGGACTCGAGCAGGTCCTCAGTCTTCCTTCTCTCGACCCTGCGTTAGCGAATGGTACTTCCGTCCAGTGGAATAATCCCCAAGACAATAAGTGGCACACGAGTTACAACCTGGGTGCCGGCATTGAACGGGAAGTTGGCTGGAACATGCTGCTCAAGGTGGATTATGTGGGCAAGATGGGCCGCCATTACAGAATGAATTGGCAACGGAACCAGGTGCCGCCCTCGATCTTTGGACTGGGCCCGGTGATCGATTCACCGATCGACTCTCCAGAAGGAATCGCGACAGGAATTCATAGGCCCTATGAGGGGTTCAGCGGGAGCGTGCGGCAAGCTTCGCGCCCGTATCCCCAGTACACTGGCGTGGATCTGAGAGGCGCTCACGGCGGGATTACCTCGTACCACGCTGCCAATATCGCTGCCCAGAAGCGCTTTGGACAGGGGGTCAGTTTTCTCCTGGCCTATACCATCTCAAAGAACATTACATCGGGGAGCGGATACGGTGTTTTCGGCGCGTCCACTGTGGCGCACGAGGGATATGGAGGCGCCAGGGTCCGCACCCTGACACCCTTTGACCGTCCCCACAATTTTGCTCTGACCTGGACCTGGAACCTTCCCTTCGGGCGAGGGCAACGATGGGCTGGTGATGCCTCCGGTGCCCTCAACAACGTCATTGGGAATTGGCGGGTGATGGGCTGGCATAACTATATGTCTGGTGACCCGGTCAAACTGGGGCGGGTCAATCGCACGGGAACCAGCATCGACCGCGGGGTCAGCCACGGATCCTATGATCCGAACGGGTCGAATAAGAACACACTCAACGTGGCCGCATTCGAACCGGAAAACCGAGTGATCGCCTTTGCGGATACCAACCAGCTGCCCGATATTCGAAAATTCGGATACGCGACGGAAAACTTATCAATTCTCAAAGACTTCCAGTTTACGGAGGATGTGCGTTTTGAGTTTGGGGCTGAGTTCTTTAACGCCTTCAATCGGGCTCAGTTCCACAGCATTTCCACCTCCCTCAGTGCCCCGGACACTTTTGGACGATATCGCAGCACAGCTCTAGCCAGGATCATTCAATTCCGATTGAGGATCTCTTTTTGAGTTCCCAGGGCGACACCCTGGTGGTCGCCCCGGTTGGACGGAATGCGTAGGGGTGACCCTGGTGGTCGCCCGCTAAAAGGGGCTGGCACGAGACCAGCCCCTACGTTTTTTGGGGGACCTTCCGTGTGGACGGGACGGGTCGGCAGAAAGATAGGGGTAGGGAAAGCGCATTGGTTTGAGCCTCCCCTCCCTCCGAACCGGACGTGCGGTTCTCCCGCATCCGGCTCTCCAGTCAG
>Ga0310123_10001841_pt1 | contig 17292 bp, 13 predicted proteins | sample CB6_AW_1057_MG_FD_203505 | JGI IMG/M metagenome (GOLD analysis project Ga0310123, IMG submission 203505) | Marine microbial communities from Western Arctic Ocean, Canada - CB6_AW_1057 | ecosystem: Environmental > Aquatic > Marine > Oceanic | place: Canada: Western Arctic Ocean | collected... | reverse complement strand
AATACCTGGCCAGGCGCTCGATTGACGCGTCCGCCGCGAGCGCCTCGACCACCGACGCTCCTAGCCGATACAGCCGCTCACTCGGGTCCCCTTCCAGCGCCCACTCGTCGACCAACTCGGCGAAATAGCTCGCGTGGCACAACGCGTCGCTATCGTGGCTGGCCAGCGGTGAGGTCACCGGGTCCACATATGACAGCCGTACAAGGTCGCGATGCTCACGCTCGAAATACTCCAATCGCGCCTTTGTAAAGGGCTCGAGCCCCCCCGCGAACTTCGACCGCGTTCGTCGAGCGCCTTTCGCGACCCCGCGACGCTTGCCTCGGTCGCTGGTCAGGAAGACAACGATTCGGTCTGCTTCGCCGAGCTTGTAGGTGCGCAGAATGAGCGCGTCGGCCGTATACAGCGGCATCGTCCGGCCCCGACCCCGAATATTCTACCTTCTACCTTCAGCCTTCGGTCTTTGCCCAGTACCCGTCGTTCGCGGGCCTCTACTCCAGATACTGAACAAAGAACGTGGCCAACCCCAGGAATGCAAAGAAGCCAAACATGTCAGTCAGCGTGGTGATGAACACCGACGACGCCAGCGCAGGGTCCACCTTGATCGCGCGTAGACCAAATGGAATAAGGGTGGCCGCGACGGCCGCCACCAGCAGGTTGATCACCATCGCCAGGGCAAGGATGCCGCCGAAGTAGAGGTTACCGACCACCCACCACGCCACACCGGCCCCGGCAATACCCAAAATAAGCCCGTTGCCGAAGCCAACGAGAGCTTCCTTGACGAGCGCCTGGCGCGAATTGCTCCAGGTGAGGTCGCCAAGTGCAATCCCCCGAACGATCACCGTCAGCGTCTGGGTCGCCGCGTTACCGCCCATGCTCGCAACGATGGTCATGAAGGCCGCCAGGGCGACCACGTGGTCGATCGTCGACTGGAACAGCCGCACCACGAGAGCGGCCAGAACTGCGGTGACCAGGTTGACCCCCAGCCACGGCAGCCGTTTTCGAAGGGATTCCCACGCCGGCGTAAAGACGTGCTCGTCGCTCGACACCCCGGCCATCCGGTAGATGTCCTCGGTCGCCTCGTCCTTGATGACATCGATGACGTCGTCAACTGTGATGATCCCGACGAGCTTGTTCTCACCATCGACGACCGGAATGGCAAGCAGGTTGTACGAGGCCACCACCTGTGCGACTTCCTCCTGGTCGGTCTCCACCCGCGCGCTCATCAGATCGGTCGACATGATCCGCTTCAGCGGCGTCTCCGGTGACACGAGCAACAGCCGACGGAGCGAGAGCACACCAACCAGATGGCGGCGCTCGTCAACGACATAGAGATAGAACACCATCTCCACGTCACGCGAAGTCTGGAGTGCCTCGATGGCCTCGCCGGCCGTCACGTCTTCGGAGAGGGCAAAAACGTTCGGGTTCATGATGCGACCAGCGGTCTTGTCGGCATACTCGAGCAGGTGCTGAACCTCGTCGGAGTCCTTCTGGCGCATGAGCTCGAGCACTGAAGCGGAGAGCTCGTCTGGCAGATATCCGATCACTGCGGCCGCGTCGTCTGACTGCACCTCTTGGAACAAACGGGCGAGCTGCTCGGCGGGGTGGTCAACGAGCAACGGAGCGCCGACCTCTGGCTCAAGCTCGCACAGCGCTTCTATGGCCAGACGGCTGTTCCCCCCGAGCAACGTATCGAACGCCGCACGTCTGTCACGTTCCGGAAGCTCGACGAAGACCTCGGCGAGGTCGGCGGGATGCTGTTTTTGGAGGAGGTTCAGGAGGTTAGCGGTCGCACCAATCCTCTGCAGTCGCTTGACTGAGTCGAAGACCACGTCGAGTCTGCGCTGAGGCGGCATGCCGGAAACCGGCAGGGTCGTCCGACCCTGCAGAAGAGACCAAAGATGTCGTGCGTCGTCGTTGTCCCACGTTCTCCTGATCCAGAACTGTGAAGTTTATCACACGGGTTACGAATGGTCGGCTCTCCCAATACCGAGATCGCCAAGAATCCTGTCGTCCTCCCGCCAATCCGCCCGAACGCGGACGTGCAGATCCAAGAAGACCTTCGTCGCAAAGAACTTCTCGAGGTCGACGCGGGCCTCGGTTCCGATCCGCTTGATCAACTCGCCACGGTGTCCGATCACGATTCGCTTCTGAGTCGAACGCTCGACGAGTATCGAACAGTACACCCGCAAGATATCGTCCTCGTCAGGCTCCTCGAAGCGGTCGACAACCACGGCCGTCGAGAACGGCAGCTCCGCTCGGGTGTGGCTGAGAAGCTTCTCCCTCACGGTTTCGGCCGCGAGGATGCGCTCGGGCTGGTCGGTGATGTAGTCCTCCGGGTACAGGGCTTCCCCTTCCGGAAGCCGGGTCAAGAACTCCGTCTCGAGCTGGCCCTGACCATCGCCGGTCAGCGCCGAGATGGGGACGATCGCTGCGAACTCACGCTGCTGGCTATACCACTCCATCAGCGGCAGCAACCGATTCTTGGCGATGAGATCGATCTTGTTGAGCACAAGAATGACGGGGACGCGGACCCGCTCGATAAGCCCGAGGAGGTATCGGTCTCCGGCACCGGTCTTCGTCGACGCGTCCAACACGACCGCCAGCACATCCACTTGTCCCAGCGTCTCGACCGCCAGGTCGACCATCCGCACATTCAACCGGTGCAACGGTCGATGGATACCTGGTGTATCGACAAAGACAATCTGGCCTGGCGTGTCGCCTGTCACGTTCTTGACCGCGAGGATGCGGTTCCGGGTGGTCTGCGGCTTGTCCGAGACGATCGCTATCTTCGTCCCCACCAGCCGATTCAGCAGCATGGACTTACCGGCGTTCGGCCGACCAACCAGTGAGACAAAACCGCTGCGCATACCGGAGGAGGCGCCCTCCTTCACGCGGGGTCTTCCGGGACGTCGATCCGGCGCCGTATCCGAACCCGCTGCACCCTCCTCCGCTCGGCCTCGAGCACCTCGACGCTGACCCCATCGATGTCCATCGATTCGCCGGCGCGCGGCACTCGGCCGAACCGGGAGAGCACATATCCACCGACCGTCTCGAATCCCTGCCGCTCGATCTCGATGTCGAGACGGTCGGAGAGGTCGTCAACCCCAACGGTGCCGGCGAACACGAACGAGCCCTCCCCTTCGTCCACGATCGGCTCGGCCTCCAGGTCGTACTCATCTCGGATCTCACCGACGATCTCCTCCAGCAGGTCCTCGATCGTCACGAGACCCGCTGTGCCGCCGTATTCGTCGTGCACAATCGCACTCTGGACCCGCTCCCGCTGAAGCTCCTTGAGGAGGTCGGCCACCCGCTTCGTCTCCGGAACCAGATAGGCGGGCCGCACGAGCCGATCGAGCAGAGGCTGATCCGATGACGCGCTGTCGAGCCCGACGATGTCCTTGACAAAGGCGAACCCGACGATGTCGTCGAGACTCTCCCGGTACACCGGTATGCGCGAATGCTGCTCCTCCACGAAGGTTGCCCGTAGCTCCCCCAGTGTTGCGGTGGACTTGACCGCCACAATATCGGGACGAGGAGTCATCACCTCGCGGACGAGCGTGTCGCCAAACTCCACCACCGACCGCAGCAGCTCCCGTTCCTCGTGTTCGTCGTTTTCTGAGCGCTGGTCACCGTTGGTGCCGCCAACGGTTGCCCCGGCGGATGTCGGGGCCGACATTCCGTCCTCGGGGCGCTCTCGACGCGTCCCCTCGAGCAAGCGTAGGAGCGGGCGGGTGACGGGTGCGAGTGCCCGGGCGACGACGTCAAAAGCCGGCAGCAACATCTCGAGCGCGCGTTCCGGGTCACGCCGAGCGACGAGGAGGGGTATCACATGCGCACAGACCACGATATAGGCGACTATCGCCCCGAACACGAGTCCCAACGTCTGGGGCCTGCTCGAGCCAAACTCGGTCACCACTGTCAGTGTGACCAGTGACACGGTCACCGCCTGTATGATCCGAGCCGGCATGAAGAGCCGAACGGGGTCATCGAGATAGTGCCCGAGTCCCTCCGGTCGCCTGTGTCGTTCAGCGCGCTCAGCGTTGAGACGCAGCGGGAGTCGCATCAACGCGGCGAAGGACACCTGAACTATGCCGACGTAGACAGTGGCGCAGCCCAACAGAAACAGCCCAAGCGGGATCATCCGGCGGACACCTCGATCCCGCCCTTTCGAAGCAGTCGTCGCTCGAATCGCTCCATCCGACCATCGTCAATCTCGTGGTCATAGCCGAGCACGTGTAACAGACCATGAAGAGCCAGCCGACGGAGCTCGTGCTGAAGACCGTGGCCAAACGTCCGTGCCTGGCGCTGCGCGACGCCCGTCGCGATCACGACATCGCCCAGAAACCGGTTCGCACGCGCCAACGGATGCGGAGACGGGTCGGCCGGAAACGACAGCACATCGGTTGGACGGTCGACACCGCGGAAGTCCCGGCTGAGGATCCGCATCTTGGCGTCACTTACGAGCGCGACTGCCAGCTGACCGCTGGTGGACGCGGGGGCCACCCCAACGAGCCACCGCGTCAGTGCGGGGCGCCGCAGCGGCCGGCCCCGCCCATCGGACACCGACACGCGTAGACGAGTGGCGGCAGTCACCATCGCCGCGAGCGCCGCCCGCTATGTGGTGACTGGGGGGTAGGGTCGGGGTCGTCGGTCATATCGACTCGTGTCCGGCATCGGGAGTGTAGGCGTCATACGCTTTGACGATGGCCTGGACCAGTGGGTGACGCACGACATCCTGCTCGTCGAAACGCACCAGCGTGACACCGGCAACCCCACGGACCACCTTGATCGCCTCGACCAACCCCGACGTGCGGCCCGTCGGCAGATCGATCTGCGTGATGTCTCCCGTGACCACCGCTTTCGAGCCGTAGCCAAGTCGGGTCAAGAACATCTTCATCTGCTCGGTCGTCGTGTTTTGCGCCTCATCGAGAATCACAAAGGCGTCGTTCAACGTCCGCCCGCGCATGAAGGCGAGTGGCGCGATCTCGATGACGCCCCGATCGAGCAAGCGGTTCACGCGCTCGCCGTCCAGCATGTCATACAACGCGTCGTAGAGAGGGCGAAGATATGGATTCACCTTCTCCTGAATGTCCCCAGGAAGAAACCCGAGCTTCTCGCCAGCCTCTACCGCCGGTCGAGCCAGAATGATGCGGCTGACACGCTTTGACGTCAAGAACGTGACCGCCTCGGCCATCGCCAGGTAGGTCTTGCCGGTGCCGGCCGGCCCGACACCGAACACGATGTCGTCATGCTCGATAGCGTCCAGATAGTGCCCCTGGTTGATACTTCTCGGCTTGACCTGACGCTTGCTCGAGGCCCACAGCGGACTCCGTCCCAAAAAATCACGGAGGTCCACCGTGGCGTCCTGCGAGACCAGCTGGGCCGCCCGCTTCACGTCCCCCTGCGAGAGCGGGTGTCCGTCGCGAATGAGACCGGCCAACTGCGTCATGATCAGTTCGACCTTCGCCACACCGTCAGGGTCGCCGGTCACCACGAGTTCGTGCCCGTCGGTACGAACCTGCACATCAAACAATTGCTCGAGGTTCTTGAGATGCTCGTCGTAGGACCCGAAGAGCGTTTCGATCCCGTCATCCGGGATCCGGATCTTCGCGAGGGCAGGGGTGGCTATGAAAGTATCTCCAGGCTTACTCCGAATGTAATCACGAGGTCTGGATGAGGGTCAAGTCGACTGACCGGGAGGATTGAGATGCAGCTCTCGAAGCTGGTCACGCCCCACAGTTGACGGCGCACCCGTCATCAAATCGAGGGCGTTCGCCGTCTTGGGAAAGGCAATCACGTCTCGAATCGACGATTCGCCCGCCAGCAGCGCCACAATTCGGTCGAGACCAAGGGCAATCCCGCCGTGGGGCGGTGTCCCATACTTCAGGGCGTCGAGAAGAAATCCGAACCGGGCCGAGGCCTCACTGTCGCTGATCGTAAGCAGTCTGAAAATTCGCTGCTGCAGGGCGGAGTCGTGGATTCTGATGCTGCCGCCGCCTATCTCCGTCCCGTTCAACACGAGGTCGTAAGCCCGCGCCCTGACATCCCCGGGGTGCTCCTCGAGCTTCGGGAGATCCTCTTCTCGGGGAGCGGTGAAGGGGTGGTGCATCGACATGAAGCGCTGCTCGGTCTCGCTCCATTCCATCAGCGGAAAATCAATCACCCACAGAAACTCCAGCTTCGAGTCATCGATCAGGCCCTCGCGCTCGGCGATGACCAGTCGCTGCTGCCCGAGCACGCCTGAGGCCTCGGCACTGGAGCCGGCCGACAGCAACACGAGATCGTCAGGACCGGCCTGTAGGGTCTCGAGCGTGGCCGTCAGCGTATCCGCGCCAGCTGCCTTGAGGATCGAGCTCTGGACCGCCCCCTCGGTTGACCGGCGAACCCAGACCAATCCCTTCGCACCACGCGCGATCGCATCGTCAACCAACGAATCGATCTTGTGTCTCGCCCAGCGACCGGCCCCGGGCACGACCAGCGCGCGAACGACGCCCCCTCCTGCGACTGCATCCCGAAACACCTTGAAAGATGCATCGGCAAACACCTCCGAGACGTCCTCGATCTCCAGACCGCACCGGAGGTCTGGCTTGTCTGTGCCATACCGCGCGATGGCCTCGTCAAAACCCATCCGGCGAAACGGGGTCGTGATGTCGCGGTCACTCTGTGCGCAGACATCCCGCATCAGACGTTCAACGGTCTCGAAGACCAGGTCGGGCGTCGTGAACGACATCTCGATGTCGATCTGTGTGAACTCTGGTTGACGGTCGGCGCGCAGGTCCTCGTCGCGAAAACATCGGACAATCTGGAAGTAGCGATCCATGCCAGACATCATCAGGATCTGCTTGAAGATCTGCGGTGACTGCGGCAGCGCATAGAACTCGCCGGCGTGCACACGACTCGGCACGAGATAGTCTCGCGCTCCTTCTGGCGTCGACTTGGCCAGCATCGGTGTCTCGATCTCCCAAAAACCCTCTCGGTCGAGGCAGGTTCGGGTGGCCATCGACACACGATGACGAAGCCCAAGGTTGTCACGCATCCGCTGACGACGGAGGTCGAGATAGCGATAGCGAAGGCGGACCTCCTCCGAGACCGGCGTTTCTTCGTCGACTTGAAACGGCGGCGTGTCGGCCTCACTCAGGATGTCAAGGTCGCGAACGGCCACCTCGACCTCGCCGGTCTCGATCTTGGTATTGAGCGTATCCGCCGACCGCCGTTCGACCGATCCTGCCGCGCGTATCACGAACTCCGGCCGCAGCCGCTTGGTCGTCGCCAGGCACTCGTCGTCTGCCCGCGCGACGATCTGGGTGATCCCGTGCCGGTCACGAACATCGACAAAAATCAGGGACCCAAGGTCTCGAATCTTGTGAACCCACCCCATCAACGTGACGTCTGCCCCGACATGAGATGTGCGCAACTCGCCGCATGTATGGGTTCGGGTGGTCTCTTGCTGTTGGTCTGACACGTCTGGTCTCTCGTCTTTTTCCTGTGCGGGATGGTCGATGGCTCGGTCGTGTATCGCCGACTAGGACAGACCCGCCCCCAGCTGCTCCGCGACCGCCGTTCTGGCCACCGCGCGCTGCTCCCCGGTCGCCATGTCCTTCACCGTTACCTCGTCGCGCGCGATCTCGTCCTCTCCGAGCAACAGCACGTAAGACGCGTCAGCGCGGTCGGCCTTCTTCATTTGAGCCTTTGCCGACCGGGCACCGTGGTCAATGAGGACACTGAATCCGGCATGCCTGAGGTCTCGAGCAAGCACATGTGCCGGCGTCCGTGCATCATCACCAATCGCCACGATGAATGCATCAAGGGCGCTCGTCGTCGCGACGCCTTCTGGCATCGCGAGCACCAGGCGCTCGAGACCGGCGGCAAACCCGATTCCCGCCCGCTCGGGTCCACCCAGCTGCTTCACCAGGTGGTCGTATCGCCCCCCGCCCAGTAGGGCGTTCTGGGCACCGATACCCTGGCCAAGAATCTCGAAGGTGGTCCGGGTGTAATAGTCGAGCCCCCTCACGAGTCGATGCGACACGCGATAGGCCAGGCCAAAGTCGTCGAGCGATTGTTTCACGGCGCCAAAGTGTTCTCGACACGCATCACAGAGATAGTCCTCCGAATGGGGAAGCGCGTCGATAGTCGGCTGGTCGGCGGCGACCTTGCAATCGAAGATACGAAGCGGATTGGTCGTTGCACGACGCTGACAATCGGCGCACAGCTCGGACACACGGTCGCCCAGCGCGTCGAGGAGCGCCGCACTAAAACCCGGACGGCAGGTCGGACAGCCCACTGAGTTAATCAGCAGCTCCGCGTCTCCGATGCCGAGGGCCCGCACGAACTGGGCCGCCATCTCGATGACCTCGGAATCAAGTGAAGGGGCCCTCACCCCGAACGCCTCAACGTCGAGCTGATGGAACTGTCGATACCGTCCCTTCTGCGGACGCTCGTATCGAAACATCGGCCCCAGGCTGTACAGCCTGGGCATCGGCATCGCCTGCTCGAGCGCGTGCTCGACAAACGCGCGCACGATGCTGGGGGTAGCCTCGGGCCGCATCGTGACACGCTCGCCGCCCTTGTCGGTAAAGGTGTACATCTCCTTTTGCACGATATCGGTCGATTCGCCCGTCCCCTTCGCGAACAGGCTCTCGCGCTCGAGCACCGGGGTCCTGATCTCGTAGTAGCCATACCTTCGGCAGACGTCACGCGCTACCTGTTCCAAGCGTTGCCACCGCTCGACCTCTCCCGGCAGGATGTCACGTGTTCCGCGTACACCGGCAATCATGGCGAGGGCTCCGAATACTCCGCCTTGTACTCCACGTAGTGCGCTGCGTAGCGCTCAATCGACGCGACCTCGTCCTGCGTCAGCGCCCGGCGGTTACAGCCCGGACTCCCCATTACCAGCGACCTTGGCGGCACCGTATGGCCTTCCACGACGACCGACCCGGCGGCGATGATCGACTCACGGCCTATCGTGGCACCGTTCAGGACGATCGCTCCCATGCTGATAAGACATCGGTCCTCGACGGTGCACCCGTGTAGCAGGGCGCCGTGCCCGACCGTGACCTCATCACCGAGCGTGGTGGGATGGGTCCCGCTCATCACGTGCACGACACAGCCATCTTGGATATTTGCCCGTCGACCGATCCGGATACTATTCACGTCGCCGCGTAGGACGGCGTTCATCCAGACGCCGCTGTCGTCGCCGACAACGACGTCGCCGATAACCTGGGCACTTCGGTCGATAAACGCGGTCGGTGCCACGCGCGGATGAATGGACTGATACGGGCGCAGCACTGAGGGATTATACCCGCCGACATAGCTCGCACTTTCCGGTCGCAGAAGCGTTTCTGGCCCCCGACAGGCCGAAACGAGGATAATTGGGGGCCATGTCTGTCTCCGTCACGACTGACGCGCTGGGCCGACCGTTGCGAAGCCTTCGGGTCTCCGTCACCGACCGGTGCAACATCAGATGTCAGTACTGCATGCCGGAAAAGGACTACGTGTGGCTGCCGAGAAGCGACATCCTGACGTTCGAGGAGACCAGCTCGCTGGTCGACGTCTTTGCCAGTCTCGGGGTTGACCGCGTGCGCATCACCGGGGGAGAGCCGCTCCTCAGAAAGAACCTCTCTGACCTCATCGGCCAACTAGCCGCCAAGACCGGCGTCCGAGATTTGGCGCTCACAACCAACGGCATCCTCCTGGAAGACCAGGCCGAAGCGCTGCGAGAGGCTGGCCTCCATCGGATCACCGTCAGCCTCGACACCCTCGACGCCACGCGCTTTGAGCGGCTGACGCGATCCGATGAGCTCTCAGCGGTCCTGAGTGGCCTGGAGAGGGCCAGCCAGATCGGATTCGAGAGCATCAAGATCGACACCGTTGTCATTCGAGGCGTCAACGACGACGAGTTTGTGGACCTGCTTGAATTCGGCAGGCGTGTACCGGCCGAGGTTCGGTTCATCGAATACATGGACGTCGGCGGCGCGACGAGATGGTCGGTCGAAGACGTGGTGTCGCGCGCCGAGATGATCCAACGGATCGAGGCTCGGTTTGGCCCCGTGTCGCGGATCGACGAGGAGACGTCTGCCCCCGCTGACCGGTACCGGCTTCCAGATGGACTCGTGTTCGGGATCATCTCGTCGACCACTGAGCCGTTTTGCCAGATGTGCGACCGGAGTCGTCTGACCGCCGATGGAATGTGGTATCGCTGTCTCTACGCAGATTCGGGAACCGATCTGCGCGGTGCGTTGCGTCGTGGCGTCTCAGCCGACGAGGTTCGCGACCTCGTCTCGTCGACCTGGTCGGCGAGAACCGACCGCGGAGCGGAGATGCGGCTGGCCAGCCACGACCGACGAGCGCTCATCCCGATCGAAACCCTCCAGAAGAAGCCACATCTCGAGATGCACACGCGGGGAGGGTAGCTACCGCATCTGCCGTGGCAGCCACAGGACGATCTCTGGGAAGGCGATGACGAGCGCAATGATGGCCAGCTCGCCAATCACGAACGGGAGCACGCCCATGAAGATGTCAGCCATCGGGACCTCTGGCGCCGTCCGCCGCATCACGAAGACGTTTGCGCCTATCGGCGGCGTCACGAGGGCGAGTTCAGCCATCATCACGACAAGGACACCAAACCAGATGGGGTCGATCCCGAGCTCGGCGACCACCGGCATGACAAACGGAATGGTCAGCACTAGCATCCCGAACACATCGAGCATCGCACCCAGCGCAAGATAGACCAGCACCAACAGCGCGAGGAACGCGACTCGTCCCAACTGCATCCCAACCAGCCCCGCCACCAGGTCCTCAGTAATCCCCGTAATCGCCAAAAAACGGGCGACCAGATACCCGCCGACGATGATGGCGAAGATCATCGCGCTGATCAGGCCGGTCTCCTCGAGTGCGCTGCGTAGCGCTTTGGTGGTCAGCCGGCGTTTGAACGCCGCCGCCAGCAGCACCCCGGTGCAACCCATCCCGGCTGCCTCGGTGGGCGTGAAGATTCCGCCATAAATGCCGCCGATCACCAGCAAGAACAGCCCCAGAATGGGCAGAAGACCGACCGTCGAGGCCCATCGTTCGGCCCACGTCGCCCCGGGCCCGGGTGGCCCGAGCGAGGGGGTCACGACACACCGGACGAGAATGATCCCCGCGAACATCGCCGCGGTCAGAATGCCAGGAACGATCCCGGCAATGAAGAGCGCACCGATCGACGTCTCGGTCATCACCCCGTAGAAGATGAAGATGAGGCTGGGCGGGATGAGAATGCCAAGCGTGCCCGACGCTGCGAGGGCACCGGTCGCTAGACGAGGATGGTACTTGTAGCGCCGCATCTCCGGCATCACGATCGCGCCCATCGTGGCCACCGTGGCAATGCTGGAGCCGGTAACCGCACCGAAGGCGCCGCAGGCCACGACCGACGTGATCGCCATGCCGCCCGGCACCTTGCTGACCCAGGTGCGAACGCCATCGTAGAGGTCCGAGGCGAGACCGGTGAAAAAGACGATCTGCCCCATCAGCACGAAGAGCGGAATGGTGACGAGGACAAAGCTGCGGCCCTCATCCCATGGAATGAGCAGCGTATGAGCCAGCGCCGGACCAGGCCCCTCGAGGATCCACAGACCCACGGCACCCGTGGCCGCCATCGCCAGAGCAATCGGCACCCCCAGGATGAGGAGTGCGAGCATGGCCGCGATGCCGATGAGACCGACTAGTGTGAGGCTCACGAGCCGGAGGAGTCTCCGTCAGGCGAGAGGCCCGCGGGGTTCGAAAACACCCGCGCGACCATTACCACGGCGCAGGCGGAGAGGATGCCCATGAACGGCCACAACGGCGCATCGAGATCCTCACCCGTCTCGCCCGTGGCGATCATGAAGGGCACGAACCGGGCGCCTTGCACGGCCATCAACCCGAAGACGATGATCCCCGCAACCGAAGCCAGCACGTCCACTGTCCGTCGGCGCGTGTCGGACAGCCGCAGATAGAAGACCTCCATGCGAATGTGATATGCGCGGTCCCAGGCGTGTGGAAGCGCACAGAAGATCGTCATGAGCAAGAGCAGCCCGTTGACGTCGCGGCCCCACTGCAGGGGCGCGTTGAACAGGTAGCGAAGAGCCACATCGAGCGTCACCAGTACGACAAGCGCAGGCATCATCACATAGACGCCCAGCCTGAAGAGTCGATCGGCCGCCTTCGCGGACCATCGATCGATGAACTCGGCTGCCAGGTCGAACCAGGCGAGTACTCTCATATGCGCGACATCCAGACGTTGCCGTACGTCATACGTCGATGACACCCTGGACTGGGTGAGCCGACACCTGGTCCCAGAGCTCCTGGTCGCTCCACCCCGTGTAGCGAGCCGAACGCTCCTTCGCCTCACGTACGAAGGCTGCGGCGGGAAGCCCCAGTCGTTCGTTCTCTTCGATGAACCGTTGCTCAAGGGGGAAGACGGCGTCCATCCACGCCTGTCGCTCCTCGGGTGAGAGTTCTAGGATTTCTGCGCCCCCGGCGGTGATGGTCTGGACGGCCGTGTCGAGGGCTTCTCCACCATAGAAGTTACGGTTCGCCACTTGCCCCACTAGCCGGAACAAATCGTAGAGCAACCCGCGCAGGTCTGCGGGCAGGCTGGCGAACGTGCGAGGGTTGAGGCAGTACTGAATGACCGTGTGCGTGAGTCGGATCGGCAGATAGTAGCTCCCGATCTCGTAGAGCCGATAGGCCGCCATATCGGGGGCGGCCAGCGCAACGGCATCGATGATGCCTCTTTGAAACGCCGTGTACGCCTCGGCCGCGGCCAGAACAACCGGAATCGCATCGACCTGCCGGAGCATCTCGGCCATGAGTCCGCCGGTCGACCGGACCTTCAGTCCGCGCATGTCCGCGGGCGTGCGGACTGGGGTCCTCGAGAGAATGTCATAGGCCGTCGTTGAGTTGCAGTGAGCGAGATAGACACCCATACGCTCGTACTCGCCCTTCAGATACTCGGGATACAGCTCCTCGGACACGAGAGAGGCCACGCCCGAGTTCGGGAAGAGGAAGGGCAACTGAAGCCCGTGGGTCAGATGAAAGCTTCCCGGCTGGTAGGTGGCGTAGCCGTGGGTGTAGTCAGTCACGCCCGCGGCCACCGCCTTGAACCCGTCGAGCGACCCGTGAAGCAGTCCGTCGACGAAGTGCTCCCACCGGATTCGCCCGTTGGTCTTCTCACTGACAATCTCCTCCCACGGCCTGAACACCTTGGCGTAGAGCCCGTGGGAGTTGGGCACGTGCGACGTGTAACGCAGTAACACCGAGTCGCCCGCGCCGCCTCGCTCCCCGCGCATGAACGGAGCGACTATCGCCACCCCCGCCAGAGAAGCCAGGACACGCCGCCGGCTCCACGTGGTAGCGGAATTCTGCGTCACCATTACGCCGTCTCAGGCCAACGACCGAGAAGCCGCCTGTCACTGTTCACGTATCGATCCTCGACTAAAGCGATCGCCATGCCCTCGGTGGGCCAGAATGCAGTTTCTCCGGGTGAGATAATACCAACGTGGACACCCAACCGTCTGAACGCCGCCCGAGTCTCGACGCCCTCTTCAATCCACGCTCTGTCGCAGTGATTCGAAGCCTCGGACGACTCCAGTCGGATTGGTGGCCGTCCGATCCACTACATGCGGCTGGCGGGTTTTAAGGGTGCGATTTATCCGGTAAACACCCGTTACAGTGACGTCCATGGGATTCCAGCCTATCCTGACATCGCCTCGGTGGAGGGCGATGTCGACCTAGCGATCGTGGCCGTTCCAGCGCGTATCGTGCCCGAGACGCTCGAGGCGTGTGCCAACAAGGGTGTGACGAGCGCCTTCGTCTTCAGCGCCGGTTTCGCCAAAACCGGAGCCAAGGGCCAGGCTGCCAAGGCGAGGATCACGACAACAGCGCGTGAGCGTGGTATCCGCGTACTTGGGCCGAATTGTATCGGCCTCTACAACGCCGACATTGTGTTCTTTGGGACCTTCACGGCAACCTTCGAGGACCGCTTCCCACAGCCAGGACCGATAGGACTCGTCAGCCAGAGTGGCGCGTACGGCAGTCATCTGTCGCTCCTCGCTGCGCAGCGGGGTCTGGGTGTCCGCTACTGGGTCACCACCGGCAACGAATCGGACATCAACGTGCCGGAGGTCATCGACTGGTTCGCCGGCTGCCCCGACGTGTCCGTCATCGTGGCCTGCTCCGAGGGGCTGACGAACACCTCGACACTGCTGCGCGCCCTCGGCAAGGCCCGAGCGCGTGGCAAACCCGTCATCTTCATGAAGGTCGGCACCACTGAGGTTGGGGCCGAAGCCGTCCGTTCCCACACGGCGTCACTCGCCGGCTCCGATGAGGTCTGCGACGCGGTCTTGCGTCAGTTCGGTGTCTATCGGGCCCACAGTAGCGAGGAGATGCTGGATGTCGCGTATGCCGCCGGGTTCGGGGTCTTCCCCCGGAGTCGGTGCGTGGCTTTGATGACGATCTCGGGCGGAGTCGGTGTGCAGATGGCTGACGCGGCCGTCAAGGCAGGACTCGACGTGGCTCCGATGACCGATGAGGCGCAGGCGACGCTCAAACGCCATCTGCCGTTCGGGGCTTCACGTAACCCGATCGACATCACGGCGCAGGCGTTCAACGACGTCGGTTTGGTGTCGAGTAACCTGCAGCTGATTCTCGACGACGGCCGTTACAATTCGGTGATTGCGTTCTTCTCGTACGTCGCATCGTCAAAGTCGATGGTCGAACCTATTTTCTCGGCTCTGCGTGACGCGAAGCGGCAGCATCCCGACTGCGTCCTCGTCCTCTCCATCATCGGACCGACCGAGATCGTCCGTCGATACGAAGAGGCCGGGTGCCCGGTCTTCGAGGACCCAACGCGGGCGGTCAGAGCGGTCTCGGCCCTGGCGTATTTGCGGGCATCATTCGACCGGCCGGCGCCGGTCCATCCAGAGACGAGCGAGTTGAACCCACCCCTGCCCGCCGGACCCTTCAGCGAACACGGGGCTGGTCAGATTCTGGTGGGTGCGGGCCTACCGATGGCCGAGATGACACTGGTCACGACCGCGGAGCACGCGGTAGAGGCCGCCGCCACCGTCGGATTCCCGGTGGCCATGAAGGTCTGCTCATCTGACGTCATGCACAAGACAGAGATAGGCGGAGTCGCGCTGGACGTCGGTGACACTGACGGAGTCAGGACGACCTTTCACCGCCTCGCTCAGACGGGCCGCGCCGGTACCGACGGCGGCTTCGAAGGCATTCTCCTCGGACGTATGGCCCCGCCGGGTGTCGACATGGTTGTCGGGGTCAGCCGAGACCCCAGCTTCGGTCCGATGCTGATGGTTGGGTTCGGGGGCACGCTGGTCGAGGTACTGAGCGACGTCAGCTTCCGTCTGCCGCCTATTGACGCCGAGGAAGCCAAACGCATGATCGGCGAGTTGCGGGGGTTCCCGATCCTCGCTGGGACGCGTGGAGCGTCACCCTACGACGTCAATGCCATGGCAACCGCTCTCGTGGAGCTCTCGACGTTCGCGGCGTGCTACGGAGGCGACCTCGAAAGCGCCGAGATCAACCCCCTCCGTGTGCTACCCGATGGCCAGGGCGTCGTAGGGCTCGACGCCGTCGTCATCACGCGAACGCGCTAGCGCTGCCCGACCACGCTTGCCGGTTACAGCTAACCCTTCAGACCCTGGATCTGAACCGTCTCAGGTTTCTCTTCCTTGAGCATGTGCTGTCGGTAGAGCTGGGACATCTGCTTGTGGTATCGCTCGTCTTGAACGGGCGCGGGCGCGTCGTTCGCCCCGTTTCTGTTCTCCTTGGCGTCCTTCGAGGCAGCCCTGGCCGCCAGCTTCTCTTGCCTGGCGTTTTTGGCAATGCCCTGGTCGTCAAGGTCGGTCTGCGCGCCCGCTGCCACTGCCTCGGGGTCGAGCACAAGACTGTGACCGTCTCCACCGAGCGCGACCTCTTTCCCACCCGCGAAGATCTCATGACGGCCGTGCTCGTCGTACCATTTGGTGAGTGTGGCCGTCATGTGCATCTTCTCGATGATGTTCCGCCATCCGATCCCAGTGTTGTAGGCGCAGAAGGAAATCTCCCCTTCCTGGGTCGCATACGGAATGATGCACCGCTCGGTCCGACGGAAATCGTAGTTGAACAGATCCTGGAACCACATCCCGGCCACGAACAAGAAGTTCCACCGGTCATCCCGCCGCTTGGCGATGTCATCGTGTGTCCGCTCGCCCGACACCTTGCCATAGTCATGACCGGTTGCGCCGAAGGTCTTGTCGAACTTCTTCATCAAGTCGGTCAGCTTGAAGTGAGTCGGGGCTTGGAATGGGTCGTAGTTCCGCATCAAGGCCAGCGCCATTCCCAGGACCGATGACTTCCGTCCGCGGGCCGCGTCATTGACCTTTGCGATGTCCTTGGCCAGGCGCTCCCCCTTGACGAACTTGGTGAACGGAACCGCCTCTTTGGTCTCCTTGTCGATCATGACGGCCATCCCAATCCCACAGTTCGGATGACATCCGCAGTTGAGCTGTCCCCAGTCCTCCTGGGGCCCATGCACCAGATCTGCCCAGTCCGTGAATGTTCCCATGAACGAGATCGGGAACCAGTCACGAGTGGGCTCGCCGATACCGGTCTGGTTCTTCACGTCATGCGCCAGATGCGACAGGGTGTAGCGCTGAGCGTGACGACGCTCTTCGGTGATCTCCTCATCTCGACCGGTAAAGGAAACCGGCTGGAACGAGAGGAAGCTTATTTTCTTGGGGTTGTCCAGCGCGAACTGCACAACGCGACCAACCTGCTCGTTGTTGATCCCGTTGAGGATCGTGATGACCGGCACGATGTCGACGCCCGCCTGGTGCAGGTGCTCGATCGCCTGCAGTTTGACGTCGAAGAGGTTGCCCACGAGCCGATGAGAGTTGGCCGCGTTACCGATGCCATCGAACTGCAGATAGGCATACCGCAAGCCAGCTTCTGCTGCGGCCTTGGCAAAATCGAGACTCTTGGCGAACTCGATCCCGTTGGTAGCCGCTTGGACGCTGTTGTAGCCAACCTTGCGGGCGTAACGAACCGCGTCGAGGAAGTACGGGGACATCGTCGGCTCGCCACCAGAGAACTGCACCGACATCTGCCGCTTCGGCTTGATCGTGATGGCGTTGTCCAGCAACGTCTTGATGTCATCCCAGCTCAACTCGTGAACAAACCCCACCTGATTCGCATCCATGAAGCACGGATCGCACATCATGTTGCAGCGATTGGTGAGGTCGAGGGTGAGCACCGACCCGCGTCCATACTTGATGGTGC
>Ga0310123_10001839_pt1 | contig 17304 bp, 14 predicted proteins | sample CB6_AW_1057_MG_FD_203505 | JGI IMG/M metagenome (GOLD analysis project Ga0310123, IMG submission 203505) | Marine microbial communities from Western Arctic Ocean, Canada - CB6_AW_1057 | ecosystem: Environmental > Aquatic > Marine > Oceanic | place: Canada: Western Arctic Ocean | collected... | reverse complement strand
TTAGTTTGGTGAGATTTATCGGGTGCTGGTTTGCGAGTTGCCAAACCGATTGGTGAAGCAAAACGGCCTAGAAAACGGCCCGGCGCAGAAGACGTTGCCTTGTCAGTTATGTTCGGTGGTGGCGCGGTGTGCGAGGATGATAATAGGTTGCTAAGTAATCCACCGGGTTTGTTGTGGACGAGAGTATCGTCTGTTTTGCTCTTGTCGTGATTAGGAGTGAAACGGTTGAGGTCGCTCAGGAAACCGGCCGAGTTCTCGCGTTCACTGGTTTCCTCCGACTTTGTCTTAACTCTGCGCAAGTTCTCCGGCGGCTTCAGGCTGGCAATCGCTTTGGCGGGTGCCAGCCTTAGAAGACCGCTCTTTGGTTTCAATTGTTGCCACACACTTTTTACGCTGACGCTGGATGCGCTCGGTGCCGACTGGCACCCAAGCAGCAAGACACAGCCGATTGACAGAACAAACCGCGAGGGTAGCGCGTCGCACAAGCGACTGAAGTGCCATTGGCTTTTTTGAGAGGACAAGGTTGTCATCCGTGACTACGTCTAAGGTGATGTGAAATTGAGGAAGACTAGGGCCGAGGCCAGCTTTCGGATTCAGAATTTCAAGAATTTAAGCATTTTGGGACGACGTTCCAGTGAGTGAGATATGGCAGCCGTCACGACACGCCGTATTTCGCGAAACTGCTGTGGCGAGACCGCTAAATTTTGTGGAATAGTTTTGGATTCCTCCGTCAGATAGCGAAGAATGGCCAATGTTGCGGACTGCACTCGATTGTGGATTGTTTCCGTCTTGCGACACTTCGAACAGACTAAGCCGCGCTGAGATCCCCAAAAGGCGAGTCCACCGTTAAACTGAAATGGTCTGTTACAGACAACACACACGTCGAATGCAGGTAGTTGGCCGATCTCGCGTAGCGTGATCAGTTCAAATCGCAACACGGGCAACTTAACATCAATTCCTTCCGACAAGTGGGCAAGCGTCTTAATCGCTTCGTCGTACAACACCGGATGCGGGTCGTAATCTTCGGTCAACCCCGATAGCAACTCGGCGACGTAATACCCTGCGTAGTAGCCATTCAGTTTTCGGCCGAGCGGCCTAAACCTAGAAATTAATTGAGCTTCTGTCAATATGTCCAGGCTGGACGACAATTTGCGAATGAAGACTATCCGACAGGCCGTCAACAGGTCAAGAGCAGCCTCGAACGAGCTGTTCAGGCGGCGCCCCCCTTTGGCCAGGGCCGACACTTTTCCCCAGTCACGTGTAAATAACGTGACGACACGGCTTGTCTCGCTGAAGTCGGCCAGTCGGATGACCAGACCCTCGGTTTTTTCTGTCGACATATCGCGTGGTCAGGGACGCCAGGCCAAGCCACTATTCATTTAGCGTTTTTTGTCTCAACCAGATTCGGATAGCTTCGGTGACCGATTCCACCTGATCGCTGGTCAACTGCGGATACATAGGTAAACTCACAGCCCGTTCAGCGATTTGTTCGGTCACCTGCAGTTCTGTGAATCCGATTAACCGTTTGCTGTAAGCGGGTTGTTGGTGGACGGGTTGGGGATAGTGGATGCTGGTTGTGATCCCACGATCCTGTAGGAACCGACGCATTACGTCGCGCCTGTCGTCCATCATAACGTATTGGTGATAGACGTGCGTCGCGCCTTGACGGGTCAATGGAATCGCCGCGCCGTTTTCGCTTAGTGCGTGATCGTAACGATCAGCTACACGACGCCGGCGATCATTGTTTTCATCCAACGACGATAATCGGACATTGAGTATGGCAGCTTGCAATTCATCCAGCCGTGAGTTGAACCCAGAACGGTTGCTCACATGCCATTGTTGCCATCCATACTGGCGAATTTCTTGTGCTCGTTTCGCCACTGTGCTGTCTGTCGTTACCACCATACCCCCATCTCCCATCGCGCCCAGATTCTTGGTGGGATAGAAGCTGAAGGCAGCCGCGTCACCCCAACTACCAGCAGGACGCCCGTCGATCAGGGCGCCATGGGCCTGGGCGCAGTCCTCGACGACCCGCAAGTCGAACCGTTGGGCAACGTCGAGTATTGCCGGCATGTCGGACATCTGTCCATACAGATGCACCGCGACAATCGCGGCGGGCCTACCATCCGCAGTCTTGATGGACGATCGAATGCGATCTTCCAACCGCTGCGGACACATCGTGTAAGTGTCTTGGTCCACATCGACTAAAGTTGCATTTGCACCGGAGCGCTCAATACCGGTGATCGTACCGACGGCAGTATGCGAGACCGAGAATACAAGGTCGCCGGTACCGATTTCGCAAGCCCGCAGCGCGATTTCTACGGCATCCGTTCCGGATGCGACGCCAATACCGGCCTCCACACCAATGTAGTCCGCAAAAGCTTGTTCAAATGCTTTGACTTCCTTGCCCAGAATGTACGATCCACTGTCCAACACACGAGCGATAGCAGCGTCGATCAGCTGTTTCTGTGCTTGGTAACCGGCCTGCAGATCGTTTTGAGGGACCGACGTTGACATATTCGAATGTGGTGCTTTGGTCGTTGGGTCTTACAGATAACGGTGTAAGTGTCGCCGGTAATATTCCAGAGTTTGTTTCAGCCCCGTTTGAAGCGGTACAGTTGGCTTCCAGTTGAGTACTTTGCGGATCAGTTGATCGTTTGCGTAATAGTCTCCGATGTCGATTCGCTTTCGGTCTGTCGGGAATTCTCTTTTTATGCATTGGCCTTGCCCGTCATTGGCCTTGATCAGCAAGTCTGCCAATTCTTGCAAGCTAACTACGCGTTCTCCACCAAGATTAAACATTCGCCCGGCAGCTTGCTCGTCAATGGCAGCCAGCAAAAACGCCTGCACCGCGTCATCGATAAATGTAAAGTCCCGTTGTTGTTCGCCACCCCAGATTTCAAACGATTGGCCTTCGAGCAACTGTTTGATCCATACTCCCAAGAACGTTTGTCGTGCATCCTTGATGCGCATGCAGGGTCCATACGTGTTGGTCAGTCGTAATACGCTTGCGCGAATCCCATATACATTGTTGTATAGAATGTGATACCACTCACCTGCCATCTTATTAATGCCGTTGACGTCGATAGGACGCAGTAAGTGCTTTTCATCAACTGGTAGATAGTCGGGCTTTCCGTAAATCTGACGTGTGCTAGCGAAAACAACAGAAATCTCCGCATTGTTATTTCGGCAGGCTTCAAGGATGGACAGTTGGGCGCGACAATTAATTTCCAGGTCAACAAACGGATCGCTCATGGAGTCCAAATGGCTTGTTTGTCCGGCGAGGTTGAACAGATAGTGCTTGCCCTTTACCAGATGTCGCATACTGTGCGGATCACGGACGTCCGCGATATTAACAGTGACTTGGTCTTCGAACCCATCGATGTTAAACAAGTTTCCGCCATACTCGGGAATTAACGAATCGGCCAGCGTTAGCTCGGCACCAGCAGCCAGGAGGTGGCGGGCGAGATTTGAGCCAATGAATCCCAGTCCACCAGTGATTAGGACTTGCTTCTGATTGAAGTGCTGGCGAATTTTAGCTGAAATGTCAGTCATTCACTTAGTAGCCGATTCATTACCGAATCCAACAGTCTGGCGTACCACAAACTGTGGCGATCGATTCATCGTCTGAAAGACGCGTCCCAGGTATTCACCGATCATCCCCAAGACAGACAGTTGTAGTCCCGCAAAGATCGTCAAGCAGACGATCAGACTTGCCCAGCCCGGCGGGAAATGGGGTTGAAAGATGCCCCCAACGGACCACGAAACCAGAAAGAATGCAGCCAGAAAAAATCCAGTGCCAGACATCAAGAAGCCCAGTAACGATGCGATACGCAAGGGCGTAATGGAGAATCCTGTGAACATGTTCAGCCACAGTCGTACGAGTCTTCGCAGGGTGTAATTTGAACGCCCCATTACTCGCTCGGCATGCTCGCACACTTGCTGCCCGATAGAAGCGGTCGACCGAAGAATCAATCCATCCAGATATGGAAAAGGCCCTTCGTATCGAATAACACAGTCCACCAAGAAGCGGTTGAGTACCTTAAAACTGGAAAGATAGAGTCCGGGAGGCTTGCTCAGCATGCGTGTGGCGATCCAATCGTTGAACTCGCTGCCAACGTTGCGCGGCCAGTTGTGGTGCTTTTGTGCATAAATGCTATAAACGACATCGTATCCCTCCTGCAGTTTGTTAACGAGTCGTAGAATCTGGTCCGGAGGGTTCTGGAAATCATCGTCAATGATCGCTACACAATCACCAGTTGTATGGTGTAAGCCGCACATCACCGCGCTGTGTTCCCCGAAATTGCGCGCGAGTCGCACATATTTCACAATTCCTGAATGTCGAGTAACTGCCTCGCAAATGACTTCGTGGCTACGATCAAGACTTCCGTCATCGACCAAAACGATTTCGAGTTCTTCGAACTGCGGCCGAATTGTTTTTACGACTTCATTCACGAGGTGGCCAATCGTTTGCTCGCTGTTGTAGACAGGTATCAATACACTGACTCGCCGAATGGCACCATTGCCAACGATTTCACTCGCGGTTACAGATTCAAGAGCCGACTCATTCATGGCATGAGGTCGCCGTTGCTTCGGACGCGGTTGGATGCAGTTGGGTCGCGTGACGTTCCAGCAGGTCTCGCCATAGGTGCCGTACATTTTGCGGACATTCGTTACTTCGGTCACGGAAGTGATTCCATTCGGGCTTGACGACTTTTTCCTGTAGCGATCGAAGCTCGCGCTCATCCATGGTCATTTCAAAGAATCGTAGTGCCGGACGCAGCTCATCAAGAAACGTGTCTGAGTTCAGTAGGTTTTCGTAACGAACAAACCACAACGGGATCGTATCCGATTGCTTCAAGAGGCGTTCGAGATGAGTGTGCCACAGTTGATAGCCGTGACGCTGGCTTATCCAATTTCGATTTTGAATAGAGCGGACAACAGCGTCTGGGTCTCGCAAGCAAACAATTATGCGACGAATCCGAGCGCTACAGGCCAGCCACGCTTGGAGGGTTAGGCAAAAACGGGTTTCTTTTACGACTTTTCTATCATATTTTTCTGCGGTACCGGCAATTTGTTCGCGCCGTCGTGCTGCCCGTTTGAGGATTGTCGTGGCTGTAGGTAACTTGAAATAAGCAAGCCTTCCCCAAGGACCGTGGATAAGCGGTCTATTGACGGCATGGATGTCCGGTTGTTCAAAATAACCATCGGGATTCCACCTGTCGGCAGGGTAAAACGAGCCGGCATCTCCCATATCAGCTCCAGTTTCCAAGAAGAGACGCGCTACAATTGACGTCCCAGATCGATGCATGCCCGTAATTATGTACATGTCTAGTAGTATAGTGTATTACTTGGAGTGAGCCACGTTAAGCGTCCTGTTGTTGCCATCTATGCAATGAATGAGTGCGCGGCGTTGTGTCTGAAGAATGTTATCTGGTCGGTGAAACAGTCGTAGATTAGGCAGGTGGTTTTGGTGTGAGAATTCAGCGGTTACCGAAGGATGGCGAGGCAAATGTGGCCCTCTGCGACGGGGTTGTTGGGTTGACCCTCGGCATCGTCACACTGGTCGTGGTCGTCTGCTTGGTGTGGTTTCAGCCTCGCATGACCGGTGACACGTTTATGTACACGGCTGCCGGTCACGACGTGCTGGCAGGAAAGCTAGGTCAGCCGGACGAATGGTCCTTCACGGCCACTGATCGCGTCTGGATCAACCAAAGTTGGGGCACCGGTCTATTATTCTATTTTGCGCATTCCTTGATGGGCTATACGGGAATTGTCGTACTTAAAGCCATCATGATTGCGATCCTTGCTGTAGCACTTGTGCTAGTAGCGCGGCAGATGGGCGCAGGATTTACTATCAGCATGTTGGTGTCTGCGTCTGGGCTTGAGGGCTTGCGCCATTTCATTGACATGCGGGCAAATCTTGTGGGAATCATGATGGTGTCCATCTTGCTGTGGATGCTGTACTGGTCGCGAAAAAATCCGCACCGAATTTGGCTTGCCGTTGTTTTGCTGATGGTCTGGGCGCACATGCACGGAAGTTTTATTTTCGGTTTGGGAGCGATTGGATTGTGGGCAGTGACTACTTACGCAGTACGCTTGTATCGAGGTGCATCACGCAAGAGCCTTGTCAAATGCTGGCCTATGTTAGCGGCCATTGTCCTAGGCGTGGTGCTATGTGCGGTGACGAGTCCATTTGGGATCAAGAACCTAAGCCAGCCATTTACGCTTTTGGGAAAGGTAGATGGCCAAGACTGGCCTGAGCCTGCAACCGAAATGGTGCCCGTGTTTGTGTCCGATCAGGATAGTTTGGGACTGCCTCAGTTTTTTGCGATGCTTGGCCTTGTGGGTGCACCGGCAGTTACTTGGGTCTGCATGTGCTGGGCATCCAACCGTCCAATTTGGCGTGAGATGGACGTGGGACGTGCCATCGCGCTCACATTTTCTCTGTGTCTGTTCACGATCTCGGTTCTTATGGCCTTTAAGGCTCGCCGTTTTATTCCAATCGCTGTGGTGACTGCGGTCCCGTTGGCAGCCATGGAATTCCAATGGTTGCTTTCTCATCGTTGGCTTGCTTGGCCGACCGCAATCATCACGCCTCTACTGTTGTGTATCGAGCCCTGCATGAGATTTAGTTTGCGAGCGTGGAAAATTTCTCGGCTAACTTCAGGACAAGAGGCGCTCGCGATTGATCATCGACACTATTTGTCGGTCCTATTGCTCGTCATGTTAATGATGCCCCTTGTCGTCGTACTGGTTATGCGCACAGGTGGATCGAAGTGGAGTTATCTGACACGCAAGTTGTCCCTTTGGAGAAGGCTTGTGGAATGGTGTGCCGACAAACGACGATTTGTTTGGCCGACAAGGTTCCTAACGGTCGTTTTGCTAATGGCGTTGGTGGGCATGCGTCTTCCCACAATCCAACGACATTATCGTCCGGACAGTCCGCGCTATCCGTCGCACACGTTGTTTCAACGAATGATCATTTTCTCAAATTTTCCGTCGGATGCCGCCACCTTCCTAAATGAGAATAACGTTACTGGTCAAGTCTTTAACGATCGGCGGTGGGAAGGATTTTTGCGGTTACATTGTCCTCAGCTCAAGTTGTTCTTTGGCGGGCGTTCACGTCAGGTGTATTCGCCTACTACAGCTCTTCGGTCGCTGCGAATTCGCAACGGTCTAGATATCAATCAGCTTCCCAGATTTGGAGTACATCTGATGGTGTTGGACGCGAACCCGCGACGCGACACACTTGTCAGAAGACTAATGTTCACGCGATGGTCGCCTTGGGCCCCGATCTATTTTGACGGCCGAACAATGGTACTTGTCTCTCGTGACGTTGAGGAGACCCGAGGCCTAATCGACCAAGCGGCGGCGGGCCGTTTGAAATACCCTGATCTTGCATCAAGAAAACTTAGTCGTGCTTGCTGCTTGTTTGCAGATGCTGTGTCGGCTTCCATCGAGGAAACAAAGGATGCTGCCATAAAAGCCAATCTAGAATTTCCCACGCCCCAAATCTATCAGTTTTTGTTTCAATGGACGCAATTTCAGAAGCAATCGCAAGAATGGAGATGGTTAGCAGATTATTTGGAATCGGAGTTGCGGCGTCTCGAAGATGTGGACTATCACGTGGCAGATGGCTGTCAAGTTTTGTACAGTCGGTGGACGGCTGCGTATTTGCTCGAAATCATTTGTCGACAAATGAATCGAGATAAACGAGCAGCGTTCTGGTCTGGCTATTCAACACAAGTAAAACGAGTAGTCGACGCAATTTGGACCGGAAGTGCAGAACCAAAGATTGACCCGCTCCCGCGCCGCCAAGTAAGAGACCGATGAAATCAAGCACGTTGTATCTGATTTTTCGGACGAGCCACGCGACATTCATTGAGTGTGTGTGTTGTGCCTATTTTGTGAGAACATGCTGACAGCGACACAGAGCCGATCGTATGACATCCTGGACGAAGATTGCGCGGTCATATTCGACCGCGGAAGCATCCAACCATGCAGTGTGCGAACCGTCTGATGCCAATGCACTGGAGGCTCGATGTTCGTTTGGAGCGTCCAAACCAATTAAAATTGTCGGTTCTTGGTCGCTCACATGGATTTGACAGGGCCCATGCGAGAATTCTACGTCTGGAAATTCTCTACTCAACACGGTAATTAGAACGATCCGCGTCATCTCGTCGGCGCCAACCAGCGCCAGCCGGAACGGGCGAACCAATAGTCGCTCACGCAATTTCTGGACGGAGCATCGTTTTTCGGGATGCATGAAATCAGCGGCTATCTCGACCAGCGGGTCCAGAACGAATCGGCGATACCAGCACGCTGGATGCGGGACGTGCAGCCCAGGCCTGTCGATGATTTGATCGCTATAGAAAATCAAATCAAGGTCGATTGTCCGCGGTCCCCACCGGAAATCTCGTTTTCGGTCTAGAGTGACCTCAATCGATTGCAACGTTTGAAGCAGTTGAAGCGGCTCCAAGTTGGTTTCGATGGCGGACACGGCATTCAGGAATTCTCCACCCACATTGTTGCCGACCGCTGCGGTCCAATACATGTGACTGGATTTCAAAACCTGGATGTCGACCAACGAATCCAGCAGACCGATGGCTTGATCGAACGTTTCGAATACTGAGCCAAGATTTCCGCCCAAGGCGATGTGGCAAATTGGCATAGTCGTTCATCTGAATACGTAATTCGAGGGGTTGCAATTCGGCGCCCCAATCGACATTGTCTCGTCGTCGGCCTGTTAAAGCAAAGGTGGCGGGTCGTTAGCAACCCGGATTTTGAACAGTAGAGTTTGTTCTCGGACTAGTATTCTGTACGACAGAATGACAGAATGCACGCTGTCACGGCGGTCATTTATGCAAGACGCAAACACTTGAAAGACGGGCAGAGTCTATCGCAGAGTTCATTCTCGCGGTCCTTTGCAGCAAGCAATCTGCCCTTTCTGTGAAGCGCGTGCTGCTGTTAGAATTCTCCGTGGTACTCCGCGTTGAGATAAATTATGACTTGATCGTTCAGAAGAAGGGAAACTGTTTATGGCCAAAGAGGAGGCCATTGAAGCTGAGGGTGTTGTTATCGAAGCGTTGGCGAACACGCAGTTTCGAGTCGAGTTGGACAATCCGCCTGGCCACAAGGTGTTGGCTCACGTGGCCGGAAAGATGCGTAAATACTTTATCCGCATCGTTCCCGGAGATCGCGTGGTTGTCGAAATTTCGCCATACGATCTGAACCGTGGCCGTATCGTGTTTCGCGAACGATAGTTCACAAGGCGACGTTTTTTGGTTTGCGACATTGCCTATCTTGCCCTTGCCTCGAATCTAAGCTATGTCCGAGAATCCAAAAATTGCGCCGCAGTCGGAACTGCCGTTCGTTCAGTTATTCACTGATGGGGCATGCCGCGGAAACCCCGGGCCGGGTGGGTGGGCGTATATTTTGAGGCATCCCAGTACGGGAACGCAGCAAGAGGCTTCCGACGGACTGCCCGAAACGACAAACAATCGGATGGAACTGCAGGCTGTCATTTCAGGTCTGGAAGCGCTGAAAAAACCGTCGAAAGTCGAAGTCATTACCGACAGTGAGTACGTCGCAAAAGGGTGTCGAGAATGGCTACCCGATTGGAAGGCCAATAATTGGCGACGCGGCGACGGCAAACGGTTTAAACCACTCAAGAACGAACAATATTGGCGTCGGTTGGACGAACTATTGTCGCAGCACGATGTCAGTTTCACTATCGTGAGAGGCCACAGCGGACACCCTGAAAACGAGCTCTGTGACGAACTCTCTGTGGCAGCGGCAATGAAATTCTTGGGCGCCTGACTGGAAATCGTTTGAAAGGAGCCGGTTCACTCCGTGAATCCTTCACAAACGAATGCCTGCTTGAATCTCATCACTCTCTCGTTGTACTGAGCTTAGAAGTCCGGGTTTTTGAAAAACCCAGCTCTCTGTTGCACAATACAATATTGTCTTTGCAGTTTTTTGTAATTTCTTGCAACCACCGTACGGTGGCGTGATGCCTGACGATCCACTGCAAACTCCTGTTCAGTTCGTACCCGGCGTCGGTCCGGGACGAGCAAAGTTGCTTGAGAAGTTGCGGCTGCGAACGGCTGAGGACCTGCTTTGGTACTTGCCTAGAGACGCCTTAGATTTGACGGAAGTCACGGCAGTACGAGATTTGGAGTCTGACAAGATTCAAACTGTGCGTGGCATCGTCGTCGACTGCAACGTGCGTGAACTTTCACATGGTCGACGGATGACCGTTGTATTGTTGGATTGCGACGGTCAACACGTGCGAGGTACTTGGTTCAACCAGACCTGGGTACTGAAAAAGTTCCACGAAGGCGAGACAGTCTTGTTTTCTGGAAAACCAAAACGCCGGGGCGGGCGCTGGGAATTGTCCCATCCCCGTATTCAATGGATCGAAGACGATGAGCAAGCGGTCCACGCAGGCGTCTTGCCTCGCTACGGTCTGACTGACGGACTCAAAATGCATGATATGCGGCGAATCACACGCAAAGCCGCCGAGAAATTTTCGCATTTGGTGCCGGAATACCTGCCGAAACAGTTTCGCACTGAGCACAATTTGCCTCACATCACCGACGCCATCATGCAGGTCCATCGGCCGAAAAGTATGGACCAGTTCGACGCCGGCACACATCGAATTATATTCGACGATTTGTTGGAATTCCAATTAGGATTGGCCATGCGCCGGCGGGCGTGGAAGGCATTCGAAAGCTCGCCTTGTATGCCTACAAGTACGAAGGTTGATGCCCGCATTCGACGCTTGTTTTCATTTGATTTCACCGAGGGACAAAATCAGGCTGTGCGCGAAATCTCGGCCGATCTGGCCTCTGGACGATCGATGCACCGCTTGTTGCAGGCGGACGTTGGAGCTGGGAAGACGGCCATTGGAATTTATGCCATCCTGGTCGCTATCGCGGCTGGATATCAGGCCGTTCTAATGGCTCCGACTGAGTTGTTGGCTTTGCAGCACTGGCAGACAATTGAGGAGATTCTGACGCACAGCCAAGTGCAGCGGATACTGCTGACCGGAAACTTGACGTCTGCGCAACGAATAACAGCATTGGCCGACATCCAGTCTGGAAACGTTCAACTGATTGTGGGGACGCAAGCAGTGATTCAAGAGGACGTCAAGTTTTCGAAGTTGGGCTTGGCGGTCATCGACGAGCAACAAAAGTTTGGCGTTATGCAGCGTGCCCAATTTGCCGCGATCGACCGCCTGAAGTCTGACGATGTGGATCGGCCGCGGCAGTTGCCACACGTTCTGGTCATGACGGCAACTCCCATCCCGCGCAGTCTGTGTCTGACACAATTCGGCGATTTGGACATCACAACTGTGAAACAATTGCCTCCCGGCCGACAGCGAGTCGTCACTAGCCGAGTTTTCGATGCCGCATTGCGAAGCCGCGCGTGGCAATTTGTTCGTGATCGGTTGCGAGAAGGCCGTCAGGTGTATGTTGTCTGTCCACGGGTCGGGGAAGAATCAGTTGACGTCGTGGATGATCTGGTTGGAAGTGCGGAAGAGGTTTTCAGTCGGTTGACTGCTGGAGAGTTGAGAGAATTTCGAGTGGGTCTGGTTCACGGGCAAATGGATCGCCAGCGCAGAGCAAAAGAAATGGAATCATTTCGCAAGGGAGAAACGCAGGTGATTGTTTGCACAACAGTGGTCGAAGTTGGCGTTGACGTGCCGAACGCGACGCTGATGATCATTCAGCAGGCTGAACGCTTTGGTCTTTCGCAACTGCATCAATTGCGAGGCCGTATCTCCCGTGGAATTTTTCAGGGTTACTGTTTATTGTTTTCCGAAGCCGCGACCGAGGATGCGGTAAAGCGATTGGAGGCTCTGGAAGCGTCTACCGACGGATTCAAGATCGCCGAGGCTGACTTTGAACTACGCGGTCCCGGCGACATCTTGGGAACGCGACAACATGGTCAGTTGCCACTAAGGGTTGCTCACCTGCTTCGCGATCAGAATGTCCTAATCAAAGCTCGCAAGTCGGCGTTACGTTTAATTGAATCGGGCGAATTCGATGACTCGGAGTTTGTGCCATTAAAGATCCGCGTCCTCGATCGATTCGGCCAAATGATGGAGCTGTCAAAAAGTGGTTGAGCTTTCGCAGCAGTCAAGAGGATTAGGACACATGAGTGGACCGCAGTTATCTCACTCAGTCCTCGCAGGAAATGTACTATATGAGTAATTCATCGCAGGCCAATTCCGTCAAAGAACTCGTTCCGGACAACGTGATCCCGCACGCAAACCTGCCTGCCTTGCGCTACCGCGATCTTCCCGAGGCCATGCCGTGGACGATGCTGGTCGGTCCCAGCATCATGCTTGCCGGGTTGGCTCTCGGTTCGGGAGAATTCATTCTTTGGCCCCACATCACTTACAAAGCCGGTTTCGGTTTTTACTGGGCCTGCATGCTGGGAGTTACGACTCAGTTTTTCTTGAACATGGAGATCGAGCGTTGGACACTGATCACCGGTGAAAGCGCGATTACGGGCTTCTGTCGCCTGAGTAAACATTGGGCTTGGTTAATGTTGTTACTAAATATTCTGCCTTGGGCGTGGCCAGGTTGGGCGACTGGAGCAGCGAAGATTCTGAGTTGGATCATCTACGGACCGGTCGAAAAAACGACGGCCGAAGGCGTTGTGACCTATGGCGCCCACAACGCGTCCTATTTCGCGATTGCTGGTTTGATTCTCGTTGGAGTTGTACTGACTGCTGGGCCGGTTGTTTACAACACGGTCGAAAAGATCCAGACCATCTTAGTGTGTCTGATTCTGGTGTTGGTTGTGGTGCTGTCAATAATCGTGATTCGGCCAGATGCCGTCATGGCCATGGTCGCTGGAACGCGGAATATTGGTGGCATGCCCGATTTGGATTCTACCGGTCTGAACTTGATCGTTCTGTTAGGTGCGCTGGCGTTTGCAGGTGCCGGAGGCACGACAAATTTGGGACAAAGCAATTTTATCAAGGACAAAGGCTACGGCATGGGCAAATACATCGGTCGTATTACCAGCCCAATTACTGGACAGAAAGAAGCGATTGCCGACGTCGGTTACTACTTCAAGAACACGCCGGACAATTTTCAACGTTGGCGTCTATGGTGGAAGGCGGCGAATATCGAGCACTTTTGTAGCTTCTTTCTGACGTGCGTCATCTGTTTGTGTCTGATGTCATTAATTTCGTATTCCCTATTTTACGACAGTGCAGGGGTGCTGAAGCCGGGCATGGACCGATTCGGCGAAGGCATGGACTTCATCTGGGGTCAGGCTGAGGTGTTGGGTGAGCGGCCTATGGGTCGGCTGCTACAAATTGGTTTTCTGATAATGGGCGTTGCGGTGCTGATGACGACCGAACTGGGAATTTTGGATGTGGTGGCCCGGATTTCTACGGATATTGTTAAGGTCAATTATCTTCGCGACAACGAGTTTTGGTCACTAAGCAAACTGTATTTTGTGTTTCTGTGGGGCGAGATTCTGTTGGGGATCGGCATCCTGTTGATCGGCCTGGACAAGCCAATGTTGTTGCTGGTCACTTCAGCTGCGATGAACGGCGTCGTAATGTTACTGTACTCGCTGATCCTGTTATATATGAACAACAAAATCCTGCCGCGCACTCTATCGATGAGCCCAGTACGATTTGTCGCCCTAGTTTGGTCGTGTGCATTCTTTGGTTATTTCAGTTTCCAAGCGATAAAATTGACAGTAATTCCTTATTTATATGGAGCGGCAGAAAAAATTCGGGTCGAGTTATTGGGATTTTGAGTCAGCAGAAGGAAGTCATTCCATCACGTCATCGAGTGCTGAAATTCCGACGATTGCCAAGTGCCACACCAGCACGCGTTTGCGGTTCGCTTGGACTCCGTACCGTTTTAGTTCCAGTACATACATTTCCCGAGTAGTCGTCGAGTCCCGTAGGTCGTGGACGTCCACGTCTTTGAGAATCACGTACCGATCGTTGCCACCCACCAGCGTTCCTGCATAGACAAAGCGGCTGCTGGCATCCAGGACAACTTTGCGTCCGATCAGCTTCTGGAATGTGTCGTCTGACTCAGACATGACAGTGTTCCTGAGGTTTCTTCGCATTTGTCATCGAACTCTCAGAAAGCGATCATTTGTCATTCGTGATTGTTTGTTTTCTTCGTCACGTCGGTAATCGTATCGACAACAAGCCGACTCACCACTTCATGCCCAAGGGGTGTGAGGTGACTATCCAGAGGGTAGTATACCAATTCGCCGTCTGCTGCCTTGGCTTCAAGTGCCTCTGTCGTGTCCACGAAGACGACGTCTAACTCGTCGCATACACCTTTGAGCTGTGTTGCCATCGACATGTGTTTGGGAATGCGTAACGCAGGCAGCCGATTCACTTTCTCTTGAGACCAATCATCAAATCTGATGAATTGTCCCATCACTGTCAGCTTTGTTGGAATAAATACAACCAATAATGAAATCCTGAGTTGCTTGAGTTGACGACTTCCCTGTTTCAGGGCAGCGACGATCGGCTTCCAACCAAGATGCTCGACACGTTGCCCTCGACCGTAGTATTCAATCGGAATTTGGTCTGGCGACGGCACGAACAAGAACCGGACCTCACAATGACTGCCATCTGCACGGTGGTAGTCGCCGGCCCACCAGTTGCGTTCGTGCCTCACAAAACAGCGAAACAGCAAATGTGTAATGGACTGTTGCTCCCACCGGCTCGTACCGTCCGGTTGTTCCGTCGACGGATAACCTCCTTTCCGCCAATCCGCATACCTCCGTGATTCCACCAAATCGTTTCCTTCACAGATTTGCCATACAACGAGTTTCGGATCACATTTCAGGCCATACCGTTGAAGAACCACTAACTCTGCCGGTGGCGGATACCCACAAAGCCCCAAGTTCCGCGCCGTGAGATTTAGTTTAGTGGCTGTCAATCTGACAAACGATTCTTCCTCCAACACGTTACCTGCTTCGGTAAACGAGTCACCAATAAACACCAGATCGGCCTGCTTGATGTCCTTTGAATTACGAAAACCGTCCGCGTCTGTTTGGAAGGTCAACCAACGTCCATTTGTCTGGTCGAGCAGTCGTACTGCAAGATCGCCCCGAGACCATCCTTCCCAATTGATGTGGGGTGGTCGAGTGTAAGGTAGCTTCGCGCCTTCTGAATCGTCGGCCAACAGGTCGTCCGTGTTCTCATTGTAAAACGGATTGTTTGTTCGTGGTACGAGAGTTGCGATAACTTCTACGCACAGTAATGTGGCACTACCACTAATCCAAATCGAAACGATTTGGATTAGTCTTCGTCTCCGCTTACGGCGTTTGGTCACTGCAACGCAGAGTATGGAAACAAAGACCAAACTGGTCCCGAGCGCTAGCATAAATTCTGCGTAGTTGAACCGTCCCAGAGCGGTATGCGATTTACTGTCAGGAGACCACCAAGTGAACAAACAGGTCAGGCCGGTCGCCACAGTAAACACGAACCAGGGATGTCGGTTACGCTTGTTTTCGCGATCCATATTCTTAGCGATTCGGATGCGGTTTCGCACAAGAACAAACGGCCGTATGCAAGACCATGCGACGGCTCACGATGGAAACAGAAAACTCGCACCATCGCGATTTTATTTGAACAAAATCGCGTTTTCCAATCAAGGTGGACTAAGAGGGCTCAGTCCGATCGATATCACCATCTTCTTGGCGATGATGCTCTTGGTAACCGATTCATTCAGGTCTTCGAAAACAGTGTTATAGTGTTGGGGACGTTTCTGTTCGGAGCAACATATGATTCTGTGATTTTTAGGGGCAATAACGGTTTACGGTATTTTCATCAGCCGGAATACTTCAACAAGGTCCTTTTATTCTCTTAAATAGTTCTTTTGTTCGACCGTGCTGCACTGCAGGAACCATGCGTTATGGGAGCGGCATCAGGATGCCGTTTTGACGAACGTACGATGGACGTCGCTGTATACGTGTTGCTTTTTGGCCACAGCGAACTCGCTAAAACCCGTGAATATCTCTCGTTTCCGTGGCCTTGGCTGGAACCGGTTTCCATCATTTTAATTTTACCGGAGACGGTAGATATGACTGCCAACATGTTTATGTGCCGCGACAAAAATCCATAAAGTCTACAAACCTTTTGGACTTTGGAATGAGTTCACACGGTATACGACATTGACTAAAAAGCATAAGGCACCATTAACTGCTAATTGAAGGAATGGAGGAGGTTGCGGATCAGAACATTGTAGTAGAAGAACGTCAATCGTTACGAAGACGTTCACGCCTGTGATCTGATCGGTCTAGACCGTCTCATTCGTGCTAATACCAACGCTGCAAAGCACCAACAGACCAATGCCAGCAGAGAGATTCGGGTGCCCCAGCGCAGCGAGGCGGGATCGTAGTCCCATGTGATCACATGCTCACCGCGTGGAACATCTACGCTGCGGTACATTCCATCGACGATGACCGGATGAGCCAGACAGTCGTCCACGCGCACGTTCCAGCCGGGATACATTAAGTCCGTCAAGATCAATCGTCCGCCATCGGGAGATACGGCTTTAATTACGACGTGGTTGGGATGATAGGTTACAATCTGGGCCGACGCTCCCTCTCGTGGTGACTGCCAACTTATTCGTCCTCGAGTTGACTGCAACTCGTAGAAAAAGAATCCTTCAGGTCTAGCAAAGACAGTATTAAGTATAGGATCGTGTGCCCTTTCTATGATGGGGATGACTGGCCACAATTTTCTGTCAAGGGGCTGAAAACTAAGAATGTGTGTGACACCGGCGCGCTGGAGCCAATCAATCTGGTCCGGCATTGGAGGCTGATCGAAGGGAAAAGGTTGCGGCATCGAAGTCTCCTCGGCCACGTAAGCGCGTGGGGACAGTCCCAGGAAGGTCGGTGTGACTGCGACGCCGAAAATTGTTAGCAGATTTTGACCTGGTGCGAAAACGCGAACTGGTTGCGGTTGCTCTTGTGCAAACCGATCGAGGTTAGACTTGGAGCGGAATTCGACCGGAGCGTTCGCCAATAGCGAGGCAAATGTCACAGTGCGGCTGACAACGTACAGGTCGCTTACGGTCAGCAGCAGCAGCGATGCAATCCAAGCAACACGGGTGGCACCGACAAGCCTTGCAGCGATGTCTTGATAAGTTGCTCCCGCCAGCATGGCTCCTGCCAGAGTCACCAAGATTCCGTATCGTGCGGAATTGCTAAAATATCCAAATCCTGGAATGTATTTGAGTACAGGAGTCAACCAGCCCGTTGTCACGATCAGTGCAACGCTTCCCAGCAGAATCA
>Ga0310123_10001838_pt1 | contig 17318 bp, 17 predicted proteins | sample CB6_AW_1057_MG_FD_203505 | JGI IMG/M metagenome (GOLD analysis project Ga0310123, IMG submission 203505) | Marine microbial communities from Western Arctic Ocean, Canada - CB6_AW_1057 | ecosystem: Environmental > Aquatic > Marine > Oceanic | place: Canada: Western Arctic Ocean | collected... | reverse complement strand
TCAGAAACAGCCAAAATGGAGACGTCTTTGGCTGGGTGATGGATCGTGCATCCGTCTGCGCCCATCCTACACCGATCATGTCTGGAGCTACGACTTCGTGCAGGACCGGACGTCGGACGGTCCTGCGTTTCGAATGCTGACGCTGATCGACGAATACAGCCGGGAATGCCTGGCGATCGACGTAGCTCGGAGGCTGACCAGTGAGGATATTTTGGAGAGGCTGAGTGACCTGTTTGTGCGACGTGGAGTATCGGATCACATCCGCAGCGACACTGGGCCGGAGTTCACAGCCAAGAAGGTGACCGAATGGCTGGACCGATTGAATGTGAAGACGCTGTTCATCGAGCCGGGGAGCCCCCGGGAGAACGGCTACAACGAGTCATTCAACGGGACACTGCGATATGAACTTTTGGATATAGAGCTGTTCGACACGCTGCTGGAAGCGAAGGTGCTGATCGAACGGTGGCGGATGCAATACAATCCGTCCCCACAGTTCTCTGGGCTACCATCCGCCGGCCCCAGAGGCAATCCAACCATGGACCGAATCGGCAAGACGGATCTTGCCGAAAGAGAATCTCTTCAAGCAAGATGATATGCTGAACCTAACTTAAAAACTAGTACCGTCCGTGGGGGCAGGTCACCATTGGCATCTTTGATGAGGTGCCGTGGGATCTTCTCAGCAGAGAGTGCTTTCAAGACTTCGTCCACGTCGCTTCCGAGCCGTTGGCCCATGGCCTTCTTGATAACCGAGACGAAGGAATCGCGTCGCTGGTCACGGCGGGCCACGAGGGACTCGATAATGCAACGGATCTCGTTCAGACCGTCGCGCACATTGGCCGTGTGCTTACGGCAGTAGAGCCCGGAGCTCGCACCGTCCATGGCCAACTGCGGCGGCCGAAAGTCGGACGCGTACTCCTTCACGACATCCAGAAACTCGGCATTCCACAGCCGTGTGTAGGCGACGCCATGCACGGCGCGGATTTCATCGTCCGTGGCGAGAATCTGCAGCGGCTTGCCGGCGCATGGCAGCGACTCTTCCAGAGCCATGCTGGCCGTCTGCGGAGAGAGCCGGTTGATCGTCTCCTTGCTGACGCCGGTCATGCGGCAAAGCTGCGAGAACAACCAGTCGTTGAGACGGTGACCATTCTCCTCTCCGATGGTCAGTGTCAGGTTACTGGTGGGCACGACATCCTGCGGTCGCTCCCAGATATCGGTCGAGCGTGCGCGCTGGTCAGCGCAGTGCCGGTAAAGATCGTCGAACGAAAGAAAGCTCTCGTCCGGCGTCCGGCGGTAAAGTTCCTGATGGGCTTTCGTTAAATTCTTCACGGGTCATGCCTCTCGAAACGGAAACAGAAACACTTCTGCCCAGCCGAGCCACAGGCAGCCCCGAAGGATAACCAGCAACCCAGCCGGTCATGCGAGAGTCGTAACCCAGCGAAAGAATTGAAAAACCTTATTGAGACCACCGACCTCTCGCCGGTTGTCGCGGAACAACCAGCGAAAGGCGGTGAGTTGATCTACCAAGACTTGAATTAAAAGAACAAACATGCTGACTGATTCCCTACCACATGGCGTGAAAATTGTCACGTAGCGACATGCAATTTGTTGTTGTTGGGAGTGTTATCCTTGGTAATTACCCAAAAAAGTCTGCAACTGAGGCTTCGTCATCCATCATCCGTCGGGGCTCGCCCCGCGATGGCCGCCAGGTCCCCCGGACTCGACGGAGGATGGACAGAGAAGCCGGCAGACGCGAACCTCCCGTTCGGCACAGTTCACGACCTGTTCATCCTCACCGAAGTTTTGTTGTTCGGAGTCCGGAGGAGCTCGTACGCCGGCCGCGGCGAACGTCATCCAATAGCATGTCCACATCACAATTCTAAGGGTTATCTCATGGAGCAGTCGGACGCCCCGCTACGCTGCAGCGGATCTTCTCCCCGCCCCAGTGACGCTCGTATTGGTCGCGGAACGCGGGGGGGGCCGGACTGAAGAGACGGCAGCCCTGTGGTCTCGGCAGCGTTCGGCGAAGTCGGTCCAAGGTTTCGACATTTTTATCGCCTATTCAGTCGGTCATCGTTGGCGTGCGATAGGATCTGATGCATACTGACCATCGGAAGGGACCGGTTCCCAATCGTCTGCGACTCAGTGAAATACTCGGCCGTCAGACAGAGACAGGTAGAATCCCTCGGAGGCCATTGACCACAGAAATCTCATGCTGAATTCGGCCATGTTGTCTGGGAACGCGTCCCAGAGGATGTAATCGCGCGGCCACTGAAGTATTCGCGGAATGAAGAACCCTTTTGGACCGAAAATGAGCGCGAACCGCGCCGTTCGTGCGTCACGAATGTGGATGGCGTGGTCAGCGCGAATCCCGGTGTGTATGAGCTTACTTCCATCGTTGTCGCGGATTAGTGACGTTTCGTCTTGCGTGTTGAACCATTTCATCATGATATTGTCTCCTACCCTGTTGAGTGTCACAGTTCCGGCTTCTGTGCAAGCTGCGTCAGAACATCGGTCCTGCCGGTCGGCCCACGGGCGCTCACCACGGTGAGTCAAGGTTCCGCGAACGCGGACCCAAATGGCTTGGCCTTGACCCGCCGTGGTAGCTTGGGGATTGCCGAGCGGCAGGAAAATCATAGTCAGAGTTCAAAGTCGTTCGGGATTCGATGAACAGCGGCTCTGCAGTGATATCCACAGGTACACGAGCGTGCTTGCACAGATCCACAAAGCGCCTTCGGGCTGATCTATGGATTGGACCCGCAGGAGCGTGCTGACGGAGGTGGAGTCGGAGGGCGGATTGGGGCCGATGCTCGGCCAGTGTCATCTACGTCTTTCTCGACGGGAAGCCGGCATCTTGAATTACGAGATGGCAATTTGGGAGAATTATTTCCACAGGCTGCGATGCCTTTCGATGACGTCGTCGAAATCCGAGAAACAAACCTTTGATGGCAACACAGACAAAGTCGGCTGGAATGCCGCGTTGACCGACCGCGCGGCCCGAATATTTAGACCTTTCGGCAGAGCAGTTTCATATTAAACATTCGTCCACTGGACCGGAATCAGAACAACGCGATGCGAGTTGGTCGCTGGTTGTCACGATAGATTCACCATAGACTGGCTGAGGCGCTGGTTTCAATGTGGTAAGTCGTGCCAAGTACGCACGTGCGACCTGATTCAGCTAAGCGCCGGATCACAAGATAACCAACCGAGAAAGGACCAACGAGTCATGTTCATGCGGTTATGTAGACACAGAGCCTTGCTTTTGTTGTTGCCCCTATCGGTGATCGTATCTTTTGGGAAAACAGACCCGGATTCAGTGCCCGCACATGCACGCGCGGAAGCAAGCTTCTGCGCCCAAAGAGCAACAAAACTCCGGGGTTGCGTCAGCACCGGGCACGACGTCTACTCATCCATCCGAAAGATCCGCCCGCGTCGGCGTAGCCGCTCTCGTATTGCCGAATGTCCACTGGAATCAAGGGCGGGCATTGAAGCGTGTCGAATCCTATGTGCGATGAGCCGCCGCGCTGGGCGCGAAGATTGTGGTAACCCCAGAAAGGTGCATGGACGGTTACGTGTGCCACCAGCAGGGGTTGACGCGAGAGAAGTTATGTACGCTGGCCGGACATGAGGATAGTCCGTGGATGGATCGGCTGCGCAACGTCGCCCGGGAACTGGATCTCTACCTCTGCGTAGGATTTTCTAAATTGGAAAACGACAAACTTTACAATACGGCCATCCTGGTTGGTCCCGACGGGAAGACTGTCGGCAAGTATCGCAAGACGCATGGCGTCGAGCAGTTTTATGAGGCAGGTGACGCCTTGCCGATATTCGAGACCCGTTACGGGAAGGTAGGAATCATGATTTGTTACGACCGTCAGTTGCCCGAGACGGCGCGCACCCTGGCAGCGCAGGGTGCTGAGTTGATCCTAATCCCATCGAATGGCATGTGGGGCCGCATGAACGACGCCATGCTGCGCACGCGTGCGTACGAAAATGGCGTCTACCTGGTTTTTGCTCATCCTCGTGACGGTCTCGTGATCGATCCCGGGGGCGAATCATTGCTGCTAACATGTCGGTTCCCGACCAGGGCGTCGGGCTCCCCACCAATACGGACACGGAAGATGCCGCTGGCTGGCCCGAAGCGGTGGTGCGAGAAATCGATTTAGGAGCGTGGCGACAGAAAGGGGGCAGTTTGCAGAATCGCCGTCCGAAGCTATATGTTGGTCGGAGAGTAAACGACGAGCAGTAGAGATGGTAGAGGCACAAGGATCACAGGATGCCGATATCGTAAGTGTTGAATTTAACACCCTCGGAATCTCAGACGTTTTGTGCGACGGCAGGTGGATTTGCTTCAAGTGCCAGTTTCGGCCAATGTGATGTGTCGAATTCCCAACGTTTTCTGAAAATCAATGTTTGGGCCGCGCGAACGTGATTGCTATGATTGATTGAGTCGCCTCAGTTTCTCGCCGACAACGAGCGGTCTACCCGTTATGTCGGATGATGAATTCTGTCTATATCTCGGTCGGCGAACGAATAGCGCCTCAAGTTTTTTATCAACGAACGATTATCTTCTACACATCACAAAGCGAGAAAATCCGCATCGCCCGCTCCGAGATGGAAAAAATTACAACCTCGAAGGTGTCCATCATACTCAAAGGGTTGGAACGGTTTCTTCTTACATCGAACGACCTACGCGACCTCCTGGCCTACTTGAATTTGCTGAAGACAAGGTAAGGCGCGGAGGCCGCGTCGAGATTCAACAGCTTACGGAATATTCGATCCAAATGATGAACGCGCAATCTCAAGCTGCGACCACGTTGTTATCCGCCGTTTTGTTCGCAACACTCGCACAGGCCGATGAAGATGCAAATTCGGCCGTGTTTGTTCGCAAAGGTGAGGCACTGTCAGTTCGTCAAATCGGAAAGGCATGGACTCAGGAAGGCAAGGAACTGGTTTGCTCAGGTGAACGTAGTTTCTTGTTCGCCGGGAAAAAACTCGGGCCCGGTGACTTTCATGTGCGGGCACGTCTGAGCCTCGATCAACTGAATGACTCGGCCGCGTCGTTCACCATTGGCAGCAACAATTTCGGATTTGACGGTGACCGTCCAGGGCAGCATCGCTTCTTCGTGCAGGGTCCGCAGTTCGGCAATACGAAGTTCCTGAAGAGCACAATCAAAGCCGTCACACCATTCGATTTCGAAGCAGTTCGCAAAGATTCCAAGCTCACGATCTCGATCGACGGCAAAGACGTCTGGAGCACCGATTTCTCAACTGATCAATTCGTCCGTTTCGGTCTACGTCCGTGGCGCGCCACCATGCGAGTCGGCGAGTTTGCCGCGACTGGCAATCTAATCGATTTGCCAAAGCTGCCACTGATCAATCCAAGATTGCCGCGCGGCTATACGATCCCGATGATTGATTTGTCGAAGGACAAACACCGGCAAGTCGTCGTCGACCGTCAGCCGGGTCAATACTTGGGACACCCAACCACCGTCTTGATGCCCGATGGCAAAACTATGTTCTGCACCTATCCGCTGGGCCATGGCCGGCCGGCCGCGGTGTTGAAGAAATCGATCGATGGCGGTCTGACGTGGTCGCAACGTCTCGACGTGCCCGATAACTGGCGGACCGCCAACAACTGCCCCTGCCTGCACCGGTTGACAGATCCGCAAGGCGTCGAACGGCTGTTTGTCTTGGAAGGCAACGGGGCTATGCGGCAAGCGATGTCATCGGACAAAGGCAAATCGTGGACACCTTTCAAACCGAACGGGCTCCATTGCACTGTGGCTCCGAATACGGCGATCCCCATCTCTGGCAATCGTTATCTGGTGCATTACGCCCGTGAGCATGGCGGTCCACGCAACATCAAGATCTGGCAAAGCATCACGGCTGACGGCGGCTTGACCTGGGAGAAAGAACGCATCGTTGCCGAAGTCGATGGGGCGGCACCAGACGAGCCAGGGTCGATCAAATCGCCCGACGGAAGGCAAATCGTCTCGCTGCTGCGGGAAAACCAACGTCGCTGCAACTCTCTGTACATCTTGTCATACGATGAAGGGAAGATCTGGACCGTGCCACGGGAACTGACGGCCAGTCTCACCGGCGATCGGCACATGCCCCGTTACGCCCCGGATGGTCGGCTCGTCGTGAGCTTTCGCGACATGGCTCACGAAAGCCCAACACATGGAGACTGGGTCGCCTGGGTTGGCACATACCAAGACATCATCGAAGGGCGTGAAGGGCAATATCGGATCCGGCTGATGGACAATCTGGTCAGCTCGGACTGTGGGTATCCGGGGATGGAGCTGTTGCCCGACGGGACGTTCGTGGCGACGACTTACGGCCATTGGGTCCAGGGCGAAAAGCCGTTCGTGATGAGCGTTCGCTTCAAACTGAACGAGATAGATGAGCTGGCCAAGAAGGCTGCGGTGCATGGGGCCGATCCCGTGCTGACTGGTACAATGCCCTTGACGATCCAGGAGCCGCTTGACGAAGTCATGGTCGATGGCATCAACCGGTTCTGTCTGAGGGAACTCGCAGCATCAAGAGAACGCCGCATTGCCCGCTGGAATCGGGACTTCTCCAGCATCGAGTCCTACGAAGCGAGCATAACACCGAATCGCAAACGACTTCGACGCATCGTCGGGGCGGTCGATCTTCGGCTCACTCAGGCGAAGCCGGATCGGTTTCGCTTTGAGCTGATGTCGACGCTGGATCGGTCGTCAGTCATCGCCAAATCGGATCACGTGACTGCCCACGCAGTGCGGTGGCAGGTTCTCGATGGAGTGACTGCCGAAGGAGTGGTGCTGAAACCCGACCGCGTTCGCGCGTGTGCCGTCGCTCTTCCGGATGCAGACTGGACACCGGAGATGTTCTGCGGTCTCGCCGAGGGAGTACCCCAGCAGGTGCGGTTGGCTCGACGACTTGCGGACGCTGGTTGTTTGGTTGTGATCCCAACTCTGATCAACCGCAGTGACGTACTCTCAGGCCATCCGGACGTCGACGACACGAACTTGCCGCATCGCGAGTTCATCTACCGGCAGGCGTTCGAGATGGGCCGGCACGTGATCGGGTATGAAGTGCAGAAGGTGTTCGCCGCCGTCGATCTTTTTGAGCAGCTCGGAAGACGCGAGTCAAAGAGGCAGGAGCGTTCGTTTCCGATCGGAGTCGCGGGAGTCGGAGAAGGTGGCCTGTTGGCGCTCTACGCAGCGGCTCTTGATCGTCGCATCGATTCCACGCTCGTGTGTGGTTACTTCGAGCAACGCGAGGGCCTGTGGCAAGAGCCGATCTATCGCAATGTCTGGGGACTGCTGAGCGAATTCGGCGACGCGGAACTCGCGGGGATGATCGTTCCTCGACGGCTGGTGATCGAAGCCTGCCGCGCCGTTGAAATCAAAGGTCCGCCAGCGGTCCGAGACGGACGCCGGAACATCGCGGGTCCGGGGCGAATTGAGACTGCCTCACTCAGTTCCGTGTGGGCGGAGTTCGATGAGGCTGCTCTGATCTTCGAACAGCTCGGCAAGAAAGATAAGATCGTTCTCGCCGTCAGTGGAGAAAAGGGTGACGGTCCAGCCGGAACATCGAAAGCGATTGCGGCATTTGTTGCGGGGCTCGGTATCGAGGAGTCGTTTATCGGCAAACCGAAGGCATCGGCGTTTCGCGCAGCCACCTTCGGCTCGCCGCTAAACGAGCAAACTCGCGATGCCGAACGGCAAAGACGACAGTTCAACGAACTACAGGTTCACGTTCAGAACCTGCTTCGCCTCAGTCCGAAAGTTCGCAACCGCAAGTGGAAGGCGGATCTCTCCTCGATCGAGAATTGGCTCCCCGTCCGCGAGAGACTGCGAGACCATGTGCATGACGAGTTGATCGGACGACTTTTGATCAAGAGACTGCCGCTGAATCCGCGATCCAGACTGGTTCTCGAAACCGAACACTACTTCGGCTACGAAGTCGTCCTGGACGTCTTCCCCGACGTGATCGCCGCGGGAATACTGCTGCTGCCAAACGATCTGAAGACTGGCGAGAAACGCCCGGTTGTGGTGTGCCAGCACGGGCTCGAAGGCAGAGCGATGGACACGATTTCCCGTGAGCCGAAATCGTACCGCTTCTACAAGGCCTTCAGTGACGAACTCTGTCGGCGCGGGTTCATCGTCTACGCGCCACAGAATCCGTATCGAGGTCGCAATCGGTTTCGCACAATCCAGCGCAAAGCGAATCCGTTGAAACGATCGCTGTTCAGCTTCATCATCGCTCAACACGAACAGACGTTGGACTGGCTCTCGAAACTGCCGAACGTTGACGCCAAGCGAATCGCGTTCTACGGGATTTCGTACGGCGGCAAGACAGCGATGCGCGTGCCGCCGCTGGTTGATCGTTACTGCCTGTCGATCTGCTCGGCCGACTTCACGGACTGGGTGAGGGCCATCGCAACGAATGAAGATCGCTACGGCTACATTTTCACGAGCGAGTATGAGATCCCGGAGTGGAACATGGGCCACATGGCGAGCTACGCCGAACTGGCCATGCTGATGTCTCCACGGCCATTCATGGTCGAACAGGGTCACCGCGACGGCGGCGCTCCGACGGAATGGGTCGCCAGCGAGTACGGAAAGGTCCGTCGCCATTACGATTTTCTGAAAATCGGCGATTGCACCGAAATCGAATTCTTCGACGGACCTCACACTATCAACGGCAAAGGCACTTACCGTTTTCTGCACCGACACCTGAACTGGCCAGAGTAACACTTGGAATGGGCGTGGCGCATTGCAAGTGCCGTGATGGAGCCTAGCACCAAACGGAATTATAGCCTGATTGCGTTCTGAATGAGATTATACGGTCCAGCGCGCGGTTCCACTTCTGGACAGGTTGAGAGGACCAGTAGACGGTCGTCCATACAGGGAATGCGATGATGCTCGGAGTTGATTCGGTCGATGACTGGCAATAGGTCGGCTTGGTAGCAAAACTCCCGGTCGAAGTACACGATGACCGATGTCGGCGTGCAATAGATTTTTCCTGGACGGTTGAAGAACGATCGTCGCAGCGTGTCAATGAAAGATCCTTTCCAGGCCGGTCCTAACTCCAACGTAAAATCCGCGCAGGTGTTGTACAACAGCGCCACTAGCCAGCCAATCATTTGCAGCGGGCCTCGGCAAAACCGCGGACGCTTGCGGTCTGGGCTGTCCTTGTCATAGCCGCATCGCGCTACATTCAAAAACGCGTCATGGACCTCGACCCGGTAGCCCTGCTCATGGTGTTGCCTGCTCACCACTCAGGCTTGTGTACAGTGGATGCCAGCGGTCTTTTTTCGGACCAGGGATGACCTGACGACACATGATGGTCCACACCGCGTCCGCTTGTGTTTCGTCCTTGAGCACCGTCGTCGTCTCCGCGACACGCACTTCCTTGGGCCGCGCCCCCTGGCAATCCCCCGGCTCCTGGTAACTGAGGAATTGGTCAGCCGGGAGTTGCTTCCAGAGATTCGCGCGGTGCAGATATTGGCAATCTCGCAAGGTGACCTCCAAGTTCGGCGTCGACTCGGTTTGGGTCAGCAAGGCCCGCATGTCCGCGTCGCTTTTGTCTGCTCCGGCGTCGAACACGGCGTGCAACGACTTCGGCTGGCCGTACCCTAGAACCCGCCGTGTGAGCAGCCCCGATACGTCGCGCAACTCGACCTTTCCTGGTGTGGCCTTGACGGTGACGAACCGCCGTTGATGCAGGTCATAGCCATAGTACAGCTTCTCGCAACGCATGTACTTGTTACGAGTGGTGACGTAGCCTTTGGGAATGGAAAACTTTTTGGTCCAGCATGGAATTGTGTGCTCGTCGAAACTCATCAGCACCTGTTGCTCATCGAGCATATCCCAGGGACTGGTGCGGTGACAGAAGCGGGCCACTTCGTTCCACAGCAAATGCTTCCGCCACGGCCCGACCATCTGACGCGTGGGACACCGGTGTGGACTATCGGTCAACAGGGCGAAGCCGAGATCGTCCATCTCGTCCAGGTGAAAGACGCGTTTCAGACCGACGATCAGTATGAAGACGCTGGTCAAAAATCCGCGCTGCAGGGAGCCGTAGTTATCGGAGAAGCACTGCTGGGCGATGTCCCACCAGCGGATCACCTGGGGCAGCAACAAGTAGGCATTGGCATATTGGCTGTCGTCAAAAAAAATAGTTGGGCGGACGCGGCATCGGCAAGCCCGAGACGGGCGGCTCGTCGAGTACTTCCAGCAGCGTCCGTTCGTCGCTGGCCGGATGGGGTGGTTCAGGCACCGCAGCCTCATCCAACGACTCGCGGTTCAGGCCATATTTGTTGAGAAAGTTGTGCAGAGCCGTAAGGCCGATGCGAATGTTCCAAATTGTTTCGATGAAATCGAGCAAGTCATCACGGGAGGCGTCGGGATGGGTGACCAAAAAGTGTGCCATGGGCCCAGCATACCGTGGCAGGAGTTTCCCGTAAGGTCGGCCGGAGAGCCGGTGCTGGATCTCACGCACGACCTGTCGCGAGGAAAGGTTGTTTTGGCGCGACGCCGTGGGGCCGGTCATGTCGACGAGTCGTTCTACTTGAGCCAGCTTTAAGCCCAGCTCGCAGTTCAACAGAAAATGCGCGACAATCCGCCGACTGGCATAATCTCTGCCCGCATGTTGAAGAAAAACAAAAGCTGCCTGTAAGACGGCAAGTTGTTGCGGCAACCGTCTTGTCCGTGGAATCCTCGACTCGTCCAACCATCGTTCGAACGTTTCGCCTTCCGTGGCCATATGCAGCACCTCCGTGACTGCGATGAAAACACTCCAGCCACGGAAGCATAATTGCGTGCGATTTCAATGAGAAGATCAAACGGCCAGATTACCATTTGGTGCTAGTGCTCAAAGGTCACACGATGAAACAGAGGTGAAGATCAGATGAGACCAGCGATCCTTCTGGGTGTTTGCTTTCTGATGGCTTTGTCCGGTTTGCAGACACAGGCCGCTGAGCCAGGCCAGGTAACGGGCCTGCCCCTCGACAAAGCGAGGGTCTGTATCACCGGGCACAACCCCAATCGGCCCGATCCGTTTCCGAGGCTTGGTGATTTCATCGGCTGTGTCGGCGGAGTCACCTGACTGAATCCGAAAGAGCCCAAGTCGAAAGTCTACGTCGCGAGCAACGTCACACCGTTCGCGAAGACCGGAAAGTAAGATCCGCGATTGAGTGTTCAAGAGAGCGGATTTCCCACATCGCCAGATGTCATTGCCCACACGCCGTTCGCCGCTCCCAATATCGAGACTCAATCGGTGCAGGAAGTGTTTCAGCTGGTGCTCGACCGAGTCGGTCACAAAACTCGTGATTTCGATGAACAACGCGTTTTCAACGAAGTCCGTGAAAAAACGGGGAACGTGGGTCGAAGAATCGAAGCGGTGGACGTGAAACATCGCTTGCAGGTGAAATTTCCCAAATCGCAACTTGATACTCTGTCCAACTCCTTTGCAGGCCAGCTGGGGTTTTATGCGAAGGGCGTTCGAGGTGGAGCATAATATGCCTGGAATGGCGACCTGCGTTTTCCACCTGCCAGCGTGATCAAACTTCCGGTGATGATCCAACTGTATCGCCAGGCCGCTGCGGGTGATTTGAAATTTGACGACAAACACCAGCTTCCCGACGACATTTCCACGCATGGTACCGGGGTCCTGAAGGACCGCGATACGCCGGTGGAACTCACGCTGCGCGAATACTGTCGTTTGATGATGATCCACAGCGATAACATGGCCACTGACCTGGTGATCCGTACGGTCGGCAAGAAGACGACGAACCAATTTCTGGACGATTAAGGCTGTAAGAACACGCGTGTATCGTTGGAACTTGGTCGGTGGCACTATGCGATTCTGGGCATGACAAACATGCCCATTTCTCGCGCGAACGATCAACTCCTCATTTCGCGGATCAAGGCAGGCCGGTTCGACAACGACGGGCTGGGCTATTCGGATTCATTAAAGAACAACGTTTGCGGTCCGCGAAATACGGGATTATTGCTTGAGCGGCTGTATCTCGGTCAACTGGCCAGTCGAGCCGACACAGATGAAATGCTCAAGCTGCTCCGCGCTTCGACGCACAAACAGACCATCGCTAAGTACGTGAATCCAGGCATTCAAGTGGCCAACAAGTATGGCGGCAGCCAACGTATTGCTGCCGACGCAGGCCTTGTGGAATTGCCGGATCGACCGCTTGTCATCACTGCTTTCGCGCTCAGCAATGATGCGAAGGATCGTTCAAGCCGAGAGATCCTGGCACGGATGTCGCGATTGGTGATCGGAGCCCTCGATCCAGCCGCGGTGAAACCAATCTCGGATGATTGAGCTTCCACCCGTCGGAACCGTCGGCCCTCGGTGATGTGGGAGCATCCGCAAAATAGATCCAAGGCGCCGAAGACCGATCGACCGCTGCCGCCACGATCCTGCACCCGCCATCTGACAAGTTAGTCTCAAGAAGTCGTCGAGACCAGAATGGATCTAAGAATCCCAAATAATGACCGAATTCTGACGCGGTCGCTTTGATCATTTTGACATTGCTGCGTACGCGAGCGCGGCAAGGAGGCCACCAGAGATCGGACCTGCGACGGGGACCCACGCGTACGACCAGTCGCCGTCGCGTTTCCCTGGAATCGGCAGCAGTGCGTGGACCATACGCGGACCGAGGTCGCGCGCAGGATTAATCGCGTACCCCGTCGTGCCGCCCAGCGACAGACCGATCGCAAAAACCAGCAAGCCAACCGGCAACGCTCCAAGCGCACCGAGACCGAATTTTGCCGGCGACACGTCGTGCATACGACCGGCGGTCTCGCGAAAATCAAGCGACGGCTCCGCGGCCATGAGCACCGCAAAAACGAGCACGAACGTCCCCACGATTTCGGAAACCAGATTGAGTTTCAAGTGTCGGATATTCGGCGCGGTGCAAAACGTGGCAAGTTTCGCCTCGGCATCCTCCGTGGCATGGTAGTGGTCGCGGTAGAACAGGTAGACCAGCACTGCACCCAGAATCCCACCGAGCATCTGCGCCGTAAGGTAACCAACAACCTGATCCCATGCGAACCGTCCGGCGGCCGCCGACCCAATGGTCACGGCGGGATTGATATGCGCACCGCTGATGTCCATGACGCAAAACACCGCCACAAACACAGCCATTCCCCAGCCAAAAGCGATGACGATCCAGCCCGCCCCGTGTCCCTTGGTCTTTTCCAATAAGACGTTGGCCACCACGCCGTTGCCCAACAGGACTAGGATGGCGGTGCCGACGAATTCCGCGATGTACTGATCCATTGAAGCGTCTCCGGTCTCTTGAGCGTCACAGCGTCTGTCGCCGTAGCCACTCGTTGTAGCGACAGGCAATGCTGCCCAGATTCTCGTAGAGCGGAATTCATCCCGTTCTACTTTGGCTGCGGATCCGCTGCAAGGAGGCCCCGCCCTGTATCGGGAGCTGGGCACACCGCGAAGAGGATTGATTCGGCATCCCGATAGCCCATATTTTGGGAAATGTGTCATCGGTCCATACGTTTCTCGAGAATCCCAAATAAGGATCCATTTTTGACCCTGTGAGGTGAATAATCCTCAAACGAGACGCCCAGCGGTGGTATCATCGGCACCAACGGCCATCGTCACGGTCCGGACACAATCGATTGGTAAAAATGTCTGTCAATACGGCCAGATTATGAAAATTCACCTCATCGCTCTCCTCTCGCTGATTTCATTCACATCAACGATTCCGACATTACGGGCCGAGGACAGGATTCGACCTGGACATCCGCGGCTCTATTGCACAGGGGGAGATCTTCCGCGTCTCCGTGATCTTCGCCAACAGGGCATCCATGCGTAGATTTGGGCTAATCTCACGCAATCCGCCGACTGGTGTCGGGAGCAGGCTCCGAAGAATGAATGGATTCCCACGCTCGCCGATGATCCGCAATATGAAAACCTTTACGATCGATTCTATGCTGCCATGCGCGATATGACGATCATCGAGCATTTGGCGTTCGCGTCGGCGTTATCGAATCCGGACAATGATCCTAACTTCGAGGCGGCCAAGGCGTGACTGCTGGCCGGCAGTTCCGTTTGGAAACACGAAGCCGACAACAGTCCCGATGCTAGCAAGGCGTACGCGGTGCTTCGTGTCATGAAGAGTCTCGCCGTCAGCTATGACCTGTTGTACAAGCGACTGAACGATGCCGAGCGAACAGCCGTGCGTGGCAAGTTGATTGCCGTCTGCGGCGAGTATTTCAAGTTCTTCCAAGAGCCGATCATAGCGGGCGCGGGCTACAACAAACATCATGGTAGCGTCGACGCGGCACCGTTTGGGGCTATCGCCCTGGCGCTTTTGGGAGAAGCGCCCGAGGCCGATGCCTGGCTGAAGTTGATAATCAAGAAATACGTCGACTATCTCTTGCCTCACGCGTTGACGCCGAGTGGGACCAGCGAACAATCGTCAAACTTCTGGGCATCCACCCTGCATTACCGCATCTTTTTCATGGACGTCCTGCGACGAATTACGGGGCAAGATTTGTTTCATGATTTTCCACATGCGATTCCGGGTCACATGGCATTGGCGGCGGTCGCCGGACGTCACCCGCGCGAACTGCGATACAACGAATCGAATCGATCCGTCTTGTTTGGCCCCTCGTACGGACAGCTGAATTTCTGGTCACCGGTGTTGGTATTTCTCGCACGCGAACAGCGGTGATCCATCTATAAGCATCTCGCACTGTGGGACGAATCTCTGGGCTCACTTCAGCGATCACGGTACATCACGCCGACGCGCAAGGAAGAACTGCTCTTTAGTTTCGGAGGCTACGTCTATCTGTGGTACGATGCCGCTGTCCCCGCGGGCATTGAAGCACATCTGCCCCTTGCCTTCGAGTTTCCCGAGCCGGAAGTCAACGAAGCGTATCTCCGTAGTTCGTTTCATGTCGGAGACATCGTCGTTGGATTTAAGAAGGGCGGGATCATCATCCACGCCGGCGGACGGCCCGTCCTTGTCGACATGTTGAAGACGAATGACGTCAACGCACCTTCGAATCCGGTTGACGACATGCTTGTGGCGGACGACGGTCGGCTGGCGTTTATTCGCTGCGCTAGGCCGAAATCCGCCAGTATCACCGAACAAAGCGTCGAACTCCGCCGCCTGGGTCGTCTCAGCATTCACCGGCAGGCGTCACAACCGTTGACCTGGTGGTTCGCCGGTAAACCCGCGCGAAAGGACGAGACTTTCACCTGGCCGGACGGAACAAAACTAACGGTTTCCGTGGGAACGATCAGCTTATTCGACGCGAAGGGTTTCGTCGAGACGAAGGTCCATTATGCTGGAATGAAATACGCGGACCCGATGCCGATGGTTTATCCCACAGTGACTGTCGACCCGAAAAACGGCGTCGTCCAAGTCGAAGTGACGTCCACAAAAGCAATTGTCGAGGAAACGTTCTCTGACACTGAGGAGAATCGCTGATGACATTCCAATCGATCCGATATGGAAAGAAAATGGCTGCCTTCGGCCTGTTGCTCGTTGCCACCTTCTGCATGGGACGGCATGTGGGGATCTCCGCCGATAAGCCATCTGATGCCGCGTCGACGGCCGCACGCGGCAGTTCACCGTCGCCGAAGCGAACTTATCACAATCAGATCACACCGATCGAAAACCGACGTTTCGAGGCACCTCCGTTGATCGAGCAAGCAGGAGCCGATCTGTCGGTACGGGCGTGGCGTTTTTCTTATAACGCGCGTGGCATCATCGAAGTGCCTAATTGCATCCGCGCCGACCGTACGGCAGCCATCATGGTTCATCCCTGGGGCATCGACGACGGACAAGGTTGGCGGACACCGGAACCGGCCGGCGTGGCCGACTTTTGTACCGTCGAGAAGAATCATCTGGCAGGTCGGCACACGGCTAAAATCGTCAACCCGCTGTTGAAGCGATTACGCAAGCATGTGAACCTCGTGCTGTACAGTCTGCGCGGCAGCGAACATCCCGCACACAAGCACGTGTACCACAGCGCCCGCTATCGCCCCACCGCTCAAGAACGCGCGCGGGGAATCAAGAAGTTGCGGCGAATTCTGAGCGAGTTCGAGTATCGTGGCGAGCCGCTTCCCGCGGAACTGACAATCTCCGACGAACATCCGTTTCGAGATTATTTCCAACAGTTTCCGGAAATCGATGCCGGTCCCAAGTACAACAACAACGAATTTTGGGATCTGCCGATTCCGGCCTGCAGTGACGTCGACGTCCATCCCGACGACGTGGTTTACTACGATGCCGACGGCTACGCGGGACTCAGAGACTTTCTGAAGGAACAAGGTGTCGAGCACGTGATTTTGACCGACTATGCCACAGACATGTGTTTCTACTCGACGACAGCCGGCTATCAGAATCTCTCGCGCGACTTCAACGTCTTTCTGGTCGGCGACGCGACATTGGCCACATTCCCGGCTAACAACACACCCCGCTATGCGACGAACGCCCACATTTCCTACGCATCCTTGAATCAGTTTGTCACGCAGTGCTCCTGAAAAAATTCGATAAAGGGGAAGAGGTCAGCGACAAATGAACGAGAAAGCACCCCAAGCGACATCAGGAGACCAACCCGTGAAACAGACTCAACAATTGGCTGACCTCAAGCCACATCGTGGGTTTCTCAACGGAACGGAATGTTTCTTGGGAGTCCATGCGATAGCCAAGTGGAATCGGTGTCGCCTTCGTGTTCTTTGCAATTTTGGTTTGCGCAGATCGAGGTGCTCGACGATTTGCACAAAACCCCAGACTGTATTACAGACGGTAGTGCTTACTATATTTGTTGGTTGCATGAAAAAGCTTGGTTGAAGGTTGGAGAAAAATGTGAACGTGAAGTCCTGTTGCTGGCTACTGTTTATCGTGTTCGTGACGAGGGCTGTCCCTGCTGCCGAGCCTCGTCGACTCTTACTTGAGGTCACAGAGCCGACAGGGGTGCATCGCGATGGCTCTCCGATACACGCGTTGCTAACACTTCCTGGTCCAGCAGCGGCTTCTACGAATTTTCGCCTGATTCATGATGGCAAGCCAGTTGTCGCACAGTTCCGACCGAATACGGGCGCCCCCGAAACGTCAGAATGGTGGCTGGACTTCATCGCTCGCTCCGCACCGAACGAGAGGCGTGAGTATGTGGTCGAGTACGGACCGGATGTTGAACTGGGGCCGGAGCGAACGTGTGGCCACAAGTTGGTCAAGAGAAGTGATTCGTTTGTAGTTTCAAATGCTCCCTACATTGATTGGACGGTTCCACGCGACTTCCGTGGTTTTCTCCGCTCGGTCGACTTCACGCCATCCAAAC